>ERZ778021.3590-NODE-3590-length-10892-cov-3.976008_pt1 | contig 10892 bp, 11 predicted proteins | sample MGYA00375751_ERZ778021 | MGnify/ENA primary metagenome ERZ778021 (study PRJEB29350, sample SAMN05389814) | bioreactor metagenome | isolation source: Thiocyanate stock bioreactor | place: South Africa: University of Cape Town | collected 2013-08-29 ... | reverse complement strand
GGCAGTATTGGGCTCGGAGGTTTGTTTTATCGACATTGAAGTGTTTAAACGGGTGCTGGAAGAAAACAGGGATTTCTCTTCCTACATCATCATGGAATTGTCCAAAAGCGAGTTGGAGGCCTATCGCCGATGTGCCAACCGCACGCAAAAACAAACGCGTGGCAAGCTTGCCGACGTATTGCTCGACTTTTCCGAAACTATTTTTAATTCGGATGAATTTGTCCTGCCGGTTTCACAGTCGGATATCGGGAACTGGGTGGACGCAGGCAGGGAAAGCATCAACCGCGTCCTTTCGGAATTCGCTGCCGATGGTCTTATCGGGATGACGGGAAGAAACGTGAAAATACTCGACAAGAGACTACTGAAAATGATTAGTCAAAACGGCTAGAAGAAACGGCTATTTTAGAAGATTCAACCCCTCTTTTGCCGACTGGTCGGTTGGAGAGATGATAAGAACAATATTGAAGAGACGCTGGGCATCGTTTTTTTTGTTGAGAAAATATTTTGTCCAGGCGCTCATCAGTGTTGAATAGTAATCGAAAGGATACATGGTTTGCACCAGGTCAAAATATTTTTCAGCCTGTATAAAATCTTTCCGGTAATAATAGATATTTCCCAGTGCATAATTCACTTTTGAGTTTGTCTTATCCAGCGACAGTATTTTTTTATAAACCGTTTCCAGTTCATCTGTTTTCTTTTGTGCTTCCAGCGGATAACAAATTCCCAACAAGGCCTCAACGGCCTGCGGTGCTAAACCGATAGCCTGATTATAAAACTTTTTGCTGCTCTCGTAATCCTTAGCCAGGTAATACAGCCAACCGAGGCGCAATGATTTGTGGTAATCATATCCGTTCAGGACATTCAATTCGGCTATGGCATTCTGATAATCACCCGACGATTCGTATCGATAACTGTCTGCAAAAACCTGAGATGAATTCACTTGTGCTGAAACTGTTGCTGAGAACAACAACAAAAGGATAAACCATCCGCTTTTTTTATTTAAAGGTTCCATGTGAATGCAATATTTAGAAGGTGATTGTTGTATTTATAGGCAGAGTAGTTGATCGCAGAATAAGCATATCCCTCTCTTTGTTGCCACTGGTATCCTGCAGACAGCATGACATCTCGGAAAAAGCAGGAAAGAGAAAGCCCGGCAATGGCCTTCACGGGATCGTACGTGTCATACACCAGAAAAGAGCGTTCTGAAACGTAATTCCGGTGATTTCCCAGGCTTATGTTTCCGTCGAGCCACAACTGTTTGGTTAACTTTACTCCGAGGCTCTGAGAGAATATAAGTTGAGTGTCCGTCCAGGCGTCTTGGTTGCGGATGACTGCAGCAGCAGTTGTTCCGTAAAAATTGAGATTACCTAACGGATAATAAGTAAGCGATCCCTTTACCTGATACTGGTGCCCGCCCCCAAAATTGGAATAGGTTGCAGCAATCTCGGGTAAAGTGTACGCAAAGCGTTTGTTCAGAAATGCTAGTGCAGAAAATGCCGAAACGGATTTTCCGCCTGAAGTTGTGAAGATTCTCCCGGTTCCCGGCCCGAATCCCTTTCCTCCGCCTCCGAGAGTATAAATGGCTGTCCTATCAAACAATTCAATGAAGTAATACCCCCCTGCAACTCCCCACAAAACATTGTTTTCCGTAAAGAATTCCAATACCCCAACCAATTGATGCTGAGTGAGTTTATCGGTCTGAGCAAGCCCGGCGGCTGTATACTGTTCGAAATTCGTGTTATACACTTGGTAGCCGAGTTTAAATCTGGAACGGGAAGAAAGATTAAAGCCCAATCCCAAGCTCGTGAAAATCATATCTCTATATTGATTGACGGAATCGTTTCCCGCAAAATCAGAGCGTATATCCAGTGTATTGTCGTTTGTCATATATCCGCCCGATAATGAAATGTAATCTACGGCCGAAGGCTTGTATCCTATGGTTACCTGCGTGTGCGGCGCAAGTGATCTGGCAACGATAGCTGCGTTTTCTTTCTGTCCGCTTAACAGATAGGAGTAGTAAAGACTTTCCTGCAAAATCGGGTCATCTGGGGTTTCGGCGAGCGTCTTTCTGTAGAATTCTGCTGCCTTCGCATAATTTTTCAGTTCGTAGTAGGCAATGGCGGTCCGGTAATTGAGGTAGTAAAAATTAATATGTTGCTCACGGGCCTTCTTACCCGTTTCTATCAGGTTTTTGTAATCCTTGTTGAGGTATTGCTGATATGTGAGGCTGTCTAATTCTCTGCGCAGGCTGTCCTGAGCAACAACCGAAGCCACAACCATGACTATAATTAACGTTACGCCCAATCGATACATAATTTTTCGTTTTGGAAATGGATTTCAATGCTGTTTTTTAAAACCGTCACCGATGTTTCTTTCCGGCGGTTTTTAAAATGAAACGATACCGTATTTGTTTGTGTCAGGTAAACAACTTTTTCGGGAAAATGCATGTTGTCCACCTCTATCAATTCCGACCGGTACTTGATTCGAGTAAAAATTACAAACGGAGCCAACAGGTCCTGGATCCACCTTGTTCCGGTGGGGTGCTCTTTCGTCAGGGGAACGAAGTCCTTTACAGGAATTTCTTTTTCACAGGAAAGCAGGAGTTTAAAGCAACTCCGATAAAAAAGATACAACGGCGATGTTTTTTTCCCTTCAAAATCGGTAAAATAGAACATTGTGCCGTCGTTCTCCAAGTAAGCCGTCGATTTTGTTTTCCGGCAATATATGTACGTTTTGTTATAAGCATCCGTAGCTATCGGCCACAAAAAATCTTCGCCGTTGTATTTTACACGTAGCAGTTTTCCCGGTTTAGCCTCAAATGCGTCAAGCAACAGACCCGATGCCACTACATTCCAAGCGGTTGCATTTTCCTGCGGAACCTCACCGATACGGAGCACCTGTTTTTCCTTTGCTTTTTCGAAAAAATACCCGATTGGATACGGATGGGTTGCCGCGCCTATTTCCGGCGTCAGCTGTACCTGAAAATGAAGATGCGGTTCCGGAGAGCGTCCCGAATTTCCACATGCTGCGACAACGGTTCCTTTCGTTACAAAGTCGCCGGTACGAACCTTGAAACTGTCTTTCTTCAGGTGACTTATCTGTGTATATAATCCGTTTAGGTGATTAATAATAATTGTATTGCCCCAATTTTTCCGGGTGTCAACCTGGTTTATCTCATTGTCTCCGGCAATGTTGCTGATTGTATAGACATAACCGTCAGCAGGAGCAAGAACCGGTTTGTTGTAACAGTAGAAATCTTCTTTCTGCGCACACCTGCCGAAGCAAGTACTCCCCTCTTCATCCATAATCACAAAGTCAAGCGCTTTTCCCCAGTCGCCCAAATGCGTGATAGCTCCATCGTATCCCTGGCTGACCGTCCACTTGTCTAAAAATGGAAGTTGCATCTTAAACAAGGTTTCCTGTCCAAAACGTTGCATGTAGTTTACATTCTTGTACACCGTCTTTTCAGGATTATAATATTGTATATAGGGGAAAACAAAAAATCGGTTCAGGCTTCGCTGCCTTAAAATGAACAACAGCAATATCGACAAAAGACTGAACGACAAGGTATATGAAGACAACCCCATATTCAAAATAAGGTTTTCGATACCTGTATAAAAAAGGAAAAGCACCGGGGTAAGCCCTACAACCAACAAGGAGCTGTACGCGTTGGGGATAATAAAGAAACAGCCGATAGCCATTCCCCAGAAAATATAATTCACCCCGGCCAGGTTTTGGGTCAGCTGCTGAATATCCACTCCCATCATTTTGCTTGTCACAAAAGCAAAGAAAAATCCCAGAAAAGCCACCGTCGATTTAATTCTCGAATGAAACAGCAACGCAATTACAACAATCACCCCCACTAAAATGCTGTCGGTAAAGAAAATTGAGGCCATCGTCTTTAAGTAAAAATAGAGCATCTGCGGGATTTCGGTATTATCGAAAAAGTGCACGGCATTATACCAGGGAACTTTCATCTGTTCTGCCAGAACAATTGTAAAACGGTCGAAAGGGAGAATGGGCTGGATATGGGTAAATGTTTTAAATGAAAGGTCAACTACAAACAACGTGAATACAAACGGAAGAGTGAGGATGGGAACTTTGTATTTGGATAACAGGGTTTCAAACCAGATCGTCAGCATAAATCCCAAAATAACAGAAAAAAAGAAAAGCACAAACAGCGCCGGGTTCACGTGAAACTTATATACCATACTGATCCCGATAAAAACAGCGTTGAAACCATATAGCCCGGTTCTGATTTTTTCTTTCGAGAAACCGAGCAGGTGCGCCATCAGGTTGGTCAAGACCACCGCAGTAAGCCCACCCAATCCCAACCGGTAATCGAGCATACTGACCGTCAGTAAAATGACGGCGTACCATCTATCCTGAGAAAAGAATATCTGAGCATAGCTGTTGATCGTGCCATTCAAGTGCAACTCACCGATGGATTGAATCTGCGATTTCATTTACCAATCCTTTTTACACTTTACAACTTGAAAACCTTTAGGTGATCGGGTACGTTTTCGTTTTCCACGATAGTTTCCACGGTTTCGTTTTTCCGGATTAAATGCACCTTCCCGGTGGTGTCTATCATAACTACATTCGGCCGAAGCGTGATAAACTGCATCCATTGTGTCATGTTGTATGCACCTACTTCGTGAACCACCACACGGTCACCCTTCTTCAGCAAAGGCAGGCTCACACTTTCACGAAGGCAATCGATATTCATACACAACGGGCCATAAAGCGCTATTTCTTCGGCATGCTGCGTAAAATCCTGTGCGGGCGATACCCGATGATTGTACCAGAATGAAGTAAACATGATGTTTACACCGATATCGAGAACGGTTGCCCGCCTACTGTCAGCCAGACGTTTCGTAGCCAGGACTGACCCCAGCAGGTACCCGGCCTCGTCGATCAACGCCCGCCCTGTTTCGAGGATCAACAAGGGTAATTCATCGGGTTTGAAACCAAAATGCAAAAGGGTGTTCACTATAGCCTCGGCATAATCGTCAAAATTGGGAATTACATCAACACCCTGCAAGTAAGAGCCCTTCAGCGTGTTCGAAGAACAAAATCCGCCACCCATGTCCAGGTACTTGACTTTAACACCGGCAGTGTTTGCCGTAGCTTGTGCCAACTCACACATTTTCCGGGCAGCAACCGCATATGCGTTTGCCGTAAGCATATAGGTACCGATGTGACAGTGCAGGCCTTCCAGTTCGAGATTTTTCTGTGTCACAATCTTCATGATAGCATTCCATGCCTGTCCGGATTCATAATTGAATCCGAACCTGTCCCATTGTGGATAAACACCCGTGTCCATATTTACACGAATGGCTACGCGTGCGCTGTAGGAGGTCCCTTCCAGCATCTCGATAAGTGAATAGAGTTCATCGAAATGGTCGATATGAATAAGCGAACGGTTTTCGACAGCCTTTTTCAAATCTTCCACCGATTTATCAGGGCCGTTGAAAATGATAAGGTTACCCGGCACTCCGTTGTGTAGCGCTTTTTGGTATTCAAATCCTGATACCACTTCCGCCCAGCTTCCTTCCTGATGAAAAACGTTGCAGACCGCATCGAGATAGTTGGTTTTATAGCTCCAGGCAAACTGCACTTTCGGGTAACGCATTTTAAACGCCTTCAACGCACGTTGATAGGTTTGACGGATGGTTTTCTCGCTGATCACAAACAAGGGTGAACCGTACTGATCCATCAAGTTGTTTACGGAAACACCATCGATCTGTTTTACGGGTGTGTACTCGGTTCTGCTGCCGAATTTATTGAGTAAGCCCGTATTCAGTTTTTGAATGACAGGGCGTTCATAGGTAGGTTTCATCTTTACATTTCCCCCGTTGTTGAAATTTTTTCAAATTCCGTAATATCCACAATCATATCGTAAGAATAGCGGATGAACATTTTCCCGCTTTTATATCCGGCAAATGGTTTTACCTCTTCACCCAGCGCCATTTTCACCAATGCTTCGGCGTGGTTTTGCCCGCATCCGTTTGCCAGGTAAACCCAGGCTGGAAAACGCGGATTCATCTCCAGCAAATAATATTCATCTTTCTTGGTTTTGATAAACTCCAGCTCGCAGCCACCGCGCCATTTGCTGTTTTCAATCACCCGGCGTGTAATTTCCATCAGAGTATCATCTTCCAGCGAAATGCCCGACCACGCTTTTCCTTTGTCGGTGATGTAAAGCTTCCGCATCGGCACGGCACCGATACAGTTGCCATACCCATCACCAATGGCGGTGACGTTCACTTCCGTTCCGGTCACAAATTCCTGAACAATCACCGGGTAACCCCACTTGGACACTATCTTGTAAAAACCAGCGCTTGCCTGTTCGTGAGAAGAAGCAACGTATGCGTCGTAATACCTGCCTTTGATAACCATGGGATAATCCAAATCGTCTTCGAGTTTTTTCAATTCCGAAAGCTGATTTATCATATGGCTTTTCGGCACCCTTACGTTGTATTTTTCGCCAAATTTGTTCAGTTCCGATTTCTGTCGTTCTTCAAACGATTCGTGAGAAGGCAGAAACGTGGCAATGTCCAGCTCCGATTTCAATTGCTGTTGTATCTTGATGAAGTTGTGCAGTTCTGCATCGAAATTGGGAATGATTACATCTATTTTCTCAATGCCCGCAATATATTGCAGCCTTTCTTTCAGCATTGAAGATCCTGCAGTGGGTAACGGCAACTGATACACTTTGTCCACCAGTTCGTGCATATAAATTCCCGGTTCCAGGGTCTCGTACGAGAATCCGATAATGCGCACATCGAATTCACTGCTTTCCTTCAATGCGCGAATGACAGGAATCCCGGGTCCCGGGCTGTCTATATTGTTGAGTCCGCTTACCCCGACGGTAATTTTTCTTTTACTCATTTTCGGTCAGCTGGTAACTTTTCAGTAAAGACAAGAAATCGTAAAGGTCCTTTTCGGCGGTGTAAGTATCTAATTCGTATTCCTCCTGGAGTGCCTTCATGATATCTTCATTACTGTCACCCTCTTTCATTTTACGGAGAATAAATACACCCGTCTGATTAACGCTGAAACTGTCTCCCGTAAGGGGATTAAAAATAAATCCGTTTTCACTGACAGCAATGTTTTTTCTAATATCCATAGGCTTTGATTAATTAATCTTGATACTCCTGTATTGAGGTAAAACGGTGTCGCCAAAACGCTGTAAATTTAGTATTTTGAATTGAAACTCAACATTCCTGCGTAATAAATTTTTCTGCAAACACCCAATGGCTTTCTGATGTACAAACTAAATTCGCATAATTGGGCTAAATGTTGGTATCGGGTGCTTTGATTTTTGTGATTTATTCCCTGCGGTCACAAATGCCGTTTTTATTGGCATCCACGAAATTTACCGCACTCCCTTTACCGTTGCGAAGCCCTATGCAGCAGCCTTGTCCCCGGCCTCGCCGCGGCATGCCTTTTCCGTTACGGAAGCCCATCCCCCGGCCGCTTCCGTCAAGCAGGCGCTGTTTTCCGTTTGCATTCGGATTTCGCGGTGTCCCGTTCTCAAAATTGTCGCAAGCACCGTTGTTGTCTTTATCCACAAACGCAGGTCCGTTTTGAGTGGAAGTTGTTGTGTCTTTTCTGACCGGATTCTGATTCTGAGCAGTTACCATCCCTACCGATAAAACAACTGCTATAGCTGAAATAAAAAGTTTTGCTTTCATCTTTTCTGATTTTTAATTGTTAGTTATGTGCTTCTATCTTATTTATTGCAATCTCCAACCGCGCCTGTATCTGTGCCTGTATTCCTGCCCGCGACCAATGCTGTCGTTCCGGTTGTATCTTCTTCCGAAATTGGCTACCGTCCCGTCTCTGAAAAGCGGAAGAAAGGCCCCCTGTAAACGCTCGCATTGTGAGGAATCGCATACTGATTTTATTTTCAGGTAAAAGTCGTTGGTGACATTCTTTAGTTCGGCATGATGCCTGCCTAAATGAGCCGACAAATTATGCAATCTTGTTGAGTCGGGATGAGTCCCGTTTAACTCCTCAAACATCTCGCTTTTCAGTGAGTCCATTTCGAAAATCAAATCATTGGCAACGTATTGAAAATGGCGGTTCGCTTCCCTGAAAACCTCCATCTGGGCATCATTGAATCCAAGTTCCTGCCTGAAAAAACGTCCGGTCAAGGGGTTTGGCCGGTTTTCATCGAGAACAATTGCCTGGTTGTCGTCTTTACTCTGCCTGTTATGGTAGAAAATGGTCCCGATGGTTGCCAGATTCAGGATAACCAGCAATGCTATTACGAACCACAGTATTTTGTTTGTCTTATTCATAATTTTCGAGGTTGTAATATCCTAAATTTTCCATCTGGCTGTCGTTGATGTTCATAACCGTTTCCGGCGATGTGCTGTCAACATAACTGTTACCGATTGATATTCCTAAAAAAACAACAGCGGCTACGCTCGCAGAAACGGCAGCAACTTGCCAAACCGGATTTTTTTTCACTTCCGGCTTCTGCAACTTTTCAATGTTTGCCATCACGCGGCTGCTTAAAAACGGATTAGGTTCCGTTTGCTTTTCGCGTCGGATAAAATCATCTATTTGATGTTCCGTTTTCATTCTTGTTGTTTGTTTAATGAGTTAGACACGATGACATTTAATTTCCTACGGATGTGTGCTTAATTTTTTTTGCAAATTGTTTTTTGCCCGTTGCAAAAGTTGCTCAACGGCACCTTCCGATATATTCATTACAGAAGCAATCGTTTTCTGAGGCAGTTCTTCGTATTTACTTAAGACAAAAGCCGTTCGTTGCTTTTCAGGCAACGAATCGATTGCTTTACGGATACGCTGGTCGCGTTCCGACTCTTCCAGTTGTTCCAATGGCGTTTTTTCACCGCTTGGCTTGTAAAAAATATCTTCGAGGGATTGCAAGAACCGGTTTTTTCGATTTCGATTGACGAAATTGATGCTCATATTCGCGGTAATCCTGTAGAGCCATGTAGTAAATTCCGATTCACCTTTAAAGAACACGAGCGACTGATACGCTTTCATAAAAATATCCTGGGTGATATCCTCGGCATCTTCTTTAGAATGAACGAACCCTAAAACGGTGCGAAATACCCGTAATTGGTATTTCTCCACCAGCATTTTAAAGGCAGAAGTATTGCCCGATATTATTTCGTGTATGAGTTGTTCGTCAGACATTTACTCGTTTCAGCATTCAATAAGATATAAGACACCGGAAAATAATTTTTCCTACGGTAAAGGTACAATTTTTAGCTATTCAAGTATATTTATACTTAGGATGAATGGTCACGCACGGTGTTTACCCCCTTATTTCAATTAAAAATAAAACCGGTAATCGTAAATAAGATCTATCTTTGTAATCATGTTCTCTTTTACCGTCAAATAATTATTACAATGGAAATTACGCCAAGACAACTGGAAATTATTGAAGCAACCGGAAAAATTCTTACTGCTTCGGGAGCTAACGGGCTAACGATTAAAAATCTCGCAAAAGAAATGCAGTTCTCTGAAGGCGCTATTTACAGGCATTTTTCGAGCAAAGAAGAGATTATTATTATGATGCTTAAATATTTAAAAACCAATATCAGCAAAATATTAAGTAACCTGACAAAAACCGGCGATGTAGAAAAAGATTTTGTAATATTCTTCACTAGACTTAGCCTCTATTTTAAAGAAAATCCATATTTCGTGGTTACGGTATTTTCGGAAGGATTAATGGACGAAAGTGATAAGATAAATAACGAAATATCTGGTTTAATGACCCTTACAAGTAGCCATCTGGAGCAAATTCTCCAAGAAGGCCAAAAACAAGGAACCTTTATTCAGTCCGTTGCATCAAGCGATTTAACGATGATATCATTGGCCACCTTTAAACTGCACATGTTTAATTGGAAGTTCAATAAATTCAAGTTTAACCTGACAGAGAACATCGGGAAAATGTCTGCTTCTCTCTTGGCTCTTTTAAGACGCAATCCGGATTAACAAACTAAATAATCCACAAGTGCATCCGTTTTGTTGCTAACGGGCAACAACGTACAAATAAATAAGCAATCAACGCAGTTGGTACACAAGGCAATTACCGTTGCTATGAATTAAAAAAGGTTTTGTCGGATATATTTTGTATATTTGTAGAATTAGGTTTCCTCCTCTTTATTTATACATTATGACTCATCTTATTGGATATATATCACAAATTATCGGGCCAGTAGTTGACGTATACTTCGATCTGAAAAAATCAAAAGAGTTGCAGCTCCCCGCACTTCAAGACGCACTTTCCGTCACCAGAGACAACGGACAGAAATTAATACTGGAAGTACAACAGCACATTGGCGAGTTTACGGTCCGTACCGTGGCCATGGATACCACAGACGGATTACGGCGCGGGACAGAAGTGAAAGCATTGGGACAACCGATCAGCATGCCTGTAGGAGAGCAGGTGAAAGGGCGTCTGATGAACGTGATAGGTGAAACTATAGATGAATTGAAACCGCTCGACCACTCCGGAGCTTACCCCATTCACCGTCCTTCTCCCAAGTTCGAAGACCTGACTACAAATCAGGAAATTCTCTCCACAGGAATAAAAGTAATTGACCTGCTTCAACCGTATCTGAAAGGCGGGAAGATAGGACTTTTCGGCGGAGCTGGTGTTGGCAAAACCGTGCTGATCATGGAGTTGATCAACAACATTGCCAAAGGTTACAGCGGATATTCCATTTTTGCCGGGGTGGGAGAACGCACGCGCGAAGGGAATGATCTTTTGCGCGAAATGATCGATTCGGGGGTGATCCGTTACGGCGAAGAGTTTAAAAAAAGCATGGACGAAGGGAATTGGGATTTGAGCAAAGTAGATTACAACGAACTAAGGAAGTCACAAGCCACATTGGTTTTCG
>ERZ778021.3588-NODE-3588-length-10893-cov-4.806053_pt1 | contig 10893 bp, 9 predicted proteins | sample MGYA00375751_ERZ778021 | MGnify/ENA primary metagenome ERZ778021 (study PRJEB29350, sample SAMN05389814) | bioreactor metagenome | isolation source: Thiocyanate stock bioreactor | place: South Africa: University of Cape Town | collected 2013-08-29 ... | reverse complement strand
CTTCGAGCACGCTCGACCTCGCCCACCGCATCGTCCTCCCGAGGCCCTTCTTCAATGCGTCCCGTTGCTGGTCGAGCGACGGCGACGACGGGGGCTCGAAATCCACGATCTGCATGGAACGCTCCAGGTACGGATCGAATCAGCCCCGCTTGAAGACCGCCATCTGCGTCGGCGGCCCCAGCGTCTCGTCAACCGGCCCGATCGGCAGGAAGCGGACGGCGTAGCCGAATCGCTCGGCGATTCCCTCGGCCCAGTCTCGAAACTCCCGGCGGGTCCACTCGAATCGGTGGTCGGGATGCCGAAGCCTCTCGGCCCCGACGTCCTCCCACGTCACGTTGTACTCCCGGTTGGGCGTCGTCAGCACGACCATCCCCGGCCGGGCGAACTCGAAGACGGCCCGCTCGAAGGCCGCCAGCCTCGGCGGGTCGAGGTGCTCGACCACCTCCACCACGGCGGCGGCGTCGAACCCCTCCAGACGCCGGTCCCGATAGGTCAGCGACCCGTGGATCAGCTTGATCCGGGCGGCCTGACGTTCGGGGAGCCGGTCCAGGTGCAGGCGGTCCCGGGCCGTTTCCAGCGACCGGATCGCCACGTCCATGCCGACGACCTCCTCGAACTGCTTGTCCTTCAGGAGTTCCCGCAGCAGCTTCCCCTCGCCGCAGCCGAGGTCGAGCACCCGCCTCGCCCCGGACGAACGCAAGGCCGCCAGCACGGCCCCGATCCGCTGCTCGTGCAGGCTCAAGGGCCTCTCCAGCACCTCCTCGGCCCGGTCGCCGGGGGCCTTCTCGTCCCTCGCCTCGGCCGGCTGCTCCTCCCGCACGAGTCGGGCGAGGGCCTCCCGGTAGAGGCTGGGCCGGTGCTTCAGGTAACGCCGGGCGATCTCCTCCTTCTCCGGGTGGTTCGCCAACCAATCGCCCCCCCTGGCCAGCAGCTTCTCCGTCTCGTCGTCGCCGACGAAGTAGTGCTTCTGGTTGTCGAAGACCGGGACCAGGACGTACAGGTGCGTCAGCAGCTCCGAGAGCGTCGTGTCCTTGCTGACGGCCACGGAGAAGTACGGGCTCTCGCCCCACTCGGGGAATCGCTCGTCGAGCGGGTGGCGGGTCGCCTCGACCGAGTAGCCGAGCGGCTCGAAGACGGCCCGGAGGAACCGCTCGCCGCCCCGCACCGGCAGCACGTCGAGCCGGGCCTCCAGGGGGATGGGCGTGGACGCCAGTTCGGGCCGGTCCTTGCAGCGTCCCTGGAGGGCCGAGCCGTAGACCTGAGAGATCGCCACGCTGAGGAACGAGCCGGCGACGTATGGGCGGTCGTTGACGTACTGGTCGAGCAGGCCCTCGGCCCGGCCCTTCCCCCGCACCATGCCCACCGGGTCCACGTCGAGCAGCAGGCAGGCGGCGCAGCGGTCCTCGGCCGCCTCCGGGTAGAAGGCGTGCGCCCGGCCGAAGCTCAGGTCGTAGCTCTGGAACCGCCCCGGATGCTTGTGCAGCAAGTGGCCGAGGTCGGTGGCGGGCCGGTGCGTGGTGGTGATCGTCAGCAGCATGTGTCCGTCCGGTGTTCGTGGGCCTGCCATCATCCCCGAGGCGGGCCGGCGATGGAATGCCCGCACGCACCGACTCGGCGATCCGACACCCAGCGCCGGCTTGAGGTTCAACTCCCGGCGGGAGGGCGGATCAGGCCCCGGAGGAACGCCGAGTAGGCGTCCCGCACCGGCAGGTCGAGGTCTCGGCGGATGCGCCTCCGTCGGGCCGTCGTCGGCTCGCCGGTGACGGGGTTCGTCCCGGGCCGGTCGAACACCTCCCAGTAAAGGCCCGAGCCCCGCTTCTGCCACGCCGGCAGGGCGTTGAAGTTGACGCCGTGCCGGTGGAGCAGGTCGTGCTTGCCCGAGGAGGACAGGCCCCGCAGCGCTGCATCGGCCTCCGCCGCCCGCCGGCCCTGGCTCCGGAGCAGCCAGTAGCAATGGGCGTTGCGGTCGGTGCGCCGGGCGTCCTCGGCCCGCCAGCGGAAGTAGTCGACGACCGCCTCCTCCGTGGGCAGGGGCGAGACCCGGCAGTCGAACACCGCAGGCGCACCCAGCAGCAGCGAGAACCGGGCGCTGGCCTCGCCGGAGAGGACCGACAGCAGCTTGCGGAGCCTGCGGCCGAAGCCCCCCTCGTCCTGCCCGAACAGCAGCGAGATCTCGTCGCTCTGGGTGTGGACGTAGGCCGCCTTGAGCCCGCAGCCTTCCATCAGGCCCTCGGCGGTCTGGACCATGTGGTCGTGGAACCGCCGGTCGAAGGGGGCCTCGAACGGGTGGACCTCCTTGGTCAGCCGGGTGAAGCCCCGCCCGTCGAGCCGGGCGACGATCCACACGCCCGGCAGGACGCACGGGTCCAGCGCCGTCTCGAACGCCCGCATCCGGCCCTCCAGCTCATCGGTCCTCATGCCGCCACCCCTCGACAACGAAGCCGCCGCCCCCGTCGATCCAGACGTAGTTCAACCCGTCGAACCCCTCGTCGGGCGATGGGAGTTCCATCCGGCCCGCCGTCCCCAGGACGCCCTTCGCCGGCACCCGCCGCCCCTCGGGCCGTCCCTCGTTGCGCCGCAAACACTCCTCGACACGGGAGCGGAAATAGTAGCCCACGACCCGGAATCCCGCCCCCCTGGCGGCCTCGATGTAGACACGCCGCTCCGCCCGAGTGGGGTTCGTGTCGTCCACCACGAACCGCAAGCCGGTCTCGACGCAGACCTGGAGCAGCCGCCGCTCCCAGCGACGGGTCTTGAGCATGTCGAGGCTCAGCCGCAGGTGGGTCTCGGCGAACCGCTCCCGGTAGAACGACGACTTGCCCGCCCCTTGCAGCCCGACGAAGACGACGGCCTCCACGATCTGCCTCCCCATCACCGTCGCCCCACCGCCGAGCCCTCGGGGTCGTCGCCCTTATGGACCGACAGGACGTGATCCTGATTGGTTCGCCGGACCGCACAGCTGCATCGACCGACCAGGGCCCCATCCTCGCCTCAATCTTACAGCCCGCACATCCCTTCGCACTCGGAGAAGGCGACCCCGCTCGTCGCTTCCTTAGCCGGATTTCCGCCCCTTTGACGAGATCCTGCAATGGAGGAGCAAGAACTCGGAAGATGGGTCGATCGTCCACGTCTACCATTCCCCCGTTCTGCAAGATGAACCGTGCGAGGGGATGGACGAGATGAAGGATTGCGACCCGAAACATTGGGACGCCGTGGCCGAGGATTACGCTTCGTCCTCCGAGCCCATCACCAGGCCCTACGGCCTCGACGCCCTGGCCGAACTCGGGCCACGGCGGGGCCTGCGCCATCTCGAAGCGGCCGCCGGGACCGGGGGCTTGGCGTTGGAGGCCGCCCGGAGCGGCTGCGACGTGACGGCGACCGACTCGTCGCCGGCCATGGTCGCCCGCATCGCCGCTCGGGCGGCCGGGGAGGGCCTGGCGAACGTGACCGCCACGGTCATGGACGGCCAGGCGCTCGATTTCCCGGAGGGCTCGTTCGACCTCGTCTGCTCGGCCTTCGGGGTCATGTTCTTCCCCGACCACAGGGCGGGGCTCTCCGAGCTGAAGCGGGTGCTCGCACCGGGCGGGAAGGCCGCCGTCGTCGTCTGGTCGCATCCCGACCGGATGGGCCACCTCTCGGACTGGCGGGAGTTGTTCCGGGACGATTTCCCCGAGTTCGGCGACCTCGAACGCCCGGCCGCATGGCGGGCGATGGACACGGCCGACAGTCTCGCCGCCGAGATGCAAGCGGCCGAGTTCCGGGGCGTCGAGGTCCAACCGCTCAGGCATGCCTGGGTCGTCCCCTCGTCCGCCTGGCGGCCCGAAGAGGGCCGGTGCCATCCGTTCTTCGAACGCATGCTCGCCCGCCTGGGACCGGATTCCCCCGATCGGGCCCGAGCACGACTGACGGCGGCCTTCGACGAACGATACGGCGACGGGCCGGCGACCTTCCCGGCCGAAGCGTGGCTGGCGATCGGACACCGTTGAGTAGGTGACGAAATCATGGAAGGGGGCGACATGAGGACCAAGGAAAACGTGATCACCCGACGTGAGGCGATCGTGACGGCCTCGGCAGGCGTGCTGGCGGCGGCCGTGCCGGCGACGGCGGCGGCGAGCGAGGAGGCCCCGATGACTGAGTTGAAGGATCGGTACGAGGTGATCGTCGTCGGCGGCGGGCCGGCCGGGCTGAGCGCCGCCCTGGTCCTCGGGCGGGCCTGCCGATCGGTCCTGCTCTGCGATTCGGGCAAGGGCCGCAACGCCCCGGCGGAGGGCGTCCACGGCTTCCTGGGCCAGGACGGGACGCCGCCGTCCGAGCTGCGTCGGGTCGGCCGTGAGCAGCTGCGGCCGTACGACGTGACCATGCACGACGGGAAGGTCGTCGACGCCCGGAAGGCCGAGGGGGGCTTCGATGTCGTGCTCGAAGGCGGCCGGACCGTCTCCTGCCGTAAGCTGATCCTGGCCACCGGCGTGACCGACGTGCTCCCCGAAAGCCCCGGCCTGCGTGAGCTATGGGGCAAGTCGGTGATCCACTGCCCCTACTGCCACGGCTGGGAATTTCGGGGCCGGCGATGGGCGTTCCTCGTCCCGGCCGATACCGTCGTCGAGACGGCGACCCTCCTCTCCGGCTGGACGACGAAGTTGACCTTGCTCACGAACGGCCCGTCCGAGGTGTCCGCCGAGCATCGGGCGTGGCTGGAGGGACGGGCCGTCGAGATCGTCGAGGGCCGGATCGAACGCCTGGAGGGCGACGGCGACGAACTCAAGGCGATCCACGTCGAAGGCGGCCGTCGCCTGGACCGGGACGTGCTCTTCGTCCACGGCCGGCTCCGCCAGGCGTCAGACCTGGCCGTAAGGCTTGGGTGTTCGCTGGTCGATACCGGCCCGAAAGCCGGCGTGGTCAAGGCCGACCCGTTCGGGGCGACCGAGGTGGAAGGACTTTACGTCGCCGGGGACGCCTCCGAGTCCGGCGTGCCCAGCGTGGCCTCGGCAGTCGCCGAAGGGGCCGTGGCCGCCGCCTTCGCCTGCCGGGCGATCTTCACCGAAGACGCTCGCCGGCCGCCCGGCGGGCCAGTTCGCCGGGGGTGACGCCCAGCAGCCGCCGGACGTGGTGGTGCAGGTGCGACTGGCCGGAGAAGCCGGCACGGGCCGCCGCCTGGGCGATGTCGCAGCCCTCGACCATGAGTCGGTGGGCACGCTCGACACGTCGGCGGATGACGTACTGCCGGGGCGTCGTGCCGGTGGACGCCCGGAACCGGCGGAGGAAATGATGCGGGCTCAGCCCGGCGACGGCGGCGAGCGAGGCGACGGACAGGTCGCCGTCGAGGCGTGCCTCGACGTGGTCCGTCACCCGACGCAGCGCCTCGTCCCGCAGGCCGACGGGCCTCGGCGGCGGCCCGTCGTCGTCGTACTCCCGCAGAAGATGGACGGCCAGGGCCGTGCCCAGCGACTCGGCGAGCAGTTCCCGGCCGGTGCCGCCCGACTCGGCCGCCTCCCCGAGCGTGCGGGCGACCTCGCCGACGAACGAGTCCCGCCGCATCGCAGCCGGGCGAAGTCGGCTCCTCTCCAGGCCCGCCCGATCGGCGACCCGATCGAGCAAGTCGGATGAGAGCAGGACCGAGATCGCCTCGAAGGGCCGATCCCATCGGACCATCACGGGGACGAGGGCGGGCGTGACCGCCACGTCGCCCGCCGTCGGCCGGCCCGAGTAGGTCGCCCCCTCTCCGCAATCCCACTCGACGTGGCCGGGGCCGGAGAGGAACAGGGTGACCTGATGGAAGTCGTGGGCGTGCCGACGTGCGTGGACGTGCCCCTCCGGCGTCGAGCGGCGGACGACCAGCCCGTCGGCGAGGCCGTCGGCCTGCCGGCCCATCGGAACGATCTCCATCTCCGGGTCCATCGGCACGCCTCCAGACACGTTGCGTAGGACTCCTCGAACGCCGGGCGAACGGATCTCCTCGGTCATTCTACGAGGCCGTCCAACGTCTCCGAACGACCGGGCGAGAATTGCGATCGACCTGCACGGCCTCGCCCCTCCTTCCAGCCATCCGATGCCGCAACGGCGGAGCGGCCTCGTCGACGCATAGGTCGGAGAAACGGAAGACCTCGACGACCTCGCCCCGGACGGACTCCTCGGTGACCCGGTAATTCACCCAGGGTTCGGGGTCGTAGAGGATCGGCTCCAGCGCCCGTTCGACGATCGCCCGCAGCCCACGAGCGCCGGTCCCCCGCTGATGGGCCAGCTCGGCGAAAGCCCGGATCGCCCCCGGCGTGAACTCCAGACGGGCCTGGCGGTACATGAGGAGCTTCCGGTAGTGATCGATCAGCGAATCCTTCGGCTCGTGGAGAATTCGCACGAGGTCGTCCACGCCCAGGGCGTCGAGCGTGGCGATGACGGGTAGGCGGCCGATCAGCTCGGGGATCAGCCCGAAACCTTCCACATCCTCGGGCGAGACGTGGCGGAGGGGATCGAGCGTCTCAGTCTCGGAGGCCGAGCCGGTCTGATCGAACCCGAACGCCCTGCGCCCGAGCCGTCGGGCGACGACCTCCTCCAAGCCGACGAATGCACCGCCGCAGATGAAGAGCACCTGACTGGTGTCGAAGGGGACGCAAGGCTCCCCGACGACCTTGTAGCTGCCGCTCGGCGGGACGTTGGCGACGGTCCCCTCGATCATCTTCAGCAGGGCGTGCTGGACGCCCCGCCGCAGATCCTTCGCCCCGTGGACCCGGCCGCCGCCGAGCTTGTCGATCTCGTCGATGTAGACGATCCCACGCTGGGCGACCTGAACGTCCATGCCGGCGGCGAGCAGGAGCTTGTGGAGGATCGACTCCACGTCCTCGCCGACGTACCCCGCCTCGGTCAGCGTGGTGGCGTCGGCCACGGCGAACGGCACGTCGAGGCACTCGGCCAACGCTCGGGCGAGGTGCGTCTTCCCCGAGCCCGAGGGGCCGATCAGCAGGACGTTTGACTTCCCTATCGTGACGGTGCGGAGGCCGGGATCGACGACCACGGGCGTGACGGACTCCCTGTCGAGCACGTCGAACAGGCGGACGTAATGGTTGGCGACCGCCACGGCGAGAGTCCGCTTGGCCCGGTCCTGGCCGACGACCGAGCGGTCCAGATGTTCGACGATCATGCGGGGAGTGGGCAGGCCGGCGGTGATCCCGGCCGGCGAATGGTGGTGCGGCATGGCGGGCGACTCTCGTCGGAGGATCGGCTCCGGCCGCCCACGCCGGGCGGCCCGTTCGATCCCCGATGGTGTCGGAGCACGCCTGGGCTCGATCGGCGACCACGAGCGGATGGGTCGGCCGGCTCGCACGCAGCACGATCATCCGGGCCGAGTCGTCGACGAGAACGGCGAACGGCCGACGCATCACATCCCGGAGCGGATGCGGCGCTCGGTCGCCGGGCTCCTTCGACCCAGCCGGACCGTCTCGGCCGTCGTCATGGTCCCCTGCTGAAAGAAAACTCCCCCGACCGTGCCCGCCGATCTCAAGGGTTCAGGGCTTTCGAGGTCGCCTTCGCAGGCCGACGGGGCAGCTCCTCGTCGCCCGCCCGGCTCCCGTCGAGCCGAGGTTCTCCGACGGCGGTCCGGCCAGGCTGGGCCGGCCCGTCGAGCGGCTCGATCTCGATCCCCCGCAGCACCGTCCCCTCGCCGACGGAGGCGACGAACAGGCCCTCGCCGCCGAGAGCCCAATCGGGATGGACGGCCAATCGGCCGAAGTCCCCGTCCCAACGCCCCATCTGCTTCCCGTCGACCTCGACGACGATCGAGGCCCGGCGGACCGTGCAGGCCACCGTGCTCGTCTGGTGCATGGGGAGGAGGCGGGAGCCCTGGTGGAACGTGATCCCCTTCCGACGGACGATGTCGACATCGAACTTGCTGAAGCAGCCGCCGTCGGGATGGGAGTCGATCGTGATCAGCACGTTCGAGGGCGGTGCGACCAGCCCGATCCCGACCATCTGCTCGCTCCCCTTCAGCAGACGCACCGTGAGCCGATATTCATCGGGAGGATGATGACGGATCTTGATCACGGAGCCGCCGTCGGGGGAGACGAGACCTCCCCCGGCCCTCTCCCAGGTCGCCCCGGCCGAGTCCTTCTCGGGGTCGATCGACGCCAGCAGGTCGAGCTTCGTCGGCGGGCGGAGAGCCGGAGCGGACCGTGGTGCGATCGCCGCTCCCGCATCGACCCGCTTGAAGTCGACGCAGATGGGATTCCGGCCCGTCGGGGCCTCGAAGGTCTTGGGGCGGTCGACCTGGACGCCGTCGTCGTAGCTGTAGGAGTAGCAGAGCACGAGGTCGTCGCCGTCGACCTTGAAGACGCCTCGCAGCTTCAGGCCCCGGCCGTCGCCCCCGGCGACGTACCGGCCGTCGAGGTCGACGGCGTCCGCACCGTCGTCCGGGGCGGGCTTGATCCGGCCGATGAGCTTGTAGCTCGCCCCGGACAGCTCGAACGTGTCGCCGGCGACCTTCAAGGTCTTCCGCCTCGGCCGCATCTCCTCCTCGCCGGTCCGCTCCCCGCCGGCCACCTCCGTCGAGGCGAGCCAGATCCCTTCGAGAGGCGAGGGAGTCTCGTCGACCGACCCTACCGGCGGCGATTCGGAGATCGCCCCTGCGTCGGGCGGACTTGCAACGACCTTCGGCGCTGCGGGGACGCCCGTCGGGGGAGTCCGGTCGAGCGCCCAGAAGACTCCTACGGCCCCGAGCAGGACTCCGAAGGCGAGGGTCGCCAGCCCACCGTTGCGAGACAGCGACCGTCTCCGCACCGTCCTGGTCCTGGGGAGGGGTGCGAGGACGACCTCGGGCCTGTACCCGCTGGCGGCCCCCAGTTCCTCGGGGGCGTCCTCGTCAGCGACGGTCCTGCGGGAGCGATACGAACGGTCGATCGGCTTGCCGTCGGCGAAGAGCGAAGGATCGTCGGGGCGGCGTCCGTCGCCGGGCTCTTTCCAGAATCGTTCGTCGTGGATCGCAGCGGATTGCGGGGTCGATGGAAGGGTGGGGAGGTCGGGGACGGCACGGGTGGGGTCGATGTCCAGCATGGCCCGCACGTCGTCGGCCGCCCCCTCCCGGTCGCCGACGGCGTGGCGGCACTGCGCCCGGATCGAGAAGGCGGAGGCGTTGCGGGGGTCGAGGATCAGGGCGTGCGTGGCGTCGGCGATCGCCCGGTCGAAGACGTTCCGCCGCTTGAGGATCTCGGCCCGGACGATGTACGGCCCCGGTCGGTCCGGGGCGAGCCGGACGGCCACGGCCAGGTCCGCCAGCGCCCGCTCGTACTTATCGGTCCTGCGGTACGCCTCGGCCCTCATCAGGTAGGCGTCGACGCACTTCGGATCGACCTTCAGCGCACGCCCCGCCGCCTCGATCGCCGTATCCAAGCACCTGACGGCGAGTGCCTCTCGTGCCTGGGCGACGAGCGAGGCGAGATCAGCGGATGAAGACATTGTCGGTGTTCCTCCGTCTGGATTCGGTCACGACCACGGGAGGTCGAGGCGGACGCCGGCGTGGGCGTGTCGGGAGTCGAAGGCGTGCATCTCCAGGGCGGCCCCGCCTTCGAGCAGGCGGAGCGTCAGCCAGCCCGTCGCATCGGGCTCGGCGAACGGGAACCCCACGGCCGGCTGGAACACGAAGTAGACCCCGTCGATCCGGTGGATGCGCAGCTGGTGCTTGTGGGCCGTGAAGACCGCCTTGACGTGGCGGCGGCCGAGCACGACCTTCAGGAACTCGTCCGTGTCCGTCAGCCCGCCGGAAAGCTGGTGGTACGGGGCGGCGCTGCGGAGGATCGTCTTGGCCCGCTTGCCGACTTCGAGGCTCGGGTTGATGTTGTGATGGACCATGACCAGCGCCGGCCTGTCGGCGTGGGCGTCCAGGGCCTTCGCCAGCCAGTCGATCTGCGACCGCTCCAGCGTCCCCGGCTGGGAGTCGAGCAGGAACCAGTTGGCCCGTGCCGACGGGACGACCGAGACGATCCGATCGGCCGCCTCGCTCCTCGCCTCCACCCCCGGCGCTCGGGACGCCCGCTCCAGCAGCCGTGATCGGTCGTCGTGGTTCCCCGGCGTCAGCCGCACCGGCACGCCCGCCCGGACGATGCCCGAGATCGACTTGAGGAAGAGGTCGTACTCCTCGGCCGTGCCGAACTCGACGCAGTCGCCGTTGACCAAGACCCCGGCCGGCCTCGACTTCAGGGCCACGACCCCTCGGCAGGCGGCCTCCAGGTTCGGGACCAGCCGCTTCGCACGCTCGACGATCCGCCGCTCCTTGCCCCGAAAGGCCGACTCCGGTGCGACGTGCGGGTCGGCCAGCAGCGCCCACAGGTGCGGGTCCGACGCCGATTCCTGTGCGACCGACCGCCGGGCCGCAAACCCCGACAGGGCGACGACGCCCCCGGCCAGGAAGCGGCGGCGGCTCGACGGAATGAGATGGATCGACATATTCGGTCCCCTTCGGACGATGGAAGATCAGCGACGACCGCCCAGGTACGGCGGTCGTCGTAGTGATGAGCGTGGGCGAGGCCGATTCCGACTCACGGCGAGCCCGCCCCGGCCTCGACTCGGATGCGTCCCGACGGTGTCGCCCCTCGTCTCGTCCTCGATCGAGGACGGATCGGCCCGCACGACCCGAGGAGCCGGTGGATTCGACAGGAGGCGATGATACGATGCAAGCGAGGCGTTTGCTAGTTATTGACTGTCTAATCATCGACTGTCGAGTCGAAGAAGGCACCCATCCTACACTCGCCCGGATGCACGAGGACGACATCCGCCGCCGCTTCGGGACGAGGATCAGGCGGCTCCGCAGCGAGCGGGGCCTGTCGCAGGAGGCGTTCGCCGACGAGGCGGGTTTGCATAGGACGTATATCGGGGCCATCGAGCGGGGCGAACAGAACCTCTCGCTCGCCAACA
>ERZ778021.3583-NODE-3583-length-10905-cov-4.613272_pt1 | contig 10905 bp, 10 predicted proteins | sample MGYA00375751_ERZ778021 | MGnify/ENA primary metagenome ERZ778021 (study PRJEB29350, sample SAMN05389814) | bioreactor metagenome | isolation source: Thiocyanate stock bioreactor | place: South Africa: University of Cape Town | collected 2013-08-29 ... | reverse complement strand
GAGAAATGCAACTGCCTCTACAAGGTCGAGTTCGGCGCGGTGCGCGTCTACCGGCTGCTGGCCGACAGACGCAGGCAGATTTCCGCCTTCCATCTCGCCGGCGAGACCTTCGGCTTCGAGGCCGATGACATCCACCACTTCTTCGCCGAGGCGATCATCGCCACCGGCATCCGCATGCTGCGCACCTCGCCCGGAGCGGCCGGCCTTGCGGCCGACCTGCTGCCCATGGCCCTGAAGGGTCTGGTGCGGGCGCAGGAGCATCTGCTCGTGCTCGGCCGGCAGAACGCGCTGGAGCGTGTCGCCGCCTTCCTTTCCGACATGGCCGAACGCCAGGGCGGGCTGCGGCAGGTGGAACTGCCTATGTCGCGCAACGACATCGCCGACTATCTCGGCCTCACCATCGAGACCGTATCGCGGGTCTTCACCCGGTTGAAGCAGGAAGGCATCATCCGCCTGCCCAGCCTGCGCAGCGTCGAGATCGTAAGGCGGCAGTCCCTGCAGGACCTCCTGGCATAGGCCGGGAGCACGGGAAACGCACGGGGCCGGAACGCAAGCCGGCCGCGCAAAGGCAAGTTGCCGGACGATGCTCAGAACGTCCTGGCGCCGTTGACCATGAGCCGCACGGCATAGAGCGAAGTGGTGCCGCATATATAGAGCACGTTGCGCTTTGTGCCGCCGAACACGCAATTGGCGACCGTTTCGGGCACCTTGACCTTGCCGATCAGCGTGCCGTCCGGGTCGTAGCAATGGATGCCGTCGGCGGCGCTGGTCCAGATGCGCCCCGCATCGTCCAGCCGGAAGCCGTCGAACAGGCCGGCGGTGCAGTCGGCGAACACGTCGCCGCCCGTCAGCCTGCCGCCCTCGCCCACGTCGAACACCCGCATATGGGCCGGGTTGTCGGCGCCGTGGGTGCGGCCGGTATCGACCACATAGAGCTTCGTCTCGTCCCGCGAGAAGGCGAGCCCGTTCGGCTTGACCATGTCCGTGACGACGGCCTCCACCGCGCCCGACTGCGGATCGACGCGATAGACATGGGATGCGCCGATCTCGCTCTCGGCCTTGTCGCCCTCATAGTCGGAATCGATGCCGTAGGTCGGATCGGTGAACCAGATCGAGCCGTCCGACTTCACCACCACATCGTTGGGAGAGTTCAGCCGCTTGCCCTGCCACCGGTCGGCGATGGTGGTGACGGAGCCGTCATGCTCGGTGCGGCTGACACGCCGGCCGGAATGCTCGCAGGTGACGAGGCGGCCCCACCGGTCCACCGTGTTGCCGTTGGCGTTGCCGCAGGGCTGGCGGAACACGCTGACCGAGCCGTCCGTCTCGTCATAGCGCAGCATGCGGTTGTTGGGGATGTCCGACCACACCACGTAGCGCCCGGCCGGGAACCAGGCCGGCCCCTCCGCCCAGCGGCAGCCGGTGAACAGCTTCTCCACATGGGCCGAGCCGTTGAACAGGCGCGCGAAGCGCCTGTCGAGAATCTCGTAGTCCTGCGCAGGCATGGCTTTCTTCCTCCCCGGTCATGCTTTGCAGGCCGCAGACAAGATCACCGGAGCGCCAAAAGCAAGGGGCGCGGCCAGCACCGCGCCCCTTTTTGTCCGACTTATGCGGAAATCGTCAATCTATGTCGAAGGAGACGCCCTGTGCCAGCGGGAGGGCGTTGGAGTAGTTGATGGTGTTGGTGGCCCGGCGCATATAGGCCTTCCAGGCATCGGAGCCGCTCTCGCGGCCGCCGCCGGTCTCCTTCTCGCCGCCGAAGGCGCCGCCGATCTCGGCGCCCGAGGTGCCGATATTGACGTTGGCGATGCCGCAGTCCGAGCCCTCGGCGCCCAGGAACCGCTCCGATTCCTGCACGTCGCGCGTGAAGATCGACGACGACAGCCCCGCCCCCACCGCATTGTGAAGCGCCAGCGCCTCGTCGAAGTCGGAATATTTCATCACATAGAGGATCGGCGCGAAGGTCTCCTCCAACACCGGACCGGCCTGGGCCGGCATCTCCACCAGCGCGGGGTGCACGTAGAAGGCGTCCCTGTGGCCGGTCTCGACGCGGCCGCCGCCGGTCACCTTGCCGCCAGCCGCCTGCGCGGCTTCAAGCGCCTTCTGCATGCCGTCATAGGCCGCCCTGTCGATCAGCGGCCCGACCAGCGCCTTGCCTTCCAGCGGGTTGCCCACCGACACGCTCTCATAGGCCTTCTTCAGCCGCGGCACGAGCTGGTCGTAGACGCTCTCATGCACGAACAGGCGCCGCAGCGTGGTGCAGCGCTGGCCGGCCGTGCCCATGGCGCCGAAGGCGATGGCGCGCAGCGCCATGTCCAGGTCGGCGGTGGGCGTGACGATGCCGGCATTGTTGCCGCCCAGTTCCAGCACGGCGCGGGCGAAGCGCTTGGCCAGCCGCGGCCCGACCGCACGGCCCATGCGCGTCGAGCCGGTGGCCGACACCAGCGACACCCTGGGGTGATCGACCAGCGCCTCGCCCACCTCGGCGCCGCCGATCAGCACCTGAAGCAGGCCCTCCGGCGCGTCCGTGCCGAAGCGTTTCACGGCGCGGGCGAAGATGGCCCGGCAGGCGAGCGCCGTCAGCGGCGTCTTTTCCGAAGGCTTCCACACCACCGGATCGCCGCACACCAGCGCCAGCGCCGCGTTCCACGACCACACCGCCACCGGGAAGTTGAAGGCCGAGATGACGCCGACCACGCCGAGCGGATGCCAGGTTTCCATCATGCGGTGGCCGGGCCGCTCGGTGGCTATGGTCAGGCCGTACAATTGCCGGGACAGGCCGACGGCGAAGTCGCAGATGTCGATCATCTCCTGCACTTCGCCGAGCCCCTCGGAGGGGATCTTGCCGACCTCGATGGAAACAAGCCGGCCGAGGTCTGCCTTGTGGGCGCGCAGTTCCTCGCCGAGCAGCCGCACCAGCTCGCCGCGCCGCGGCGCCGGCACCAGGCGCCACTGCAGGAACGCCGCATGGGCCGCCTCGATCGCCTTGCCCGCATCCGCCGGCGTCACCTGCCGCAGCGAGGCGATCGCCTCGCCCGTCACCGGCGTGCGAACCGCAAGGTCGCCGCCGGACAACGCGTCCTTCGCGACACCGAGCTGGGCAAGCAGATCCGCCGTCTCTTTCGCTATCGTCATCATCCTGTCCTTTCGGATTCCCGGGCTCCACAGCGTGATCGTGGCCCTGAGCCTGCCGCGGATGCCGCCATGATGTGCAAATATCCGTTTCGGGGCGGCTCCGCCACCCCGGCATGGCTCAAGCCGCCGGGCGGTATCGTTGATCCAGCTCCATATGGCCCCGCGCAGGGCCGCCGCCAATCACCCCGCCGTGGGGACGGGATAGCCGGCGGTGCCTTCGCGCATCAGCCGGTCGATATGCTGGCGGATATGGGCGGCCTCCGCTGCCGTGTTGGCGAGCGCGATCGCCCGGTCGAAGGCCACGCGCGCCTCCCCCGCACGGCCCATCTGCATCAGCAGGCCGCCCCGCAGGCCATGGAAATGGAAATAGCCCGACAGCCGCTCTTCCAGCGGCTCGATCATGGCCAGCGCCGCTTCCGGCCCGTGCAGCTTGGCCACCGCCACGGCCCGGTTCAGCGTCACCACGGGCGAGGGCTGCAGCCGCTCCAGAAGAGCGTAGAGCAAGTCGATCTCGCGCCAGTCCGTCTCCTCGGGACGTTTGGCGCGCGCGTGCAAGGCCGCGATCGCCGCCTGCACCTGGTAGGGGCCGGGCTTGCCGTGGCGCAGCGCCTTGTCCACCAGCGCCAGCCCCTCGTCGATCATCTCGCCGCGCCACAGGCTGCGGTCCTGATCCTCCAGCAGCACGAGGGCGCCGTCGGCATCGAAGCGGGCCGGCGCCCGCGCATGCTGCAGCAGCATCAGGGCCGCGAGCCCCATGATTTCCGGCTCGGCCGGGAACAGGCGAAGCAATAGCCGCACCAGCCGGATCGCCTCCTCGGCCAGCGGGGCGCGCGCCGAAGCCTCGGCCCCGGCGGAGGAATAGCCCTCGTTGAAGACGAGGTAGGCCATGGCCGCGACCGCCGCCAGCCGCTCCGCCCGCTCCACCGCGCCCGGCGTCTCGAACAGCACGCCGGCGTCGGCGATGCGCGCCTTGGCGCGGGTGATGCGCTGCTCCATGGCCGCTTCGCTCACCACGAAGGCGCGCGCGATCTGCTTCACCGAAAGGCCCGAAACGATGCGCAGCGCCAGCGCGATCTGCTGCGTCTGCGGCAGGTCGGGATGGCAGCAGATGAACAACAGCCGCAATATGTCGTCGCGATAGTGGGCGCCGTCCAGGCGCTCGGCCATGTCGGCCTCGGCGTCGCCGAGATCGGAGAGCAGGTCTTCCCCCGGCATGGGCGCCTGCCGCGCCCGCCTGCGCACCTGGTCGATGCCGCTGTTGCGCCCCACAAAGATCAGCCAGGCCGCCGGGTCGCGCGGTGGCCCGTTCTTCGGCCATGCCTTCAGGGCCCGCAGGCACGCCTCCTGGAACGCTTCTTCCGCCATGTCGAGGTCGCGGAAATAGCGCAGCAGCGCCGCCACCGCCTGCGGACGGGCGGCACCGATGGCGGCGCTGATCCAGGCGACGTCGGTCATATCGTCGCCGCGACCGGATTGAGCAGGCTGATCGGCCGGATCTCGTAGGAGCCGCCGCTCGGGTTGACCTCCGACAGCTCCCGCGCGAAGGTGATCGCCTCGTCGAGATCGGCGCAGTCGACCGTGTAGAAGCCGAGGAACTGCTCCTTTGTCTCGGCGAACGGCCCGTCGAGGACGACGGGCTCGCCCTTGACCTTGCGCAGCGTGGTCGCCGCCGTGGTCGGCAGCAGGCGGGCCACCGGCCCGAGCTTGCCGGCCCTGGCATATTTCTCCTGGACGGCGGCGAGTTTCGCCAGGACTGCGTCGTCCTGCTCCTTGCTCCAGGAACAGACCACGTCTTCCGACGCGTAGCAGAGGATGGCATAGAGCATCGAAACGTCCTTCTCTTTCGCAAAGGACGAAAGAATAAGGCCGTTCCCGACGCCGCGTCGATGAATTTTCTGGCGGGAGTCCGCCCTCCCCCGAAGGGAGGGCGAAGGAACTCAGAAGAACGCCTGGATGCCGGTCTGGGCGCGGCCGAGGATCAGCGCATGCACGTCGTGCGTGCCCTCGTAGGTGTTGACCGTCTCCAGGTTCTGCGCGTGGCGCATGACGTGGTAGCCGATCTGGATGCCGTTGCCGCCGTGCATGTCGCGGGCCTGGCGGGCGATGTCGAGCGCCTTGCCGCAATTGTTGCGCTTGACGATGGAGATCATCTCCGGCGCCATCTTGCCTTCGTCCATCAGCCGGCCGACCCGCAGCGAGCCCTGAAGGCCGAGCGCGATCTCGGTCTGCATGTCGGCCAGCTTCTTCTGGTAGAGCTGCGTGCCGGCCAGCGGCTTGCCGAACTGCTTGCGGTCGAGGCCGTATTGGCGGGCGTGGTGCCAGCAGTCCTCGGCAGCCCCCATCACGCCCCAGGAGATGCCGTAGCGGGCGCGGTTCAGGCAGCCGAACGGCCCCTTGAGGCCGGAGACGTTGGGCAGCAGCGCCTCCTCGCCCACCTCGACACCCTCCAGCACGATCTCGCCGGTGATGGAGGCGCGCAGCGAAAGCTTGCCTTCGATCTTGGGGGCGGAAAGCCCCTTCATGCCCTTTTCCAGCACGAAGCCGCGGATGACGTCCTTGCCGTCCTCGCCCTTCACCTTCGCCCACACCACGAACACGTCGGCGATCGGCGCGTTGGAGATCCACATCTTCGAGCCATTGAGCCGATAGCCGCTCGCCGTCTTCTCGGCGCGCGTCTTCATGCCGCCCGGATCGGAGCCGGCATCCGGCTCGGTCAGGCCGAAGCAGCCGATCCATTCGCCGGAGGCGAGCTTGGGCAGGTATTTCCTGCGCTGCTCTTCCGAGCCGTAGGCCTGGATCGGATACATGACCAGCGACGACTGCACGCTCATCATCGAGCGGTAGCCGCTGTCGATACGCTCCACCTCGCGCGCGATCAGCCCGTAGGTGACGTAGCCGGCGCCGAGCCCGCCATACTCCTCCGGAACCGTGACGCCCAGCAGCCCGGCCTCGCCCATCTCGCGGAAGATGGCCGGGTCGGTCTTTTCCTGCGCGTAGGCGTCCTCGACGCGGGAGGCCAGCCTGTCGGCCGCGAAGGCCGCCGCCCCGTCGCGCACCATGCGCTCGTCTTCCGAAAGCTGGTCCTCCAGCAGGAAGGGGTCGTCCCAGACGAAGGCGTTCTTGTCGCTGGCCATTGGCACCGTCTCCAAACCGATGAATGGCGGCTTATCTCCCCGGGAGGACAAAAAATCAAATGAAATTGCCTCGGCGATCAATGAGCATTAGGAATGGATCATGAGTGTCCAACGCCGCCTGCTGCCGTCCACCGGCGCGCTCGCCGCCTTCGAGGCCGTGTCGCGGCTGGGCAGCTTCACCGCCGCCGCCCGGGAGCTCGACCTGACCCAGGGTGCCATCAGCCGGCAGATCAAGCAGATCGAGGCGCAAATGGGGCGTTCGCTGTTCAGGCGCGACAGCCGCAACGTCGAGCTGACGGCGGAGGGCGAAGCCTATGCCGAGACGGTGCGTTCGGCGCTGGCGCAACTGCGCGAAGCGGCCGTGCAATTGATGAGCAATCGGCATGCGGGCACGCTCAATCTGGCCATCCTGCCCACATTCGGCACGCGCTGGCTGATGCCGCTGGTGCCCGACTTCGTGGAGAAGCACCCCGACATCACCATCAATTTCGCCACGCGCATCGGGCGCTTCGACTTCGCGCGCGAGCGGCTGGACGCGGCCATCCATGTCGGCCAGCCCGACTGGCCGGACGCCGAATCCACCCTGCTGATGAACGAGGAGGTCGCCCCCGTCGCCTCGCCGGCCTTCATCGCCGACCGCGCCATCGCCTCGCCTGCCGCCCTCTGCCGGCAGCCGCTGCTCCATATGGCTTCGCGCCGGGGCGCCGGGGCGCAATGGTTCGAGCATCGGGGCCTCAGCGCCCCCGCCGGGCCGGGCATGCAGTTCGAGCAGTTCTCGACGGCGGCGCAGGCGTGCCTGGCGGGGCTGGGCGTGGCCCTGCTGCCGCTGTTCCTGATCCAGGGCGAATTGCAGCGCGGCCAGCTCGCCCTGGCGCCCGGCGGCCCGATGCGCAGCCGCAGCGCCTATTACCTCGTCGTGCCGAACGACAAGCGGCTGCATCCGCCGGTGGTCAGCTTCCGCGCATGGCTGCTGGGCAAGGTCGGCAGGACCGCCGATGGGGCATGAGTCGCGGCCTGAGTCGGGCCGGGCGGACTCCGCGAGCGCATTTTGTCAATTCCCGTTTGCCGTGGGATTCGTCTGCGGTTAGATTAAGGCCGAATCAGTCGTTTCCCGGGGGCGGGCGAACCTTCAACAGTCTGGTGTTCCGGAATTTTTCCGGTGCAAGGCGCGGATGGCTTCGCGTTTCTCCTGACGGATTCGTCCGGTCGGGCACGGTTTCCGTGCCTTGTACGAGTTGTTCCTACGTGAAGGCGAAACATTCGCGTCCGGCCGCTGGTCCTGCCAGTGCCGGGCACGGGAAGCGATTCCGGCCAGCAAGAGAAGATGACAGCAACAGCCGCGCAGCTTTCTCCCGACATATCGGAACCGCACCTGGCATCCCGCGGCGGGCTCACCGCCTTTCTCATGCGGCTTGCCGCCGAGATACGCGCCGACAGCTACATGCTCGTCGCCACCGTTCCCAACCGCACGCGCAGCGAAGCGCGGATCGTCGCCTCCAACTGGATTTTCGACACCATCGAGCTGGTCGGCAGGCGCCTCATCGCGGCCCTCGCCCGCGGCCCGCACGCCGCGGCTCCGGGCACGTCGGCACGGCCGCTGAGGGCAGCCGAAGCGCCCGCGCTCCACGGCGTCCTCACCGGCGAGGAAGCGAAGCTGCTCGCCGTGCTCGGCCATGCGGAGCTCTATTCGCTGCGGCTGGACGTCGGGCGCCAGCGGCTGTTCATCCTGTTCTCCGCCGAAAGGACCGGCAGCATCGACCAGGCCGGCCTGACCCGTGCCCAGCTGAAGAGCTGCTACGCGCTGTCGCAGGCCCCGCAGCTGCTGGCCGACGCGGCTGCGCAGGACCCGCTGTCCGAACGCGAGCGCGAATGCCTGTTCTGGGTGTCGGAAGGCAAAACCACCGACGAGGTCGCCGTGATCCTCGGCGTCTCCTCCAACACCGTCAACAGCTACATCACCCACGCCATGCAGAAGCTGTCCGCCTCCAACCGCCCGATGGCGATTGCGATGGCGGTCAGGAGCGGGATCATCTGATGCGCGCGCAAGCCTTGTCCGATGCGAGCCCGGACCCGCTCCAGACATTGGCGGAGGATGCCGAGGCGACGCAGCCTCTTGCCATACCCGACGCGGTGCGCCGCTTCCGCTGGATCGCCGCGGACATGGGCGCGACCGCCTTCGGGCTTTATTTTCTCGGGCCGGCCTCGGAGCGCTCGCGGCTGGTGCCGTGCTTCGATTCCGACTATCCGGGCGTCGGCGCCGCCACCCGCGCCCTGTCGGGCAGCCAGGCCGAGGAGATCGCCCGCCATGCCCGCGCTTCGACGCAGCCCTGCTGGTGGGCCGGCGCGCAGGCGCCCGGCGAGAAGGCGGCCTTCGCCGGGCTGGCATGGGCCCACCCGGTCGCGCCGCCGCTGCCGCAGACCGCCGGCATCGCCTTTCCCGTCCATGCCGACCGCGGCCAGTGCGGCCTGGCGATCTTCATCGGCACCGGGATCTTCCTGACCGACGATACGCTGTGCGACATCCATGCGCGCTGCTTTTCGCTGTTCGGCGCCATGGCGCGCCTGCGCCACAGCGAGCCGGAACGCGTGCGCGCCATGTCGCGGCGCGAGCTGGAATGCCTGAGGCTGACCGCGAACGGCCACACCAGCGAGGAGATCGCCCGGCTGCTGAAGCTGTCGGTCCACACCACCAACCAGTACCTGACCCAATCGGCGCAGAAGCTCAACGCCGTCAGCCGCACCCAGGCCGTGGCCAAGGCGCTGCGGCTCGGCCTCATCGAATAGAGCATGTCTCCCGAAAGTGGGAACCGGTTCCGGGACAAAGACATGCGTAAAATCAGGAACCTGAAGCGTACGGAGCGAATCTGGAAGATCGCGACGCGCTTCAGCGGGCACCGGCGCTTCGGAAAAGATCAACGCGCTCCGGCGGACGCGGCGGAATTTGCCATGCGCGGGCGCAGGCGCGCGGCCTCCAGCGCGGCGGCAAGGAAGTCGGTGTTGCGGGAAGGGTCCTCGTCCGGTTCCTCGAAGGAGACGTAGTTCAGCACGACGTTCGCTTCTTGCTCGGCCAGCGTGAGCTGGAAGTATATCGTCACGCCGCACGGCCTCAGCTCCAGGTCGAGCACGATGCGCGGCGTGCCGCTCCAGTCCACATGCGCCTCGCCGCCATGCCCCAGCCGCAGCGTCCCCGGCATGAAGAAAAGCTCCGAGGCCGAGTCGACCAGGTCGGACAGGCAGGCGAAATGCTCCAGCCGGATGAACGCGATGTAGTCGGCGACGTCGATCAGGCGCAGTTCCACCACCACCTGCTCGATGGCACGGGCAACTATGACCTCGCGGGAATATGCGTGCGGCTGTCGGTCCATGATACCTGGGTCGTAATGACGGATTAACGGTTGGCCTTGTTCGAGTAGACGATGCGCACCAGCTCGGCGACTGCTTGATAGAATTGTGACGGGATCACGCTATCAACCGAAACTTGCTTGTACATGGAGCGCGCGAGCGCCACGTCCTCGAAGATGGGTATGTTGTGCTCCGCGGCGATCTCGCGGATCTTCAGCGCCACCAGATCCTGCCCCTTGGCCAGCACGACAGGAGCGGCGTCCTCCTCGCGCACATATCTGAGCGCGATGGAATAGTGGGTCGGGTTTGCGATGACCAGCGTGGCGCGGGGAACAGCCGTCATCATGCGCCGGCGCGCCCGGTCGCGGGCCACGGAGCGGATGCGCGACTTGACGATCGGGTCGCCCTCCGACTGCTTCAGCTCGTCCTTCACCTCCTGCTTGGTCATGCGCATGTCCGACTTCCAGCGGAAGCGCGACCACACCAGGTCGAAGGCGGCGATGGCGCCCATGACGAAGACGATCGCCAGCAGGATGTCGACGGCGATCGAGCGGATGACCAGCCCGAATTCCCATGGGTTGGTGATCATCCCGGCAAGCAGCCGGCGGTGGTCCTCCGAAAGGGTGAAGGCCAGCACCGCCATAGCGAAGCCCAGCTTGGCCAGCGACTTCAGGAACTCGACAAGGCCCTGGGCGCCGAACAGCCGCTTCCATCCCTGGGCGAGCGATATGCGCGAAAGCTGCGGCGTGATGCGCTCGCCGACGAATTGCGGCACGTTCTGGAAGACGGATGCGCCGATGGCGGCGACGATCAGCAGCACGAGCAGGCTGGCCACGGCCCGGCCGATCTCGAACAGCACGCTGCGGTAGAGCGTGATCACGTCGGCCGCGGTGTCCATCGGCCAGGCTTCGGGCTTTTCCATGAACACGGACAGGAACACGCCGAGCCCGACCATGCCGTCCTTGGCGTAGAACAGCGTAAAGACCAGTATGGCGAGGAAGGATGCCAGGATCGCGGTCTCCTTCGAATGGGGCAGCTTGCCCTTCTCGATGGTGTCGCGGATCTTCTTTTCCGTGGCTTCCTCGGTTTTGGACTCCTTGTCGGTGTCGGCCAAGGGGCTCTATCTTTCCCGGGTCACGTGGCTGTCAGGGTCAGGCGGCGGCTTCGCGCATGTCGTCGGCGGCCTGCGCGGCGGGAAGCTCGAACAGCCCCTCGCGCGCCAGCCTTATCGTGGTCGAGACGACCGTCTTGCGCGCCTGGGCGACATCGGCGGGCTGGATGTTCGCGGCGGCGAGCG
>ERZ778021.3582-NODE-3582-length-10914-cov-3.586058_pt1 | contig 10914 bp, 11 predicted proteins | sample MGYA00375751_ERZ778021 | MGnify/ENA primary metagenome ERZ778021 (study PRJEB29350, sample SAMN05389814) | bioreactor metagenome | isolation source: Thiocyanate stock bioreactor | place: South Africa: University of Cape Town | collected 2013-08-29 ... | reverse complement strand
CCTTGCGGCGGCCTGAATCACGCAAAGGGCGTAAAATCAATGGGTCTGGAGCCTAGGATACGGCCCGAGCGCGTCCTGGATAATCAGACGCAGCCTGGCGACCCGTGGACAACCTGTCCCGGTCGGGAGACTCATCGTTCTGATCAGAGCGCGACATCCAGAACCTTGCAGACCTGCGCACAAGCCCGTCCCGCTTGGCAGCCGTCGCCGGTGGCAGGCATCCGGCACGCCGACAAAGAGATCTGCAAAGGCACATCGCCGCATCTACCGCCGATGAAGGAAAGGCCATCTGCGTGACAGCAATGGCACGGCCCTGGCAGGGCATCGCCGCGCCCGTCCCTTGTCAACGCCGACGGACCTGCCCGGCTGCGCTGACCAGGACCGACCGCAAGACGCGGGCCGCCATGTCAGGTCACCCTGATCACCATGGTGCCCTGGTCGTGCCGCGACGAGTCGTCGGTGGAGCGTCGCAAACCCCATGCGCTGCGGGACGCGACAGTTGGTCCCGTTGCGCCGGGGGTGGAAGGCGGGCCGGTTTCGCATGATAGTGGGACCACATAAACGGATGGCAGGGCATGACGGACATCTCTCGGCGCAAATCGGATCATCTGCGCATCGTGACCGAGGGGCGGGGCGAGCAGCATCGGCTGAACAGCGGCTTTGACCAGGTCCGCTTTCTTCACCACGCCCTGCCCGAGCTGGACATGGCGGCCATCGATTGCGGGATGCGATTTCTGGGCCGCGATCTGGGCGCGCCGCTGCTGATTTCGGCCATGACCGGCGGCCCGGACGAGGCGGAACGCATCAACCTGCACATCGCCGAGGCCTGCGCGCATCACCGCATCGCCCTGTCGGTCGGCTCTCAGCGAATCGCGGTCGAGGCGGGCGGCAATGGGGGCTTGGGCGCCAGCCTGCGGGCGCGCGCGCCCGACATCCCGATCCTGGGCAATATAGGCGCGGTCCAACTGAACTATGGCTTTGATCTGGCGCAAGTGCAGCGGGCGGTGGATATGATCGGCGCCGATGCGCTGATCCTGCATCTGAACCCGCTGCAGGAGGCGATCCAGGACGGCGGCGACCGCGATTTCTCGGGCCTCTTGGTGCGGATCGAGGCGCTGGCGGCCGCCCTGCCCGTCCCCCTGGGCGTCAAGGAGGTCGGTGCGGGCCTCTCCGCGCCCCTGGCCCGGCGGCTGCTGGAGGCGGGCGTCACCATCCTGGACGTCGCGGGCCGCGGCGGCACCAGCTGGGCGCGGGTCGAGGCCGAACGCGGGCCCGACCGCCTACGCGCGCTGGCTGCCCCCTTCCACGACTGGGGCATTCCCACCACTGACGCGCTGCGCGCCATCGCGCCGATGGTGGGCGGGGGCCAGGTCCTGATCGGGTCGGGCGGCGTGCGGCACGGGCTGGACGCGGCGCGCGCGATCAGGCTGGGCGCCGATCTGGCGGGACAGGCCGCCCGCGCCTTGCCCGCCGCCCGCGACAGCGCCGAGGCGCTGGCCGAGCATTTGTCCGACGTCATCGGCCAGCTGCGCATCGCGATGTTCTGCACCGGCTCGGCCGATCTGGCGGCCCTGCGCCGCGCGCCCCTGCTGGAGGCCGGTCCGGGCGGCCAATGGTCGCAAGCATCGGGGATGGAAACCGGCGGCGCGGGGCTGTAGCCTGCGGCCAATGCCGGACCAGGGGACCATGATGACCGACCACGCCCTGCCCAAGGCCGATCTGACGGCCACCAGCCTGACCGTCTCCGGCGCCATCATCCTGGCTTGGCTGGGGCTGCATGTGCATGCGCTGTGGTTTCTGGACGCGGTCGCCCATCCGGTTCTGGCGGCGGTCAACTTTCTGGCGCTGACCTGGCTGTCGGTGGGGCTGTTCATCATCGCCCATGACGCGATGCACGGATCGGTCGTGCCGGGCCGACCCCGCGCCAATGCGGCGATGGGACAGCTGGTCCTGTGGCTTTATGCCGGGTTCTCGTGGCGCAAGATGATCGTCAAGCACATGGCCCACCACCGCCATGCGGGCACCGATGACGACCCCGATTTCGACCATGGCGGCCCGGTGCGCTGGTACGGGCGCTTCATCGCGACCTATTTCGGCTGGCGCGAGGGGCTGATGCTGCCGGTCATCGTGACGACCTATGCGCTGATCCTGGGCGACCGGTGGATGTATGTCGTGTTCTGGCCGCTGCCGTCGATCCTGGCCTCGGTGCAGCTGTTCGTGTTCGGCACCTGGCTGCCGCACCGTCCGGGCCATGACGTCTTTCCCGACCGCCACAATGCGCGCTCGTCGCGGATCAGCGACCCTGTGTCGCTGCTGACCTGCTTTCACTTTGGCGGTTATCATCACGAACATCACCTGTATCCCACCGTGCCGTGGTGGCGCCTGCCCCGCACCCGCGCCAAGGCGACCCAGAAGAAAGGGACCCGCGCATGACCAATTTCCTGATCGTCGTCGCCACTGTGCTGGTGATGGAGCTGACGGCCTATTCCGTGCACCGTTGGGTGATGCACGGCCCCCTGGGCTGGGGCTGGCACAAGTCGCACCACGAGGAACACGACCACGCGCTGGAAAAGAACGACCTTTACGGCGTGGTCTTTGCGGTGATCGCCACGATCCTGTTCACGGTCGGCTGGATCTGGGCGCCGGTCCTGTGGTGGATCGCCCTGGGCATGACCGTCTATGGGCTGATCTATTTCGTGCTGCATGACGGGCTGGTCCATCAGCGCTGGCCGTTCCGCTATGTCCCTCGGCGCGGCTATGCCCGCCGCCTGTATCAGGCGCACCGCCTGCATCACGCGGTCGAGGGGCGTGACAACTGCGTCAGCTTCGGCTTTATCTATGCCCCCCCGGTGGACAAGCTGAAGCAGGAGCTGAAGGGCTCGGGCGTGCTGCGGGCCGAGGCGCAGGAGCGGTCGTGACCCCCGACATCCTGCTGGCCGGGGCGGGGCTTGCCAACGGGCTGATCGCGCTGGCGCTGCGGGCCGCGCGCCCCGACCTGCGGGTGCTGCTGCTGGACCGTGCCGCGGGGCCGTCGGACGGGCATACCTGGTCCTGCCACGACCCCGACCTGTCGCCCGAATGGCTGGCCCGGCTGAGGCCCCTGCGCCGCGGAAACTGGTCCGACCAGGAGGTGCGGTTCCCCAAGCACGTCCGCCGGTTGCGGACCGGTTACGGCTCTCTGGACGGTGCGGCCCTGGCGCGCGCGGTCATGGATGCGGGCGCACAGATCCGCTGGAACAGCGACATCGCCGCGCTGGACGCGCAGGGCGCGACGCTGGCCTGCGGCACCCGGATCGACGCGGGCGCGGTGCTGGACGGTCGCGGCGCGCAGCCGTCGCGGCACCTGACCGTGGGGTTCCAGAAATTCGTGGGGATCGAGCTGGAGACCGACGCCCCGCACGGCGTACCCCGCCCGATGATCATGGACGCGACCGTCACGCAGGAGGACGGATACCGCTTCATCTATCTGCTGCCCTTCTCTCCGACCCGCATCCTGATCGAGGATACGCGGTATTCCGACGGCGGCGATCTGGACGACGACGCGCTGGCGGCTGCATCGCATGACTATGCCCGCGCGCGTGGCTGGACCGGCGCTGAAGTGCGGCGCGAACGCGGCATCCTGCCCATCGCGCTGGCCCATGATGCGGCGGGCTTCTGGGACGATCACGGCACCGGCGCGGTGCCTGTGGGGCTGCGCGCGGGGTTCTTTCACCCCGTGACCGGCTATTCGCTGCCCTATGCGGCGCGAGTGGCGGATGTGGTGGCAGGCCTGCCCGGAGCCCCCACGACCGACGCCGCCCGCGCGGCCATCCGCGATTTCGCACTGGCGCGCGCGCGTCAGGACCGATTCCTGCGCCTCTTGAACCGAATGCTGTTCCGGGGCTGCGCGCCCGAGCGCCGCTATACCCTGCTGCAACGGTTCTACCGCATGCCCGAAGGGCTGATCGAGCGGTTCTATGCCGGACGCCTGACCCTGGCCGACCAGTTGCGCATCGTGACCGGCAAGCCCCCCATTCCCATCGGCACGGCGATCCGCTGCCTGCCCGAACGCCCTCTTCTGAAGGAAGACGCATGAACGCCCATTCGCCCGCGGCCAAGACCGCCATCGTCATCGGTGCAGGCTTTGGCGGCTTGGCCCTGGCGATCCGCCTGCAATCGGCCGGCATCGCCACCACCCTGGTCGAAGCCCGCGACAAGCCGGGCGGGCGGGCCTATGTCTGGCACGATCAGGGGCATGTCTTTGACGCGGGCCCAACGGTCATCACCGACCCCGACGCGCTGCGCGAATTGTGGGCGCTGACCGGCCAGGACATGGCGCGCGACGTGACGCTGATGCCGGTATCGCCCTTCTATCGGCTGATGTGGCCGGGCGGGAAGGTGTTCGACTATGTGAACGAGGCGGATCAGTTGGAGCAACAGATCGCGCAGTTCAACCCCGACGATCTGGAGGGATACCGCCGCTTCCGCGACTACGCGGAGGAGGTGTATCAGGAGGGCTATGTCAAGCTGGGCACCGTGCCGTTCCTCAAGCTGGGCCAGATGCTCAAGGCCGCGCCCGCGTTGATGCGGCTGGAGGCCTACAAGTCGGTCCATGCCAAGGTCGCGACCTTCATCAAGGACCCCTATCTGCGGCAGGCGTTTTCGTATCACACGCTGCTGGTGGGCGGGAATCCCTTCTCGACCAGCTCGATCTATGCGCTGATCCACGCGCTGGAGCGGCGCGGCGGCGTCTGGTTCGCCAAGGGCGGCACCAACCAGCTGGTCGCGGGCATGGTCGCCCTGTTCGAGCGGCTAGGCGGACAGGTCATGCTGAACGCCAAGGTCGCCCGGATCGAGACCGAGGGCGCGCGCACCACCGGCGTCACCTTGGCCGATGGCCGCCATGTGGCCGCCGACATGGTCGCCAGCAACGGCGATGTCATGCACAACTATCGCGATCTGCTGGGGCACACCAAGCGCGGCCAGTCGCAGGCCCGCTCGCTTGGACGCAAGCGCTGGTCGATGTCGCTTTTCGTGCTGCATTTCGGCCTGCGCGAGGCGCCCAAGGACATTGCTCATCACACCATCCTGTTCGGCCCCCGCTACAAGGAGCTGGTGAACGAGATCTTCAAGGGGCCGAACCTGGCCGAGGATTTCTCGCTGTATCTGCATTCGCCCTGCACGACGGACCCGGACATGGCGCCTCCGGGCATGTCCACGCATTACGTGCTGGCCCCGGTGCCGCATCTGGGCCGCGCCGACATCGATTGGGCGGTCGAGGGGCCGCGCTATGCCGACCGCATCCTGGCCAGCCTGGAGGAGCGGCTGATCCCGAACCTGCGTGCCAACCTGACCACGACGCGCATCTTCACCCCTGCCGATTTCTCGACCGAGCTGAACGCCCATCACGGCAGCGCCTTTTCGGTCGAGCCGATCCTGACGCAATCGGCTTGGTTCCGGCCGCATAACCGCGATCCGCAACTTTTATCTGGTCGGCGCGGTCACCCATCCGGGCGCGGGCATCCCCGGCGTCGTGGGGTCCGCCAAGGCCACGGCGCAGGTGATGCTGTCCGACCTGGCGGGCGCATGAGCGATCTGGTCCTGACCTCGACGCAAGCCATCGCCCAAGGCTCGCAAAGCTTTGCCACGGCGGCCAAGCTGATGCCGCCGGGCATCCGCGACGACACGGTGATGCTCTATGCCTGGTGCCGGCACGCCGATGACGTGATCGACGGTCAGGCCCTGGGCAGCCGCCCCGAGGCCGTGGGCGATCCGCAGGCGCGGCTGGACGACCTGCGCACCGACACCCTGGAGGCCCTGCAGGGCAACGGTCCGGTCAGCGCACCCTTTGCGGCGCTGCGCGCAGTGGCGCGGCGGCATGATTTCCAACAGGCCTGGCCCATGGACCTGATCGAAGGCTTCGCCATGGATGTCGAGGCGCGCGATTACCGCACGCTGGATGACGTGCTGGAATATTCCTATCACGTCGCGGGCATCGTGGGCGTGATGATGGCCCGTGTGATGGGTGTGCGTGACGATCACGTCCTTGACCGCGCCTGCGATCTGGGGCTGGCCTTTCAGCTCACCAACATCGCGCGCGACGTCATCGACGATGCCGCCATCGGGCGCAGCTATCTGCCCGGCGACTGGCTGGATCAGGCGGGGGCAAAGGTCGACGGGCCGCTGCCCTCGCCCGAACTATACGCGGTGATCCTGCGGTTGCTGGACGCGGCGGAGCCCTATTACGCCTCGGCCCGCGTGGGGCTGGCGGACCTGCCACCGCGCTGCGCCTGGTCGATCGCCGCCGCCCTGCGCATCTATCGCGCCATCGGGCTGCGCATTCGCAAGGGCGGGCCTGCGGCCTATCGCCAGCGCATCAGCACGTCAAAGGCAACAAAGGTCGCGCTGCTGGGCGTCGGAGGCTGGGATGTCGCGCGGTCACGCCTGCCGGGGGCGGGCGTGACGCGGCAGGGCCTGTGGACCCGGCCGCATCACGTCTGGGCGCGTACGCCGTAAGGCAGGACACGTTCCAGCAGCGCGGCGATCTCGGGGGCTTGCAGGCGCTTGCTGCGCAGCATCGCGTCCAACTGGGCGCGGCTGGCCTCGTAATGGCGCGACACCTGCTGCATGTCGGCCACCGCAAGCAGCCCGCGCTTCGGACCCGGGGCGGCAGCGTCGCGGCCCACATCCTTGCCCAGGGCCGCGCGGTCGCCGATCACGTCCAGCAGGTCGTCATAGGACTGGAACACGCGCCCCAGCTGACGGCCAAAGGCGATCATCTGGGCCTTTTCCTCATCGTCGAAATCCTTGACCACGGCCAGCATCTCCAGGCCCGCGATGAACAGCACGCCGGTCTTGAGATCCTGCTCCTGCTCGACGCCCGCGCCGTTCTTGGCGGCGTGCAGATCCAGATCCTGGCCCGCGCACAGGCCCTGCGGCCCCAGGGACTGCGCCAGGATGCGCACCAGCTGCGCGCGCACCGCACCCGTGGCACCGCGTGCGGTCGCCAGGACCGACATGGCCTCGGTGATCAGGGCGATGCCGCCCAGCACGGCGCGGCTTTCGCCATGCGCCACATGGGTGGCGGGCTGGCCGCGGCGCAGGCTGGCATCGTCCATGCAGGGCAGGTCGTCGAAGATCAGCGAGGCGGCATGCACCATCTCGACCGCGGCGGCGGCATCGACCATGGTGTCGCAGACCCCGCCCGACGCCTCGGCCGCCAGCAGCAGCAGCATGCCGCGAAACCGCTTGCCCGAGGACAGCGCCGCATGGCTCATCGCCGCGCCCAGGGGCTGGGACACCGCCCCGAAACCGTCGGAGATCTCTTCAACTCTGGTCTGCAACAGGATGGAATGATTGACGTCTGGTCTCATCAGGGCCTTCGCGCTTGGGTTCTGGTCTGGCGGGGAGAGCGGAGCCTGCCGCCCGACCCGACGTCCACCGGCAATGGTCGCCATGTTGGTACGGTTCGGGGCCGAATGCACGCCTTTTCGACAGCGACGCGCCGTCGCGCGGCAATTTGTCCGCCCGGTGTCGCAGGGCCACCGCGAGCCATTCGCCTGCACATGAGGGAACCCGATGCCCCCTGACAGCGTCTGTTCCAAGGACCGAACATCAAAGGATAGAGAGCATGAAATTCGTTAAAGTTGCATTCTGCGGCGCCGTTCTGACCCTGGCCGCCTGCGGCACCACCGTCGGAGAGCGCGCGGCCACCGGCGGCTTGGGCGGCGCGGCCGTGGCGGGCCCTGCAGGCGCGATCGTGGGGGGCACCGTGGGTGCCGTCAGCGCCACGCAATAAGCACGCGTCCAGGAATGCCCGCGTCAGCCGCGTCCCCTTGGGGCGCGGCTGTTTTCGTGGCGGTCTTGCGGGTCGTGCCGCCATCCCCTACATCTGGACCGACAACGACAAGGATCACCCCATGGCCATGGAAGCGCATGACATCGAGGCCCTGCTGCGGGTTTCGTTCCCCGATGCCCGCATCACGATCACCGATCTGGCGGGCGATGGAAACCATTACGCGGCCGAGGTCATCGACGAAAGTTTTCGTGGCCTGAACCGCGTGCAGCAGCAGCGCGCCGTCTATGCCGCCCTCAAGGGCAAGATGGACGGCCCCGCCGGAGAGCTGCACGCCCTTGCCCTGACAACTAAGGCGCCGGACTGACGCGCCCCCTGCCCCAGATAAGGATTGCCACGATGAGCGACGTAACCACTCGCATCCAGGACCTGATCGACAGCAACGACGTCGTGCTGTTCATGAAGGGCACCAAGGAGATGCCGCAATGCGGGTTCTCCAGCCGCGTGGCCGGGGTGCTGAACTACATGGCGGTGCCCTATGAGGGGATCAACGTCCTGTCCGACGCCGATATCCGCCAGGGCATCAAGGATTTCTCGGACTGGCCGACGATTCCGCAGCTTTATGTCAAGGGTGAGTTCGTCGGCGGTTGCGACATAATCACCGAAATGACCCTGTCGGGAGAGCTGGACCAGCTGCTGTCGAAAAAGGGCGTGACCTTTGATCAGGCGGCGGCGGACAAGATCCGCGAAGCGAACGCCTGAACGCACTGATACGGACAATAAAAAAGGGCGCTTCGGCGCCCTTTTTTTCGTTCGTTACATCAGATCGTCGGGATCATAGGGGTCGCGGCTACGGCTTTCCTTGATCGCGGCGGCCAAGGTCACACCGACGGCAAAGGCGCCGATCAGCTTGGCCATGCTGCCCGCATTGCTGTCGGACGCCTCGCGGACCTGACGGCTACCGCTTTTCACCGCACGCTCGGCGGCGTGCAGGTTGGCAGAGGTCAGGCCCACCGCCGATGCGGTCTTGCGAACCGAACCGAACAGCTTGTCCTCGGCGTCGCTGGCCAGTTTGGAGGCGCGGTTGCCCGCCTGATCCATCATCGACGTGGCCTTGGTCTCGGCCAGCTCGACCATGCGCGTGGCCTCGGACCGGGCGCGCAGCACGGCGGCCTCGGTCGCCAGTGACACGCGGGCCTGAACCTCGTTCTTGAGGTCCTCGGTCGTCGGCATGCGATGCTTCTTGCGTGCCGACACGGCCACCAGAATCACCGTGATCGCCAGCAGCGCGCCACCGATGACCAGCGATGCCATCGCCGAACCCCAGCCCAGTTCCGTCGCCAGAAACGACCACAGCGCGGCGGTCAGAAAGCCGCCGGCCACCAGGCCCACGACTGCGGCGGCGGCCTTGAGGGCCGCGCGCCGTGCCGTATCGCCGACAGCCAATTGTGCGCGTCGGGCGAAATCGAACATGTGTCCGACCTCAGCGACGCGAAATCAGCAGACCGACCAGGAAGCCGATGCCAGCCGCGATGCCCAGAGCCTGGGCCGGGTTGCGGCGAACCATCTCAGAGACTTCGTCGTAACGCTCTTCGGCATAATGCGCGACCTCGGTCGCCTTCTGCTGACCGGCCTCGTACAGGCGCTCGGCCTCGACGCGGGCCTTGTCGGCGTACTCGTGGGTCACTTCCTTGGCGCGCTCGGCATACTGGCGGCCGGTCTCGATGGCCTCGTCCGACAGATCCGCCGCGCGGTCCTTCAGACGCGCCGCGCCCGAGTTGTCGGCCAGGTTGCGGGCCGTGTCACGCACGTCGTCGGCAACGCGGCGGGCGCCGTCATTCAGGTCGCGCTTGGCCTCGTTGGCTGCGCTCTGGGCGTCACGCTTGGCGTCGTCGAGGGTCGGGTTCTGTGCCATGGTAAGATCCTTTCATCGGTGTCTTGTCACCTTCGTCGGACAAACCGTCACAGGGGGATGATTGTTCCCGCATCGCTGCAAATTCTTTGACAGGGAATGCGGCGAAAGGGCGTGGTAGGGGCGGCCGGACTCGAACCGGCACTCATTGCTGAAACGGATTTTGAATCCGTCGCGTCTACCATTCCGCCACGCCCCCCGACCTGCGTCAGGCGCCCTTCCGGCGGGGTTCCTTGCGGAACCGATGGCCGAGGCGTAAATCCCCCCGCGGCGATTTGCAAGAGGCGCAATGCGCCCGCTGTCAGGCGCGACCCAGCTTGACCAGACGCGCATCGCGCAGACGCGCGAAATCGTCGCCCGCGTGATAGGATGACCGCGTCAGCGGCGTGGCCGAGACCATCAGGAACCCCTTGCCATAGGCGGCCTTCTCATAGCCCGCGAACTCCTCGGGCGTGACAAAGCGGTCGACGCGGTGATGCTTGGGGCTCGGCTGCAGGTACTGACCGATGGTGATGAAGTCGATATCGGCGGCGCGCATGTCGTCCATGACCTGCAGGACGCCCTGACGATCCTCGCCCAGGCCGACCATGATGCCCGATTTGGTGAACATGGTCGGGTCCAGTTCCTTGACCCGCTGCAGCAGGCGCAGCGAATGGAAATAGCGCGCACCCGGACGCACCTCGGGGTAGAGGCCCGGCACCGTCTCCAGATTGTGGTTGAAGACGTCGGGCCGCGCCGCGACCACGGTCTCCAGCGCGCCGGGGGCCGATTTCAGGAAGTCGGGGACCAGCACCTCGATGGTCGAACCCGGAGAGCGGTGGCGGATCGCGCGGATGGTCTGGGCGAAATGCTCGGCCCCGCCATCGTCCAGATCGTCGCGATCGACGCTGGTGACGACGACGTGGTTCAGGCCCAGCTTTTGCACGGCATGGGCGACGCGGCCCGGCTCGAACGTGTCCAGGGCCTGGGGCTTGCCGGTCGCGACGTTGCAGAAGGTGCAGCCGCGGGTGCAGATCTCGCCCATGATCATCATGGTGGCGTGGCCCTGGCTCCAGCATTCGCCGACATTGGGACAGCCGGCCTCCTCGCAGACGGTGGACAGGCGGTTCTCGCGCAGCAGATCGCGCGTCGCCTTGTAGCCCGCCGAGGTCGGCGCCTTGACGCGGATCCAGTCCGGCTTCTTGGGCTGGGCCTGGTCGGGTCGGTGCGCCTTTTCCGGGTGGCGCTG
>ERZ778021.3581-NODE-3581-length-10929-cov-3.473607_pt1 | contig 10929 bp, 8 predicted proteins | sample MGYA00375751_ERZ778021 | MGnify/ENA primary metagenome ERZ778021 (study PRJEB29350, sample SAMN05389814) | bioreactor metagenome | isolation source: Thiocyanate stock bioreactor | place: South Africa: University of Cape Town | collected 2013-08-29 ... | reverse complement strand
TTTAATATGTCTTTTCAAAGGTGTTTAGCGACGACGAGTGAACGGGATGTTCCTTACTTAGGCCCCGATCCACTATTCCTTAAGAGCTTTGCGAATTGCAGCGTCGAGCAATAATTTATCCTGATTCACGGCAATCACTTTGCCATCCCGTCCGACAAGGACGCTAAATGGAATGTATTGCACATTGTATGGCTCAGCAGCTTTGCCTTCGTTATCGAAAACCTGTTGCCAGGGGATTGATTCGTCTTTGATGAATTTAGTTAAATCACTCAATTTGGCATCACCAGAAATGCCCAAGATGTCAAAGCCCTGGCCGTGATATTTTTGGTAGAGTGATTTGAGATAAGGCATTGAACGAACACAAGGTCCACACCAGCTGGCCCAGAAATCCACTAAAAGTACTTTTCCCTTGTGTTGAGCGAGCGAAGCTGCCCCGCCTTTTATATCTTTCGCGTTAATGGCAGGAGGCGTGTCGCCTTTTTTGAGCGTTTCACCGACAGCATCCGCCATTGGATGTTTAAGCGGCGTGTTGGCCGGCGCGCGAAAGGTAAATGTTCCTGGCATAAATTTCACATTGGTTTTGATGTTGGAGTGGGTTTCGGTGATGTGATATTTATCGCCCATTATCGTGTTGCTTTCCATGGAGATGCGGCGAATCAGATGATCCTTTTGACCGATGAGATAGGTGAAATGAGTTTTGGAATCACCTTTTGGAGTCGCGACTATTGTGTCCACTTTCACGCCACCAAGCGTGCTGGGACTTTCTAACTTTACGGAAGACATGGGAATTCCAAAAGGTTGCTCAAAGGGATTCTCTCCCGCCAGGAACGGAGTGAATAACATTCCTGTCGGCTGATATTGCATTAATACTTGCCGCCCATAGGAAGTGTCGGGGAGAGGCTCATTCGACCAGAAAACGCCGTCCTTATCCACATTTGTATAATTATAATTTCTGCCGTCATAATTATCGACGAGGCGGTGCGTTCCGCTCATTGTGACGACCTTCAAATAGCGTGGCGCTTTCCAGGAAATCAATTGACGCGACACATGTTTCCCTGCTGGTGAGACGCTGGATTTCACTGCCGTGTCCTGATAACTTTGCAATGACTGATAAGTTTTGAGACTATGCTCAAGTATCTGTTGCGCTTTGGGATTAATAGAAGCAATCGCGGCTTGCGCTGAATAGGTGAAGCTAAGAATAGAGACTGCGCAGAGTAATTGACGTGCGGTTTTCTTTGCGTGAGATTTGTTCATAAGGGATTCCTGAAAATAGATGATGCTTGACGACAGAGCGAAAGCTGGGTTGCTATCTTTGCGGCAATGGCGCGCGAATTATGACCCATTCACATTCACCAAAATCGCATTGGCAACGGCGCGCTCGCCTTCGTGATCGAATTTCTTATTGTCGCTGGGATGATTAACAACGCCGTTTTCGGTTTGCCCTTTGACGTATAAAGTTGTGGAGCCGCCGCCATCCAGGTTCATGGCGTCGCGCGCGCCCAGCGTTTCTAATAACGTCGCCAGTGAAAACAAACTCATACCGCTGCCACTTTCGCTGCGTCCATCGACGGCAACAAGTAACAGTTTGTTATCGTTTGTGATCGCAACGGCGCTGCGCGGATGAGAAAGGGTATTAAAAGATGCTTGAGAAAGTTCCGCAGCCTTGTCATTCGTGAGGAGAATTGGGCCTGAAACCATGATGTTTTGTGCTTTCAAATTGTCTGCCCAGTCGGCTTGATCGGAATGCGAGGCGACTATGTTCACCTGGTGTCCATCAATAGTAAATGCGCCGTTGCTGCGTTCGGAATAGTCTCTTGCGGGATTGATGACTTTGCCGTCTTGTTTGATGAGCATCACAGAGCCGCCATGTTTCATACTGAAAAATGTTCCATTGATGGCAGCGATGGCGTCTTTATCTTTTGCAAAGGTGCTGGTTTTGATGCGCTTCTGCGGATCGGCGGCAATGCAAAGTTGTATGTTTTTTTGTTTCAGATCTACTTCGACGATATTGACGCTCTGTCTGGCACCAAAGAGAGCAGGGAACAGAGCCTGTTTTAAGATGATGCCGCGTGCGATTTGATGAGTCTGCCAATGGGCGTCTTTGATGATTTGCGCATCAGAAGCGCCGTCCGCAGTTGCTGATTGAATGACACAAACGAAAACAAGAAGAATCGCTAAAAAGTACTTTTTGGCCGTATTGATTTGAAACATAATATCTCCAAATTTATAATCAGTCAGGCATGTTCGGTCGATCCCCGATTTTTAATTGCATCTGCAACATCTTTCCATTTCTCCAAACGGATATTTTCAAAACATCGCCCACAGCTTTCTGCGCTACAAGAGAAATGACTTCTTTATTATCATTTATTTTCTGCGACCCGATTTGGGTAATCACATCTTCGGGCAAAAGCCCGGCGCGCTTTGCGGGAGAATTATTTTGCACACTTTGCACTAATGCGCCGCGAATAACCTGTGAATTATATTTTTGCCTGAATTGGGCTGTTACTGGTGTAATCAAAACGCCGATGTAGGGATGACTCACTTTTCCTCTGGCCAGAATTTGCCGCGCCACTTTCATTGCTTTGTTGATGGGAATAGAAAATCCGAGCCCGGTTGCCCAGGGAATGATGGCGGTGTTAATGCCGATGACTTCGCCTTTCAAATTACACAGGGGACCGCCGCTGTTGCCGGGGTTAATGGCGGCATCGGTTTGAATCATTCCGCTGAGGCTGAAGGGCGCGTTGCCTTCGCGTCCGGGAACGGGAATGGTGCGGCCAACTGCCGAAATGACGCCAACGGTCACGGTGTTTTCCTGCGCGTATGGATTGCCGATAGCGATCACCCATTGACCGATGGCGAGCTGTTTTGCGTTATCGAATTGAGCAATTTTAGCTTGTGGCAAATCATCGGAAGAAAGTTTCACCACGGCAATATCAGAATAGCGATCCGCTCCAATTAGTGTGCCGGTATATTGCTTTCCTTCACGCGTTGTGACATGGATTTGTTGTGCCGTTTCACCCGATTGTGGATCGGTGACGACATGCGCATTGGTCAACATCAATCCTTTCGAGGAATCAATGATAATACCAGTGCCTTTGCCTTCTCGCGGTGCCGGAGGAAGACCGGGAATCAACGTGGAGCTTTTTGCTGTCGATTCCGGCATGGAGATATCCACGTTCACCACAGCCGGCCCCACCATTTTTACAGCTTGCACAATAGCGTCACTGCCTTGATCCGAATATGCGCCCAGCATCGCTGGAGGCGAAGAGTGCGTTCTTTCATCCCGTTGCCCCAATACAAATCCCAAGCTCATCAAAGCCGCTGTGAGCACGACTCCCGCCAGAAATACCAGCAGATAGGAAAGAGCGTTGGAGAAGCGAGAAGGCGGGTTCATAAAAGTACTTTTAGACAGCGATTTCTAAGTGGAGGCCTGCGCCCACTCAATACAACTTTCGGTATTGTTAATAACTTGAGTTAAAAAATCCGTTTTCCGGCATCCATAATTTGTAACATCCATGCCACGTTCTGCGCGCCATGTGCTCCGGTGACTTTTAGATTTTCTTTGCCCTGGCAAGACGCCACAAAGTTTTTTACTAATAAGTCCACGAAATCCGGCAACTCTTCTTCCTTGCCGCCTTTGGCCAAATAAGAATGAAATTGCCCTGCTTTATTATTGCGCCCAAAGTAATTGATATTATGATCATTCAAGACAAAACGGCGTAGCGGAACTGTGGCATCTGGCGCGCAACGCGTGGTGATGTGCACCTCAACAGGTTCCCTGCGATGACCTTTCATGGTGAAACTTGCGATGGTTTCCATCTCCGAAATTTCGCAGTTGATGTTTTCAATGGTTGCGTGTGGTCCACCGAGTTGCTGCAACACGCTCAACGGATGCGGAGCCAGCTCAATCCAGATTTGCTCGAAATCACGTCCGGCTTTAAGATTCTTGGTTTCCATAATCATCTCAAAACGTTGCAGCGGTGCGTCACCCACCATTTTCAGCAGATGATCCGCGATCACGGCATATTGCATTTGTGTGCCCAGAAGTACGGTTCGGCGATCTGCGAGTTGTACCAATTCATTAGCCTGATCGTTCATCTTTTGGGAACTTAATTTTCCATCATAGACCAGCGGCTTTTCACACAGCACCGACAAGTTAGCGGAAAGACATGCCTTCACATGTTTATAGTGCAACGCTGGCGGAGATGCGACACACACGGCGTCCAACGGCTGCATCAACAGCTCGTCAAGTTCCCAAAATCCCTGCGCACGAACGCCAAATTTCTCTTCCAGCAAAGCTGTGGTTTGTTGCACTGTTGCTGGAGATGATCCCAGGAAGCTAGTCACTTGACAACCGTGTTTAGTGAACCATTTTGCGTGATTTTTACCTATTCCTGATGCGCCTATAATGGCGATTTTTAATTTTTTCATTTTGTCTACCAAATAACGGTATATCTTTTTAAATTGAGCAGTAAGTATGACGTAAAAGAACTTACCTAGCGCGTGTTCTATTTGACAGGCAACTCAATCCTTGGCCAAGCGACAAGGCGTGCGGGTGGAGGATTAATTGTTTCCGATTGCCACAACCTCATCTCAAGATGATTCGTTTGCCCACGAATTATCATATCGCTAATATCGAACAGAAATGGCGGAGCAATTATGAGACCACAATCTTTGCTGTTGACAATCACTTGAACCGCAGCGTTCTCTGGACGCATCTCTATCATCACGCGATGCATGTTCCAATCTTTGGGTATGAAAAAATTGCCGGTAAAAGTACTTTCATGTTGCTGCCATTCATCTTGATCCAACCAGACGGGTGCTGGTAAAAGTACTTTTGGTGCTGTCCATTGAAGGTTTATTCCGTTATCTTCCTGCACGCAGAACGGGCGGAGGTTCTCTTGCGCGTAACCATAAATTGTTCCATTGCTAATTTCTTCCACGGTGAAGTTGGCTCGCCAGAGATGCCATTGATCTTCGTTAAAATCCAATTCGTAAATACGCAATTCATGAGGGGCCAATGTCATCGAAAGACTGATGCCACCGCCTTCTATCTCTGGGAAGATTGACCACACAGGCACTGGTGTATGTTTTCCGCTCTGGAAATTCCATTGCGATACTTTGCGAGGTGTTTGTGGACGCGTTGCGATGCAGCGGCAGATAAATTGTTGCGTTTGTTCGCTATTATTCGAGATGACGAATCTCTCCGTTTCATTATCTTGAAAATGACGATAAATGATGTCAGCATTTTGAGAAGAAAAATCGCTTTGCAGGCTTTCACGAAAAATCTGGCTAAGTCGCAAACGGGCATCTTCGGCATCATGATTGAGCCGAGGCGTGTAGGAGCATAGCCGTCCGCCAGAAATGTCTTCGCCGAAAATGGGATAGCCAATATGCGATGGCAGCGCCATTCCCTGTTCCCAGGCAAGATAGCCATCGTAGACATCTTGCAAGGTTTGTTTGGTGGCTCGGGAGATGCGGTCTTCCAATTCGCCGTCACGTCCGTGTTCGCTCCAGTGCGGTAATAATCCAGTGCAGGCCACTTTGCCGCCGCGTTTTATCCATGCTTCAATCGCTGCCCAACTTTCGGTGGCAATGGCGGTAATGGATGGAATGACCAGTAATTCGCACGGCGGATCTTTCAGGTCGCTTTCTTCGACTATCCGAAAATCATAGTGCATTCCATTCAGATATTGCATCATGCGCGAGAAATCCTCGCCAACCCAGCGCGGATAGCGGTGCGAATCGGGATGATAATGTGTTCGGGCGCTGCGTTGAGGAAAAAGGAGTCCCACCTGCGCAGCTTTTTTGCCTTTACGCAGGACGGCAGCAGTGTTTGTTGTCAGCTTGAAATATTGCTTCGCCGGTTCTTCCTCAAAATCTTCGGGCAAACTCACGGCAACGTCCAAAGCATTATTGATAAAGCAATTAAAAGTACTTTCAAGCAACTGTGGCCAATTCTGAAAATATATAATCTCAATTGAATGACTTGCGCGCCTCCGCCAGATGGCTTCTTGTGGCAATGCCAGAACAGCCAATTCAGGTTCCTGGATGTTGTGGCGAAAAGTACTTTTAAGGTCATTTGATAAGACTGAACATTGACGCAGAAATTGCTGTAACTGTCCGTTGACTGTTTCCCAATAGTCCTGACGTACTTTAGCATCATCTGCTCCGGTGGTTGAAGTTAGACTATGCCATTTTTCCCGAAAACGATATCCATGCTGGTCTGAAAAGTACTTTTCAAAGTCCGGTGTCCAGGGAAAAGGTTGACCGGAATCCGCAAAGGGCGAATGCAGAAAGATTCCATCCGGTGAATGTGTGATATATCTTTTTATCTGCTCAAAGAGAAAAGCTGCTGAGTTGATGTTCAATACATCAAAAGTACTTTTGTGCTGCGCGGGTTGCGGCACGCCATTGTTAATATCCAAAATCCAGCCGCTGAACTTTGCCGGAGGATTATCAATTATCGGCATTAGCCAAAACTGCAGATTCAATTTATCACATAGATCTTGAATCCGGTTGCACTGACGTGGATCAGCTGTGTCCGTGTGCAATTCCAGCAACACGCCATCGCAACCGGCACGCGCCAGCCGCTCCAAAAATGATTCCGAAGTTTGTAAATTGTGAATATGACAAAGCATAGTTTCGATGAGCAATTAACAATGAGCAGTGAGCAATTATCCTCGTTATTGCATGAATAGTCCAAAGTGTCATTTCGAGCGGAGAAATTTGTCTTAACAAATTTCGTAGTCGAGAAATCTTGCTGTATATTTATAGAACCTACGACAAGATTTCTCCACTTCGCTCGTTCCTCGCTTCGGTCGAAATGACACTGATATATTTTTGCGCAGGAATATTACTAAGAACTAAGTTTACAGCTATTTCCAAAATACTCATTGTTGCTTGTTTATTGCTCATTGCAATGCATTGTATAATTGGTTGTATGGTTGCTACTCAACTCTACAATTTTAATGCCGGACCGGCGATTTTGCCGCATCCGGTTCTGGAAAAGGCGCAAGCTGAACTGTTGGATTTGCCAGGCGCTGGCTTGTCCGTGATGGAAATTAGCCATCGTTCGGCAAACTTCGACGAGATAATTATTAAAGCGCGCAATGGAATTCGTAAACTTTATAATCTCAGTGATGATTACGAAGTACTCTTTCTGCAAGGCGGCGCCAGTTTGCAATTTGAGATGGCACCATTGAACTTATTGCATCAAGGCGACAAAGCGCAATATCTTGTTACTGGAAGTTGGGGACAAAAAGCCTTTGCCGCTGCGCGCAGCACGCAGCAATGGAACGATGCGCAGATCGATCTTGCATTCAGCGATGAAGAAGCTGGTTTTAGGCGCGTACCAGAATCCAATGAATACAAAGTCGATAGCGCCGCGCGTTATGTGCATTTCACCAGCAATGAAACAATTCATGGTGTTCAGTGGCAGAGCGAACCGCAAACTGACGATGTGCCGTTAGTGGCGGATGTGTCTTCGGACATGCTGAGCCGCGAAATCGATGTCAGCAAATACGGCATGATTTATGGCGGCGCGCAAAAAAATCTGGGGCCGTCCGGTGTCACTGTTGTTATCATCCGCCGCGATTTTTTGTATCCCAAAGATAGCCTTCCCAAGATGCTGGATTATCACACCCACATCAGCAAAGAATCGTTGTTTAATACGCCAAATACGTTTGGTATTTATATTATTACGCTGGTGTGTGATTGGTTGGAAGAGCAGGGCGGGTTGCGAGGAATTGCTACACTTAATTCTGCAAAAGCCAAATTGCTCTATGATTCAATTGATGCCAGTGACGGCTTTTATTATGGACACGCCGATCGCGAAAGCCGTAGCGTGATGAATGTGCCGTTTCGGTTGAAAGACGCGGAATTAGAAAAGCAATTTATTGCAGAAGCCGCGGACGCTGGATTTGTGGGAATTAAAGGACATCGCGATGTAGGCGGTTTGCGTGCATCGATTTATAATGCACAACCGCGCCAAGCGGTGGAAGCATTAGTCGATTTCATGACGGAATTTGTTAAACGTTGCGGATAACAAAAGTCCCCCTTTTCAAAGGGGGATTTAGGGGGATTTCTCGGAGTGTTACAGGTTCTCTGTTTAATAAACAGAATTGTGAAGTCCCAAATCCCCCAACCTCCTTTAAAAAGGGGGACTTTATGCATGTGTATAAAAGTACTTTTAAGGAGAAAAAGTAATGGCAATTGCTGCGATTGTAACAGGTGCGTTGTTGGTTTTAATGGGCGCGGGATTTTATGTGGGGCTCACGCCACATCATTTCACTGCGCTGATTCCAGCTGTTTTGGGATTCATCATTTTCATTCTGGGCCTGGTTGCGCGAAATGAGAAAATGCGCCGCCACGCCATGCACGGCGCGATGCTGTTTGCGTTGATTGGCTTTTTGGGCAGCTTGATGGGGATTCCCAGTTGGATCAACATGATTCAAGGAAAGGCAGCGTTCCGGCCAGAAGCGGCGCAGGAACAGTTTTTGATGTTCATTGTTTGTGGCGTGTTTTTGATAATGTGGATCAATTCCTTCGTAAAAGCTCGCAAGGCAGTAGCTGAGTAACAAAGCATAAAACCAAAAAGCCGTCATTCTTCTAATAAAGAGTGACGGCTTTTTTCGTGACTACGAAAGTACTTTCATCCCGCCAATAAAACAATTCCCGCTAAGGCAATTGCAACTCCGCCGAAGCGAACCAGTTTTGGTGAAAGTCCTCGTTGCGACAATAATCCTGCGCCGATTCCCGCCGCATGTAATGCAATCGTAGCGGCGACAAATCCCATTCCGTAGCTTAATCCAGAAACTGTTTCCGGCATTTCCGCGCCGTGCGCGAACCCATGAAAGATTGCAAAACATCCCACAATCGCCGCGCTAATAGGCAACGGAAGTTCCACAGCGGCAGCAATCAAAATGCCGAGGATTAACACGGATGCGCCGATTCCCACTTCCACCAAAGGAAGTTGCACCAGATGCGACATTCCTACAGCGCCACTAATCGCCATCATACTCACAAAGGCAGCAGGAACCATCCACAGCGCCTTTTTACTGCTGTGCAAATTGGCCAATTGCGTGGCCCACAACCCAACTGCAAACATGGCGAGAATGTGGTCAAGCCCAGTCAACGGATGTTCGGCTCCATGCAGAAATCCATCTGCCGGCAAATGTCCCGGATGCGCCAAGGCGGAAGTGACGCAAAGTGCGAGAAATCCGCAAGTAAAGAGAGAGGGAAAGTACTTTTTCATAGCGAAGATTATTACGTTATACAAAAGGTGACGCAAGCACAACAATGATTGTGTTTACTTTTGATGGGGTTGCGTATGGTTATTATGTATGTTAGAAAGGTTATGTGAAAACATCCTACAGAATGGTATTAAAAAGCTCTCGTATGATAGATACGGATATCAATAAATATCTCATAATAGGATGTTAGAATTATTTTCAGGACAGGAGAAGATAAATGTTAGAGACGGATAAACAGAGAGATTTGCAACAAAGAGTGAAAACGCGACGGTTGATTCGTCAGGCGCTGAGTGTAGCGACATTCGCGGTCGCGGTGGTTGTGGTGCCGCAAGCGGCGAAAGCTACCCCTGTATCTGCAAGTGGTACGACTGTAACTGTTGATAGCAACAACAACATCAGCACTGGCGGAATGCTTATTGATGATGAAGGTGTCGTGGCAAAAAATGGTGGCAGTGTAACGCTTAACGGATCTACTGTGAGTGCCGATTTGATACAGAATCCCAATGCAGTTGGCGATGCCAGATTTTATCCGAAATCCGGTCCAGCACCAAATTGGAATTCCGTCAAATATCCATCAGTAACAGCCAACGGTTCTGGTTCAACTGTTACTGGTAATGGCATCACGGTTGATATAACCGCAACTAACGGATTAGTGCTGGCACTGAATGGTGGGCAAATGGATATATCCAATAGTTCTATCACGGGGACGTTAGCAGACAATGATACTTTGCTTTACTATTATAATATAACCACAGCAGCTCCCAATGGCGTTGGTGTGCAGACTGTGTTATCACAAGGAGCAGGTAGTAATATCACATTGAAGGATGTAAATGTAACTACGACGGGGCATGATAATTATTACCATTCTGCAGGCATTACGTCACAAATAGAAGGAAGCGTTTCTTTGGGAGGCAACGTTACAGTTGAGTCCCACGGTTATCGAACCTATGGAATTTCTGCTGAAGGTTGGACTACCGGTGGAAGTATCGTAAATGATACAAACAATCCGTTAATACTAAACATCACAACGGACGGTGCCGAGTCCCCTGGAATTTTTGCTTACAATGCTCCCTCTCCAACGGCTACAGTGCTTAGTAATATTGATTTGGATGGCACGGATCGCAACTATTCTTCTGTTACCACAAACGGCATTAATTCTCCTGGTGTTGAAGTGGCCAATGGGAGCTCAGTCACGTTACATAATATCACGGTGAATGCTAATGGAACAGGATCTACCAGCGTGTTTTTCGACGGCACGGACACCGGCAATTTTACAGGTGACACCGTTACTTTAAATGGCGATATTGACGGAGATTCGGGTTATGGTGCAGTTAGCCTCATCAATAATTCAATTCTGAACGGCGCAGTTAATTTACCGAACGGTTCCTTCAGTCTTGACTCATCCAGCACTTGGAATGTTACTGGAGACGTTGTTTTGAACACCTTCACCAATAGCGGTACGTACAGCTTTTCGCCTCCGGCTAATCCCACCAATCCAGCGGATTACGATACATTAACGGTAAACCACTTTATCGCAAATCCGGGAAGTAGCATTAAAGTAAACATCTTTGCTGATGGCGAGAATTCCTTGTCGAATCAGCTTATCATCAATGATGATTATTCTGGTGCAACGACCACCATTGCAAAGAATTTTATCAACGGCTATCATGCTTTG
>ERZ778021.3579-NODE-3579-length-10932-cov-4.234899_pt1 | contig 10932 bp, 11 predicted proteins | sample MGYA00375751_ERZ778021 | MGnify/ENA primary metagenome ERZ778021 (study PRJEB29350, sample SAMN05389814) | bioreactor metagenome | isolation source: Thiocyanate stock bioreactor | place: South Africa: University of Cape Town | collected 2013-08-29 ... | reverse complement strand
TTTCCAGGATCATCAGCCCGGCCTGAGTCGCGGCGCGGGCCAGCGCCGCACGCCGGTCGCGGTCCATCACCCGCGCCCGCGGCCCCCCGCCCGAGGGCAGCAGGAACACCGCCTTCATCCGCCCGCCCGAGGCCCGCGCCGCCCGCAGCAGCGCGTCGGGGTCCATCCCGTGTTCGTCGTCGGGAATACCCTGCAAGCGCAGGTGCAGGTGCTGGGCGGCGGGCCGCAGCGTGTGGCAGGTCGCCGATTCGGTCGCGATGATGTCGCCGGGCATCCCCACGCATTGCAGCGCCACGAACATCGCGGGCGTGGTCCCGTTGGTGATCAGGATCCGCTGTGCCGGCACCACCATCCCGCAGCGCGCCAGCCAGGCCCCCGCCATCCCGCCGTAAAGCGCCATCGTCTGGCGCGGCCGGAACGACAGCATCGCGGGGTCGGGCAGCGTGCCCGACAGCCGCATCAGCGTGTCAGCCCAGGCCGCGCGGATCTGGGGCAGCGCCACGGGGGTCATCATCGACAGATCGATCGGGGGCCGGTCGGTGGGGGCGCGGAACCAGGGCACCTCGATCGTCTCGCGCGGGCCCGAACGGACAAAGCTGCCGCGCCCGACCTCTCCCGAGATCAGGTCGGCGCGGATCAGCTCCTCATACGCGCGGCTGACGGTCTGGACGCTGACGCCCAGCTGCCAGGCCAGGTCGCGATGCGGCGGCAGGCGCGCACCAGGCGCCAAGCTGCCCGCGTCGATGGCCGCGGCGATGCCCTGGGCCAGGCTGCGATAGGCCGGGCGGGTGATGTCGGTGCGTCTCAGAGGCCAATGGGACATGGCGCGCAGGATCGCCCGCCGCACGCGGATTGACAAGCGGGCCGCGCGGGGGAACATGCGCCCCATGATCCCGCCCCGCAGCCTGCGCCTGGACGACCGCGACATCGCCATCCTGGCGGTGCTGTCGCGCGAGGGGCGCATCACCAAGACCGACCTGGCCGCCCGCGTGAACCTGTCGCCCACGCCCTGCTGGGACCGGATGCGGCGGCTGGAACAGGCGGGCCTGATCCGCGGGTACCGGGCGCAGATCGCCCTGGGCCTGCTGGGCCCGCATGTACAGGTCTTTGTCACGGTCGAGCTGGACCAGCACCGCAGCGAAAGCTTTCAGCGGTTCGAGGCGGTGATCGCCCGCATGGACGCCGTCACCGGCTGCTGGGCCATCGGCGGGGGGTTCGACTATCTGATGTCGGTGATCGCGCCGGACGTGGCGGCATTCCAGGGCGTCATGGACGCGCTGCTGGACAGCGGCGCGGGCGTCAGGCGCTATTTCAGCTATATCGTGACCAAGCCGGTCAAGGATCAGCCCCCCTTGGGCGCAATGCTGGAACATCATCGGCTTGAGGGCTGAACTTCAGGGATTTCCTCGGGCAGGAGCCACCGGATCAGAGGAATCCTCGGCTCCCGCCGCCCTATCCTGCCCCCAGCAGGAACAGGAGCGATGATGCTGACGAATGACGAACTGGCCCGCTGGGACCGCGAGAGCTTTTTCCACCCCTCGACCCATCTGGGGCAATTCGCGCGGGGCGAGGCGCCGCAGCGCATCATCACCGGGGGCGAGGGCTGTCACATCACCGACCGCGACGGCAACCGCCTGCTGGACGGTTTCGCGGGGCTGTACTGCGTGAACGTCGGCTATGGCCGCACCGAGATCGCGCAGGCCATTGCCGATCAGGCGCATCAGCTGGCCTATTACCACGCCTATGCCGGCCACGGATCCGAGGCCGCGATCACGCTTGCGCAGATGGTCATGGACCGCGCGCCCCAGGGCATGGCGCGGGTCTATTTCGGCCTGTCGGGATCGGATGCGAACGAGACGAACATCAAGCTGGTCTGGTATTACAACAACATCCTGGGCCGCCCGAAGAAAAAGAAGATCATCAGCCGGTGGCGCGGCTATCACGGGTCGGGCCTGATGACCGGATCGCTGACAGGGTTGAAGTTGTTTCACGCCAAGTTCGACCTGCCACTGGACCAGGTGATCCATACCGAGGCGCCGTACTATTTCCGCCGCCCCGACGTGGCGATGTCTGAATCCGATTTCGTGGCCCATTGCGTGGCGCAGCTGGAGGCGCTGATCGCCGAACATGGCGCGGATACCATCGCGGCCTTCATCGGAGAGCCGGTGCTGGGCACGGGGGGCATCGTGCCGCCGCCCGCGGGTTACTGGCCCGCCATCCAGGCGGTTCTGGACCGCCACGACATCCTGCTGATCGCGGATGAGGTGGTGACGGGCTTTGGCCGGATGGGGACGATGTTCGGGTCGGACCATTACGGCATGCGCCCCGACCTGATCACCTGCGCCAAGGGCCTGACCAGCGCCTATGCGCCGCTGTCGGCCAGCATCGTGGGCACGCGGGTCTGGGACGTGCTGACGCGCGGCACGGACGAGAACGGCGTGATGGGGCATGGCTGGACCTATTCCGCCCATCCCATCGGGGCGGCGGCCGGGGTGGCGAACCTGAAGCTGATCGACAGCCTGGGCCTGGTCGAGAACGCCGGGACCGTGGGTGCCTATCTGAACGACCGGATGCGGTCGGCCGTGGGGGATCACGCCCATGTCGGAGAGGTGCGCGGCGAAGGCATGCTGTGCGCGGTGGAACTGGTCGCAGATCGCGACGCGCGGCGATTCTTTGACGCGTCCGAGGGTAAGGGCGCCAACGTCGTGGCGGCGATGCTGAAGCGTGGCGTGATCGCGCGGGCGATGCCGCAGGGCGACATCCTGGGCTTTGCCCCGCCCCTGTGCCTGACGCGCGAAGAGGCCGACCGGATCGTCGATGTGACGGCCGAGGCACTGACCGAGGTGCTGGGCTGACTTGCGTCCCGCGACGGCGGGGGGATTTCACATCCCCCCGCACCCCCCTGTGGCGTTGTCCGACCGCCCCGGCAGGGGTGCGCTGATCTGGTCCGGCATGTCGATGTCGCGTAGCAGTCCCGGCGCGGGCACGGACCGGTCGGGGGCCAGATCACGCAGCAGGCGACCCGCGCCCTGATCGCCGGTCAGTTGTGCAAGCCGCAACAGCCAGTCACGCGGGAAGCAGGCCGGCGGCAGCGGCACAGAACCGTCGTGGCTGGAAGAGGGCAGACCATCTGCGGTCCTGTCGACGATGGCCGTCAGGTGCGCGGCGGTAACGTCGGGCATGTCGCCAAGGGCGATCAGCAGCCGGTCTGGATCACCCGCCGCGGCCAGGCCCGCGCGCAGGCTGTCCGATTGCTGCCCCTGCGGGATCAGCACGATACGAAAGCCGTCCAGCCACGGCGTCAGGGCGGGGTTGCTGATGACGACTATACGGTCATCCAGCGCAGTAGCCCGCATGGCCTGCGCGGCATGGGCGATAAGCGGTAACTCTGCAACCGTTGCCAGCAGCTTGTCGGACGGACCGAAGCGGCGCGATGCGCCAGCCGCCAGCAGCAGACCGATGCAGGTCACGCGGTCAGCACCTCGTAGGCGGCAAGGATCTGGGTCAGGGCGGATGCCGCGATCAGGCGCGGATCGCGGGCCGGGCTGACGACGCCGATGGGTCCGGTGATCCGATCCAGCGTGGCCATGTCGAAACCCTGTTCGGTCAGGGCCGCCAGCCGCGCGGCCTGGGCCCGCCGCGACCCCAAAGCGCCGATATAGAACGCGCCCGACCGCAATGCGCGGGCAAGCGCGGGCAGTTCGCGGTCGTGGTCGTGAAACAGCGTCACCACGGCGGTATGGGCGTCGGGGCGCGCGTCGCGACCCATCAGGGGCAGGTCCATCGCGGCGACCAAGGTGGCCAGGGCCTGCGCCTCGTCCCCCTCTCCGTGGATCTGGAAGGCGGGGGGCGGCGGCAGGGTCAGCGCAAAGTCATCGGCATCGGGGTCGCCCGCGCGGCAGGGCGCGCCGGTGCGCAGGTTCACGCACCACTGCCCGGTGCGGCGGCGGATGCGGTCGTCCCAGATGGCGCCCAGCCAGTCGGAGTCGGACCTGTGGATCAGCGCGATCTGCACCGTGCCGCCGCAGGGCAGCGGCAGGTCCAGCGGGCCGCCCACACCATAGGTCAGCCGCGTCACCGGGCCGGGCACGTCCAGATGGGCTGCGATGTCGGCGTCGATGCAGCCCGCGCCCAACCGTCCGACCCGCGCGCCATCCGGCCACAGCGCCATCATCGCGCCGGGGCGGCGCGGAAAGCCCCCCTGCGCGTCGGTCAACAGCGCCAGAGATCCGCCGGGACGGCGCAGCAGCGCCTTGACCGGGCAGTCGGCGGGGGCGGTGATGGGAGAGGAGATCGACATGGCGCAGGCTTTCGGCAATCGGTTCTGGCAGCGTAACGCAGCCGGGGCGATTTGGATGCCAAAAAGACGGCAGGCGTGCCTATTCCGGACAGGGCTGTCCAGCTGCCCCCCATTTCAGCACGTCGTCGATATGGGTCTGCAGGCCGTGGGGGGCCGGTTCGCGGCCGCCTCCGGGTGCGAAACCCCATGCGACAAAGCCGCCGTGACCGGCATCCTCATGCAGATGCTGGGCCAGCTCGATCCAGTCGCGCCCGCCGTTCAGCGCGGGGTCGCGCAGCTGGCGGCAGATCGCGGCGCTGTCTAGGCCGAACCAGGCCATCTCGACCGGGGGCAGCTGCCAGGGGATCATCGCGTTGGGCGCCTGGCGCGGGTCCGATTCCAGCGTCGAGGCGGTGACGTGGCAGGTGGCGCAGGGCAGCGTCTCAACCCCCATGCGGCTGTCGCCGCCGCTGATGGCCATGCCATGCGGGCGGGGTTCGGGAAATTCGGGGCCGGACCACATGGGCAGGTGATCGGACCCCACATGGCAATTCGCGCAGCGCGGATGCGAGACGACCTGATGCACGCGGTCCCACGCGGCCAGCCCGTCTGCGGGGCTGACCGACCCCTCCTCGGGCGGGGCCACGATCGAGGGCATCACCTCCGCGCCCGCAGGCCCGGCCATGAGCAGCAGCGCCAGCACCCGGATCATGCGAAGCGCACCGTGCGCGCGAAGGGCATCTGGCGCAGCCGCTGGCCGGTCGCGGCAAAGATCGCGTTGCCAAGCGCCGCGGCGGCGGGGGGCACGCCGGGTTCGCCCAAGCCCCGCAGGGGGCCGTTCTCCAGCAGGCGGACCTGCACGGCGGGGGTCTGGTGCATGCGCATCCCCTCATAGGCGTGGAAATTGGTCTGGTCAGGGGCGTGGCCGCGATAGGTCAGTTCGCAATTCATCGCATGGCCCAACCCGAACAGCATACCGCCCGACAGCTGGGCATCGGCGTTCACCGGATCCAGCACGATGCCCACATCGGCCACGGCAAAGGCCTGGGTCAGGCGGATGCCCTGCGGTGTGTCCTGAACCTCGACCACCTGGGCGCAGGGCACGCCGAAGGACAGGCAGAACGCCACCCCCCGCCCGCGCCCCTGCCCCGCGTCGCGGCCGGTCCACCCCGACAGGTCGCGGACCCCCTCCAGCACCGCGCGCGAGGGGGCGTGGTCGCACAGACGCAGCAACCCCTCCAGCGGGTCGATGCCGGCCTGCGCGAACATCTCGTCCAGGGCGGTGCCGAAAAAGAACCCGTTCGACGACGCGCCGACCGAACGCCAGCTGCTGACCGGCACGGTTTCGGGCGCGCGCAGGCCCGTCACGCGGAAATGCGGGATGGCGAAGGGCTGGTCCCAGGCCCCGGTGGTGATGCTGACATCGCCGCCCGGCGGCGCGCTGCTGACGCGGCCGAACCAGGAGGCGATGACCGAGGGGCTGGCCACGGTCAGGTCCAGCGCCTGCACGCCATCGGCGGTCACGTGCCCCCGGACGCGGGCGATCTGGGCGGGGCGGGGCTGGTCATGGGCGAAATCCTCCTCGCGCGACCAGGTCAGCTTGACGGGGCGGCCGGGGACGGCCATCGCGATTTCTACGGCCTGGGCGATGAAGTCGATCTCCAGCCGCCGACCAAAGCTGCCGCCGATCATCTGGTTCTCCATCCGGATCGCGGATTCGGGCAGGCCGGTCAGGGCGGCGGCGCGGGCCACGGCAAAGTCCGGCACCTGGGTGCCCGCCCAGATGGTGCAGGCGTCGCCGGTGACCAGAACCGTGGCGTTCATCGGCTCCAGCGGCGCATGGGCCAGGAAGGGCACGCGGTATTCGGCGGCGAAATCGCCGGGTGCAATGGCCGCGTCCACATCGCCATCGTCGCGGCGGCGCGTGTCGATGGCGCCCGCGTCATGGGTCGCCTCCAGCGCGGCCCAGATCGCGTCCTGATCGCCCGCCGTGTCGGGGGGCGTGAAGGTCACCCCCAGCGCCGCTGCTGCCTGCATCGCCGACCAGGTATCGCGGGCCAGAACCGCCACGCCCCCGGTGATGGGCAGCACGCGCAGGACGCCCTGCATGCCTTCGGCGGCGACCGGGTCCAGACGGGCGACCGTGCCGCCCCAGGGCGCCATCCGCACCGTCGCGTGCAGCATGTCGGGCAGGACCAAGTCGATGCCGTAAACCTGGGTGCCGGTCGATTTGGCGACCACATCGGCCCGCTGCATCGGCTGGCCCAGCCAGCGCCATTGCGACCGGTCGCGCAGCACGATGTCGGTCACCGGCTCCAGCCGCGCGGCGTCCACCGCCAGATCGGGATAGGGGATGCGCGTGCCGTCGGGTAGGATCACCGCGCCGTCCGCCGTGTCCAGATCGGCGCGGGACAGGCCGTGGCGCGTGGCTGCGGCCTGCTTCAGCGTCTCTCGGGCCACCGCGCCCGCCTGGCGCAGCTTGTCGAACCCATCGGCGGTCGAGCTGGAGCCGCCGGTCATCTGCCAGCCCAGCAGCCGCGCGGGAATGTCGGCGGCGCCCCGCGCGGTTTCGGCCAGCCAGCCCGTGTCGGTCGGCGCGAAGGGCATGAAATCCGCGATCAGCGCGCGGTTGTAATAGGTGGCGCTGACCGGGCCGGGGATGATGCGCGCGGTGGCGGGGTCGATGTCCAGCTCTTCGGCGATCAGGGCGGCCTGCAGCCAGCGCGCCCCCTGCCCCTTGTCCGCGCGCGGCGCGACCAGCGTGACGCCATCCGCGTCGATCAGCACATAGGGGTTCAGCGCCCCGGCATCGGTCCCTGCGAAGGGGTCCGGCAGCGGCCGCGTATAGCGCCAGGCGCCAAAGGCCACGCCCCCCGCCACCGCGACCGAGCCGATCAGGAAGCCCCGCCGCGCAATGCGCCCCGCCCGTGACAGTCCAGCCCGTGACATCAGACCCCGCCCATGCGCAGGGCCGCCGTCCGGATCGCGGCGCGGATGCGCGGATAGGTGGCGCAGCGGCACAGGTTGCCCGACATGGCGCGGTCGATCTCCTCATCGGTGGGGTCGTCGTTCAGCGACAGAAGGGCGGCGGCCTGCATGATCTGGCCCGACTGACAGTATCCGCATTGCGCGACCTGTTCGCCGATCCAGGCGGACTGGACGGGATGGGGGGCGTCAGGGGTGCCCAGGCCCTCGATGGTGGTGACCTCTCCGGTCACGTCGGACAGGCGGATCTGGCAGGCGCGCACCCCTAGGCCATCCACATGCACCGTGCAGGCCCCGCATTGCGCGATGCCGCAGCCGCATTTCGTGCCGGTCAGGCCCAGCAGATCGCGCAGCGCCCACAGCAGGGGCATCTGCGGATCGGCGTCCAGGCTGCGGCGCTGTCCGTTGACGATCAGGTCCATGCCGCGACCCTGCCGCAGGCCGCGCCGTCCCGCAAGATGCCCCAACACAGGACCCGCCGTCACGTCACAGCAAAAGACCGCCGATCCTTGCGGATGGCGGTCCATGCGGGTGCCGAAAGGGGCAGATCTTACTTGATCTTGCCTTCCTTGTATTCGACGTGCTGACGCACGACCGGGTCGTATTTCCGGACGGACATCTTTTCGGTCATCGTGCGGGCATTCTTCTTGGTCACATAGAAGTGGCCGGTGCCGGCGGTCGAGTTCAGCCGGATCTTGATGGTGGTCGGCTTCGCCATGGTTGTCGCTCCTGCTTCGGGGCAATCGCGCGCCGCAAACCCCGTGGAATTCGTGTTGAAGCCGCCTTTTAGTCCCGCAGGTGGCGAAGTCAACCGCCAAACCCGCCATGGGGCGCGAAAACACCGAAAAACCCGCCCCAGGGCCAGATGCGCCTTGCCCCGCGATGCGGCGCGGGCGATATTTCCGGCCGGACATATTGCCCCGGAGCCCGCCATGCCCCCTGCCCGCCTGACCCTTGCGGCGATCCTGCTGTCCCTTCCCGGGGCGGGCGCGGCCGATACGGTGCAGGTCTTTGCCGCGGCCTCGCTGCAGACCGCGCTGGACCGGGTCGGCGCGGATTTCACGGCCCGGACCGGGCATGACGTGGTGCTGACCTATGCCGGGTCGAACCTACTGGCCCGCCAGATCACCCAGGGCGCGCCCGCCGACATCATGGTGTCGTCCAACCCGGAATGGATGGACGTGCTGGAGGATCAGGACCTGCTGGCGCCCGGCACCCGGCGCGATCTGCTGGGCAATGCGCTGGTACTGGTGTCGGGCGATCCACAGGCGGAACCGGTCACCATCGACGCGGGGCTGGACCTGCCGGGCCTGCTGGCGGGCGGGTTCCTGGCGATGGGGCTGATCGATTCGGTGCCCGCCGGGCAATACGGCCATGCCGCGCTGACCCATCTGGGGCTGTGGGACGGGGTGCGGGACCAGGTCGCACAGGCGGATAACGTGCGCGCGACCCTGGCGCTGGTCGCGGCGCGCGAGGCGCCTCTGGGCATCGTCTATGCCACCGACGCGCAGGCCGACCCGCGCGTCACCGTCATCGGCCAGTTCCCCGACGACAGCCACCCGCCGATCACCTATCCCGTGGCGCTGCTGGCGCAGGCGCAGGACGCCGCCGACCGGGCGTTCCTGGACGCGCTGTCGGCCCACGAGGCGCAGGCCGTCTTTGCCGCCGAAGGGTTCACCCTTGCCCGCTGACTGGCTGTCCCCGGCTGACTGGCAGGCGGTGCGCCTCAGCCTCAAGGTGGCGTTCTGGGCGGTGCTGTGCAGCCTGCCTCTGGGCATCCTGACCGCGCATGCGCTGGCGCGCTGGCGCTTTCCGGGGCGGGGGCTGCTGAACATGCTGGTGCATCTGCCGCTGATCCTGCCGCCGGTGGTCACGGGCTATCTGCTGCTGCTGACCTTTGGGCGACAGGGGGCGGTGGGCGCCTGGCTGGAACAGGTCGGCATCGTGCTGGCCTTTCGCTGGACCGGAGCGGCGCTGGCAGCGGCGATCATGGCCTTTCCGCTGATGGTGCGCGCCATGCGCCTGTCGATCGAGGCCGTGGACCCGCGCCTTGAACAGGCCGCCGCCACCCTGGGCGCGCGCCCGGCCTGGGTCTTCTTGACGGTCACGCTGCCGCTGATCCTGCCGGGTATCCTGGCGGGGGCGGTGCTGGACTTCGCCAAGGCGATCGGCGAATTTGGGGCGACGATCACGTTCCTGTCGAACATTCCGGGACAGACCCAGACCCTGCCCTCGGCCATCTACACCCGCCTGCAGGTGCCGGGGGCCGAGGCCCAGGCCGGGCGGCTGGTGCTGGTGGCGATTGCGCTGTCGGTGGGCGCACTGATCCTGTCGGAATGGCTGTCGCGCGCCGCAGCCCGCCGGGTCGCGCCATGAGCCTGTCGGTCCGCATCGACCATGCCTGGCCGGGATTTTCGCTGTCGGTCGACGTCACCGCGCCGCCCGGCGTCACCGCGCTGTTCGGCGCATCGGGGGCGGGCAAGACCACGCTGATCCGCGCCGTCGCGGGCCTGCTGCGCCCCGACCGGGGCCGGATCGCGGTGGACGGACGGATGCTGTTCGACAGCGACCGGGGCGTGAACCTGCCGCCGCATCGCCGCCGCGTGGGCTATGTGTTCCAGGACGCGCGGCTGTTCCCGCATCTCAGCGTGCGGCAGAACCTGCTCTATGGGCGCTGGTTCGCGGGGGCGGGCGGCGGGCCGACGCTGGCGCAGATCGCCGATCTGCTGGGCATCGCGCCCCTGCTGGAGCGTCGCCCCGCCGCGCTGTCGGGCGGTGAGGCGCAGCGCGTGGCCCTGGGCCGCGCCCTGCTGGCCCGCCCCGGCATCCTGCTGCTGGACGAGCCGCTGGCCGCCCTGGACCAGCCCCGCAAGGCCGAGATCCTGCCCTATCTGCGCGCGCTGCGCGACGCGACCGACCTGCCCATCCTCCATGTCAGCCACGACCCCCAGGAGATCCGCACCCTGGCCACCACCGTCCTGCGGCTGGAGGCGGGCCGCGTCATCGCCCAGGGGCCGCCCGACGCGGTGCTGCCCCTGCCCCAGAACGCGGGCGTGACGCTGCGGGCGACGCCGCGCGACGGCCCGGGGCCGGGGCAATGGGTCGATACCGCCGCCGGGGTGCTGCATGTCGCGACGCGCGCGACCGGCCCGCTGCGGCTGCGCATCGCCGCCGATCAGGTGATGGTCGCGACCGCGCCACCTGCGGGGCTGCTGGGGGCCACGATCCTGCCCGCGCGGATGGTGGGACAGGCGGACGGCCTGCTGCGGCTGGCGGTGGGGACCACGCATCTGCTGGCCCGCGCGCCGCTGGATCCGGCGCTGTGCCCGCCTGCGGACAGCGCGGTCCACGCCGTGCTGCTGCGCGATCCAACCGTGCTGGATGCCATCGGTTGCACGACCGACAGCCCGTCGCAGAACGACTGAGCGGCATGGCCCTGCGCGGTCGGGGCCGTAAACCATTCTGGCATTCGTCTGTTGACAGGCATCCCATCTCTGCGCGAACTGAAGGCTGTACGGGTCTTTTCTAAGCATCCCTTGTCATTTTATTCGGTTTTCGGCGTTCCATGTGCGGCATTATCGGGATTTTGGGTCGTCACGAGGTTTCGCCTCAACTGGTCGATGCGCTGCGGCGGTTGGAGTATCGGGGCTATGACAGCGCCGGGGTGG
>ERZ778021.3576-NODE-3576-length-10938-cov-4.075255_pt1 | contig 10938 bp, 9 predicted proteins | sample MGYA00375751_ERZ778021 | MGnify/ENA primary metagenome ERZ778021 (study PRJEB29350, sample SAMN05389814) | bioreactor metagenome | isolation source: Thiocyanate stock bioreactor | place: South Africa: University of Cape Town | collected 2013-08-29 ... | reverse complement strand
GTTGAAGCTGGTGACGTCGATGTCGCCGTTCTCAAGGGCGGCGGCGCGGGCGGCCGAATCCGGGATCACGACAAAGTAGAGCGCGTCGAGATAGGGCTTGCCCTGCTGCCAGTAGTTCGGGTTGCGCCTGAGCTTGATGTATTCGCCGCGCTTCCACTCATCGAGCATGAAGGGGCCGGTGCCGACGGGGGTGTCGTTCTTGGCGCTGTTGCGAAAATCCTTCTCGTCCTTGTAGACGTGCTCGGGGACGATCGGCGCCTGCTCGGCCGAGAAGCTGTAGAGGAAGGCCGGCTTCGGCGACTTCAACTTGAAGGAGACCTCGGTGGGCGACTTGGCGGTCACCGATTCCACGTTGGCCATGTAGTTGCGGACGCCGACATTGGTCTCCTGCAGGAACTTGTTGAAGGAGAAGACGACGTCGTTGGCGCCGAACGGCTCGCCGTCGTTCCATTTGACGCCGTCCTGCAGCGTGAAGTCGTAGGTCAGGCCGTCGGCGCTGACCGTCCAAGACTTGGCCAGGCTCGGCTCGGGCTTCAAGTCGAAGGAATAGTCGAGCAGGCCCTCGTAGATCTTGCTGCCGGCGATCTGCACCGGCGTCTGCGGATTGACGGCGACCATGAGCGTCGGCGGCTCGGGGTTGATCGCCATCTTGAGCGTGCCGCCGTGCTTGGGCTCGGCGATGCCCTGAGCGGCGAAAGAGACGACGGCGAGCGCCGTCAGCACGCCCGCGACAGCGGGGCGCATGCGTGTCGTCACATAGGCTTTCATCGGGCTGTTTCCTTCCTTTGTCGTTGTTCGACGGGCTGGCGCCTCCGCTCCGGGTCCCAACCGGGAATGGAGGCGATCAGACTGGCTGTGTAGGGATGCCGCGGCGCCGCGAAGATCTCGGCGGGGCGTCCCTGCTCGACGATCTCGCCGCGCAGCATCACCGCGACGCGGTCGCAGATCCGCCCGGCGACGCGCAGGTCGTGGGTGATGAACAGGACGGTGAGGCCGAGCCTGCGGCGCAGATCGGCGAGCAGGTCGAGGATCTGCGCCTGGATGACGACGTCGAGCGCGGAGACCGCCTCGTCGGCGATCAGCAGGCGCGGCTCGGTCGCAAGCGCGCGGGCGAGCGAGATGCGCTGGCGCTGGCCGCCGGAGAATTCGTGCGGGAAGCGGTCGAGCGCGCCGGCGTCGAGGCCGACGAGGTCGAGCAGGCGGGCGGCTTCCTGCCGGGCTGCGGCTGCATCGCTGCCGCCCAGCGAAAGCACGGTGCCGAGGATCGTGCCGATCGTCTGGCGCGGGTTGAGCGAGCCGAACGGGTCCTGGAAGATCATCTGGACGTTGCGGCGCAGCGGCCGCAGCGCGCGGTCGTCGAGGCGGGCGAGGTTGACCTCGTCGACGAGGATGTCGCCGCTGTCGGGCCGGGCGAGCCGCACGATGCAGCGGCCGAGCGTCGACTTGCCCGAGCCGGACTCGCCGATGATGCCGAAGATTTCGCCGCGCCCGACCGTCAGGTCGACGCCGCGCACCGCCTCCACCACCGTGCGGCGGGAAAACAGGCCGGAACGGCGGACGAAGCGCTTCGACAGCCCCTTCACCTCGAGCGCGGCGGGGCGGGGTTCTTCCAGCGCCGGCCCGGCGTCGGCGGCGAGCGCGGGGACGGCCGCGATCAGCCGGCGCGTGTAGGGGTGGGCGGGACGCGTGAGCACGTCGGCCGCCAGCCCTTCCTCGACGGCCTTCCCCTTCTCCATCACCACGACGCGGTCGGCGATCTCGGAGACGACGCCGAAATCGTGCGTCACGAACAGCACGCCGGTGCCGTAGGTCTCCTGCATCTCGCGGATGATCGCGAGGATCTGCGCCTGGGTTGTCACGTCGAGCGCGGTGGTCGGCTCGTCGGCGACGAGCACGGCCGGCTTGAGCGCGAGCGCCATGGCGATCATCACGCGCTGGCGCTGGCCGCCGGAGAGCTGCATCGGATAGGCGCGCAGGATGGTCGCGGGATCGGGCAGGCGGACCTGCTCGGCCAACTCGAACATGCGGTCGCGGATGGCGCGGCGGTCGCCGACGCCGTGGACGCGCATGACCTCGGAAATCTGGTCGCCGATCCGCATCAGCGGGTTGAGGGCCGTCATCGGCTCCTGGAAGATCATCGACAGGCGGCGGCTGCGGATGCGCCGGAAGCCCGCCTCGCCGAGGCCCTGGATCTCCCCGCCTTCGAGCAGGATGCGGCCGGCTGTCAGCCGCAGGCTGGCGGGCAGCAGGCCCATCACGGCGTGGGCGACGACCGACTTGCCGGAGCCCGATTCGCCCACCATGCAGAGCGTCTCGCCGCGGCGCAGCGAGAACGAGATGTCCTCGGCCGCATGCGCCCGCTGGCCGGACGCCGGCAGCGCGACCGTCAGGCCCTCGACCCTGAGCGCGTCGGCGGTCATCGCATCGTCCCCAGTGCGCTGCGCGGGTTGAGCGCCTCGTTCAGCGCCTCGCCGAGGAAGTTGATGGCGAGCACGGTGAGGAAGACGGCCAGTCCCGGCATCACGCTCACCCACCAGGCGGTGCGCAGCACGGTGCGCGAGGCGCCGACCATGTAGCCCCAGCTCATCAGGTTGGGGTCGCCGAGGCCGATGAAGCTGATCGCCGCCTCCAGCAGGATCGCGGTCGCCACCATCAGCGAGGCCATGACGACGATCGGGCCGAGCGCGTTGGGCAGGATCTCGCGCAGGATGATCGAGGCGTCGCCGCGGCCCGACAGCACGGCGGCCTCGACGAACTCGCGGTTGCGCAAGGTGAGGAACTCGCCGCGCACGAGGCGGGCGACAGGCGGCCACGAGACGACCGAGATGGCGATGATGATGGAGCCGATGCTTGGCGTCAGGATCGCCACCAGCACGAGGGCGAGCATGAAGTGCGGAACGGTCTGGAACAGCTCGGTGAGCCGCATCAGCGCGTCGTCGACGACGCCGCCATAATAGCCGGCGACGGCGCCGACGAGCATGCCGAGCAGGAAGGGCAGGGCGGTGGCGACGATGCCGACCAGCAGCGAGACGCGGGCGCCGTAGAAGATGCCCGACAGCAGGCTGCGGCCGATCGTGTCGGTGCCGAGCAGGAAGCCGTCGCTCAGCGGCCGCGCCATCGGCGGGCCGACCACCTCCCACGGGCCGCCCGGGAAGACGAACGGCGCCGACAGCGCCATGGCGACAACGACGAGCAGGATCGCGGCCGAGGCGACGAAGACGATGTCCCTGCGCGGCAGGCGGGCGGCCAGGCGTCTCATGCGCGGGCCCCCGTGCGCGGGTCGATGAGCAGATAGAGCCCGTCGACGATCAGGTTGGCGACCACGACGAGCAGCGAGGTGACGAAGAAGACGGCGAGCAGCGTGTTGTAGTCGCGCTGGAGCACCGCGTTGAAGGCGAGCAGGCCGAGGCCGGGCCAGCCGAAGATCGTCTCGATGATGATCGCGCCGCTGAGGAGCTGTCCGACCTGCACGCCGGCGAGCGTGACGATCGGCAGCACGGCATTGCGCAGCGCGTGCACGAAGAGGATGCGGCGGCGGCCGACGCCCTTGGCCCGCGCCGTCTTGATGAAGTCCATGTCGAGCGTCTCGACCATGCTGGCGCGGGTCATGCGCGCGTAGAGCGCGAGGTAGAAAAGGGTGAGCGTCAGCACCGGCAGGACGAGGTGGCGCAGCCGGTCGAGGAGGGCCGGGAATCCGCTCTCCGGCCCGCCGATCATGGTGCGCCCGAAGGCGGGCAGCCAGTTGAGCTCGACCGAGAAGACCAGCACCAGCAGCAGGCCGACCCAGAACAGCGGCGTGGCGTAGAAGATCAGCGAGACGGCGGTCGAGACGCGGTCCCAGACGCCGCCGCGGTTGACCGCCGCCAGCGCGCCCAGCAGCACGCCCGCGGCGAGCGCCAGAAGGAAGGCCGTGGCTGTGATCTCCAGCGTCGAGGGCAGCCGCTCCCAGATGATGTCGGCGACCGGACGGCGCTCGCGGTAGCTCATGCCGAAATCGAGTACGGCGAGCTTCTGGAGATAGATGCCGAGCTGCACCGGCAGCGGCTCGTCGAGGCCGAAATCGGAGCGGAGCTGGGCGAGGTAGGTCGCGTCGGCGTCGCCGCTCTGGCCGGCGATCACGGTGGCCGGGTCGCCCGGCGCGACCCTGATCAGCAGGAAGTTGAGGATAGCGACGGCGAGCACGATGAGGCAGGCCTTGACCAGCCGCCCCAGCACGTAGCGGAAGGCGCGCATCAGACGGCCGTCCCGCAGGCACGCCCGGCCCGCATCCCGTGTCGTTCGATTTCCGGCACCTTCTCCTCCACTCGCTGGCAGCCTATCCGGCGGACCGCCCGCCGGCTGGTATCAGATGATACACAACCGGAAGGGGTGCCGAAGGGTGACCGGGGCGAGGGTGGCGCGGGGCGCTAGCCCTTCAGGTCGACGGAGAAGTCGAGCCGAACGAGGTCGCCGCGGAAGAAGAGGTGGCCGAAATAGATGATCGTGCCGGTGCCGTCGCGGATGATGCGGCGCAGCTCGGCGATCGGCGCGGCCTCGTGGATGCCGAGGTTGCGGGCGAGCTTCAGGTCGGCCTCGCCGATGGTCAGCGTCTGCTGGATCTGGCCGAGATCTGCGTGGCGCGCGGCCAGCCGTTCGAGGATCGGCCGCGTTTCGCCGGCCTTGCTGTCGAGACCCGCATAGGTCGCGCTGTCGATCAGGATCTCGGTCATGGCGACGGGATGCGGGAACTCGGAATGATGGTGCAGGTGGACGACGCGGTGATAGGCCTCGCTCTGGCGGCCCTCGGCCGGCGCGACGGGCAGCGGCCGCCCCCACGGCCCGCTTTCCAGCTCGGTGACGACGATCGATGAGGAATGGGTCTCCAGCTCGGCCAGGTTGAGCGCCAGCGTGAACCAGCGGCGGTCGAGCGGGTGGGCGGTGACCGAGCTGCCGCGCCGGTCGCGATGGCGGGCGATCAGTCCCTCGTCGGCCAGGAGGTCGAGCGCGTGGCGGACGGTGACGCGGCCGACCTCGAATTCCTCGACCAGCGCGTCGAGCGCCGGCAGGCGATCGCCCGGCTGCCACTCGCCGGAGGAAATGCGGCGGCGCAGCACCGAGGCGACGCGGCGATAGGTGGAGATGCCCAGACGCTGCGGGCGATCGGCTGCGCGCATGGAGCGGGCCTGTTTCGGCGGCGACTTGGAAGGCTGCTTCACACTCGTTCTCCCGGTGCCGCTGCCGGCTCCCTCGGAAACACCGCCGGCGCAGGGCGGCGATGTCACTAGCGCATAAGCGCCGTCTTGTCACAATCGCGCAGGGCTGCGGCCATGCCTACCGGACCTCGAAGCGCTCGAAAACCTCCTGCCTGACGACGTCGCCCAGCCCGGGCGCACCGGACAGGCGCTGCCTGCCGTCCTCGACCACAGGCGCTTCTTCGAGCAGCATGTCGAACAGCGGGTTGGGCAGCGAATCCATCTCCAGCCAGGACATGCCGTCGATCGCGGCGCTGAGATGGGCGCTGGCGTAGAGGCCGACGGGACCGCCATACATGTGCAGGCAGGCGCGGCGGCCGGCGGCGAGGATTTCGCGGCAGACGCGGCCGCCCTCGCTGATGCCGCCGGTCTTGGTGATGTCGGGCTGGACGACGTCCGGCCGGATGGTGTCGAGGATGTGCCGGAAGCCGGCGAGGCGGTAGGCATTCTCGCCGAGCGCCACCGGCGGGCGCACGGGCTCGTCGCACCACGCGACATAGGCGTCAGGATCGTCGACGAGGAACGGCTCCTCCAGCCAGCCCAGCTCCAGCCCGGCGAGCGCGGCGGCCAGCGGGCGCAACGTCTCGAGCGTGAAGGACTGCGTTGCGTCGGCCATCAGCGGCCGCGCGCCGGCAATAGTGCGGGCTTCGCGCAGCCGGTCGAGGAGTTGCGGGTCGCTGCCGGGGACGCGGAACTTGAAGCGGGTGTGGCCGAGGGCGGCCATGTCCTCGATCGCCGCCGGGCGGCGGATCGGCAGGTTGGTGGCGTAGACGTCGACGCCACCGAGCGACGTGCTGCCGCGGATATAGTCGCAGAGCGGCAGGCCGGCGCGGCGGGCGAGCAGGTCCCACATCGCGATGTCGGCGCCGCACAGCGCCTGCTGGAAGGGACCGACGGCGCCGAGCTGGTTGGCGAGCGCGCGCATGGTGCCCGCCAGCATCCCGTAGAGCGCGGCCGGGTCGTCGAGCGTGCGGCCGACGAGCGCCGGGCGGACCACGTTGGTCAGGATGTCGACGCGCTCGCGGCAGCCCCAGGGCGGGAAGTTGCCCCACGCCTCGCCGACGCCCCACGCGCCGTCGACCGTCTCGATGCGGACGAGGATGTTGTGGCGGGTGGTGACCGTGCCGAAGGGCGCGACGATCGGCGTTTCGAGCGGCGCGGCGACGAGCGCGACGCGGACCCTGTCGATGACGGGCGCGGTCAACGACGCCTCGTCACTTGACGGCGCCGGCGACGCGTCCGGGCGAGATGCGGCCCTGGATCGGCAGGAACAGCAGGAAGACGGGCAGCGTCGTCACCACCGAGGCCGCCATCACAGCGCCCCAGTCGACGTAGTCGTCTCCGAAATACTGGTAGAGGCCGAGCGGCAGCGTCTTCAGCTCGGTCTGCGTGAGGAAGGCGAGTGCGAACAGATATTCGGTCCAGCAGAGCAGGAAGGCGTAGGTGGCGGTCGCCACGAAACCGGGCAGCATGACCGGGCAGATGATCATCCAGATCACCTGCCAGCGCGAGGCGCCGTCGATGATGGCCGCCTCGTCGAGGCTCTTGGGCACCGTCACCAGATAGCCGACCAGCATGTAGACTGAGAAGGGGATGGTGAAAGCGGTGTAGGTCAGGATCATCCCGACATAGCTGTTGATCAGGTTGAGCGTGGCGAAGGCCACGAAGAGCGGGTTGATCAGCACGATCCACGGGAAGACCTGGCCGAACAGAATCGCCATGAACAGGGTGCGCTTGAAGCGGAACTCGAAGCGCGAGAAGGCGTAGGCCGCCATGATCGACAGCGCGGTCGACACCACGGTGGCGACCACGCAGATGACCAGGCTGTTGAAGATGAAGCGGCCGAAGCCCGCCTGGAAGATGCGGAGATAGTTGCGGAAGGTGAGCGTCTCGGTCGACGACAGCAGGCCGCCGCCGGGACGGAACGAGCCGACCAGAACGTAGATCGCCGGGTAGACCAGCACGAACAGCGTGACGACGGCGAACAGCAGGATGACGATGAGCCGCCAGGCGCCGGGGTCGCGCCAGTGGCGGGAGCCGGTCGCGGCCATCACAGCGTCTCCTCGAGCCGCAGGTACAGGATGCCGAAGGCGCCCATGACGACCGCCATCACCATGCCGATGGCCGAGCTGTAGCCGAGGCGGAAATCGACGAAGGCCTTCAGGTAGACCTCGGTGGCGAGCACGTTGGTGAAGGTGCCCGGACCGGCGCCGGTGGCGAGCCAGACATAGACGAAGTTGTTGAACGACCAGAACACCGACATCAGCCCCAGCACGAGGATGGCGGGCATCAGGAAGGGCAGCGTCACGAAGCGGAAGGTTTGCCACGAAGTCGCGCCGTCGAGTTCGGCCGCCTCGTAATATTCCTCCGGCACGGTCTGCAGGCTGGAGAGCAGCGACAGCGCGATCAGCGGCACCGTGTTCCACAGCATGATCAGCACGATCGAGGGCCAGACGGTGCGGATGTCGGCGAGGAAGGCGATCGGCTGGCTGATGAGGCCGAGGCCGATGAGGGCATCGTTGACGAAGCCGTTGCGCTCCAGGAGGAAGCGCCAGATCACCACCGCCACGATCGGCGGCGTCGCCCAGGGGATGAGGAGCGCGAAGCGCGAGACGGCGGCGAGCCGCAGCACACGCATGGCGCGGGTATTGAGCAGCAGCGCGATGCCCAGGCCGAACAGCAGGCGCAGCACGACCGAGGTGGCCGTCAGCCAGATGAAGGTGTTGAAGAGGATGTGGTTGAATTCGCCGCTGTGGAACAGCTCGCGGTAGTTGGCGAGGCCGACCCAGTTGCCGCCCTTCTTCATGCCGAGCAGCGACAGGTCGGTGAAGGAGATGCGCAGGTTGTCGAAGATCGGATAGCCGTAGAAGAGGACCAGGAGCACCATCGACGGCAGCAGCATCGTGGTGATGAAAAGCCTGTCGCGCATGCTGCTCCTGGACCCGGTTCTACGTCTCGACCGATCTTACGGCATCTGCTTGCCGATTTCGGCCAGCAGCTCCTTGGCAGCATCCTCCGTCGAGACCTGTCCCGACAAGGCCTTGCCGAAGGCGCGCTGCGTGGCGTTCCACAGCGTGCCGATCGGAACCGGCCCGCTGGCATAGGCGCCCCAGGTGCGGGCGAAGGGGAACTGCTCGGCGAAGCCCTTCAGCGGAGCGCCGAAGTCGATCTGCTTCAACAGCGAGTTCTGCGCCGGGAACTGGGTGCGGTAGAAATTCGCGAAGACGCCCTGCGAGGCCATGTACTTGACGAACTTCCACGCCTCGTCCGGATGCTTGGTGTTGGCGTTGATGACGAGCATGCGGCCGCCGATCATCGAGCTCTTGGTGTCCGGCTGGTGCGGGAAGGGACCCGACGCGAAAGGCGGCTCCTTGCCCGGATTGGCGTCGGCATAGGCCTTGAGGATTTCCTTGTAGGTGTTGGGCGGCATGGCGCCCATCGCCTGGTTGCCGCTGACGAGCGCCTGCATGATCGCCGGATCGTGCGCGTCGCTGGCGGCGAGGTTCGACTGCGGGTTGTCGCCGCCGTCCATGTACTGCTTGTAGTAGTTCATGGCCGCGACGACGTCGGCGGGCTCCAGGCCGAGCGCGTAGGAGCCGTCCTGCTTCTGCACGATCAGCGCCTTGCCTTCCGACCACCAGTAGAAGTTGGCGAGGAACCACATGGCGCCGGAGGCGGAGCTGCCGGCCGGGAAGCCGAAGCCGGCCTTGCCGGTCTTCTTGTAGACGGCCTCGCTGTCCTTGCGCATGTCCTCCCAGGTCGTCGGCAGACTGTCTATGCCGGCCTCCTTGAGCAGGTCGGTGCGGTAGACCATCGCCCAGGTGTCGGTCGTCCAGGGCAGGCCGTAGATCTTGCCGTCCTTGCCGTGGGCGAGGTCCTGCGCGGCGAAGTCGGCGAAGCCGTTGGGCGGCGGATCCTTCTGCAGGAAATCGTCGAGCGCGAGCGTGGCGCCCGCGTCGCCCATCTCGGTGACCCAGACCTGCGCCACGTGGGCGACGTCCGGCCCCTGGCCGACGGCGGCCTCGCGCAGGAACTGGTTGCGCGCGTCCTTCCAGCCGATGCGCTGCAGCTCGACCTTGATGTCGGGGTTCTGCTTCTGGAACTCGTCGATCGCCCCGCGGACTTCCTGCTCGGTGTCGTTGAAGCGGAACGTGATGGTGACGGGATCAGCGGCGGCGATGCCGGCTGTTCCCACGATCGCCGCGCTCGCGATGAGCCCGGCGGCAAGCAATTTGAGCATGGCTTCCTCCCATATGCCCGAAATGGCCTCCACGGCTCCGGCCGATGGCCGGTCCGAATTCCCGATTAACAGAACCATATGTAATCCTGTTATTGCTGTCAAACGGTGCGCATCGGAACGTCGACGAGGTGCGGGCGATTGACGATCCCGAACAACAGAACTATCAATGGACCTGTTTTAATCGGCTGAAAGTTCGACCGTTGCGGCAAAGGATCGATGCTCACCATCACCTGTGGAAACTCGGCCACTTCCCCTATGACTGGCTGAGCCCGGACGCGCCGCCGCGCCCGTTCGGCGACCATACGGGAATCAAGCACGACTATCTGGCGAGCGACTATGCGCGCGACATGGCGGGCACCGGCGTCGTCGCCTCGGTCTTCGTCGAATCGAGCGCCAACGCGCCGGGCGCGGGCGAGGTCGAGTGGGTCGAGGGGCAGGCCGACGGCGGCAGAATGCCCGCCGCGTCGGTGGGCTATGTCGACCTGCGGCGCCCGGACGCAGGCGAGGTCCTGTCCGGCTTCCAGCGGTCGCCGCGCATGCGCGGCATCCGCATGTCGCTCGCCTGGGACGCGACGCGGCCGCGATGGCGCTTCGTCGAGACGCCCGACATCATGGGCACGCCGGAGTTCCGGCGCGGGCTCGCCGAGCTCGACCGGCGCGGGCTGGTGTTCGACACGCTGGTGGTGCCGGCGCAGCTCGCCGAGCTGGCCGGGGTGGCGCGTGCCTTCCCGGACCTGCAGATCGTCGTCAACCATCTCGGCACGCCGCTGCACGACACGCCGCAGGACGCGGCCGAATGGAGCGAAGGCATGCGCGCCTGCGCGGCATGCCCGAACATGGCGGTCAAGCTGTCGGGCCTGTGGGTGATCGACCGCGGCTGGGCGCCCGAGCGGATCGCCGGGCCGGTGCGCATGGTGGTCGAGGCGTTCGGCGCCGACCGCTGCATGTGGACGAGCAACTATCCGGTCGAGAAGCTGATGTGCCGCGTGGACGACCAACTCCGCAACCTGGAGGCGGTGCTGGAGGATCTCCCCGAGGACGACAAGGACATGATCTTCCGGGGCACGGCCGCGCGGGTCTACCGCATCCCGCTCGCCGCCGAGGCGGCCGCGGTTGACGGCGCCCGGCAATCCGTTGCCAGATAGGACGAGCCGGGAGGAAGGGCAATGGCGAGCGTTTCGATAGAGAACGTCCGCAAGATGTACGGCGCGGTGGAGGCGATCCGCGGCGTCTCGATCGACATCGCCGACGGGGAGTTCGTCATCCTCGTCGGGCCGTCGGGCTGCGGCAAGTCGACCCTGCTCAGGATGGTCGCCGGGCTGGAGGCGATCAGCGCCGGCACGGTGCGGATCGGCGATCGCGTCGTCAACGACGTCGCGCCGAAGGACCGCGACATCGCCATGGTGTTCCAGAACTACGCGCTCTACCCGCACATGACGGTGCGCCAGAACATGGGCTTCTCGATGC
>ERZ778021.3568-NODE-3568-length-10966-cov-5.596279_pt1 | contig 10966 bp, 9 predicted proteins | sample MGYA00375751_ERZ778021 | MGnify/ENA primary metagenome ERZ778021 (study PRJEB29350, sample SAMN05389814) | bioreactor metagenome | isolation source: Thiocyanate stock bioreactor | place: South Africa: University of Cape Town | collected 2013-08-29 ... | reverse complement strand
CGGCCTGCCGCCCGTCCCCGGCGCCACCGTCCTCCCCTGCGGCCCCGAGCTCGGCCGCTTCGCCGCCGCCCCGCGCGCCGAGGCCCGCGCCGCCCTCGACCTCGACCCGGCCGGCCGCTACCTCCTCTTCCCCGCCGACCCGGATCGGCCGGAGAAGCGCCACGACCGCGCCGCCGAGGTCGCCGCGGTGTCCGGCGCCGAACTCCTCACCGGCGGCTCGATCGACCCCGAGCGGATGGCGACCTGGATGAACGCCGCGAACGCCGTCCTCGTCACCTCGGACTACGAGGGCTTCGGCATGGCGGCGATCGAGGCGCTCGCCTGCGACGTGCCGGTCCTCTCCACCCCGGTCGGCATCGCCCCCTACCTCCTCACCGGCATCGCGGGCTGCCTCTGCGCGCCCTTCGACCCCGCCGTCTGGGCGGCCGCCGCCCGTCCCCACCTCGACGCCGCCGACCCGCGCGTGGCGGGCGCCGCGCGCGCCGCGAGCCTCGCCGCCGGACCGATGGCCGAGCGGGTGATCGAGGTCTACCGCCATATGACCGACCGGCGGGGTTAGATTTGAGCCTTGAGCGCGGCACGGATGCGTAGATGAGCGACGAGACCTCAGGACCGCCGGCAACGGGTATGGAGGCGCGGATCGGCGAGGCCCAGCGCACGCTGGCCGCCGCCGCCGAGGCCGCCGCGACCGCCGAAAAGCGGGCCGGCGGAGATCCGCGCGCTGGAGGCGGACCTCGAGCGCTGGCGCACCGAGTCCGACCGGGTGCGGAAAGAGCTGGAACTGCAGCACGAAGAAGAGCTGGCGAAAGAGCGGCAGGCGAAAGAGATGGCGATCGCCGCCGCCGAAGAACGGCTGGGCGAGATCGAGGAGCACACCGACGCCGCCGAGGAGCGGATCGCCGCCGCCGAGCGTCGCGCCGAGGAGGCCGAGAAGGCGGTCGCCGCGGAGAGCGCCCGGGCGCGCGAAGGCGCCGCCGGCTGGTTGCGCGACCGCATCGACCAGATCCGCCGGGAGGGCGGGGAGCGATAGCCGCGGTCGCCGAGTACGACGTCGTCGTCGTCGGCGGCGGCGCCGCCGGCCTCTGGACCGCCCTCCGTGCCGCCGAGCAGGGGGGTCGCGTCTGCGTGGTCTCGCGCACGCCGCTGTCCCAGAGCGCCAGCTTCTGGGCGCAGGGCGGATTGGCGGCGGCGCTCGAACCGGGCGACTCGCCCGCGCGCCACGCCGAGGACACGCTCGCCGCCGGACGCGGCCTCTGCCGGCCGAGCGCCGTCCAGGTGCTGGTCGAGGAGGCCCCGGCCGCGGTCCGCGACCTGCAGGCGCGCGGCGTCGACTTCGACCTCGACCACGAAGGGCGGCTGGCGCTCGGCCTCGAGGGCGGCCACTCGGCCCGCCGCATCGTCCACTCCGGCGGCAGTCAGACCGGCCGCGAGATCACCTCGAAGCTGGCGGCGATGGTCGCCAAGGACGAGCGGATCGAGGTGCGCGAGGGAACTTCCGCGACGGCGCTCTGGTCCGACGGCTTCCGCTGCCACGGGGTGATCACCGACGAGGGTGCCTTCGGCTCGCGGGCGACCGTGCTGGCGACCGGCGGCGCCGCGGCCCTCTGGCGGCGGACCACCAACCCGCGCGGGGCGATCGGCGCCGGGCCGGTCTTCGCCGCCGCCGCCGGGGCCGACCTCGCCGACCTCGAGTTCTGCCAGTTCCACCCGACCGCGGTCTACCTCCCCGACACCCGCTTCGACGGCCTCCTGATCACCGAGGCGATCCGCGGCGAGGGGGCGAAACTGCTCGACGCGGCGGGCGAGCGCTTCACCGACGAGCTCGCCCCGCGCGACGCGGTCAGCGCGGCGATCCTCGCCAAGATGCGCGAGGAGGGCAGCGCCGCGGTCCGCCTCGACCTGCGGGCGATCGACCCGGCCCGCTTCCCCAACGTCTTCACCTCGCTGGCCGAGGCCGGGCTCGATCCGCGCGGCGAGCCGGTTCCGGTCGCCCCCGCCGCCCACTACACGATGGGCGGGATCGTGGTCGACCTCGACGGGCGCTCCTCGTTGCCCGGCCTGTACGCGGTCGGCGAGTGCTCCTGCACCGGCCTCCACGGCGCCAACCGGCTGGCCTCGAACTCGCTCAGCGAGTGCTTCGTCTTCGGCGGGCGGGCGGCGCGGGCGGCGCTCGGCGAGCCCGACCCCGGGGAGCGTCCGGCGGAGCCCGAGTGGCGCTTCACCCCGCCGACCCGGGAGACCCGCGACGCGGTCTGGCGCCGCGCCGGCCCGCTCCGCAACCCGACCGACCTCGCCTGCCTGATCCCCGACCCCTACCCGCTGGCGAAAGCGATCGGCACCGCGGCCCTCGACCGCAAGGAGTCGCGCGGCGGCCACCTGCGGACCGACTGCCCGGAGACCGACCCGGCGCTCGACGGCGTCCACGTCGTCTTCGCCCCCGACGGCACCGTCCGCCGCGAGACCTGGGAGTAGCTTCCCCCCGATGCTGCTCGGGGTAGACGTCGGCGGGACCTTCACCGACGCGGTCCTGCTCGACGACGGGGCGGTGCACACGGCGAAGGTGCCGACCACGCCGGGGGAGGAGTCGAAGGGGGTGATGGCGGCGATCGAGGCCGTCATCGCGGAGGCGGCCGCCGATCCCGCCGACGTCGAGCTCTTCTCGCACGGGATGACGGTGGGGACGAACGCGCTGCTGGAGGAACGCGGGGCGCGCACGGCGCTGATCGCCACCCGCGGCTTCGCCGACCTGCTCGAGATCGCCCGCCAGGACCGGCCCAGCCTCTACCACCTCTGCGCGCCGAAGCCGACGCCGCTGATCGCCCCGGAGCTGAAGTTCGAGGCGGCCGAGCGGACCGGTCCGGAGGGGATCGTCGAGCCGCTGGCCGCGGGCGAGCCGGAGCGCCTCGCCGCGGCGCTCGCCGACGCGGGCGCCGAGTCGGTCGCCATCTGCCTCCTCTTCAGCTACCTCGACCCGACCCACGAGTGCCGGCTCGCCGAGTTCCTCCGCGAGCGCCTCCCCGACCTCCACGTCTCCGCCTCGCACGAGGTGCTGCCGCGCTTCCGCGAGTACGAGCGCGCCTCGACCACGGCGATCGACGCCTACCTCTCCCCCTTGCTCGGCCGCTATCTCGGCCGGCTCACCGAGGCGACCGCGGCGGCGGGCCTGCCGGCGCCGCAGGTGATGCTCTCCTCCGGCGGCGTCGCCCCGGCCGGCGAGGCGGCGCGGGCCGGGGCCTGGAGCGTCCTCTCCGGCCCGGCGGGAGGCGCGGTCGGCGCCGGGCTCCTCGCCCGCCTCTCCGGCGACGGCAACGCGCTCGGCTTCGACATGGGCGGGACCAGCTGCGACGTCTGCGTGGTCGAGGACGGCGCCGTCCGCCGCACCGACTCGCGCTCGATCGACGGCCGCCCGATCCAGCTGCCCACGGTCGACGTCCACACCGTCGGCGCGGGCGGCGGCTCGATCGGCTGGCGCGACCAGGGCGGCGCGCTGCGGGTCGGCCCGCGCTCGGCGGGAGCCGTCCCCGGGCCCGCCTGTTACGGGCGCGGCGGCGCCGAGCCGACGGTCACCGACGCCAACCTCCTGCTCGGCAACCTCGCCGCCGACTCGACCCTGGCCGGCGGCGTCGCGCTCGACGCCGAGGCGGCCGAGCGGGCGGTCGGCGCGCTGGCGAAGGAGCTCGGGCTCGACCCGCTGGACACCGCCGCCGGGATCGTCCGCGTCGCCAACCAGGAGATGGTGCGGGCGCTCCGCGTGGTCACGGTCGAGCGCGGCGTCGACCCGCGCCGCTTCGCCCTCCTCCCCTTCGGCGGCGCCGGCCCGATGCACGCCGCCGCGATCGCCGCCGAGCTCGGCATCGACCGCCTCCTCTGCCCCCGCGCCGGCGGCGTCCTCTCCGCCTTCGGCCTCTGCGCCTCCGACCGCCGCCGCGACACCGCCCGCACGGTGATGCTGAGCGGCGACGACCTCACCGCCGAGCGCATCGCCGCCGCCGTCTCCGACCTCCGCAACTCGGTTGACGGGCCGAAAAGCGCTGATATAGAGCGCTTTTCGGCCCGTCAACAGCGAGGCCTCGCGGAGGCCCGGGCCGAGGTGGTCTACGGGATGCGCTACGCCGGTCAGGCTTTCGAGCTCCCCGTCCCCGGCGATCCCGATCCCGACCCCGCCGACCTGATCGCCGGCTTCGAGGAGGCCCACGAAGACCGCTACGGCCATCGCGATCCCGACGGCTCCGTCGTCCTGGTCGACATCCGCCTCGCCCTCGTCATCGACGGCCCCGAACCGCGCCCGGCCGCCGCAGGCGACGGCACCCTCGAAGAGTCCTCGCGCAATGTCCGCTTCGATGACGAATGGGTCGAGACGCCCGTCCTCCGAGGCGACCCCGAAGCCGGCCGCACCGCCGCGGGTCCCGTCGTCTTCGAGCTCCCCGAGGCCACCCTCGTCCTCCCGCCCAGCTGGAGCGCGGAAGTGGACGAGTTCGGGACGATCACCGCCGCGCGCTCGCCCCCGGAGGCCAGATGATCGATCCGATCACCCTCCAGGTGATGATCGGCGGCCTCGGCGCCGCCTGCGAGGAGATGGGCGCGACCCTGATCCGCTCGGCCTACTCGGCCAACATCAAGGAGCGTCACGACTGCTCGACCGCCCTCTTCGACGCCACCGGCGAGCTGGTGATGCAGGCCGAGCACATCCCGGTGCACCTGGGCTCGATGCCCGACGCCGTCGCCGCCGTCCTCGACGAGGAGCACGAGCCGGAGGTCGAATGGATCCTCAACGACCCCTACCGCGGCGGCACCCACCTGCCCGACATCACGCTGGTCTCCCCGGTCTTCATCGACGGCGAGCTGTTCGGCTTCGCCGCCGCCCGCGCCCACCACGCCGACGTCGGCGGCCCGACCCCCGGCTCGATGCCCGCCTTCTCCCGGCGCCTCGACGAAGAGGGCGTCGTCATCCCCCCAACCCGCATCGAAGGGGTGCGTTCGCAGATAACGACAACAGTTGTGGATAAGTGCGAACGCACCGGGGGGACGCTTGACGAGATCGTCGCCGAGATGCGGAACCCGCGGCAGCGGCTCGCCGATCTGCGCGCGCAGCAGTCGGCCAACCGGGTCGGCCGGCTGCGCCTCGCCGAGCTGGCCGAGCGCCACGGCGTCGCCGGCCTGCGCAAGGGGATGGCCGAGATCCTCGCCTACTCCGAGCGCCGCACCCGCGCCGCCCTCGCCGCGCTCCCCGACGGCACCTACACGGCCGAGGACTTCCTCGAAGACGACTCGCCCGACGGCGAGGAGCGCGACGTCACCCTGCGGGTCACCGCGACGATCGCCGGCGAGACGCTCCACCTCGACTTCGACGGCACCGACCGCCAGGTCGAGGGCAACCTCAACTGCCCGCTCTCGGTGGCGAAATCGGCGGCTTTCTTCGCCGTCCGCGTCCTCACCGACCCCGACGCCCCACCCTGCGCCGGCGCCCACCGGCCGATCGAGGTCACCGCCCCACGCGGGTGCCTGCTGAACGCCGAGCCGCCCGCGGCGGTCGTCGCGGGCAACGTCGAGACCTCGAGCCGGGTGGCCGACCTGGTGATCGCGGCGCTCGCCGGCGCCCGCCCGGTCCCCGCCCAGGGCCAGGGAACGATGAACAACCTGACCCTCGCGGGCGAGGGTTTCACCTACTACGAGACGCTCGGCGGCGGCCAGGGCGCCTGCCCCGACGCCGACGGCCCGAGCGCGATCCACGTCGCGATGTCGAACACGCTGAACACCCCGATCGAGGCGCTGGAGACCGAGTTCCCGCTGCGCGTCCGCGAGCTCGCGATCCGCCGCGGCTCCGGCGGCGCGGGCGCCCATCGGGGCGGCGACGGGCTGGTCCGCGAGCTGGAAGCGCTGGCCCCGATGCGCTTCACGCTGCTCACCGAGCGGCGCCGCCGGGCCCCGCGCGGCCGCGACGGCGGCAAAGACGGAACACCCGGCCAGAACCTGCGTGACGAACATCACCTTCCGTCCAAGAGCGAGGGAGATTTGGCTCCAGGAAACCGTTTGCGGATCGAGACGCCGGGCGGCGGAGGCCTGGGTGATCCCTAAATTTCGCCACCAATTATTTGGTGTTTCGCGCGGGCTTCTCTAGAATCCGCTCCCTCGGGTGGGCACCGCGGCCTTTCACACGGCCTCATTTCAAGCGCCCAGCCCCCTATTTATCGAACACGACCTCCCCAGGTACTGACTTCAAATGCCAATCGCTCTCAAGGAATGGGCTGTAACGGTCCGCGCCCTCGCCGAGGGTGAGCAGTTGCTCACGCTCCGTAAGGGCGGAATTCGCGAGGAGAACAAGCACTTCGAACTGGAGCACGAGCGGTTCTTCCTCTATCCGACCTTCGACCACCAGCGGAACGACCTGGTCCGGGAATCGCATCATCCCGAGCTGCGTCGCGCCCTCGAGGAGGGCGTCTGGCCCGACGAGGAGCCGCCGCCGAAGGCCCTGATCCAGGACGGTGGGATCCCCCAGCCCGACCGCGTGCGACTGCGCGCCTGGGCGGAAGTCACCGACCACGTCACGATCGAAGACCGGCGGACGCTCGACTGCCTCTCGCCGTACTACATCTGGACGCCGGATTACGCCGAGAAGCGACTCGCCTGGAAGCGTCGTCACCCGCTCCACATCCTGCTGCTGCGGGTCCATCGCATCCCCCGCCCGGTCACGGTGCGGGTCCGCGACGAGTACCACGGCTGCCGCTCCTGGGTCGAGATCGACCGTGACCTCCCCTTCGAGGGCACCCCGGTCATGGCCGACGAAGAGTTCGACCGCGCCCGTGCGGCGATCCGCGAGGTCTGCGAGCAGGCCGAACCGGCGCTCGTCTAGCCCGGCTCTCGTTTGAAGAACCGCTTCGGGTACTAGTCTCGACCCATGTCCTGGGTCGAGACTGAGTCCCTCTCTTTCACCGCGCGGCACGACTCCGAAGACGCCGCCTTCGCCGATCGCACGCTCGACCGACTGGAGACGCTGCGGCTGCGACTGGAAGACCGCTTCGAGAAGATGCCGGCCGAGGTCACGGTCGTCATCCACACGAACCCGCTCTCGCTGACAGCAGCCCACCCGTTCCTGCCCGCGGCCCGCTGGGCGGCGGCGCCGGCCGGCCGCCGCTACCTCGTCGGCTGGCCGATGGCAACCGAGCTGCACGTCCTCAACGACCGTCACATGGATAAGCGCGCGGCGGGCGAGGACTCGCTGGAAGCGCTGCGCGGCACCTCCGAGCGCCTCTACGCGCAGCTGGTGATCGCCACCAACAACACCGCGCTGCCGCCCTCCTGGACCCCGCGCCGCTTCGCCCGCTACCTGCGCTGGGCCTGGCTGGTCGAAGGCGGCGCCCAGTACTTCTCCCGCCAGGTCGGCCTCTACCGCGGCGCGGTGCTGCTGCGCCTGCGCGGCGGTGGCCGCATCTCCTTCCCGCCGACCCGCCGCGACGCGGTGATCCTCGGCGGCACGATCTTCGACCTGCTGGAGAACGAGCGCGGCCCCGAGGCCTGCGAGCGCCTCGTCGACGGTCTCCTCCCCGGCGGCCCCGCGGTCACCCTGGAAGACGCCTTCGACGCCCGCTTCCGCGACATCGAGGGCGCCTGGCGCGACTACCTGCGGGAGATGGCGAACCCCGCCGGCGTCAGATAGGCGCGCAGGTCGGCGACGACGGCATCGGGCGTCGCCTCCATTTGATCGCCGGTGTAGCGCCGAGTTTCGATCCCGCGCCCGCGGAGCGCGAGGTCGCGCGTGGACCCGGTGGTTGACCAGGGGACGTGGGAGGTCGTGGCCCTCGCAGAGGTCTCCACCGTTCCGAGGGTTCGGGAGCGGTGATATCGGAGCCCGGGCCGCGGCTTACGACGAACTGGCGCCGAAGGTGACATGGACCGGGCCGGGGATCGGCCGGAGGAACTGCCACAGCGCCGCGGCACTCGTATGGCTCAGGACCGCTCCGTCAACCCGCGGCGAGCACCGCCAGCTGAGGTGCGTCCCAAGCCGGACGCCCGCAGTCACGATCCCATGCTGCCGACCCGCGATCGCCGCAATCTTCGAGTCGGCTATGGAGAGCTCCTCCGCATAGGGGGAGTAAGGCTCCACAGCCCCGATCTCGCCCCCCGGAGCGCGGGAAGGAACGCGCTCAGCCGGAGATTTCGAAGGCGATCCAGATCAGGACGATCGCCACTACCAGGCCGGCGACGACGAACATCGCCAACCGCTGCGGGGTCATCGGATCGCCGCCGGTCGCCCGCAGGTGCGCTTCGTCCTCGAGCTCTTCCCGCTCTTCGCCCTCGGACTCGGTCATCGTCTCGGCGAGGATCTCGCGGGCCCGGTCGGCGTGGTCCTTGTTCACCCAGATGTCGCGCGGGCCGGCGACGAGGAAGTCGGGGTTGTCGAAGCCACCGGCGCGTTTGAGGATGCTTGGGATGTTCGACTCCTGCAGCAGCGCCTGGAGCATCTCCGCTTCCGCCTGGTTGCGGGCGAAGCCGACCTTGATCAGCTTGCCGCCGCCCCCGCCGCCCCCGCCACCGCCGTCGTCGCCGCGGTTCCCGCCGCCTCCGTGGGAGCCGCGCGAGTGGGCGCCGCGATGTTTCGTTTGCTGAGCCATGTCCTGACCTTTTCTATCCGATTTCGAGCTCGGCGTCCGCGATCTTCAGATCGGCGAGGTGAAAAGCCTGGACGTCGGGGTTCTCGGCATCGGCCAGCGAGATGATCACGTAGATGGGTTCGGGCCAGTTCTGCGCCTGGTTCACATCGGTCTGCGACGGATAGGCGGCGCTCTTCGTGTGCGAGTGGTAGATCGCCAGCAGCTCGCCGTCTGCTTCGATCTCCTTCAACGCGTCGAACTGGCCCTGCGGGTCCATCTCGTAGCGCAGCGGGGTCGCCGCCGCGTTCACCACCCGGACCGCCTTGGTCGCCACCCCGTCGGCCCCGCCGATCATGCCGCAGCACTCGTTCGGCAGGTCCTCGCGGGCGTGCGCGACCATCTCGTCGACCAGCTCCTGGGAGATCTTCACGCCCGCGAGATTACTGGGCCGACGCCCGGGCGCCCGCCCCGCCCCTCCGACCGCCCTTCGAGGTGTCAAGCGCCCGTATGGATCCGGTGCGACGCGACATCTTCCGCCGCTCAAATACTCCTGAGCGCTAGAAGTTGCGGTGGGCGGTTACCACCAGACCGTCGAGTCGAGGTTCTCGATCTCCTCGAGCGGCTTCGTGTAGATGCCCGAGGAGAGGTACTTCCAGCCGTCGTCGGGGATCAGGAAGACGACGTTGCCGGAGTCGAGCTCCCCGGCGATCCGCGCCGCCACCCGGGCGACGGCGCCGCCGGAGACCCCGGCGAAGATGCCCTCCTCCTCGAGCAGCTTCTTCGTCCAGACGATCGCGTCGCGGTTGGCGACCATGATTTTGCGGTCGAAGAGGTTGATGTCGATGATCGGCGGGATGAAGCCGTCGTCGAGGGAGCGCAGGCCCTGGACCAGCTCCCCCTGCATCGGCTCGGCGGCGACGACCAGCGTCTCCGGGTCGGCCTCCTTCAGCCGCCGGCCGTTCCCCATCAGGGTGCCGCCGGTGCCGAGGCCGCCGACGAAGGCGGCTACCGAATCGAGCTCTTCGAGGATCTCCACCGCGGTGCCGTTGTAGTGGGCCAGCGGGTTCGCCTCGTTGCCGTACTGGTAAGGCATGAAGAAGCCGGGCTGCTCGGCCAGCTCGAGCGCCACCTCGACCGCCCCGTTGGAGCCCTTCGCCCCCTCCGAGTAGACGATCTCGGCGCCGTACATGCGCAGCAGCTGGGTGCGCTCCTCGGTGACGTTGTCGGGCATCACGACCTGCAGCGGGTAGCCCTTGCGCCGGCAGATCATCGCCAGCGCGATGCCGGTGTTGCCGGAGGTCGGTTCGAGGATCGTCTGCCCCGGCTCGATCGCCCCTTCGGCCTCCGCCTTCTCGATCATCGAGCGGGCGACGCGGTCCTTCACCGAGCCGGTCGGGTTGTGGCCCTCCAGCTTCGCGAAGATCCGCACCTCCTCCTTCGGCGAGAGGCGCTTGAGCTCGACCAGGGGCGTGTTGCCGATCGATTCGACGACGTCGCCGAAGCGGCCCCCGCAGGGTCTGTTCAGGACTGGATCTGGTGCCATGACGTTGCCGGTTGCCCCCTCACTTCAGAAAGTGTAGCGAGGGTCAGGCAGTGCGATGCGCCCAGCCGGTCAAGAACTCCCGCGTCCGCAGGGCGAGCCAGAACTCGATCCGGTCGGCGGGGCGAGCGCGAGTCACCGCCCCCTCCCCCGATGCCGGTGTTTGGACGGTTGTCAAAAAATGCGGCGGCCAGATTGGCCACCGGTCAACGCATCGGGACCGGCCCGCGCTGCATACTTCGCCGTACAGTGCGGCGCAGCACCATGGGGGTCGCGCACCACTGCGGCAAATCTGACCTGGGGGCTTGAGCAGCCCGGCCGTGCGGCCGTATGTTCATTCCGTCCAATCCAGAATGGAGGCAGCACTCGATGACCAAGATCCGGCCCGCCGCGCTCTTCGCGGCGCTCCTGCTGGCGATCGCCGCGCTTGTCGTGGCCGGTTGCGGCGGCGGGAGCAGCAGCTCGAGCTCGGGCAGCACGAGCGAAGAAACCAGCGAAAGCTCCGGCGGAGGCGCCGAAGAAACCGAAGGCGGTGAAGAAGAAGCCGAAGGCGGCGGCGAAACGCTGACCGTCGGCTCCGACATCCCCTATCCCCCGTTCGAGCAGGGGAAAAAGGGCAACTACACCGGCTTCGACGTGGAATTGATGGAAGCGATCGGCAAAGAGATCAATCGCGAACCTGAATTCATCGACTCCTCCTTCGAAACGATCTTCCGCGACGTCGCACAGGGGAAGTTCGAAGCGGTGATGTCGGCGGCGACGATCACCGAAGAACGCGAAAAGGTCGTCTCCTTCTCGCTGCCGTACTACCTCTCCGAACAGGCGATCCTGGTCAAAG
>ERZ778021.3567-NODE-3567-length-10971-cov-8.588128_pt1 | contig 10971 bp, 11 predicted proteins | sample MGYA00375751_ERZ778021 | MGnify/ENA primary metagenome ERZ778021 (study PRJEB29350, sample SAMN05389814) | bioreactor metagenome | isolation source: Thiocyanate stock bioreactor | place: South Africa: University of Cape Town | collected 2013-08-29 ... | reverse complement strand
CCTCCACGATCAGCAGCCAGCGGTCATTGTCAGGGGGGATGCTTGTCATGTTTCAGCCAGTGCAACCGCGGCCAGCGGCAGCGTGATGGTGACCTGCGCGCCGCCCTCGGGGTGGTTGCGCGCCTGTACGCTGCCGCCCAGGGTGCGGGCCACGTTCATCGCCAGGAACAGGCCCAGGCCACCGCCGGGGCGGCCCTTGGTGGACTGGTAGGGCTGGCCCAGCTGCGCCAGGATGGCGGGTGCGAAGCCCGGCCCCCGGTCGCGCACGCGGATGTGCAGGGCTTGCGCGTCCTGCCAGGCGGCCATGCCGACCCAGTGCGGCGATGCGTCGCGCGCATTGTCCAGCACATTGAAAACCATTTGCTCCAGGGTGGCATCGGCCACCATGGGGCGGTCGGCGCGCACCTGGTTGTCGTAGGCGAAGCACGCCACCGAGCGCGTGGCGCGCCAGTCCCGGGCCAGCGCATCGAGGAAGCGGCAGACGGTGGTCTGGTTCGAGGATTCGCCGCGTGCCTCGCCGGCGGACAGCAGGATGCCGCTGACGATGCGCTTGCAGCGCTGCACCTGGGCCTGCATCTCGGCCACGTCGTCGCGCAGGATGGGCTGGCCGGCGATGGCGGGGTCGCGGCGCCAGTCGCCCAGGATCACCGCCATGGTGGCCAGCGGCGTGCCCAGCTCGTGCGCCGCGCCCGAGGCCAGCAGGCCCATGCGCACGATGTGCCCGGCCTCGGCGGCGCGCTGGCGCGCGGCGGCCAGGCGCGCATCGCGCTGGCGCAGGTTGCCGCTGATGCGCGTGATGAACACCACCAGCAGCACGGCGTTGAGCACGAAGCACACCAGCAGGCCCAGCACGTAGGGGCTGGCCAGCCCCTGGTGCATGTCCAGCGCCAGGGGCAGCGGCAGGTTGTGGCGCGCCAGCAGGGCCACGCAGGCCGCCGCGATGGCGACGATGGACCAGGTGTAGCTGCCGCGCAGCAGCATGGCGCCCACGGCGATCTGCGGCAGGTACAGGAAGACGAACGGGTTGCTGGTGCCGCCGCTGAGGTAGAGCTGCGCGGTGAGCACCGCCACGTCCACCAGCAGGGCCAGGAACAGCTCGACGTTGCGCACGCCGCGCCCGGTGCGCCAGCGCAGCAGGCTCACGGCGTTGTAGGCGCCCAGGCAGGCCGCCACGGTGAGCATTTCCTCCAGCGGCAGCGGCAGGCCCAGGCCGCAGTGCGCCACGGCGATGGCGAACACCTGCCCGGCCAGCGCCAGCCAGCGCCATTGGATCAGTTGGTAGAGGTTCGTCAGGCCCGCCTGCGCGTTGGCCGAACGCAGGGGGTGGGTGGGAGAGGAAGGGTCAGGGCTGGGCAGCATCGGGAGGAGGGAGGCCTGCGGCCGCGCGCAGCCGAAGCTCGTAGCGTGCCACAAGCACGCACGCCACCACCGTCAGCAACGCAAGCCCATACCAGGTGAAGGCGTAGGCCAGGTGGCTGTTGGAGAAGCGCACCACGGTCAGCCCCGGGTAGGGCCAGGGGCCCGCAGGCAGCGCGCCTTCGGCCGGCGCGGGGGAACTGGCATCCGGGATGCCCGCGTCGAGGAAGAAGGGCGCTGTCTGGGCCAGGCCCTGCGCCTGGGCGATGGCCGCCACGTCGCGCGAGTGCCAGCGCTGCTGCGCCGGGTCGTTGCGGCGCAGGAAGCCGCCGCCGGGCTCGCTGGCGCGCAGCAGGCCCTGCACGCGCACGGGCGGGCTGGCCGGCGTCGGGTCGGGCTGCCACCGCGCGCGCTGGGCCTGGGGAATGAAGCCGCGGTTCACCAGCAGCGTGCCGCCGCTGTCCAACTGCAGCGGCGTCAGCACCCAGAAGCCGGCCCCCAGCGCCGTCGTGGCCTGGGTGAGCACCGTGTGGGCCGGGAGCCAGCGGCCCTCGGCCTGCACGGGGCGGTATTCGTAGTCCGCCACCGCCAGGGCGGGCCACTGCGCCGCGGGGGGCAGGGCGGTGGGCGCCGCGTGCAGGCGCTGTGCCACGCGCGCGATCAGGTCGAGCTTCCAGGCGCGGCGCTGCACCTGCCAGGTGCCCAGGCCGAGAAAGCCCAGCAGCAGGGCCAGGCCCAGCGCCGCGAGCAGCGCCAGGAGCCAGGGCGGGTGCGGGCGCGGCATCAGGGCGCGCGCTGCTCCACGGCCGGCGTGTGGGCGTGGCCAGGGGCGTGGGTGGGCATCATGTTGGCATTCATGTGGAACATGACCCACAGCGTGCCGGCGATGCCCACGGCCACGAAGACCACGGTGAACAGTGTGGACAGCAGCGTCCAGCCGCCCTCGACCTTGCCGTTCATGTGCAGGAAGCAGACCATGTGCACCAGGATCTGGGCCACGGCGAAGGCGCCCAGCACCAGGGCCAGGGTGCCCTTGTCGGCGATCACCTTGCCCATCACCAGCCAGAACGGAATGGCGGTGAGGATGACCGACAGCACGAAGCCGACCATGTAGCCCGACAGCGTGCTGTGCGGGCCGGCGTCGTGGTGATGGCCGCCGTGGTGGTGCGCGTCATGCGCATGGGTGTGTGTGTGCGAGGCGCTCATTTACAGCACTCCCATCAGGTAGACAAAGGTGAAGACGCCGATCCAGACCACGTCCAGGAAGTGCCAGAACATGGACAGGCACATCAGGCGCCGCTGGTTCTCGTGGATCAGGCCGTGCCGGGCGATCTGCACCATCAGCACCACCAGCCAGACCAGGCCGAAGGTGACGTGCAGCCCGTGCGTGGCCACGAGGGTGAAGAAGGCCGACAGGAAGGCGCTGCGCTGCGGCCCCGCGCCCTGGTGGATCAGGTGGTGGAACTCGTACAGCTCCAGCCCCAGGAAGCACAGGCCGAATAGCCCTGTGATGGCCAGCCAGGCCAGCGTGCCGCCCACCTTGTTCTGCTGCTTTTGCAGCATGGCGAAGCCGAAGGTGATGGACGACAGCAGCAGGAAGGCCGTGTTCAGCGCCACCAGCGGCAGGTCGAACAGTTCGGCGCCCGTGGGGCCGCCGGCGTAGCTGCGGCCCAGCACGCCGTAGGTGGCGAACAGCGCGGCGAAGATGAGGCAGTCGCTCATCAGGTAGAGCCAGAAGCCCAGGGCCGTGCCGTTCTCGGGGTGGGGCTCGTGCGCGAGGTGGTATGCGCGCGGGGTCAGGGCGTGTGTATCAGACATGGGCGGCTGCCAGTTGCTGGGTGCGTGCGGCTTCCGTGGCCGCCACTTCGGCGGCCGGGATGTGGTAGTCACGCTGGTAGTTGAAGGTGTGGATGATCGACGCCAGCACGGTGGCCGCGAACGAGGCCGCCGCCAGCGGCCACATGTGCCAGATCATGGCGAAGCCGAACACCGTGGACAGGCCTGCGATCACGATGCCCGCGCCCGTGTTGGCGGGCATGTGGATGGGCTGGAAGCCCGCCAGCGGGCGCTGGTAGCCGTGCTTCTTCATGTCCCACCAGGCGTCGATCTCGTGCGCCACCGGGGTGAAAGCGAAGTTGTACTGCGGCGGGGGCGAGGAGGTGGCCCACTCCAGCGTGCGGCCGTCCCAGGGGTCGCCGGTCACGTCGCGCAGCGCGTCGCGCCTGCGGTAGCTCACGAACAGCTGGATGAAGAAGCTGGCGATGCCAAGCGCGATCAGCGCGGCGCCGAAGGCGGCGATGACGAACCAGACCTGCAGCGATGCGTCCTCGAAGTGGCTGACGCGGCGCGTCACGCCCATCAGGCCCAGGATGTACAGCGGCGTGAACGCCACCCAGAAGCCCACCAGCCAGAACCAGAACGAGCACTTGCCCCAGAACTCGTCAAGCCGGTAGCCGAAGGCCTTGGGGTACCAGTAGTTGATGCCGGCGAACACCGCGAACACCACGCCGCCGATGATGACGTTGTGGAAGTGCGCGATCAGGAACAGCGAGTTGTGCAGCACGAAGTCGGCCGGGGGCACGGCCAGCAGCACGCCGGTCATGCCGCCGATGGCGAAGGTGCACATGAAGCCCACCGTCCACAGCATGGGCACGGTGAAGCGGATGCGGCCCTTGTACATGGTGAACAGCCAGTTGAAGATCTTGGCGCCCGTCGGGATCGAGATGATCATCGTGGTGATGCCGAAGAAGGTGTTCACCGTGGCGCCCGAGCCCATGGTGAAGAAGTGGTGCAGCCACACCAGGTACGACAGCACCGTGATGCACACCGTGGCATAGACCATCGACGTGTAGCCGAACAGGCGCTTGCGGCTGAACGTGGCCACCACCTCGGAGAAGATGCCGAAGCAGGGCAGCACCAGGATGTAGACCTCGGGGTGGCCCCAGATCCAGATCAGGTTCACGTACAGCATGGCGTTGCCGCCCAGGTTGTTGGTGAAGAAGTTGGTGCCGACGTAGCGGTCGAGCGACATCAGCACCAGGGCCGCCGTCAGCACCGGGAACGAGGCCACGATCAGCGCGTTGGTGCACAGCGCGGTCCAGGTGAACACGGGCATCTTCATCAGGCTCATGCCCGGCGCGCGCATCTTGACGATGGTGACGATCAGGTTGATGCCAGAGAGCGTGGTGCCCACCCCCGCGACCTGCAGGCCCCAGATGTAGTAGTCCAGCCCCACGCCCGGGTTCTGCGCGCCCAGGTTGGACAGCGCCAGCCAGCCGGCCGTGGAGAACTCGCCCAGGAACAGCGACAGCATCACCAGCACGGCACCGCCGGCGGTCATCCAGAAACTGAAGTTGTTCAGGAACGGGAACGACACGTCGCGCGCGCCGATCTGCAGCGGCACGAGGTAGTTCATCAGCCCCGTGACGAACGGCATGGCCACGAAGAAGATCATGATCACGCCGTGGGCGGTGAAGATCTGGTCGTAGTGGTGCGGCGGCAGGTAGCCCATGCTCTCGCCGAAGGCCATGGACTGCTGCAGGCGCATCATCACCGCGTCGGCGAAGCCGCGCAGGAACATGACCAGGCCCAGCACCATGTACATGATGCCGATCTTCTTGTGGTCGATCGAGCAGATCCAGTCCTTCCACAGCGGGCCCCAGAGGCGGAACCTGGCCAGGGCAGCGACCACGGCCAGGCCGCCCAGCATGGTGGCGAGGAAGGTGTAGAGCACGATGGGCTCGTGCGCCATCGGGATCGAATCCCAGGTGATGCGGCCGAGCAGCCAGTGGGGCGCGGCGGCGGGTGTGTGTTCAGTCATGCGGGTTCTCCTGGCGCTCCAGGGCGGCGATGGTTTGCGGCGCATTGGCCGGAGTGCACTGGTCGGGCGGCAGCGCGGCGCGGGCGCGGTCGTTCATGGCCATCATCTCGTGCATGCACACCTGGCCTGCTTCCACGCAGCGGTTGAGCACGCGGTCGTACAGGTCGGCGTCCACGCGCGCGAAGCGCTGCACCGGGTCGCGCTCGCTGGGTTTGGCCAGTTGCAGGTAGGTGGCCTTGTCCAGCGCCTTGCCCTCGGCCTGGGCCTTTTGCACCCACTGGGCAAAGCCGACGTCCGACAGGCCGTGGAACTTGAACGTCATGCCCGAGAAGCCCGCGCCGCTGTTGTGCGAGGCCAGGCCGGGGAACACGCCCGCCTGGTTGATCACGCCGTGCAGCTCGGTCTGCATGCCGGGCATGGCGTAGACCATGCCGGCCAGGTCGGGCACGTAGAAGGCGTTCATGGTCGAGGTGGCGGTGAGCTTGAAGTGGATCGGGCGGTCCACCGGCGCGGCCAGCTCGTTCACCAGGGCAATGCCCTGCTCGGGGTAGACGAAGAGCCACTTCCAGTCCATCGCCACCACCTGCACTTCCAGCGGCTTCACGCCGGCCGGTACGGGGCGGCTGGCATCGATGCGGTCCAGCGGGCGGTACGGGTCGAGCTTGTGCGTGGTCACCCAGGTCAGCGCGCCCAGGATGATGATGATGACCAGCGGCACCGACCAGATCACCAGCTCCAGCTTGGTGGAGTGGTGCCATTCGGGGTCGTACTCGGCCTCGGCGTTGCCCTGGCGGTACTTCCAGGCGAAGAACAGGGTCAGTGCGATGACCGGCACGATGATGACCAGCATCAGCAGCGTGGCCGTGACGACCAGTTGGCCCTGCTGCGCGGCAACGTCGCCGGCCGGGTTGAGCACGACGGCCTTGCTGCAGCCGGCCAGGGCCGTGGCCGCGGCCAGGGCCGCGGCAGGCCAGGCCAGCCTGCGGGGTTCCTTGGGTTTTCTCATGGGAGGGACGCCTAAGTGGGCGTTGGCGTGCCAACGCGGGTACGGAGGCTGCGAAATGTAACGCGGCTATCCCAATCGCGTATGGGACATTTTGTCCAAGGTCAATGAATTGTCCTTGTGTGGCGGCGCCGTGCGAGGACTTTGGCCGGGCGCAATAAGGCCTGCCGCGGCGCTTGACAAGCGGGGTTTCGCCACGCTTGTGGTGCGGTGGCCCCGGGTGTAGAACGGCACTGTTCCAGTCCACCAAGGAGCGTGCATATGAGCAACCATGGCCAAACGACAGTGCATGCACTGCATGCGCCCGCCTGGGGCGGCGCAGCCCTGGCGCAGGCGCATACCGACGAAGACGTGGCCCCGGGCGACATCGCCGTGGGCGTGGTCATCGGCCGGTCGTCGGAGTACTTCGACTTCTTCGTCTTCGGCATCGCCAGCGTGCTGGTCTTTCCCAGCCTGCTGTTCCCGTTCCTGCCGCGCCTGGAGGGCACGCTGGCCGCGTTCGGCATCTTCGCCCTGGCCTTCGTGGCGCGGCCGTTCGGCACCGCGCTGTCGATGGCGGTGCAGCGGCGCTGGGGGCGCGGCACCAAGCTCACGCTGGCGCTGGTGCTGCTGGGCGCGTGCACCGTGGGCATGGCCTTCCTGCCCAGCTACGCGCAGGCCGGCGCCTCGGCCATCACGGCGCTGGTGCTGCTGCGCCTGGGCCAGGGCCTGGCGCTGGGCGGCAGCTGGGACGGGCTGCCCTCGCTGCTGGCGCTGGCCGCGCCGCGCCAGCGCCGCGGCTGGTACGCCATGCTGGGCCAGCTGGGCGCGCCGCTGGGCTTTGTCCTGGCGGCCAGCCTGTTCGCCTACCTGTACGCCAGCCTGACGCCGGATGAGTTCCTCGACTGGGGCTGGCGCTACCCGTTCTGCGTGGCCTTCGCCATCAACGTGGTGGCGCTGTTCGCGCGCCTGCGCCTGGTGGTGGGGCAGTCGTATGCCGACCTGCTGCAAGAGCGCGAGCTGCACCCCGTGCCGGTCACGCGCGTGCTGGCCGACGCGGGCGGCAACGTGCTGCTGGGCGCGTTCGCGGCACTGGCCAGCTTCGCGCTGTTCCACCTGGTCACGGTGTTCCCGCTGTCGTGGATCGTGCTCTACGCCGACCAGCCCGTGCCGCAGGTGCTGGGCGTGCAGATCGTCGGCGCGCTGCTGGCGGCCGGGGCCATGGTGGCCTCGGGCCGGCTGGCCGACCGGGTGGGGCGGCGCACGCTGCTGGGCGCCATGGCCGTGCTCATCGGCCTGTTCAGCCTGGCTGTGCCGTGGATGCTGGGCGCCGGCACGGCGGCGGGCCACAACCTGTTCCTGCTGCTGGGCTTCGTGCTGCTGGGGCTGTCGTATGGCCAGGCCTCGGGCACGGTCACGGCCAACTTCGCCGCGCGCCACCGCTACACCGGCGCCGCGCTGTCGGCCGACCTGGCCTGGCTGCTGGGCGCGGCCTTCGCGCCGCTGGTGGCGCTGGGGCTGTCGGCGCGCTTCGGCCTGGGGGCCGTGTCGCTGTACCTGCTGTCGGGCGTGGTGTGCACGCTGGGGGCGCTGCGCATCAACCGGCTGATCGAGCAGCGCGTGTGATGCTCTGAAAACAGGAGCTGCCAGCGCTTGCTGTGCAAGGGTTTGATGCATGAAAGGATTTGAAATCCTTGCGCAGCAAGCGCTGGCAGCTCTCTTTTTGGTAGCTCAATCCTTCGGGCGGAAGCCGATCACCAGCGACGGGGGCACGCGCCCGTCCACGTCGCGCGGCAGGGTTTCGGTCTTCTGCAGGGCGCGCACCACGGCGTCGTCCCAGGCCTTGTTGCCGCTGGACTGCAGGATGCGCGTGCCGACGATGGTGCCGTCCGGCGCGGCGCGCACCTCTACCTCGGTGCGCGGGTTGCCCGACACCGCGTCGGGGTAAATGATGTTGGGCTTGACCTTGGCCGCCACCTTGCCGCCGTAGCTGCCAGAGGGGCCGGCGCTGCGCTGCGCGGTGCCCGTGGCGGTCTCGCCGCCGGTGGCGCCCGCCAGGCCGGCGATGCGGCGCATCTGCTCCTTGCGGAACTCCTCGGCGCGCTTGGCCTCGGCTTCGGCCTTGCGCTTTTCCTCGGCCAGCTTCTTCTGCTTTTCCTGCTCGGCTTTCTGCTGCTCCAGCTTCTTCTGCTCGGCCAGTTGCTTCTCGCGCTGGGCCTTCTCGCGTTCGGCTTTTTCGTGCGCGGCCTTTTCCTTCTGCAGGCGTTCCTTCTTCTCCTGCTCCAGGCGTTCGCGGCGCTCGTGCTCCTTGCGCTCCAGCTCCTGTTGGTGCAGGCGCTTCTTTTCTTCTTCCTGGCGCTTTTTCTGGCGTTCCAGGGCGATGTCGGCCTCGTGCGTATCGGGCTGCGCCTGGCGTGGCGGCGGCGGGGCGGGCGGTGGTGGCGGTGCCACCGGGGCGGGCTCGGGCGCCGCCACGGGCGGCGGTGGCGGCGGGGCCACCTCGCGCGGCGCCGCCTGCTGCGGGATGGTGGCCCAGAGTTCGGCCTCCACGGCGGGCTGGTCGGCGCTGGTCTTCCACTGCACGCCCCAGGTCAGCGCACCGATCAGGATGCCGTGGGCGAGCACCGCCAGCGTGATGGCGCGCAGGCGCCCGGGCGGGCGGGGCGGGGCGAACTGGTCGCGGTCGTTGAAGGCCTGCATGGACGGGGTAGAGGGGCCTGGCCGCTCAGGGGTTCCCTTGCTTGACTGACAGGCCCACGCGCTGCACGCCGGCGCGCTGCAGCGCGTCCATGGCCTTGACCACGGCCTCGTACTGCACGCTTTTGTCGGCGGCGATGATGACGGCGGACTCGGCCGGCTGGCCTTCCTGCCACTGGCGTGCCGTGGCGCCGATCTCGCGCAGGTTGAGCGTGCGCTCGGCGTCGCGGGTCTTGAAGCGCAGGTCGCCGTCCTTGCCGACGATCACGGTGGCGAAGCTCTTGGGCTGCGCCTTGCCCTTGCCGACGCTGGGCACGTCGATGGAACTGGGCGTGAGCATCGGCGCCGTGACCATGAAGATGATGAGCAGCACCAGCATCACGTCGATGAAGGGCACCATGTTGATTTCGTTCATCGAACGGCGGCGGCTGCCGCTGCGGGAGGCCATGGCGGGCATGACGGCGCTCCCTTCAATGCCCCGAGGGCGAACCGGGGTGGGCGCCCAGGTTGCGCTGCAGGATGTTGGAGAACTCCTCGATGAAGGTCTCCTGGTGCGTGGCCACGCGGTCGATGTCGCGCGCGAAGCGGTTGTAGGCCACCACGGCGGGAATGGCGGCGAACAGGCCGATGGCGGTGGCCACCAGCGCCTCGGCGATGCCCGGCGCCACCGTGGCCAGGGTCACCTGCTGCAGGCTGGCCAGGCCGGTGAAGGCGTGCATGATGCCCCACACGGTGCCGAACAGGCCGACGTACGGGCTGACCGAGGCCACCGAGGCCAGGAAGGACAGGTTGGACTCGGCCTCGTCCAGCTCACGCTGCTGGCTGGCGCGCATGGCGCGGCGCGCGCCGTCGAGCAGCGCGCTGGGGTCGCCGATGCGGCGCTCGCGCAGCTTCTGGTATTCGCGCATGCCGCTGGCGAAGATGCGCTCCATGGGCCCGGCGTGCTTGGCGTTCTGCGCCGCGGCGGCAAACAGCTCGTTCAGGCTGGTACCCGACCAGAATTCGCGCTCGAACTCCTCGTTGAGCGACTTCACGCGCTTCAGTGCGAACAGCTTGCGGAAGATGGCCGCCCAGCTCGCCACCGAGACGCCGAGCAGCAGCAGCATGACGAACTGCACCACCCAGCTGGCGTGCAGCACGAGGTTGACGATGGACATGTCTTGGGAATTCATGCAAATCTTTCCAGCACGGCGTTGGGAATCCTGGCGGGGCGCAGCGTGGCGCTGTCCACCCAGCCGATGCGCACCTGGCCCTCGCACAGCAGCGTGGGCGCTTCGTGTGCGGAGCCTGGTTTGCGCAGGGCCTGCTGCGCCATGGTCAGCGAGGCGCGGCCCTGCTCTATGACAGCGGCGGTGACGATGAGCTCATCGTCCAGCCGCGCCGGGCGGTGGTACTGCAGCTGCGCCGCCGTCACCACGAACATGCCGCCGGTTTCCTCGCGCAGCGCATGCTGCGACAGGCCCAGCGCGCGCAGCCACTCGGTGCGCGCGCGCTCGAAGAAGCGCAGGTAGTTGGCGTAGAACACGATGCCGCCGGCATCGGTGTCCTCCCAGTACACGCGGATGGGGAATTCAAATGCTGCCATGGTGCACCGCCCCGGTTCAACCCAGCACCCGCGCCAGGCGCGCCACGCTTTCCTGCAGCTGCGCCATCGAATTGGCGGTGGAAAAGCGCACGTAGCGCGCCGTCTCGGCCGTGCCGAAGTCGCGCCCCGGCGTGATGGCCAGGTGGGCGCGCTGCATCAGCGCGAAGGCAAAGTCCCAACTGCCCTGCACGCCCAGCGCGTGGGCCGCCTGCGTGCAGTCGGCCCACGCGTAGAAGGCTCCATCGGGCATGACGGGAACCGTCAGGCCGAGCTGGTTCAGCGCGGGAATGAAGTAGTCGCGCCGCGCCTTGAACTCCAGGCGCCGGCGCTCGTACTCGGCGATGCTCTCGGGCGCGAAGCAGGCCAGCGCGGCGTGCTGCGCGATGGTGCTGGCGCAGATGAACAGGTTCTGCGCCAGCCGCTCCACGGCGGGCACCAGCACGTCGGGCACCACCATCCAGCCCAGGCGCCAGCCCGTCATGTTGAAGTACTTGCTGAAGCTGTTGATGCTGATGACGTTGTCGTCGATGG
>ERZ778021.3566-NODE-3566-length-10974-cov-4.413866_pt1 | contig 10974 bp, 12 predicted proteins | sample MGYA00375751_ERZ778021 | MGnify/ENA primary metagenome ERZ778021 (study PRJEB29350, sample SAMN05389814) | bioreactor metagenome | isolation source: Thiocyanate stock bioreactor | place: South Africa: University of Cape Town | collected 2013-08-29 ... | reverse complement strand
CCTGCGATGCCGACAGACTGGCACCTGCCCTGCGGTGGGAGCCGTCGCGCGGCGGCGCGCTGTTCCCGCATCTCTATCGGGCGCTGACGCTGGACGACATCGCCTGGTCGCGCCCGCTGCCCCTGACCGAAACCGGCCATGACCTCGGAGTGCTGGAATGAGCGTGATCGAAAGGCTGGGATTGGCTGCGTTGCACCGCCTGGACCCGGAACGCGCGCATGATCTGTCGATCAGGGCGCTGGAACGGGGGCTGGTGCCGCTGCATGGCGGACCGGTCACGTCTGATCGGCTGACCGTTCGGCTGGCGGGGATCGAGCTGCCGAACCCGATCGGTCTGGCGGCGGGCTATGACAAGAACGGGCGCGTCATAGCGGCGCTGATGCGGTCCGGTTTCGGCTTTCTGGAGATCGGTGCGGCCACGCCCCGCGCGCAGCCCGGCAACCCCAAGCCGCGTCTGTTCCGGCTGACCGACCAGCAGGCGATCATCAACCGCTTCGGCTTCAACAACGAAGGCGCGGACGTGGTCGGCCGCAGGTTGGCCGACCGGCCCGCCGGGGTGCCCGTCGGCCTCAATCTGGGCGCGAACAAGGACAGCGAGGACCGGGCCGAGGATTTCGCCCAGGTGCTGCGCGTCGCGGGCCACTCGGCCGATTTCGTGACGGTGAACGTGTCCTCTCCGAACACCGAACGGCTGCGCGACCTTCAGGGGGCGGATGCGCTGGCCGCGCTGCTGGACCGGGTGCTGCGCGCGCGCGATGGGCTGCCCCGCCGCGTTCCGGTCTTCGTCAAGATCGCGCCGGACCTGACCGACGCCGAGATCGCGCAGATCGCTGCGGTGGCCCTGAATGCGGGGCTGGACGGCATCATCGCCACCAACACGACCCTGTCGCGGGACAAGATCACCGGCCCTCATGCCACGCAGGCGGGCGGATTGTCGGGGCGGCCGCTGTTCGACCGCTCGACCCGCGTGCTGGCCCTGCTGCATCGCCAGACGGGCGGCGCGATCCCCCTGATCGGGGTGGGCGGCATTTCGACGCCTGAGGACGCGTGGCAAAAACTGCGGGCCGGTGCGACGGCGGTGCAGGTCTATTCCGCGATGATCTATCAGGGCCTGTCGCTGGCGCCGCGCCTTGCGCAGGCCCTTGACCAGCGCCTGGCGGATGAGCGCATCACCCTGCCGGAACTGACCGGCAGCGGTACGGGCGACTGGCTTTAACGATAGTCCTCGAACCCCAGCAGCTGGTTCATGCTATGTGACGGTTCGGGACAACCCGCATCCCCGATCACGCGCGCCGGAACCCCCGCGACGGTCTTGCAGGACGGGACCTCGTGCAGAACCACGGAGCCCGCTGCGATGCGGGAGTGATGGCCGATGCGGATATTGCCCAGCACCTTGGCCCCGGCCCCGATCAGGACGCCGTCACCGATCTTGGGATGGCGGTCGCCATCCTCCTTGCCCGTGCCGCCCAGGGTGACGGAATGCAGCATGGACACGTCGTTGCCGACCGTCGCGGTCTCTCCGATGACGATGGAATGGGCGTGGTCGATCATCACCCCCGTGCCGATGCGCGCCGCGGGATGAATGTCCACGCCGAAGCATTCCGAGCACCGCATCTGCACGAAATAGGCCAGGTCCTTGCGGTCCTGCTCCCACAGCCAATGCGCCATGCGATAGGCCTGCAGCGCCTGGAACCCCTTGAAGAAAAGCAGCGGCTGGATCAACCGATGCGTGGCCGGGTCGCGGTCATAGACGGCCATCAGGTCCGCGCGGGCCGCATCGCCCAGATGCGGGGCATGGGCATAGGCGTGATCCGCGATCTCGCGCAGGATCTGCTCGCTCATCTCGCCCGAGGCCAGCTTCAGCGACAGCCGATAGGCCAGCGCCGCCTCAAGGCTTTGATGATGCAGCAGACCGGCATGGATCAGCGCACCCAGCAGCGGCTCGGCGGCGGCGGCGGCACGGCCCTCGTCGCGAAGCTGCGCCCAAATGGCGTCGCGATCCAGCGACAACGGTATCTTGTCGGTCTGCTGCATGTTCATCAAAGGGCCCGCCCGATCTGTCAGACCCTCTACATAGGACAGAATGTCCTCCGGGAAAAGACGGGCGGGCCCGATCATCACGACGGCAGGCGCAGCTCCAGCCAATGCACCGCCAGCTTGATACGGCCACCGGTGAATGTGCCGCCTTCGGAGGTGATGATCAACGGCTCGGCCGCATAATAGGCCATCGGGCTGCCCAGCAGACCCCGCGCCCAGGAGCCCTCCTGCTTGCCCAGACCCTGACCAAAGCGGTTCAGCGCCCCTGCCGTCCCCAGACGCCAGCCGGTCAGCGCACCGGTCAGCGGCGCCGTCACCCGGCCCACTGCGCCGATGACCAATGCGCCCGCCGGGATGAAGATGGTCGTCGTCGCCGTGCTGCCCGTGCCCAGGGTCACCTCGCCTTCGGCCATGCCGGCCATCAGACCCGATCCGCCGCCGCCCAGGCTCAGCGCGCCGACCGCCCAGGAGGTGCCGTCATAAATCGCCCCAAGCCCGCGATCGGTCACATGGGCGCGCATCCCCGGCGTCGGCGTCAGAAAGATCCAGCCGCCATTGGCGCCGACCGCGATGCGCCCTGCCTGTCCGACCCAGGCACCCTGGGGCGAGACCGGCACGCCCCAGCACTGACCGTCCAGAACGGTGGTGGGCGGCGTGGCCTCCGACACGCTCTGCAGGACCAGGTTCACCATGCCGTCCAGCCGCATCAGCGCCTCGTTGACGGTGACGTGCTTCTGCGCCTGAGCGGGCTGCAGCAGCGACATCTGAAGGCGGGTGGTTTCACTGGACATCAAAGTCTCTCCTTGCAAAGGGGCCGCGCCCGAAGGTCTGCGACAATTGGGCCAGCTCGACCGTGACAGGGCCGGGCTGCAGCTGCGACCGGATGGCGTCCGGCATGGTCCAGGACGGCGTCGCGGTCTGGACTTCGGTCACCAGACGCCCGGCCTGGACCAGCCGCAGCAGATACCGCTCGGACTCCTCTCCCAGGGGGATGTCGGGACCGTCCCAGCCATCGCCCTCGACCCGGCTGCGCCGAACCCAAGTGATGTCGCGCCCGTTCATCCGCAGATGACAGGGCGCATAGGGACGCAGGCCGATGCCCGGCGCGACCGTCATGCGGCTGCGATAGCTGGCATCATCCGGCGACCGCAGCGCCGGACCGACGCGCCAGAACCGCTCGGCGCCCCGCGACGATGGCGGCAGATCCACCTGCCGCGGCCCGCCGTCCAGCAGCACGACCAGGCTGCCCATCGGCCAGACATCCGGCATGATGCCATCCGTCCCGGCCTGACCGCGCAGGCGCCCGCTGATCTCCCAAACGTTGGGGGCGACCAGTTCGGCGCGTGCGAATTGCATCACCTCCCACCGGTCGATGCTGCCATCGCCGATGGCCAGCGCATTCGCCCCCGACAGCAGGGCGCGTTCGGTCACCGAGCGCAGCGGATCGGTGATCAGCCGCAGCTTGAGTGGTGCGCCCCGGTCGATCACACCGGGCCTTGCGCGCATCAGCGGCGTCAGCGTCCGTCCGATCAGCGAGCGACGCTGCAGCATCAGGTTCAGCTCGAACCCACCCTCGGCCTCGGCTGACCCATAGGCGGCGACGGAACCCGGCCACGGATGCGCGGCGACCGCCAGCCAGGGAGCATGCGGCACCTCGTCTCCGCGCAGCAGCGGCAGGTCCATGAAGACCGGGAAGACCGGCATCGGCGGCAGATACCGCCCGATGCCGCCCTGATCTTCATGGCTCAGACGCGGCGCATAGAGGCCCGCATCGACCCGCACCGCGTCCACTGTGATGGCCCCCGCACGCTCGACCCGGTCGATCCGCCAGCGGTGGGCCTCCTGCCCCGGCATCCGCGACAGGACGACATCGCCCGGCCCCAGATCGGCGCGCGACGGCGGCAGCACGAACCGCGCCGTATCACGCGCGACCTCGGCCTCGGCGATCCAGCGATCGGCAATGGCGCGACCCTCGGGACGTGTCAGCACCATCGCGAACTCGCTCTCGGAGACGGCGCGGCGCCCGGCATCGGTCAGGCTGGCCTCGGCCGTGGCCACGGCATAATCGCCGCCCGCCGCGACATGGCTCAGACGCAGCTGACCGACATTGGAGGCCTCGACTTGGCGCACCGTCTCAAAGCCGCGCACCTCTCCGGCCACGGCCAGATCGTCGGGACCGATCTCGGCCCGCACCAGCCCGTCCCGCGCCACAAAGCGCAACATGCCGTCACGCTCGACCGCGTCAAAGCCATGCGCCAACATCAGCGGCTGCAGCGCCGCGCGCCCCGATTCCGACCCCTGCAACGCATAGCCGCGCACGACCCCGGACAGGCGCGAAACGTCAACTGCCGTCACCCCAGCCGCCCGGCAGATGTCGCGCACGACCGCGCGCAGCGTCACCGCCCCGGCGCGTCCGTTCAACCAGTGGCCGCGATCCCAGGCCGGACCATCGGACCACAGGTCCGACCGTCCCGGAAACGCCGGATAGGGCCGCGCATCCCAGCACCAGACATGCGCACGGTCCACGTCCAGCATCCGCATGCCGTCGGCATTGACCGGGTTGTTCTCAGGGTCCTGCCAATGCGCCATGGTCGCTTCGACATAGGCGGCCTGGATCGCATCATTCCGCGTGCCGTTGGAGTAATGCGGCAGCATGCTCTCGGACGACATCGCGTCCAGGAACTTGTTGGGCTGGTTGCTGGCCTTGTCCAGCGCCGCGCAGCCGAATTCCGTGAACCAGATGGGCTTTGAACCCGGAACCCACGCCGTCGCCGGCACCTGCCGCACGCCGCCGGGGCGGTTGTAATGCAGGTTCTGCCACCACCCCTTCAGGTCCTTGTAGCGCCAGACCCAGGCCTCGTCATAGAACCCGTCGGTGATCGGCGTCCGGATCTGCGCATCGCGGTCGGCGTCGCTGGCATAGTACCAGTCATAGCCCTCGCCACCCGCCACGTTGGCGCGCAGGTACTCGATGTTGTCGATGCGCCCCCAGGACGCATCAAGGTGATCGTCCCCATCGCGCCAGTCAGACAGCGGCATGTAGTTGTCGATACCGATGAAATCGATGTTCGGATCGGCCCAGAGCGGGTCGAGGTGAAAGAACAGTTCACCATTGCCCGGGTGATGGCCGAAATACTCGGACCAGTCGCTGGCATAGCCGATCTTGACCTCCGGCCCAAGGATGGCGCGGACATCCGTGGCCAGTTGGCGCAGCGCCGCCACTGCGGGATAGCTGTTGTTCGGCCCCCGGATCTGGGTCATCGCAACCATCTCCGAGCCGATCAGAAACGCGTCGATGCCCCCCGCCGCCGCACAGACATGCGCGTAATGCAGGATGAACCGGCGATAGGACCACTCCGCAGGACCGGAATAGCTGATGGTCTCGCCATTGCGCGTGAAATGCTCGGGCATCGCGCTGCCAAAGAACGTGGCCACCTGAGACACGGCCGCCGTCGTGCCATCGGTGGTGCCCGGACGGCCCGGTGCGACGCTGGTGGTGATCCGACCGCGCCAGGGCATGACCGGTTGCTCCGCCGCGCCGTACGGATCGGGCAGGCCGTTCCCGGCCAGCTGCTCCATCAGGATGAACGGATAAAAGATCGCCTTGCGCCCCGAGGCCGACAGCGCCCGCAACCCCTCGATAACCGACCGGTCCGACGGCGTGCCGCCATAGATCGGCCGGCCATCCTTGCGCGACATCTCGGCCGCCTGGCTACGTGTGAAGCCCCCGGCGCGCCACGGCATCTCGGACCCGTCGACCTCCTTGAACTCGACCTTGGGCTCAACCTTGCACTGACCGATGCGCAGATCGCTGCCGAACCAGGACACGATCAGCGACACCGACCCCACATTCGGCAGTTCGCGCCCCAGAACGTCCAGCGACGCCTGGAAATCCGTGCCGCCCATGGGCGTGTTGGTGTTGAAGCTGCGGCTCTCGCCTAGGTCGCCGCCCTCGGTCACCGCCGTCGTGGCCAGCGAATATTCCCCCGTCCCGGGAATCAGCGCCACCGCCCGCACGTCGCGCGACAGACCGCTCCCGTCACGGGCCGGGCAGGTCACCTCAAAGCTCAGCTGAGGTATCCGGTTGCCCCACCGCTCCAGGCTCAGGTTCTCCAGCACGACATAGGCGGTGCCGCGATAGGCGGGCGCCTCATCCCCCTCGATCGCGGCGATCACCGGATCGGGCATCTGCGCGTCGCCTCCGCGATAGATGCGCATGTTCAGATCGCGCTGCGCGATCTCCTCTCCATCGGCCCAGACCCGACCAACCGACAGGATGCGTCCCTCGGCCAGCGCAAGCGCGACCGACAGCCGATAGCTGATCTGCGTGACCTGGGTCGAGGGCGCGCCCTTGCCGCCACCGACGCTCTCGCTGCGCGTCACCTCCTCCAGAGGGGACGCCCAGATCACGTGGCCCGGCACCCGCATCTGTCCCCAGATCCGGGGAATGGCCATGCCCTCGCCGGCAGTCTGGATGCGCAGGCGGTCGATGCGCCCGGTCTCGACCGCCTTGGCACCCCCGCCCAGCAGGCGCTGATCGATCGCGCGGCCCAGCATGGCCCCCGCCGCGCGCCCTAGCACAGCGCCCGACAGGCCCAGCACGGCGCCGCCAAAGCCCGCCCCAAGCGATGCACCCACGGCAGACAGGACAATCGTGGCCATAAGGGCCTCCTTCGTTCGATTTGGTCAGGGAAAGCGGAACCGCGCGACGATCCGGGACCGCCACGGCGGCGTCAGCGGGCTTTCGATGACACCATGAGAGGTATAGGCATGCAGAAACTGCGGCGCCTCGTCTGCCTGGGACAGGATGCCCAAATGCTTGGCGATGGCCCCCTGCCGCATGCGGAACAGCAGCACCTGGCCAGGATGCCAGGGGTCTGCCGGATCGACGGCGGCCAGATGGCGCATTGCCGCGCGCATCAGCACTTCGGACGGGCCGCATTCGGCCCAATCGGCGGTATAGGCGGGGGGCGTCTCCGGCTCGGCCCCATAGAGGTCGCGCCAGACGCCGCGGATCAGGCCCAGGCAATCCGCACCGCACCCGCGCACGCTGGCCTGATGCACATAGGGCGTGCCCAACCACAGCCGCGCGGCGTCGACGATCGCCTCAGACACGGCGCCCGCCCACCTGCGGGGCCATCAGCCAATCCTCGGGCGGCAGATGCGGAAAGCCCCGGAAGTTGAGGAAGTTCGCGAATTTCAACCGGCACGTTCCGGCCGCCTTGTCGCAGCCCGCCGTCAGTCGGATCTGGTCGCCCTGCATCGGCAAAATGCCCAGTGCAGACCACAGCTCGATGATCCGGCGGCCATCCGGGCGCGCCGTGTCGTTTTTGACGGTGCCCGACAGACCTTGGGCTGGACCGGTCAGAACCTCCAGGCGGCCATGCTCGAACCAGGCGGCGTCAAAGGCCGGAAACCCCGTGAAAGTGAAAACCCGGCCCTCCTCCATGATCTGCACCTGGCGCTGAACGCTCAGCGTCTCGGTGCCCAGATCGACCTTGCAGGCCCCGTCGCCCAACCGCGCGCTGCAGCGCGGATGATAGACCCGTCCTTGCGGCGCGTTCAGCGCCTCGGACAACCCGCGCAGCTCGGCGCGGAATGCGCCATTCGCCCGCGACACCTCGCCCAGAGAGCCGCGGAACACCAGCCGACGGACCGAGACATCGGACCAATCCACCTCCCACAGGCGCAGTGACGCGTCATCCCACCGGCCCGCCATCAGGTCGCGCTCGGTGATCGCATCGTCGTTCAACGCGCCCAACGCCTCGGAATTGTCGACCGACAGACCGGTCGCCTGCACCAGCGCCCGCGCGCTCAGACCCCGGTCGGGGCGGAAGGTAACACCACCAAAGGTCAGGGGCCTGTCATGGTCGGTAAATCCCAGGGTCAACCCGTCGGCGCGGCGGATCGACCAGGCGCGCGCCAGCGTCGTCGTGACGGTCATACCCGCACCTCCACCACCGGAATATCGGGGACCTGGCCCGCCTGAAAGGACGCGACGGACACTGCGATCCGGTCGGTGTCGAACCGCACCGGCACGTCGAACTCATAGCCCGCGCTGATATCCGCGCCAGCCTCGGGCGCCTCGTTGAAGATGATGCGCCCGGCCGCGTGATCCACCGTGTAGTTGATGTCGGGAAAGACCTCGTCCCCGCCGATCCCGGCACGGACGGACCCTGCGACCGGTTTGGTGATGGGTCGGTGATAGACGGCCGCCCCCGACCGATAGGCCTTGCGCAGCGTAAAGATGCGCGTCTGCCCGTCACCCACGGCAATGACCTGGTCGCCAAAGGCGGGTGCCGCCGAGGGAAGGCAGCTCTTGAAGTCCGACCAGTCCTTCCAGCGGAACCCGTGCAATTGCCCGGCCCGCGCCTCGAAGAACGCAATCACGGCCGACAGGTCGTCCAGCGACCGCAGCCCCATCCCCGCATCAAAGCGGCGCAACGCATGGGCCCAGGGCGTGTTGCGCTCCTCGAAACCGCTGGCCAGTGCCACGATCTCGGTGCGCCGCTCGGGGCCACCGATAGCGCCGAAGGACAGCGTGGTAGGAAATCTTACCTCGTGAAAGGCCATCGCATGCCTCCTTTCAGCTGTTGCGGTCGCCGCGCGCCAGAACGCGCGACATCTGGGCCGCGATCTGCGACTGGCTGCGCTGGAACCCGGCCACATCGGGGGTCTGGATGTTGAAGGTCACATTGACCGCGCCACCTCCTCCGGCCGCGGCCACGCCCAGCGACTGGCCGAGGAACAGGCTCATCGCGAACATGGGGCATGATCGCCTGGGGGCCCGCCTCGCCCATCAGGCCCGTCCCGCCGCGCATCGGAAAACCCGTCGGGCCGTCGACCACACCGCCTGCCATCGGACGGCCGCCCGCAAAGGCCCCGCCCTTGGCAAAGGGTGTCACCCCACCCAACAGCATGCCGCCCAGCCCCCCCGCGATGGAGCCCGCCAGCGCATTCTCCACCGGTTTCATCGCAATCCCATAGACGGTGTCGGCCAGCGACCGGCCGATCGATTTCAGCGCATCGGACAGCTTGCCGCCGTCCAGCACCAGCCCTTCGATGGCCCGGCCCAAGCCTCGCTCCAGCCCCGAGGACAGCGTGCCGACCTCGCGGCTGGTGAACATCATCGACTGGCGCAGACGGCCCAGCTCCGCCTGGAACTCCCCGGTCATACGCGCATTGCGGCCCAGATCGTCGTCCAGCTGGTCCAGGATCGCGCCAGCCCCCTCACGTGTCGTCATCTCGGTGGTCCCCCGTCGGTTCTGCCAAGGACGCGTCCGCAGCTGCGGGCGCGTCGGGATATCGGGCCGCCAGATCGGCCAGCCGGTCACGGTCCATGCGGGGGCTTGCGGGGCCGATCCCCAGCATCAGCGCCAACTCGGCCGGGGTCAGCGCCCAGAACTGGTCGGGATGCAGCCGCAGCCCCTGCAGCCCGGCGCGCATCAGCCCGGCCCAGTCCAGGCCCGCCTGCCCCCCGGTCATGCCGGTGCCCGGAACGCCAGCGCCAGCAGCCGCGCGGCAATCCGCGCGGCCTCCAGCGGGCCGCCCTCGATCTGGACTGCCAGCAAATCGCCGGCCTGACCGGTCCAGCCGCCGCCCCGCAGCCCGGCGACCAGAACCGCCAGGATCTCCCTGCTGGAGATGCGCCCCTCGTCCAGGCGCGCGACCAGCCCGGTCAGACCATCCGCCTGCAGCTCCGTCTCCAGCTCGGCCAGCGCGGCCAGGGTCAGCCGCGCGACATGCGGCTGACTATCCAGGACCAGCGCGACCTCGCCGCGCATCGGGTTGACCATCACAGCGCCACGAAGGTCAGCGCGCCCGCCGATGCCAGCGACATCTCATAGGTCGCCTCGCCATCATAGCTGCCCGCATATTCCAGCCCCGTGATCTGGAACGGCCCCTCGACCCGACCGAAATCGGGGATGATCACCTGACAGCGCGGAATTTCGCCGTCAAAGAACACCTGGCGCGCCCGCCCGTCGGTCGCCATGTCGCGGAACACGCCCGACCCGGCGATGGAGGCGCTGCGCACCCCGGCACCCGCCAGCAATTCGCGCCAGCCGCCGGTGCTGTCCAGGCTGGTCACATCGACGCTGTCCGCGTTGAAGGACAGGCGCGTCGCGCGCAGACCCGCCACGGTCTCGAACGCGCCGTCGCCGGTCATGTCCATCTTGATCAGCAGATCACGTCCGCTTTGCACTGCCATAATCCTGTCTCCTCAGTTCAGATCGACGCGCGCACGAAAGGTCAGATCGACCTGCCGCGCCGCGCCGCTTTTCATCCGGCGCGCGGATGCGCGCAGGAACCACAGCCCGGCCAGACGCCCGCGCGACAGCTCCAGGCCGCCCGCCTCCAGCGCGTCGGACACGGCGGCGGCTGCGGCCTTGACCGCGCCAAACCCCGCGCCGCTGTCGCTGCCCGCCATCACCGAGATCACAAAGTCATGTCGCGTCCCCCGCGCGGTGGCATCCCCCGCCTCGCGCACCTCCTCGGGGCCAAGCGACACATAGATCCCGCTCGGCGCCGACACCGGCATCGCATCAAAGATCGCGTCGCCCACCAGATCGGCCAGCGCCGCATCGGCCCGCAGCCGCTGATAGACCGCCGCCTGCAAGGCGACCCCTGCCCCATAGCTCATGTCAGATCCTCCTCGCGGGCAAAGCAGTCCAGGAACCGGCCCGTGGCGTCGCTTTCGGCGACGGCCTCGACCACGAACAGCCGCGGGCCATGGCGGAACCGCTGTCCCGGACGCGGGCGGCGCGGGTCGCCGACGGGGGCGCCGCGCACCGTGATGCGCCACTGCACCACGCTGATCATGCCCGCGCCGGTGCCGGTCTCGCGTGCCGACCGGGCATCCATCCGCGCGTAAAGCCACCCTAATCGTCGCCAGGACACCGCGAAACCGCCCAGCCCATCGGCTGCCCGATCCGGCGT
>ERZ778021.3564-NODE-3564-length-10985-cov-2.905672_pt1 | contig 10985 bp, 3 predicted proteins | sample MGYA00375751_ERZ778021 | MGnify/ENA primary metagenome ERZ778021 (study PRJEB29350, sample SAMN05389814) | bioreactor metagenome | isolation source: Thiocyanate stock bioreactor | place: South Africa: University of Cape Town | collected 2013-08-29 ... | reverse complement strand
AATTCCATGTTCCCTCAAAAGCTGCTCAATATCTGCATGCTCACATATTTCCTCGTGAAAATACTCCCTTATTTCAACATCCCCGGATTCCCTGCCACAACTGTATGCAACATATGCAAAAAAATCCCGGAACTCCTGCTTATCTCCCAGCAATATGAAATATATGCGCTTCATTTCATCCGGCAGCGACCTGAATGTCTCTACCTCGTCATAGAAAAGCTCTCTTGCCTTCTTTGAATCATTCAAAGGATTATTGAGCTCGTCCGTCTGAAGCTTATAATCCTTCACCAGAGCATGATACGGTCTTTGAGGAAATAAAAGGGCAGACAGATGCAAGGTGTCAATAACACCTGCACATCTGAACTGCCCTATATTTTTATTCAAATATTTCATATCATGATCTATGATATTGTGTCCGCACAAAAAATCAGTTTCCCTGAGAAATCCCCTGACAGCTTCCAAGGAAGCATCATGTATACTCTCACCACTTGATCTTACAGCCCCGAAATCTACTATCTTCCCTGTTTCCGGCACAACTTCCGCATCAATAAACGTAACTGCTCTCATAATTATGACCCGCTTCAAACAGATTAATTTATATTTTAATCCATTATATACCATAAGCGGGGTGTTTTCAATAGGTAAAGAGCTGTTATGTATATAAACATCGAGCTTGGCTAAATTATTAGGAAGTGTTTTACCTTCCATAACATATTATTCGAGACAAGTCTAAGCATATTTCCAAGCTTTATTTTTCATTGATAAATCTTCTAATATCTGAAATTACAGCCCTTGGCTTTTGTAAAAAACCTGGAAGTTGATATTCTTTATACCTTGTCCCTTTATTCACCTGAATTAAATCTTCTTTAACACAGATATATCCATCTTCGAATTCCATGTCAGTAAGCCATCCATCATAACTATCTGTTACATTGATAATTGGGTCTTTTGCTAATCTTTTTAATTCCATGTAAAGCCTATATTCCTCTTGTGATTTTATACATAGCTCTGTTACGTACTCAGAATTTAAAAGTAGAAACAAATTTGTATAAATTCTTGGGCTCATCCTTAATTCCTTTGGTTTTATAGGGCTTTGAAGTTGCTTCCATTCCTTTATATGAAATTTATAATAAAGAGCTTCACCATTCTTGAAATATGGTATTTCTGTAATGTCTCTTCTTTTTACCTTCTCAGTTAGAATAATTTCACCATAATAATTAATTCCAGCATTATTTTTAAATTTATTACTTGATTGATATAACGCTACATATCTTAGCGGTAATCTAGCTTCAGCTATCTCACTACATGGTATATGGTAAAACCTGTCTTTCAAGCAAATGTCAAGTTGCTCCACTTTACTTAGGGCTCCTACCAACACATCTCTACTCATAAAGTCAATATTATTTATATGATCATACGAACCTTTAGGAAGCACCGCCCTTTCAAAAGATGTATCTGGAGATTCTTCTATAAGTTCTTTCAATAATTCTTCAACGAGTTGTGTTGCACTTGGTAAAAAAGGTAATCCTCCAATATTTACTTTCTCTATGCTTTCATAGAATTTATGATTCTTATACTTTTCCTCATCATCATACGGAAATAAAATATATGCTCCAAACATGGTCCTTTCAAAATCAGACTTTTGAACAGCATCTTGCACTATAGCATCACGATATCGATGCATAGTATTGATATCATCCTCTTCTGGTCCAGGTTGCTCGTAGGTATCCTTGTAGGTTGTTCCTTCTAGAGCAGCATTAATTCTATATTTCGCATCAAAAATATATTCATATTTTATCTTCGCTCTATGTTTTTCTAGCGATAATATATTGTCTGGCTTTTGGGACACCGTAGGTAATTTATTTATAGGTGGATTGTATGAAATAGTAAATCTTTCACCATTTTGAGAATTTTCATAAGTGACAGCAGCCTTCTTGCCTTTACAAAGTGTTACAAATAATCCTGTGTTATCAACCTTAATTAAGTCCTGCTTAATAAGCTTATATTTGCTTTTAAGTAGGCTATTTAATTTTATGAAACACCAATATTCGTATAGTACATTCAAATCTTTAATAGAAATTTTAAAAACTTCTCCATTTAAAGATAATCCCTTCATGAGCATTAAATAATACTTATATAAATCTTTGTAACCTGGAGCCATATTTAGCACGAGAGATAATGAATTCAAAGTATGCAAGTCTCCTACTTCTCTTAAAAAGCTAAATTCAAGTCTTCTATTAATTTCTTTTTTCATTGAATCTATATGCTTTATAACTTCATCATCTTTTTTCCTGCCTAGCTTTATATAATTTATTTTAACGCCTTCAAGTTTTTTAAGAACTGCTTTAAGAATGTATTTAACAAAACGGTTTTCAAATGTATCAAAGCAAATATTCTTCTTTATTGTTAAAGCCTTTAATGGCAAGTAACCATCCTTAGATTTTATAAGGTTTTGAGGATTTTTCTCAAGCCATCTTATTGTATTTGAATTTGACTTACGCAACTTATGGAAAGGAACTATTTGCTTCTCTTGCTGCAACACATGGTGAGGACTTTTCAACATAGTATCGCAAGCAGCTATTAATTTATCGAAGATAATTTGAATGATGCTAAAAAATTCCGTAAGGCTACTACCTATGTTTTCCTTAATATTTGACCATAGATATGTTTTCTTTAGAAAGTCAAAAGCTAAATTATAAATCTCGCTATTAACATCATTTAAAATTGCAATATAATCATCGGTATAATCAATTTTAGAAGGAAATATCTCCATACACGTATCTAGGTAGGATTCTCCATCTACAATAATTTTGAATTCTGAAAATCCTATCTCACTTCCAAAATTCAATACGCCTGTTAATGTCTTTTTCGCTCTGCCTATTACTTTAACTTTTTCTCTAATAACACTATTCTCATGCCAAAAGATAATTTTGATTTTCATAAAATAAGGGGATTGTTTTATACCTTATTTCACTACCCACAACACTATTGTTATCCTCTTCACCTTGATGAGTGAATTTAATTTTAATGAAATAGCTTTCCTTGCATTTTACTGAAAAACTTGAAATAGGCTCCACCCTATCAACAACTTCTGCCTTAGGATGACATGGCTTTCCTATAATTGTCAAATCAAATTTCTCAGTGCTTATATATACAAGCTCTTGCTCTTTACAACCAATAAGAGGTGAATCCATCCTCCTCAAACCTCCTCATCATAAAAGCAATTTTTTCTGCTGATTTTTTATATGAAATACTGTTGTTTAGTAAATAATTAAGCATTTTTTCATTAACATTACTAGCTTCATAAGAGAATAGTTGTGAGCTATTGTTAATACAAATTTTGAATAAGTTGATTAATAATTTTTTTATTGATATACTGCTTCCTTGAATTCTAGGAAGTATCTTCTGCAATATAGCGTTGTCCATTGCTTGATTAAACGATAACAAATCATACATGTGATTATATATTATATAAAAGCAGATTTCATCTCGAATCCTATATCCAAAATGAAGATTTGCAGGCTGTAACACGCTATTGATATCTTTCAAAATGGATATTATTTCATTTAATTTCTCTTCATACTCTATACACTCTCCAAGTAACAGATACTCGCTTCTTAAGAAACTATTATGAAGGGCTACAGGTTGTTGTTTATCGATCCTTTCTGAACTTATCTCAAGGTCTACGTAAGAAAATTCTATGGTATTCGCCCTATCTAGAACCTTTTTGCTAAATGGGAAGGTTGTTTCATCCATATTTACTGTGCCAATAATATAAAGGTTGTCTGGAATAATAATTTCTTTAACGCGCTCAACATCATTGTCTTCATCTCTGTTTTCTATGTTTTGTATATACTCTTCATCCATTAACTTATCAGTAACTATCCTATCAGAATTCCATTTACGCGACTCCATTATTGATAATATATCACTAAGATAATACTCAACCCTGGCTAAATTCATTTCATCTAGACAAACAAAGAATGGTTCTTCTGGATTATCAATGGCTTTTGTAATAATCTTTGCTAATACACCAATATTGAAATTGCCATTTAAGTCTTTATATCCCAATAAATCTGTTGAATCTGACCAGTCAGGTCTAACCGCAATAAGTTTAAACCTTCCATTCTCTGAAGTTGCGCCTATAGCTTCAGCAAATAACCTTGCAAGCTTACTTTTTCCTGTCCCTGATGTTCCTGCCAAAATTACAAACGGCTTCGATTTCAAGGCTAAGTAAAAATTCATAATTAAATCATCTGCGTATGTAAAGCCTTTGCTTTTTATATATAACGAAATTCTTTCAACTTCTTCTTTTACATTGAATTCAGTATTTAGTACCGCTGGCATTTCAATATCTATCCCCTCATGATTATTTCCACTTGAACTATCAAAAAAATACTTGTAGTATTCTTGGTATATATCCAACATCTTATTTAAATCATTTACTAATTGCGTATCTTCAGGAATATTCTCTATGTCATACTCTTTGTAAAAAATTGACCCTTTTTCATAAAGCTCATGTCCGATATGTAAATCATTATCTTTTGAAAAATCCACTGCATTGATTTTATATCTAATCTCATTTGCAATCCCTTGCATTACTCTTATAGCTTCTCTTTTACCAGAGGAATTTTTCAATTTTGTGCATCCTTGATTTAGTGTCAAATAGACCTTTGTCATATCAGAAGAAAAGAGAAATACAATATATACTCCTTCTTGAGCTGTCTTAGTAATGCGCTTATCAAATACTGCAAGCCAAGGTGTGTGCGTCCAGTTTCCATTGCCGTATGAACCTTTGGTAACATAAATATTATTATCAATAAAATTAAGATCCGAAATTATCTTAGGAAGCTTGTCCGAAATTATTTCTCCAGTAGAATTTCGCCCAAAAGGAGTTGAGGTTCTCAAACTAACATAGCTTTTCATAAATTCTTCGATGAGGTTCTTAATTGTATTCACTCTATTATCAATTTTGCTATAATATAAATCTAATTTATTGTTTAATATTTCTACTATATTTTGCTTGTCTGTAGATTCTAACTCCGTATGTAAATCTTCAGCTAAGCAAAAATACTCAACATCATCAATACGCTTCATCTCCATAAATCCTTTATCATGGATTGACTTATATGGATTATCTTTTATTACAGACAACACCTGATTAACTGATGAGTTTTCAATATTTTCTATTCTAGACTCAACATCAACATCAGGAATAAGTCCACTTTGTTTTCTATTTTCATAGAATTTTTTGAATCCCCTTGCAACATCGATTATTCTCGCCATTCCTTGATCATCTGATAGCTCAAAAAAAGTTATAAGAAATACTATTTTATATGACCTTACGTAGCCTGCAAGGCTATCTTTAGGCCCTATATATTTAAAAAAATTCTCTTTAGCAGTCAATTGTGCACCTCGATTCTATATGCTTTATCACGTGATTTAGTTTTTAAAGTTGTAATGATTCTCATTTTTATTCCATTATACCATACAATAATACAAATTTATCCACGAGACTGTATATCTACAAAAATTCAGTATATTAATTTGTTTTAGACCTTATATATGCTTTAGAAGTGTACTAATCTATGAAAATTCTATACTATATACCTCCATTAATTAACTTTAGAATATTGCTTATATAAAAATAATCACCTTTCCATTAATTTTTGACTCAACTGTCTAATAGGACCAATCTGTTTTTCAAACATCAGATCCCATATATTAAGACATTCATTAGCAATGTCTCTCATTCCAGGTAATGAAGATTCATAAGTTTCATCATATAACCCTATTACTAGTTTAGAAATTTCATCTTCGACTCCCCACCCCATTTCATTACTATTTTTACTATCTATGATATGATAGCTCATTGAAATTATAATATCTTTATAATCTACTATGGACTTTGATTCCTTTTCAAGATAATGTGCAAATGAATGCACCATTCTTCGACTTATATCTAAGTTCATTATTTCAATTAAAAAATTCTTGTCCCTTTCCAGATCAATAAGATTATCATAAAACAGTCTAGAAATTGGCATTTCCATGTCAAATGTGCTTTTTGTAAATCTTAATATAATATCTTTTGACAATGAATTAAATTCATCGTTATTAAAATAGATAACAGCCATATAAAGAATCGATTCAGATTGAATTTTACTCATTGTATTAATATTATTAATTATATCTTCAAATTCATGTTTTATAATATACATTTCAGCCAAGCAATACGCTCCAACTTTAATTAATCTTTCTTCTTCTGATTCATAACACCTTTTAATAATATTTAAGATACGTTCACGATATTCAGAATATAACATAAAGAACATATTCTTTGTACCATGAAATCCTGCAAATCTATAGTCTTGCTCGTACAAACTTAAAATTATTTCTGTTGCCCATGATCGTTCAATATTATATGAAGGCCATAATGCAAATAAACTCGATAATTTTACTGCCGGATCTTCATCCAATGATAATTTTTCAATAGTACTTTTAAACTGATTTAACAAAGAACTATCTTTCCATAAAAGCTGTGCTATAGCTTGGGCTGAATTTCCCCTCACGCAATTTAATGCATTACTTTCTAGCATATCATAACTATGCATTTTCTTGTCTTCGTTATTAGTCACATTTGGTTTGTCCAACTCCGGATTTTTATGATTAACTGCAATGTCCTTAAGAATATCTAGTACTTTCTGAGACCACTTATCATTATTTCTCTTTTCAATAATTTCACAAATATAATTTGCTCTATAAGAAATATAATCATAAGGATAACTCAAAATTAAACATTCTAGTAATTCTAGCGGCACACTATCTAAATTTTCACTGTACGCAACTCCACTGAATAAAGAATCTATATATGCATCCAAAACTTCACTTTTATGTGAAAGCACTAATTTTATCATCCTCTCTGGCTCTTCAGAGACAACACTGCTAAAACTACTAGCAAATTCTTCAATAGAGCTATCAACAAATCCTCCTGGAACCTCCCTCCAACTAGACCGGCCTTTATTTTTAAGTTTTATGTTTGTCAAAATTTTCAGCCATTGTTTATTACCTAACTTCTTTCCTGCTACAGGTGAACTTATTGACCCACTATGACTGTTGTGATTTTTATATAATGTTGTTCCTTTAGGAAATTTACGCTTTAAAACAGATATCAAGTCTTTAGATTGATTACTTAATCTTTCGTAAGAAAGAACTTCAAGTAACTCTTTTTGCAAATCACCCCAAAAGCTCCAGTATACTTTATCGCCATTTTTTTCTTTATTACAATTAATTCTTCTACTATATATATCTTTAGCCTCCGGTGATATATACCTTATAATTATTTTTTCCAGCTCAATAAAAACCTCATTACTACAGTACTTTGAGTGTTTATCTAATATCTGTTTAGTGAAAAACAATTCATCTTCATTACCACTTGTCTTGTCAAATATATTGCTATCAAAGTCTCTGCATAAATATTTAATTACCACATCACTATACTCTTCTGGCAACAAATATAATCCATCCAATATTATTTCATTAAATAAATCAAGTCCTCTCCCCATGTATTCTTTATAAATTTCTAAAAAAATTTCTGGTTTTGATGCAATTATTGCTGCATTTGCTTTCTTTATAATTTGTATACACGCTCTTTCAAGACCTCTTTTATAAAAATATCGACCAGACCATTCGCTAAAAAATATTTTTTTATCTCTTTCTGCAGGAATATATGGTAGTAATAAACTAACAACCTCTATACCCTTTTTAATTAGAATTTCAGAGTCTATATCCATAAATTCTTCCTCATATCGATAAATAATCTGATCATTACGTTTAATTTTATTTTCCAATAAAAATACTAGAAATTGTATTGTTCTCATTTCACAATTTTTGAGCATTGACTTAAAATCAAAATACGTTTCAGCCATTTGAGGATAGTAATTATAAAATTTCATTCTCAATTCAAATAATTCATCTGTATCTTGCTCTAAATCATATAAGAAACATCTTGAGAATTTATTGTCATACTCTTGCGATTGAAATGCATACTTTTCAATAAATGCAACATCTTCAACATCATAATAGGGACTCATACTGATTAATAAATTAAAAACAATGTCTTCTTTTTGTGTGTCGCAAAACCATTTATCCAAAATCCCACATTGTCTTAGTAGTCTAATATATTGGGGTCTGGAAAATATAACGTTATTAATAATATGATTAGAATATGCTTTGTCTTCACAATTGTTTAGTATAAAATCTTGTATATTTAAATCCAAAACATCTAGCTGATTCAATACTTCTAGGAAAACAAATTTGACAAAATATCTAATCCGCTCAGTGTCAAACATTTTTTGCCCAACTGTAATAAAATCTTGACTATCAATCTCAGACAAGTTCTGCATAAACATTTGTACTTGATATCTTTTACCTGGTGTTTGTTTTTCTTTGTTTCCAATAATATCTGCAATATCTTCTCCCGCATAATATCTTTCCAGCATTTTATCAGCTAAAAAACAATCTAATATAGATTGGTGTGTAAAAGAAACTTTATTATCTTGGATTGATAAAAAGGAATTAGAGGCTAAAAATCCTAGGCATGATCTATTAACATTCAATATATTTGATGGAATAAATACTCTTCCTGATTTCTCTAAAAAATTTACTATGACTTCTTTAGTTTGATTTAAATCCGCTTCGTTCAACCCAAATGTAAAACATTTTTCAGATAATTGTCTCCACCATTCCGAAACTAAATGACTTGCTGAAGAACATTCAGCATACACCTTCCTTGGATCCAATTGTTGCCAAATATATATATTGCTTGGTATTCTTAGGATTTCTTTTAATTTTCTTGTTAATTGTTCATATCGATCCCCAACAATATTCTTAACCGTTATATCATCTAAATCATTAATTTGAATTCTATTCCATTTAATATTATTCTCTTTTTTATCAGCATCTTTAAATAATAATTTAATATTATTGTCATTTTCAAGATCATATGTACGACATACAAAGATTATAGATATCTTATGTTTTCTTTCATGATTTAACCTTTCTACTTGGTTTATAATCTGAGAACATACCAATAAAGCATCTCTTGAATGTGACTGAGTCCAGCGCAAGACATCTAATTGATCCAAAATGATAATTGCTTTTTCATTTTTAGAAACACTATGAATACAATGAGCTATAGACGCCGGCAATCCCAGATTATCTTTGCTCCATTTTTCTACCGTACCATTCGGTATATGTTTATCTAATTTAACTGCCAAATATGGTATAGTATTTTCTTGACAATAATTAATAATATCTACTGTACATCCGCTTTTCCCTCTTCCAGCTTTTCCATGTATTATTAAAGAATTCTCAAAGCCTATCGCCTCTCTACACATAGAAAATTCTTTTCTATTAATAAATCCATTGTTCAATGGATTAAATGCCACTTTATATTCTTTATTCAACTCCTCTACTCTTGGCATAATACGTTTATCTGTGGCGAGATTCTTAAACATTAAATTTTTCTCTTTTAAAAATGTATATATGACCGACAGATTAATAGTTTTACCTAAAATATTTCCATCAACTACCCAGGCAATAAATACGTTATATATTTCTTCTTCGTCTCCAACTAATAAAAAACCAATCTTTGATTTGATGAGTTCCTTTAATTCTTTATCTGGGTATTGACGATAAGCGATTCGATTTAAGTAGGAGATACATTTAACTAAGTCTCTATCTTCTTCCGGATTTATACCCATAACCTTACAAAAGCTTTTGAAAAAATCAATAAATTCTTTACTAGCATTAAGTATTTGACTATGATAGAAATCTTTAGGATCTTTACTGGTATTTTGTGCTCTTCCTATCAAATCTTCTAACATCATAAATGATAAAGGTGAAACCAACGAAACAGTATTTGAGACATCTCTGTCTAATTGATATTTCCACTTCGTGAAAATACCCTTAGAATTAGCCGTTCCATAATCCCAATATTCTTGACTTCCGTTTCTACCTTTACATTGTTGACCTTCTCTGCTCCCATCCTTTTGCCCTACCCAGACATCGATACCTCTTTCATCATCACCTAAAGGTTCTAAAATAACATAATCCAACTTTTCTTCCAAAATACCAAGTGTTTGATAGATTACCCATCTTACTTCGAATCTATTTCCACTTTTATCAGCTCTACCTCCAATTTCATATGGCACGAAAACACCTCCCGTCTCATTAAAGTTATACGAGAAACTAAATTGATAAAATGTTCAATATTAATCTCTATTTAAGATAATGTTCTAATTTGTCATCATGATTTATTTTCCTTATTTAACGTTTTTATTAATCTCTGTTATTTTAGATAATTCAAGACTTACCGTATTTTTAATAATAGCTGCATGGGTTGCCAATCTTAACATTGGTATTTTATATTTTTTAAATATACCGTCATTCTTTTTATCTCTTTCTAACTGTTCTGGATTATTTAAGTGATATGCTGTGCCATCCACTTCAATAGCAAGAACCGGAGTATGGTCAAATTTATTAAATATAATAAAATCCACACTACTTCTTGGTTGTTTTATAAATTTCTTTTCGACTTCCGTGCATATGTCTTGATTTAAAAATATATCAGAAAGTCTAACTTCATAAGCAAAAGAGTAGCAGTCAAATATATCTTCCTCGAGCATTTCTAATATAACCGAATATATGATCTTCTCGCTATCAAACTTTATATTCTTTTTAACATTATTCATCGCTTCTTTTCTTTCAAATAATCTTTTAGAGTAATTCTTATATAATAAATCAAATACAGAGATGACTTGTCCTTCTTCAATATTCCTCTCATCGTGATATTCTATATACTTTATTAAATCTCCTACGTCATTTCCATTTTTATAAAATGCATCTGCATTAGTGATTAAAATCAATTGTTTTTCTGCTCGTGACACAGCCACATTGACCATTTGTGGATCATTAACAAACGACAT
>ERZ778021.3561-NODE-3561-length-10991-cov-3.327725_pt1 | contig 10991 bp, 10 predicted proteins | sample MGYA00375751_ERZ778021 | MGnify/ENA primary metagenome ERZ778021 (study PRJEB29350, sample SAMN05389814) | bioreactor metagenome | isolation source: Thiocyanate stock bioreactor | place: South Africa: University of Cape Town | collected 2013-08-29 ... | reverse complement strand
GAGCGGCGTGACGTGGTCGTAGCGGTGGGCCTGGTACAGGTCGACGTAGTCGGTCTGCAGCCGCTCGAGGGACCCCTCGATGGACCGCAGGATGTGCTTGCGGCTCAGCCCGCGGTCGTTGGCGCCGCGCGGGCCGGTGGGCCAGAACACCTTGGTGAAGACCTCGAGGCCGTCGCGGCGCTCGCCCTTCAGCGCCTCGCCGAGCACGGTCTCCGCGGCGGTGTTCGCGTAGACGTCGGCGGTGTCGAAGCTCGTGATGCCCGCGTCGAGGGCGGCGCGGACGCAGGCCTTGGCGGTGTCGTTCTCGACCTGGGACCCGTGGGTGAGCCAGTTGCCGTAGGTGATCTCGGTGACCTTGAGGCCGGAGCGGCCGAGGTTTCGGTAAGCGACCATGCCGCCAGCCTAGGCCGCGAACGGAGGCGCCTCCGCTCTTCGTCGTGCCCCGTGGCCCGATACCCGAGCTACGCGAACCGCTCCGCCCGCTCGGCGACCCGACCGGTGCGGGCCGCGGCGTCCCACGTGTAGACCTCGGTCCCCGTGACGAACACGTGCTCCGCGCGCGAGGTGACGTCCAGCGGGTCGCCGCTCCCCACGACCACGTCGCCGTCCAGGCCCCGCGCCAGGGCGCCGATGCGGGAGCCGAGCCCGAGGAAAGCTGCCGGGTTCACCGTCAGCGCCTGCAGGGCGACCTCGCGGTCCAGGCCCTCCTTCACCGCGAACGACGCCTGGTGCACCAGGAAGTTGATCGGCACCACGGGGTGGTCGGTGGTGATCGCCACGCGCACGCCGGCCGCCGCCAGGCGGCCGAGGTTGGCGATGGCCCGGTGCCGCAGCTCCACCTTCGACCTGGAGGTGAACAGCGGCCCGAAGATGCAGGGGGCGTCCTTCTCGGACAGCGCGTCGGCGATGAGCGGGCCCGCGGTGCCGTGGTTGACGGCGAGCCGGTACCCGAACTCCTCGGAGAGCCGGATGGCGGTGGCGATGTCGTCGGCCCGGTGCGTGTGCTGGTCCCACACGAGCTCGCCGGCCAGCACCCGCGCCAGCGTCTCCTTGGCCAGGTCGCGGTCGAACGGCTCGCCCTTCGCCTCCGCGGCGGCCCGACGAGCCACGTAGTTCTGCGCGTCGACGAAGGCCTTCCTGATGACGTGGGCCACGCCGAGCCGCGTCGAGGGCAGCGCCTTCTTGTCGCCGTAGACGCGCTTCGGGTTCTCGCCGAGCGCCGACTTCACCGACACCGCGTCGCTGATCACCTGCTCGTCGACGGTGCGCCCGCCCCACGTCTTGATCGCGACGGTCTGCCCGCCGATCGGGTTGCCACTGCCGGGCTTGACGACGACGGACGTGACGCCGCCCGCGAGCGCGTCCCGGAACCCCTCCTCGTCGATGTTGACGCCGTCGATCGCGCGCAGGCCGGCGCCGTTCGGGTCGGTCATCTCATTGACGTCGTCGCCCGCCCAGCCCTCGCCCTCCTCGTGGACGCCCAGGTGGCCGTGGGCCTCGACGAAGCCCGGCAGCACCCAGCGGCCGCCGGCGTCCAGGATGCGGACCTCGCCGGGCACGACGACGTCCGGTCCCACGGCGGTGATGACGCCGTCCTCGACGAGCACGGTGCCGCGCTCGATCGGGGCGCCGGCGACCGGCACGACGTAGGCGTTGACGATCGCGACGGAGGCGCGCGCGGTCCTGATGGGCTGGAGGGAGGTCATGCGTCCATCCTGGCCCGCGCCCCGCGGTGGGCCGTCACGCCCCGGGCCGGCGCCCGACGAAGTGGTCCATCGTGTGGTTGATGCCGAGGACGTCCATGAGCGTGTCGAAGCCGCGGGTGCCCAGCAGGCGCAGGCCCGGGACCAGCCACACCGCGGGCGGCAGCACGATCTGGGCCCGGCCGCGCTCGACGCCGTCGACGACGGCGTGCGCCACGTCGTCCTCCCGCAGGATCGGCAGCAGCCACGGCACCCGCGTCCGGACGCCCTCGAACATGCCGGTGTCGATGTAGTACGGGCAGACCAGGAGGCTGCGCACGTGCGAGCGCTCGGCGCGCAGCTCCGCCCGCAGCGACTCGGTGAAGCCGACCGCCGCGAACTTGCTCGCGGAGTAGTCCGTCTGCCGCGCCACGCCGACCATGCCGGCCGCCGAGGCGATGGTCACGACGGTGCCGCGGTCCCGCCGCAGCATGCCCGGCAGGAACGCCCGGGTCACCCAGTACAGGGCCAGCGTGTTGACCTCGAACGTGCGCCGGATGGCCGCCTCGTCGGCGTCGAGCAGCCGGCGTCCGGTGACGACGCCGGCGCAGTTGACGACGACGTCGACGTCCCCGGCGCCGACCGCGGCCGACGCCACCGCGCCGGCGTCCCGGATGTCGACAGTCGCCGCGCTCGCGCGACGGTGGTGCGCGGTGATCTCGGCGGTCACCTCCTCGGCGCGCTCGCCGTCGACGTCCCAGACGACGACCTCGGCCGCGCCCCGCGCCGCCGCCCGCAGCGCGATGCGCCGTCCCAGCCCGCGGCCGCCCCCGGTGACGAGCACCCGCGAGCCCGCGATCGGCGTGCCGGACCGCTGCATGGGGCCCCCCTCGCCGACGCCGGGCCCCGTCGCCCGGACGGGACCGAGCATCGTCCACCAGCGGCGACGCCGCACGTCCGCGCCGATCGAGCCGGCTCAGCGCTGCAGGCGCTCCGTGATGTCCCAGAGCCGGTCCGCGGCCTCGGGGTCGAGCGCGTGGCGCGCCACGCCTGCTGCGTCGATGCCGGCGGCGGTCGGGTCGTCGGGGTCCGCCTCCTGGCAGTTCTCGAAGTACCGTCCCCCCACGCCGGCCACCAGGGGAGACGTCGCGAGGAACACGCTCGTGGCGGCGCCCTGCTCGAGACTCTTGAAGACATACCTCCCGGACGAGCGCAGGCCGTCGAGGACGGCGGGGGCGTAGTAGCGAGACAGTCCCGAGTCCGCGATCGCGCCGGGGTGCAGCGCATTGACGGTGATGCCGTCGTCCGCCCACCGGCGCGCGGCGCCGACGGCGAACAAGGCGTTGGCGGTCTTCGACTGCGCGTAGGCAAGGGCGGGGTCGTACGGGCGACGCTCGAAGTCGATGTCGTCGAACACGACCGGCGAGTTCAGGTGCGCCCGCGAGCTGACGACGACGACCCGCGCCCCGGCGGCGGCACGCAACGCCGGCAGCAGCCCGACCGCGAGCCGAGCGTGCCCCAGGTGGTTCGTCGCGAACTGCATCTCGTGCCCTTCGGGACTCAGCCGCCGCTCGGGGACAGCCATGACACCGGCGTTCGCCACGAGGATGTGCAGCGGCCCGACGAACGAGTCCACGAGCGCATCGACGGAGGCGCGGTCCAGGAGGTCGAGGTGGGCCACGGACACGGCTCCGCCGGTCGTGGTCCGCACGTCCTGGGCCACCGACTCCGCCGCAGCGAGGTTCCGGGCAGCGACGACCACCTCGGCACCCGCCCCGGCCAGTGCCCGGACGGTCTCGACGCCGATGCCTCCGGCGCCGCCCGTGACGAGCGCGCACCGGCCGTGCAGGTCGATTCCCTCGACCACCTCCCGTGCCGTGCTCGCCCATCCGAAGGGTGATGTGATGCGACCGTTCACGATTCCGCCTCTCGCGGGTTGATCTGTCGGATGACCGCGCCGAGCTCCGCGGCAACCTCGTCGGCCGCCTGCTCGTCGCCGGCGTCACGCGCGGTCCAGTACCGGACCTTGAGCTCCAGGTACTGCAGCCGGAGCCGGAGCGCGGCCACCTCCCCGGCCAGGCGCCGCGCGTGCGCCTCGAACAGCGCCCGCCGCTGGCCCGGTGCGTCGGCGGCGCCGGCGAGGTACGCGCGCATGTCGTCGATGCTCAGGCCGACAGCACGCAGGTTGGCCAGCGTCTCGAGCAGCTCGACGTCCGCGGTCCGGTAGCGGCGATGGCCGCTCGACGGATCTCGGGGCACCGGCGCGACGAGGCCGATGTCCTCCCAGTAGCGCAGCGTGGTCTCCGGCAGTCCGCACCGGGCGGCCGCGGCGGCGATGGTGTATCCCTCGGGCACGTCCGCCAGTATCGGAAACTTCGAGCGCTCGAAGTCAAGCCACCGCCACCTCCGCCGCGACCGCGGCGGGATGCTGCGGCCGAGCACCACGACGGAGGCGACCGGCACCCGCCCGCCGACGGCGTGGCCGACCTCGTGGGCAACCGGCGTGGCCCAACGACGAGCCCCGCGGCGCCGGTCGCCCTAGCGTTGTGGCAGCCGACGATCGGAGAGACGGGACATGACCACCGCGCCTGCAGAGCACCCGGCGGAACCGCACGGCGCCGGGCTGGGGGCCCGGCTGAACTGGCTGCGGGCGGGCGTGCTCGGCGCCAACGACGGGATCGTCTCCGTCGCGGGCATCGTCATCGGCGTCGCGGGCGCCACCTCGAACGTCACGGCCATCGCTACCGCCGGCGTCGCCGGCCTCGTGGCGGGCGCCATGTCGATGGCCGGCGGCGAGTACGTCTCCGTCAGCACGCAGCGCGACACCGAGCGCGCGGTGCTGGAGAAGGAGCGCTGGGAGCTCGCGACGATGCCCGACGACGAGCTCGCCGAGCTGGCCGGCCTCTACCAGGAGAAGGGGCTCACGCCGGAGCTCGCCACCCAGGTCGCGGCGCAGCTGACCGAGCACGACGCGCTGCGCGCGCACGCCGAGGCCGAGCTCGGCATCGATCCCGACGACCTGACCAGCCCGTGGGCGGCGGCCGGCGCGTCCTTCGTCTCGTTCACCGTCGGCGCGCTCATCCCGCTGCTGGTGATCCTCGTGCCGGTGGACGGCTGGCGGATCTGGCTGACGGTGGCCGCGGTCCTCGTGGGGCTGACCGTCACCGGGTTCGTCTCCGCCCGGCTGGGCGGCGCACCCGCCGGGCGTGCCGTGCTGCGCAACGTCGGCATGGGCGCGGCGACGATGGCCTTCACGTGGGGTGTCGGCAAGGTCTTCGGGACCGTGGTCGGGTGACGCCCGCGCGGGTGCCGCGGCCCTGACGGATGCTGGGGCCATGCCCGACTACGGCCACCCGATCCGCTTCGGCACGTTCGTCACGCCGGTCAACGCGCCGCCGCAGCGGCCGGTCGAGCTCGCGGTGCTCAGCGAGGAGCTCGGCTTCGACCTCGTGACGTTCCAGGACCATCCGTACCAGCCGCGCTTCCACGACACGTGGACCCTGCTGACGTGGGTCGCCGCCCGCACGTCCCGGATCGGGCTGGCGGGCAACGTGCACAACCTGCCGCTGCGCCCGCCGGCGGTGCTGGCGCGGGCCGCCGCGAGCCTGGACCTGCTGTCCGGCGGCCGCGTCAACCTCGGGCTCGGCACCGGGGGCTTCTGGGACGCGATCGGGGCGATGGGCGGCGAGCGGCTGACGCCGGGCCGGGCGGGGGACGCCCTCGACCAGGCGCTCGACGTCATCCGCGGCCTCTGGGACGTCACCGACCGGACGCCGCTGCGGGCCGGCGGCGACCTGCACCACGTCGACGGCGCCAAGCGCGGACCCGCACCCGCGCACCCGATCCCGATCTGGCTCGGCGCCTACCGCCCCCGCATGCTGTCGCTCGTCGGACGCAAGGCCGACGGCTGGCTGCCGTCGGCCGGCTACCTGCAGCCGGGTGACCTGGCGCGCGGCAACGCCGCGATCGACGAGGCCGCGCTGGCCGCCGGCCGCGATCCGGCCGCGATCACGCGGCTGCTCAACGTCGGCCCCGGCGCGGGGGCCAACGACCTGGCGCGCCTGGCGCTGCAGGACGGGATCAGCGTGTTCGTCGTCGGCGGCGACGACCCCGACGGGATGCGGCGCTTCGCCGGCGAGGTCGCGCCGGCGGTGCGCGAGCTCGTCGCTGCGGGCCGCGGCGCGGCGCCCGCCGCCGCGGGCGGCTGAGCCCGGCCAGCGCGGGGCGGTGCGCGCGGCGGAGCCCGGCCGGAGGGCGGCGCACGGCGGTGCGGGTGGGTGGATCGGCCGGAGGCGGCGGCGGGGCGCCCCGTAGGCTTCGGCGATGACGGCGCAGCAGAGCAGAGGTCGGCGCGGCGACGACGTGAGCGGCTCGCTGGCCTCGTCGCTGCGCGACTTCCTGCGCACCGAGTCGGGCAGCGCCGGCCTCCTGCTGATCGCCGCCGTCCTCGGGCTGGCCTGGGCGAACTCGCCGTGGAGCTCGTCGTACGAGGCCCTCTGGCACCGGACGCTGTCGATCGTCGTCGACGGCACCGGCCCGAGCATGGACCTGCACCACTGGGTCAACGACGGGCTGATGGCGGTGTTCTTCTTCGTCATCGGCCTGGAGGTGCGGCGCGAGTTCGCGGTCGGTGAGCTCACCGACCGGCGCCGGATCGTCGTCCCCCTGGTGGCCGGCATCGGCGGCATGGTGGTCCCCGCGGCGCTGTACCTGGCGGTCGCCCGCACCGGCGAGGTGGCGCACGGGTGGGGCATCGTCATCGGCACCGACACCGCCTTCCTGCTCGGCATCCTCGCCCTCGTCGGCCCGGCGGTCTCGACGCAGCTGCGCGTCTTCCTCCTGACGCTCACCGTCATCGACGACATCGCCGCCGTCAGCGTCATCGGCATCGCCTACACCGAGCACGTCTCGATCGGGCCGATGCTCGTCGCCGCCCTCGCCCTCGCCGGCATCGCCGTGCTGGCGCGGTCCAAGGTGCGGCTCGCGGGGCCGGAGGGTTCCGGTCTGATCACCCCGCGCATGCTCGCCACGCTCGACTCCGGGCTGCACGCCTCGATCGCCGGCATGCTCGCCGGTCTCCTGGTGCCGGCCACCGAGCCCACCCGGGCCCACCTCGACGCGGCCGCGGCCCAGCTGCGCGCGTTCGCCCAGTCGCCGCTGCCCACGCTGCAGCGCACGACGCGCCGCCAGCTCAGCCGGGTGATCAGCGTCAACGAGCGACTGCAGGCGGCGCTGCACGTGCCGACGAGCTTCCTCGTCGTGCCCGTGTTCGCGTTCGCCAACGCCGGCGTGGACCTGCGCGGCGGCGTGCTGCGCGACGCCCTGACCTCGGCCGTGACCTGGGGCGTCGTGGCCGGCCTGGTGCTCGGCAAGCTCGTCGGCGTCAGCGCCGGCGCCTGGCTCAGCGAGCGGCTCGGCTGGGGCCGGCTGCCGCAGGGCGTGGGGACCGGGCACGTCGTCGGGGGCGCGGCGCTGTCAGGCATCGGCTTCACGGTGTCGCTCCTCATCGCCGACCTGGCGTTCCACGACGAAGCGCTGCAGCGCGACGCGATCGTCGGCGTGCTGCTCTCGCTGGTGCTGGCGAGCGGCATCGGGTGGCTCGTGTTCGGGTTCGCGGCCCGCGTGCTGGGCCAGCGTGACGCCGCGCTGCCCACCGTGCTGGCCGAGCCGGTCGACCCGGTGCGCGACCACGTCCTCGGCGACCCCGCCGCCCCGCTGACCCTCGTCGAGTACCTCGACTTCGAGTGCCCGTTCAGCGCCCGTGCCCGGGTCACCGTGCGCGAGGTGCGGGAACGCTTCGGCCCCCGCCTGCGCTACGTCACCCGCCACCTGCCGCTCGCCCGCCACCCGCACGCCGAGCTGGCCGCCGTCGCCGCCGAGGCCGCCGGCCGGCAGGGCCGCAACTGGGAGATGCACGACGAGCTCTTCGCCCACCAGGACCACCTGGAGTTCGAGGACCTGTCCGCGTACGCCGCGGCGCTGGGCCTGGACATGGAGCAGTTCCTCGACGACCTGCAGGACCCCGCCCTCGCCGCGCACGTGCGCGCGGACATGACCTCGGCCGAGGACAGCGGCGCCCGCTCGACGCCGACGTTCTTCGTCGGAGGCGCCCGTGTGGAGGGGCGCTACGACGTCAAGACCCTCATCGCGGCGCTGGAGCGGTCCGACCGCCCGGCGGTCGCCTCGCGCTGACGCCGGGGTCACGCAGCTCTCCGGCCGGTGCCGTACCGTCCCGAGCGGGACCCCACCACCGCCACCGTCAGGAGGGCCCGTGCCCATCAGCTACGACGTCCCGTCCCAGGCCGGGCGGCGCCTCGTCGTCACCGGCTCCAACACGGGGATCGGCCAGGAGGTGGCGCGCCGCCTGGCGCTGGCCGGCGCCCAGGTGGTCATGGCCGTGCGCAGCGTCGAGAAGGGCGAGGCCGCACGCGCCGAGATCCTCCGGGAGGCGCCCGCCGCGGACGTCGAGGTGCGCCACCTGGACCTGGCCGACCTCGCCTCGGTCCGCGCCTTCGCCGACCCCCTCCTGGCCGACGGCCGGCCGCTGCACGCGCTCGTCAACAACGCCGGCGTGGTGCACGCGCCCCGGCGGCGCGAGGAGACGGTGGACGGCTTCGAGCTCCAGCTCGGCACCAACTTCCTCGGCCCGTTCGCGCTGACCACCCTGCTGCTGCCCCTGCTGCTGCGCTCCCCCGCGCCGCGCGTGGCCACCATGGGCAGCGCCGCCGCGACGTGGGGCCGGATCCGGTTCGACGACCTGCAGTGGCGTCGCTCCTACTCCCCCAACGGCGCGTATGCGCGCTCCAAGCTCGCGGACCTGCTCATGGCGCGCCACCTCGCGGCGGTGGCCGACGAGCGCGGCTGGCCCCTGCTCAGCACCGCGGCCCACCCCGGCTGGACGCTGTCGCACCCGCCCGCCGGCACGGCCGCCCGCCGGCCGGCACCGTGGCGCTCGCTGCTACCGGTGCAGGGCGTCGAGTCCGGCGCCGAGCCGATCCTCGTCGCGGCCACCTCGCCGGACGCGCGGCAGGGCACCTACTACGGCCCCGGCCGCCGCCTGGGCCTCATCGGCCCGACGACGGTGGCCCGGTTCCCGCGCCCGGCGCGCTCGCTCGCCACGGCCGCGCGGCTGTGGGCCGTCGCCGAGGAGCTCACCGGGACGCACCTGCCGCAGGCGTGAGGGCCGCGGCCTGCCCACCGCTCAGACGTCCCGGTGCGCCGTCCGCCAGGCGCCGAGGACCGACGGGACCAGCACCCACGCCACGATGACCAGCGCCGCGACCGCGGCCGGCATCGGCACCTTGTAGTTCACGAGCGCGTTCGACGAGCCAGGGTGGGCACGGGTGCCGATCTGCGCGGCCGGGAGGAACCGGCTCAGCGCGATCGAGAGCACCGCCCACCGGAGGTTCCCCAGGAAGCCCGCGATGTAGAGGATGCCGGTGACGATCGTCTGCCATCCGATGACCGCGACGAGCGTGATCGACGCCGAGCCGGTGAGCGACCCGACGCCGACGGCGAGGGTGGTCAGCACCGCCGTGGCCAACGCCACCCAGGCGCCGGACCGGAGCACCAGCGCTAGGTCGGGCCCCGGCCCGGCGCCGTGGAAGGCGTACGCGGCCGCCGTGCTCACGGCAAACCCGGCGAGCGTGAACAGCAGCGCCAGCAGCACCGCCGCCGGGACCCGGGTGAGGAACAGCAGCACGCGCGAGCGTCCCGTCGCCGCGAGGTCCCGGAACACGTGGTTGGCGAGGTCGGTGACCCCGGCCTGCGTCCCGACGAGGACCGCGGCCATCGGGCCGAAGTAGAGACCCATGAGCGTGGTCCCGTCGTCGAGGAGCTGGGTGGCGGGCAGGTGCCACCCGTGGCGCGCGAGGATGAAGAGCATGTAGAGCGCGCTGGTGCCCACCGACAGCGCCGCCGCGGCGGCCATGGTGGGCCGGTGGCGGCGCAGCTTGAGCAGGTCGGCGCCGATCATCTGCCGGACGAGGGTGCGGTTCATGCGTGCTGGTCTCCGACTCGGGACGTGAGGGACAGGAAGCGGTCTTCCAGGCTGTGGCGGACGGGTGTGAGGCTGACGACGTCGACACCCGAGCGCACCAGCCAGGTGACCAGGCCCGTGCCCGCGCGCGGGTCGCCGAGGGTCACGCGGATGGCGCCCCCGCTCGGTGCGGCCGAGGTCACCGCCGGGTGCGTCGACAGCACGGTGAGGGCGGCCTGCTGGTCGCGGCAGACCAGGTCGTACTCCGTCGCGCTCCCGCCGACGAGCTCGGCCACGGGGCCCTCGGCGACGAGCCGGCCCCGGTCGATGACGGCCACGTACTGGCACACCCGCTCGATCTCGTCGAGCACGTGCGACGAGACGAACACGGTGCGGCCCTCGGCGACGAACGCGGCGACGAGCTGGCGCAGCTGCAGGATCCCGCCCGGGTCCAGCCCGTTGGTCGGCTCGTCGAGCACGATGAGCTTGGGGTCCACCAGCAGGCAGCGGGCGATGCCGAGGCGCTGCCGCATCCCCTGCGAGTAGGCGGCGACCCGGTCCCGTGCCCGGTCGGCCAGGCCCACCCGTTCGAGCGCGGGCCCGATCCGGCGCAGGGCCTGCGGGCCGCGGACCGCGGCGACGACCCGCAGGTTCTCCCACCCCGTGAGGTGCGGGTGGAAGCGCGGTTCCTCGACGATGGCGCCCACACGACCGAGCGCGGCGAGGCGGTCCGAGTCGACGGGGTGGCCATCGAGGTGCACGGTGCCGGTGTCGGGCGAGGTGAGGCCGAGGAGCATCCGGATCACCGTCGTCTTGCCGGCACCGTTGTGGCCGAGGAAGCCGTAGGCGCAGCCGGCGGGCACGTCGAAGCTCAGGTCGCTGACCGCGGTCCGTGGCCCGTAGCTCTTGCTCACGCCGCGGAGGTGGATGAGGGGGGTAGCCGTCGTCATGGGCAGGAGCCTGGCTGCCGCCTGGGGACCGTCACATCGGCCGAACAGCCGGAGGTGCGCCGTTGCCGTCGTCCTTTCGGCCGGTGTCCGGGGCATCGGCCCCGCCTAGCCTGGTGAGACATGAACCGGACAGCCACGCATCGGAGGGCGATCACCACCGTGGTGGTCGCGGCCGTCCTCGCCGTGGCGCTCGGGATCCAGCTCCTCCTCGACGTCGCCGGCGTGGGCGCCGGCCTCCGCTCCGGCCGGTGGGTGCTCGGCCTGGTCACCGGGGTGGTCCTCGCCGGCCTCGCGCTGCTGGGTCCCCGCAGTCCCGTACGCAGCGCCGCGGCGGCGCTGGCGCTGGCGGGTGCGGCCGCGATCGCCGGGGACGCCTGGCGG
>ERZ778021.3560-NODE-3560-length-10991-cov-4.284748_pt1 | contig 10991 bp, 7 predicted proteins | sample MGYA00375751_ERZ778021 | MGnify/ENA primary metagenome ERZ778021 (study PRJEB29350, sample SAMN05389814) | bioreactor metagenome | isolation source: Thiocyanate stock bioreactor | place: South Africa: University of Cape Town | collected 2013-08-29 ... | reverse complement strand
GGAAGTCGCCGGACCGCCGATCGAGGTGACGAAGATCTGGTTCACGTAGGGCCGTGGATCGCCTCGTTCGTCAAGACCGGAGATCACTCCCGTGCCCGGCCCCCTCCCCAGCCCGCCCTCCGCTATCCCGATGCCTCCCCCGCACTCGGCAAGCACTCGCTGGACCACGTTCACGACCCGATCGGCGACGTTCGTCGTCGCGACCGAGCAAGAGTACGGATGGACCGGGATGCCGGCGACGCAGTTCTCGCGCAGGAGCACCCTGATACGCCGGAACGCCCCCTCGTTGTACGGGATGTCCCCGCCGAGCTGGTTCAGCACGCCGATCACGGCCGACGAGAGGGAGGTCGCCTGGGACAGATTGAGTCCACACGGCAGGCAGTCGATGTTGTCGCGCAGGTCGATGACGATCCGTTCTTCCGCGGGCGCCACGCTGACCTTGACGCGCAGCGGCACGCCCTCCTCGACTCCGGGGATCGGATCATGTGCGGTCCGGCCTTCGACCTCGATCGAGGGCATCTCGGAGATCGCCCGTCCCACCCTCTGCTCCGAATATAGAAGCCATTGCTCGACGAATTCCCGCACCGTCGAGGTGCCGTAGCGGGTGATCAGCTCCTGCAGTCGCCGCTCGCCGATCCGCGCCGCGCCGAGCGCTGCCAGGTAATCGCCGTACCATTGATCGGGGACGCGGATCCGGCGGCGACACATGCGGATGACGTCGTCGATGTCCGTCCGCTCGCGCTGCACCCTCACGCAGGGGAAGGAGATCGCCCCCTCCTCGTAGACGTCGCGCGCCAGTGGTGAGTAGGTAGTCGGGACGCTGTTGCCGCAGTCGGCCTGATGCGCCTTTGCCACGCTGGTGAAGATGTGCTCGCCGTCATGGAACACCGGCACCAGGATCGTATGATCCGCGTGGTGGGTGTTGCCGTCGTAGGGATCGTTGTGGAGGAACGCGTCACCATCGACGATGTCCGGATGCAGCCGTGCGAGCGATTCGCTGAGCAGGTTGTTCCCGACGACGTGGATCGGAACCCCCTCGGCCGCTGCCACCAGCTGATGATCGGCCGAGATGATCGAGCAGGAGAAATCACGGGCCGTGTTGAGGATCGCGGAACGACCCGTGCGCAGCAGGGTGTTCGACATCTCGCGCGCGACCGCTTCGAAGCGATTCGCCATCACCGCCATCAGGACCGGGTCCACGAGCTCACCCACCTTCCCGATCGCTCGTGCTCTCGAGCAGGAAGTGCCCCTCGACGGTCCTCCGGAGGGCGGTGCCCGCCGAGACCACGATGGTGGTGCCGGGCACCTCGACGACCCCCGGCCCGTTCATCGGCTCGTCGATCGCCAGCTCCGCGCCGGTGATCGCCGCGACCTCGAGGCGTCCGTGCCCCTTGAAGTACATCTCCCGCGACCCGGGCGACGGGCCCGCTCCGGCCTCGGCGGACGAGTCGATCGTGAGGCGCGCCCGCTCCAGCTCCGCCACCGCGGTCGCCTTCCACGATTGGCATTCGACGCTCTGCCCTGGCTCGTTCACCGCGAACCGACGCTCGTGCTCATCGTCGAAGCGCCCCTCGATCAAGGCGGGGTCGAGATCGGCGATCGCCAGGTCGTTGAGAGGCACTTCGATCTCCCAGGCCTGACTGGGGTACCGCGCATCGACGCTCCAGGAGATGCTGTCGCCGACGATGAAATCGCGGGGCAGGCCGACGAGGAACTCGGACGCCTCCGACTGCAATCTCGAGGTCGCGTCGACGACCGCATCGAGATCGAACGCATCGGTGGACATCGGCAGATGGAGAACCAGCTCCTTGCGGATATCGCTGACGTGGGCACCGCTCGCACTCAGCGTCCCCGCGGTCGCGGGGATGACCGCCCGACGGGCTTCGACCGCCTTCAGGAGCAGCCCGCCGAAGGTCGGCCCGGCGCCTCCGCCCAGCACGATCGTGCACTCGCGCGGATCTACGCCTTGGTTGATCGTCGCCTCCCTGATCGCCGAGGCCATCGCCTCGCTGGCCACCTCGATGATCGCGTGGGCAGCGCTGTCGAGGTCGAGCCCGAGAGGGTCCCCGATCCCCTCCCGGATCGCCTGCCCGGCAGCCTCGACGTCGAGCTGCATGCGACCGTCGAGGAAGCCGCCCGGATTGAGATAGCCGAGGACGCAGGCTGCGTCGGTGACCGTCGGCATCGTGCCGCCGCGTCGATAGCAGACCGGCCCCGGCACCGAGCCGGCGCTTTCCGGCCCGATCCTCAGCAGGCCACCGTCGTCGACCCAGGCGATGCTGCCACCACCCGCGCCGATGCTCGTGACTTCGGCCGACGAGAGTCCCGTCATCTGCCCCACGAAAGGCTCTCCCAGCCAGGTCTCCCGGGTGGTCCCGATCTTCCCTTCGCGGACCAGGCTGACGTCGAAGCTGGTGCCGCCGGCGTCGCAGACGACCAGGTCTTCGTCCAGCAACAGTTCCGCGGCCACGACGCGTGCCGCAACCGGCGCCAGCGAGGGGCCGGAGTTGGCGCAGTAAAGGGGCTTCTCGGCGGCCTCGGCAATCGAGATACAGCCGCCGGTGGAGGTGACCACGAGGAGCTCCCCCTCGAAGCCCGCCGTCTCCAAGTCGATTTTCACGTCGCGCAGATGCTCCTCCATGAGCGGTCTCAAGGAGGCGTTCAGGCAGGTCGAGGACGCCCGCCTGTACTCCCTGAGGATCGGGTTGAATTGATGGGAAAGTGTGAACGGAAGATCTGGTGCGTGTGCCCGCAGAAGCTCCCCGACCCTCAACTCGTGCGCTGGATTCGCGATCGACCAGAGGAAGCACACGCCAACATCCCTGACATCCCGTTCGGCAAACCTTCCGATCGCGTCCAGTACGGCCTCCTCGTCGAGCGGCACGACCTCCGCTCCCGAGGAGTCGATCCGACCCGGGATCTCGAAGGTCAGGTGCCTTGGCACGAACGGTTTTCGCGGCTCAAGGGTGAAGTCGAACGGGTTGGTCTTGCCTCCCTCGCGCAGGGTCAGGATGTCGGGGAACCCGGCGGATGTGAAGAAGGCCGTGGGACTCGTCGACCCCGTCAGGATCGCGTTGGTCGCGCGAGTGGTCCCGTAGATGAAAAGCGACGTGCCGGCGAGCAACTGGTCGGCCGCAAGCCCCTCCTCTCGCCCGATCTGCCCGAGCGCCTCCTCGATTGCCTCGAATGCCCGCTCGGGAGTGGTCGGCGCCTTCGCCGCACGTAGGTCCCCTGCCGCTCCCGACAGGACCACGTCGGTGAAGGTCCCACCGGTGTCCACCGCGATCCGAAAGGGTGGCTTCAGCATCAGGGCCGTGCCCCTTCGCCCGAACGGACCCTGAGGACCGCCTCGGCCAGATCCGCCAGAAACTCCTGGGCGGTCGATCGCTCCTTGAGCGGATGGACGTAGACGCGTAGATGCTGAAGGCCGGTCGGCACCAGCGGATTGAGCGGAACCGCCCACTGCCTAGCCCAGAGCTCGCGTGAGATCGCCTGCATCTCCACCTCGTCGCCGGTGGTGAAGCAAAGGATGTTCGTCTCGGGCTCCACCAGCAACCTCATGCCCGGAATCGTCTTAACCGTCTCGGCGATCAGCTCCACGATCCCCATCTGGTGCCGGACCCTCTCCATATAGCCGTCGGTACCGAGGTGCTGAATCATCGACCATACCGCCGCCGTCGCGGCGCCCGGGCGCCCTGATGCGACGAGGGTGTCGATGGTGACCCGCTCGAGGTCGATCCCGCGGTCGAGAACCGACCTGTCCCTGAGGATCAGCGCACCGGCCGGCCGCGGACACATCCCGAGCTTGTGCGGATCGACGGTCATCGACATCACCGGCGGCACTCGAAAGGCGAAGGGCGGGATCCGCCGCCCGAGCCGATCCAGGAAGGGCAGCATGAAGCCGCCGATGGCGGCGTCGACGTGCATATACAGACGATGCGCCACGGCGATCTCCGCGACCGCCTCTACCGGATCCACGGTGCCCATGAACATCTCCGGAGCGGCGCAGACGATGCCGACCGTGCTGGCGTTGACCATCTTGCGGGTCGCATCGAGGTCCAGCGATCGATCATCGTTCACCGGGATCAGGCGAAGGGTCACCCCGAACAGCTCGGAGGCAAGGTCGAAGCTGTAATGACGCGTTTCCGGAACGATCAACTCGGGGCGATCGACACCGCCGAGGTTACGGGCAAGCCGCACCGCGAGCAGGTTGGCCTCCGTGCCTCCCGTGGTGATGAAGCCGTAGGGATCGGCGGCGTTCAGAAGCGAGCCGATCATCCGCACCGTCTGCTGCGACATGTCCAGGACACCGGGGTATATCTCACGGTAGAACTCGATCGCGTAGGAGTCGATGGCCTCCGGGATGGCATAGACACGCTTGGCGAAGGAATGCGCCTCACACCCGTACGTTGCCCAGTTCCTGCTCGCCGGGAGGTTGCGGCCCAGGGTCTCGTGTAGTTCGTCCCATACGTCGGCCTCCGACCGACCGACCTCAGGGAAGCCTATCGGCGGCGCTTCCATCGCAGTGCGCCCTTTCAAGGACTTGCTGCGGCCGAAATATGCGACCTCCGCGACTGCACTTACGTTCTCTTTGTCCACTGGGTCCATTCCTGTAGGGGCCACGCCGACAGGATTGTCGGCACCGCCGAAACGCCAGGCAACCGGCGTCGAGTCAAGAGTGGCCAAGCGGTGGGTTACACGGCGTCACATCGCGGCGTCCGAGCGCTGGTCGGCGCCGCTCCGTTGCTCTCGGTCGTTCATCAGACGGTGGATCCGTAGGGCCAACTGGACCCCGAACAATGTCTCCTCGCCGTCGAGCTTTTCGCCGATCAGCTCCTCGATCCGCGCGAGCCGGTGGTAAAGCGACTGACGCTCGAGGTGAAGAGCGCGGGCGGTCTCCGTCTTGCTCATCCCGTTTGCGAAATACGCTTCCAGGGTCCCCAGGAGTTTCGGATGCCGGGTCAGGTCGTGCTCCATCAGGCCTTTGAGTCGTCCGCGGACGAAATCGGCGGCCTCCGGGTTGCCGTCAAGCGCCGAGAGAAGACCGTCGACGGTCGGGAGCGATGCGTCGTACCAGGCGCGCTCCGGCGTGGCGATGGCGGCCGGAACGGCACGGATCGCGGAGAGGAGCCCGTCCCGCACCTCCGTCCAGGAGCGAGCCGACCCCGCAACGCAGACCACCGCCTCGCCTTGGCCACGGCGCGCGACCATTCCGCGGATCACCTTCGCCACGGCATCAGCAACGTCAGCCCGTTTGGTAGCGAGGTCGAGGACGAGAAGCAAAGCGTCGTTGCTGTCCGATACTCCGGCGAGAACCTGGATGCCGCCTCCGGCGAGCTCGCTGCTCAACTTTGCCGAGACGTCGGCCCACTGCCAGCTCTCGTCCGTGCGGGCGCCGGCACGGAACTCGGTCCGCGCGGCGACCACCGGTAGCAATCGGTCGCCTCGCGCCACGAAGCCGAGCGCCCGGGCGGCGTTCTCGGCCTGCACGTCGTCCAGCCGACCCTCCATGATGCTGCGCAGCATGTTCCCGGTCCCGCGGGCCGCCAGGAGGTCTTCGTGGTGGTACTGGGCCAGCGTCAGGGAGATCAGTCCGGCGGCACGTTCAGCGGCCACCTCGTCGAAAGAGGAGAGCGGCCGAGAAAGGGGGAACATGATCAGGTTCCCCCAAGGCTGATCGCCTCCGGTGAGGACGGGCTGGGCCAGCGACTCCACGCAACCCGCCTGGCGTTGGTGGGCGCGCCAGGCGGCGGTCACGCGCGACTCCTCGACCTTCCCGGTCGCCTGATACATGATCCCGCGCCCACGTCGTTCGAGCACCACGGGGTTCCCGACGATCTCGGCCAATGCGACCAGGATCTCGGCGACTCCGGCTCCGTCGAGGAGCAGGCGGCTGAACCGCTTATGGACCTCGTCGCCGCGCCGAAGCAGCGACAGCTGCCGATCGATGATCTCCGAATGGATCGACTCGGTGACCGTCATGAATCGGATCACCTCGTGAAGGGCGACTACGGGAAGCCCGCTTCGTTCCGCCGCCTCGACCATCGCCGGCGGCACCTGCTCGAACTTGGGACCGAGCTCCAGTACCAATGCGGCCAACCCGCGATCCGCCAGTTCGTCGACGAAGCGGCTCAACTTGAGCGGCTGCGGATCAAGGCGAAGACCCGACGTCAGGAGCAACTCGCCGCCCTCGAGCCAGGCTGCGATTTCGGGATTCTCGCCGATGTGCACCCACCGGATCGGCCGGTCCAAGGATCGGTCACCGGCAACGACCTCCGGTGCTCCCCTGGCAAGCGCCGGCATCTCGAGCGCCGCCCTGACAGTGATCTGCGCGGGAGATGGTGACAAAGATTCCGGAGCCTGCATGGTTCCTATTTCATACCGGTCGCTCGACGAACGAACGAAATTCCCGCGCGTAGGGTAACCGATCAGGGTCGGCGCTCCGCGCCGATGAAGATCGCACAGATCACACAGGGTTCGGTCGGGTGGCGGTTGTACCAGGCGTGGTTGGTTCCGTTCTGGACACAACAGTCACCTGCCTTGATCACCTTGACTTCGCCGCTGTCGAGCTCGAGGTGCACTTCACCGGAGATCACGAGAAGAAGGTCAACCGTGTCGGTGGCGTGCATCCCCTCGTGATCGGTGAGCGCAGCACTCAGCCCTGGCGTCAGGCGCTCAGTTTCCGCGATTGCGGCGTCGATGTCCTTGATCGGCTCCGCCTCGAACGCGGCCGACGGAATGGTGAAAAAGCTGAAGCGGTAGCCGTGAGCCGGTGCGTAATAGGCAGGGGCGTCTGGGCGGGACCCTTCCGTGGGGAGAATTGGGGGCTCGTCCGATCCCCACAGCCTGTAGATCTCATTGCCGCCGAGCGTCGGGGGGAGCACAGGCTCCACCTTTTCGTCGGCGACGTACACTGAAAGCCCGTCTTCACGCTGCCCGGTAACGATGAGTCTCATATCCCTACTCCTCTCGAATGTGTGTTGTCATCGCGGCACCACCGCAACCGCGTCGATCTCGACCAGGTAACGGGGGTCCGGGAGGCCCGCGACGACAATGGCGGTGCTTGCGGGGAATGGTGCGGTGATGAAATCCGCTCGGGCCTTCGCGACCGCCGGGTAGTCGGCACGGTCGGTGAGGTAGGTCGTCAGCTTCACCACCGAGCTGAAGTCGCAGCCCGCACCGGCCAGGACCGCCCGCACGTTGGCAAATGCCTGGCGTGCTTGGGATTCGGCGTCGTCGCCGATCAGGACGCGGTCAGATCCGAGGCCAACCTGACCGGCGACGTACAGGAACCTGCCGTCGCCGACGACACCATGGCTGTAGCTCGTGCCGGGGGGTGCGAGTCCCTCGACCTCGACGATCTGCCTTTCCCCGATATTCAACGTGTCCTCCTTTGCAGGCCAGTGGCGATCTCTACGTAGGGCGCGGCGATGGCAGGGCGGGCAGCGGCGGCCGCCGGAGCAGCGGGCTGCCGGCCCAGGCGGTGATCGGCGGGTGGGCATCGGGGTCGATCGCGACCTCGACCAGGAACGGTGCACCGACGTCGACCGCGCCGGCAAGGACCTCCTCCAGCCGCTGCGGGTCGTCGACCCGGGCCGATTCGACCCCACACGCCTTGGCGATCGCGGAGTGGTCGATCGGAGCCAACTCCCCCGCTCCGGTGTGGGCGCCGAACTTATGCAGCTCGGCGTGCTTCTGGAAGCCGAGGATCGAGTTGTCGAGGACGATCACCGTGATCGGTAGATGCTCGCGGGCAAGGGTCTCGAGCTCCGACCAGCAATGAGCAAAGCCGCCGTCGCCGAGCAGGCAGACGACCTGGGCGGCGGGCGCGGCCACCTGCGCGCCGATCGCGAGCGGCAGTCCCCAGCCGAGGCCGGCAAGCCCACGTGGTGAGATGAATCGCCTACCCGCCGGGCTGGCCGTGAGGTAACTGCTCGCCCAGATGGTCGAGTAGCTGGCGTCTGCGACTACCACCGAGTCGGCCTCCAGGAGCGCGTCCAGCTCACCCATCACCCGCTCGGGTCTCAGCGGCGTCGCCGGGGATTCGAGCAGGGGCGCAGCCCGCTCGCGATCCAGGGCCCGCCGGGAAGCGATCGCCGCGGCCAGCTGATCGCGCCCCGAGCGACGATGGGACAGGTCCATCACGGCGAGTTTGGCGGTCAGGTCTTCGAGCCCGGCCCGGGCATCTCCGACCAGGCGGACCGCGGGGTAGTTGCGTCCGATCTCGATCGGATCGATGTCCAGGTGGATGAAGTCGGCGCCTTCGGGAAAAAGGCGCCAAGCATCGGTGCCGTTCTCGTTCGTCCGGGTTCCGATCAGGACGACAAGGTCGGCGGCGCCCACCAGCTTCAGGACGCCATGGCTGAGCGAGCCCTCCGCCATATAAGACGTCACCATCCCGAGCGACAGCTCGTGGCGCTCGTCGACCGCCCCCTTGCCCATGGTCGTGGTGCCGACGGGTAACCCGGCGAGCTCCTGCAGCTCGCCCAGGGCCCTCACGGCGTTTGAGTCATGCACCCCGCCGCCGGCTATGACCAGCGGCGTCTCGGCGTCGGCGATCAGCCGGGCCGCGGTCTCGATTCGGTCGGCGTCCGGCCGCGGACGGTCATACGGATACGCGATCGTCGCCTCCGGCGCTCGCCCACCACCAGCGGCGGGCAGGCGGAGCACATCGCTCGGCAGCAGTCCCACCACCGGCCCGGGCCGACCGCTCAGCGCGGTCGTCAGGAGTAGGTCGAGGTCGTGCTCGATCCGCTCGGGGCTGTCGAGCAATGAGACCCTCTTCGTACATGCGGCGAACAGATCGGCGTGATCGAGTTCCTGGAACGCGTTCCGGTCTCGTGATGATCTGGGCACCTCCTGGACAAGCGCCAAGATCGGCACCGAGGCCTTCGAGGCCTCAGCGAGCGGTGGCACCAGAAGGGATGCAGCGGGCCCGTTCTGGGCGGTGACGATTCCAAGCGTCCTACTGACGCGGGCGAAGCCATCGGCCATCGCACCGCCGGCGTTCTCGGCTCGGTAGACGAGCTGGCGAATCCCCACGCGTTCAGCGGCAAGGATCAGGGCGGAGGGCAGGCTTTGCCCGAAGATGCATTCGACCCCGCGGCGCCGGAGAGCGGTGGCGATGACATCGGCAACGGTTCCGTCGCGACTCTTCGGGGCGGACGTCTCGGTCACGCCACCATCGTGCGGACCGGGCGGCGCGTTGTCCAAGACCAGATGCGAATGATGTCGATAGACAACGTCTATCGTTGGGAGACTCGGTGGCGCCGAATCGGGATCCAGGATGAAGCAACCGCTGATCAACCTCAAACGTCTTTGGTACGTGATCACGGTCGCCGAAGAGGCTCACTTCGGTCGGGCGGCGGCACGCCTGCGGATCTCCCAACCCTCGCTCTCCCAACAGATCAAGACCGCCGAGAGCGAGCTCGGTGTCCGGCTGTTCGACCGTGACGCGGCGGGCGTGAAACTGACCGCAGCCGGACGCGAGCTCGTCGGTGATGGCGAATCGCTCCTCGCCGGCGCCCAGCGCTTGGCCGACCGCGTGGCTTCGGCGAGCGCCACCATCAGCGGACGGCTCAACATCAGCTACAGCCGCTCGGCCGCGCACCTCGGGATCGGAGAGCTCGTCGATGAATTCCGCCGAGATCATCCCCAGGTCGCGATCCATACGAGCACCGCGTGGACGACCCGCAATCTCGAGCAACTCGACCGGGAAGAGGTCGACATCGCCTTCGTTCGGCCGCCACTGGAGGACGACCGGCCGCTACTCGACCTCGGCGGAGACGACCTGGCCGTCGCGGTGCCATCCGACCACGATCTGGTCGGACGGCAGCCGATCGATCCGGCCTGGCTCAGCGGGGAGCCGGTCGTGTTCTGGCCTCGCGAGCAGGGGCCGGGCTACCACGACAGCATCCTCGGCCAGGTGTGGCGGACAGACCCGCCGCGAGTCACGCTGGAGGAGCCGGAGGCGGAGCTGATCCTGGAGGCGGTCGCACGCGGCCGGGGCATCACCGTGCTCGACCGACGCCGCGCGCTGCGCATGAAGCCGGTCGGGGTCGCGATCCTCGCCTTCAGGCCGCCCGCCCCCAACGTCCGGCTGGGGGTCACCTGGCGCCCGGGCGATCGGTCCGCGGCGGTTCAAGCGTTTGTCGATTTGTGCCGCCGGGCAACGACAGCCGCATGAAGTTGGATGAGCCGCATGAAGTTGGATGACGCGCTACGCCTTTCGGGGCGGGCGATACACCCGTCGGCGCGGCGGGGGTAACGGGTCCGTCATCTCGACGCGAACGAGCAGTGCAGGAGAGGCCGTTCTCAAGGCTTCGGCACACCCGTCTTCGACCTCACCGTGCCCCCGGCCCCTTTTTGAGGTCAGGCTTCCTTCCCGAGCGCAGCAAACCCGCCTACCAAGCGGGTTTGCCCGTATGCGCCCGACTGGATTCGAACCAGTGACCTTCGGTTTCGTAGACCGGGCCGGGGACCCTGCTGGACTATGTGGGGCTCGGTTTCAAGCGGATTTCACGAAATCGGACTCGGCTCGGATCGGCGGGGCTCCGTGTGGCACCGTGCCCCATTTCGTGCCCCAGCAACTCGAGCAATGCCCGGTTACCTAGACGCCCGAGAAATGAACTTATGTCAACGCGCGAAGAGAGGGCCGTTGAGTTCTACTCGCCCCGCCAAATCAGTCAACTCAAATTGCGCGCCCCGCTCTCCCTACGGCTTTTTTCGTCACTGCGTCGGATTCGTGCGAACGCACGCAGCGGGGACGACCCGAGGTGCAGGAGAGCGAATACCATCCGCCGCCCTCCCGTCAGCCGTCCGGCAGTCGGGAGATCTGCCCTGCGAGACCGACCCCCGAGCGGTAGATCGGGTAGCCGCAGAGGACGCCGAGCGCGATCCCGGCGATCGCCCCGAAGCTGCCGATCAGCTCGTCGAGGCTCGCCGCCGAATGGCTCCCGAGCAGTTCGGTGATGCCGATCAGCCCGAGGGCG
>ERZ778021.3558-NODE-3558-length-10993-cov-4.094899_pt1 | contig 10993 bp, 11 predicted proteins | sample MGYA00375751_ERZ778021 | MGnify/ENA primary metagenome ERZ778021 (study PRJEB29350, sample SAMN05389814) | bioreactor metagenome | isolation source: Thiocyanate stock bioreactor | place: South Africa: University of Cape Town | collected 2013-08-29 ... | reverse complement strand
CATCAGATTTCACACATTTTCGCCGTCGTCCCGGCCCGCCGAAGCGGGAAACCGCCGTAACCGGCCGCCTACAAAGCATGATCCCGGAAACCGCCGCGCGGTTTCCGGGATCATGCTTCGGGTCGTAGCGACGGATTGGCGGTAGGCCGGGGCGCCCCCGGCGCCGAGGGCGTTCCACCGGCCGTGTTCTACCTGCCCTTGATGGACTGGAGCTTGGCGGTGATCGTCTCGCGCGCCAGCTTCATGTCTTCCAGCGAGCCGGACATGAACACGCGCCCGGTGGCGCCCATCATCTGCACGTCGTTGATGATGGCGTTCGGGGCGGCGCGCTCCGCCTCGTTCGCGGCCACGCAGGCGAACAGCGCCGGCGCCATCTCGTAGATCAGCAGCGCCACGCCCGGCACCAGGATCGAGGCGTCGCGCGAGCGGTTGAGGATGATGGCGTGCTGGTCGGACAGATTCTCGATGATGTCGCTATAGAGGATCTGCGGCTTGAGCTGGTCCTCGGGCTTGGCGCCGATGCCGTTCAGAATGGCGCTGCCGGCGGCCTCCAGCTCCTCCATCCGGCTCGAATGCAGTTCCAAGAGCCCGAACTGGCGCTCCGTATAGAGGATGCCCGGCTCCATCTCGGGCGCCGACTTCAGCGCCAGGTCGGTGATGCGGTGAATGGCAAGCGCGGGCGCCACCTCGATGATGAGCGAGTTCTGGCCCGCGAACGGCGGATAGCCCCTCGCCCGGGTGGGCGAGGAAAGATACGCCGCGAATTGGGGCTGCAGCCCCTCGATGGGCAGATAGACCCGAAGCTCGGTCATGCCGCGATCCTTTCGCTTTCCCTGACAGGCCCCTTACTTGGCCTTGACGGCCTCGAAATGCTGGCCGAGGTCGGCATGCGGGCGCGGAATGACGTGCACTGCGGTGACCTCGCCGACCTGGCTCGCCGCCTCGGCGCCGGCCTCGGTCGCCGCCTTGACGGCGCCGACATCGCCGCGCACCACCACCGACACCAGGCCGCCGCCCACTTCGTTGCGGGCGATGATCTCGACGTTGGCCGCCTTGACCATCGCGTCCGCCGCCGACAGCGCCGGCACATAGCCCTTCGTTTCGATCATGCCGATTGCAAGATTAGCCATTTGCTTTCTCCTTGACTGGTTTGTTGGGTAGTTCCTGGGAAGACGGCTCGTCGATGGAACCGATGATGAGCGCATCGACGGGCGCCGTGCGATTGGCGAAATAGGCGGCCGCGACCGAGCCTTGCGTCACCAGCACGGCCTCGCCATCCGCACAGCCCAGCGGATCGAAGGCGATGAGCTTCGCCCCGCTCTCGGTTTCCACCTCCAGCAGCGCGCCGTTCGGCAGGCTGCCGACATGCCGCGACGACCAGAGCCTTCCGCTCACGCGACCTCGTATCATGTCGTCATCCTTTCTATCCTGATCTTGCGGCGGCGCGCCTCGTCGCCGGCCAGCGGGGTGAGCCTGCTGTTGCGGGCGACCCTCAGCCTGGTCTGGCCCTCGGGGATCGCGGCGATGTCGCGCTCCGTGATGAGTCCCTTCGTCAGTTCCGGCACGGCGGGCGGCACGGTCGTGACCGGCGCGGCGTATTCGGCAGGCGGCGCAGCCCGGATCGCGGGAGCCGCGGCCGACCCTCCTTCGAGAGCGAACACGACGCTGCCGTCGCGGACGGCGGCGGCGAAGCGCGGGTCGGACGCCCGTTCCAGCAGGTCGCGGGCGAATGCCGTCAGGTCGCGGTTGTCGGCGATGCGCACGCGCTCCACGGCCGGCGCGCCGCCGGCGCCGGACCGGATCGCGGCCAACTCCTCCGCAAGGATTTCGCGAATGAGGGCGCGAAGCTCCGGCATCAGGCCGCTCCCGCTTGGCGCAGGGCGTTCTCGGCCGCTTCACGCGCATTGCGCACGTCGGCCTCGCTGCCGGCAAGGTAGAGGCGGCCGCTGGCGCCGATCATGCGCAGGTCGATGACCTTGATGTCGGCTTCCTTCTCGGCCTCGTTGCAGGCCAGGATGGCGAAGGCCGCCGGCTGGCATTCCAGCAGGTAGACGCTCTCGCCGCCCAGCACCATGGAGCCGAGCTTGTTGCGGTTCATGAGGAATGCGTGCTGGTCATCGACGCGGGTGACGATCTTGGAGGCAAGGATGGTCGGCGGCTTCAGGTCCTGCGGCTTCTTGCCCAGCGTCTGCAGCACGGCGGCGGCGCCCGCCTGCACCTCGGCGGTCGAATAGGCGTGGAACTGCAGGGTGCCGAACTGGCGCTCGACCACCAGAAGGCCGGCGCGCACCTCCGCGCTCTTGAGCACCACGTCGGTCAGCGCCTCGATGTCCAGGCCGGGAGCGATCTCGATGATCTGGGCGGCCATCTTGGCGCGCGGCAGCGAGCCGCGCATCCAGGTCGACACATAGGCCAGGGTCTGCGGCTGCAACTGGTCGATGAAGATGAAGGCGCGAAGATCGGTCATTGCTGGCCCCTGGTGAGCTCACGGAGTTCCTGGATGATCACCTGGCGCAGCATCTCGCGACCCAGCCCGCCTTCGGCCGCTGCGGGGGGCGGCGCAGGCGGCGCGGCCCGGTCCCGTCCCGGCGCATAGGCGGAACCTGCGCCCGCCGGCGCGGCCGGGCCCGACGCGATCGTCTCGAAGGGCACGCGCACGTTGCGGAAGTCGCCGAAGGGAACGGAGGGGTCGCTGTTGAAGGCCAGCCTGGTCCAGTGGACGAGATGCTGGGGGCCGACATTCTCGCCCACCGAAGAGCGGCCGAAATAGCCGGTGCCGATCATGAAGGACGGCGCCAGATGCGTGGCGAAGCCGGCCGCGCCCTGCGAGCAGGGGGCATTGGCGACCACGCGGTAGACCGAGACCCTGGACGCGAAGTCGATGGCGCGCTGCGGGTCGTCGCCGTGGAACACGGCCGAATGGCCGGCGCCGATCATGCGCAGCACCATCTGCGACACGCTCACCGCCCGCTCGAAACTGTCGACCGAGATGAGCGCCAGCACGGGGCACAGCTTTTCCTTGGTCAGCGGCTCGTCGATGCCGACGCGGGTCACCGGCGCCACCAGCACCTTGGCGTTGGCGAGCAGCCTGATGCCGGCCTCGCGCGCCACCCAGGCCGCGCTCTTGCCCACGGCCGCGACGTTGAACTTGCCGCCGGGGAACAGGTAGTCGCGCAGGCGCGCCGTCTCTTCTTCCGAGCACAGATGCGCGGACGCCTGACGCAGGGCGCGCTCGAAGCGCTGCCGGTTCTCTTCCAGCGTGACGAGCACGCTTTCGTTGGTGCACAGCACCGAATTGTCGAAGCTCTTGCTCTCGACGATCATCTGCGCGGCACGGGTCTGGTCGGCGCTGGGGTCGATATAGGCCGGCGCGTTGCCGGGGCCGACGCCGATGGCCGGATTGGAGGACGAATACGCCGCCCGCACCATGGGGCCGCCGCCGGTTGCCAGGATGACGGCGATCTTGGGCGAGGCCATCAGCTCGTTGACCAGCGGCACGCTGGGTTCCTCGATGCACTGGATCAGCCCTGCGGGCGCCCCGGCGGCCACCGCCGCCGCCTCCAGCCGGGCCGCCGCGTCGTTGCAGCATTCCTTGGCCATCGGATGCGGGCTGAAGATGATGGCGTTGCGGCTCATCAGCGCCAGCAGCGCCTTGTAGTAGAGCGTCGAGATCGGGTTGGTCGCCGGCGTCAGCGCCAGGACCACCCCGGCCGGCTTCGGCAGCTCGACCATCTTGCGTGCTTCGTCGATGCGCGGGTTGACCAGGTCGAAATCCCGGTAGAAGTCGAGCAGCGGAAGGGCCGAGAGCTCGTTCTTCTGCTGCTTGTGCTCGGCGACGCCGAATCCCGTCTCGCGCACCGCCCAGTCGGCATAGAAGCGGGCATTTTCGTGCGCCGCCTCGGCCACCGCCCGCGCGATCCTGGTCACCGCGGGCCGGTCGAACTTCGCATAGTAGCTCACGGCCCAGCCGGCCTGCTCGATCTTCATGCGCGCCGTGGCGAGCATCTGGTCGGGAACGACCAGCCGTGCGGGCTCCGTCTGCTGCATCTTGGCTTCCCTTTCCACGATCATCACACCCGGCGCTGGCCGCGCAGCAGCGCCCTGGCCCGCGGCAGGGCGGCCTCGATCCTGTCGACGATCTCCTGGCAGGTGGCGGCGTCGAGCAGGACGCCGGGCTTGAACTGCAGCACCCGCTTGTCGAGCGAGGAGAAGATCGCCCACACGCCGTTCTCGTAGAGCGCGCGGGAGACGGCCACCGCCCCTTCGGGATGGTCGAACTCCAGGCCCAGGATGACGCCGCGCTGGCGGATGCCCACGAAGATGTCGCGGTTGGCCTCCATCACGCGCGTCAGGCTGCGGGCGAAGAAATCCGCCACGAAGCGCACATTGGCCACCACCTCGGGCCGCTGCAGCATGCTCATCACCTGGAAGCCGACGACGCAGCCCAGCTCCGACCCGCCGGAGGTGCTGATATGGGCCGCACCGTCCTCGTGCATCCACGCGCCGCACTTCTCGGTGGTCACGCAGGCGCTGATCGGATAGATGCCGCCGCCCAGGCCCTTGCCGGTCACGAACATGTCCGGCTCCAGCCCGTAGGACTGCCATCCCCACATCACGCCGGTGCGCATCAGCCCGGTCTGCACCTCGTCGGCGATGTACAGGGTGCCGTATTTGCGGCACAGCGCCTGGCACGCCTGGAGGTAGCCGTCGTCGGGCAGGGGGAAGCCGTATGTCGCCGGGATCGTCTCGATGATGAAGGCGGCCACGTCGCGCTGGCGCAGCGCCGCCTCCAGCGCGCCGATGTCGTTGAAGGGCACCTGCACGAATTCGTCCGGCCGGTCGGCGAGGAATATCTTGGAAAAGCGGTCGTCGCCGGTGGCCACCGAAAGGCCGGAGTGGCCGTGATAGCCCTTGATGATCGACACGATCTTGCGCCGCTTGGTAGCGTAGCGGGCAGATTTCAGCGCGATCTCCACCGCCTCGGCGCCGCCGGAGCCGAATATGGCGTATTTCATCCCCGGCGCCGATTTCACCAGCTTCTCGGCGAAGGCTGCCCGCGCGACCGACGGGAACCAGTGGTTGCCCATGTCGAAATAGTCGAGCGCCGACTTCAGCGTCGCCACGAGCTCGGGATGGCGGTGGCCGAAATTATAGGTGCCGCCGTTGAGATGGAGGTCGATCAGCCGGCGGCCCGACATGTCGCAGAGGAAATACCCCTCCCGCCGGTCGATCACCAGGTCGATGCCCGCATCCTGCCAGAACTTGGTCTTGCCGGGGTTCCAGTACTCGACGGCCTTGTCGAACAGCTCGGCCTTCGATTCGAAACTGAAGAATCCGTAATTGAACACGGCTCGCCTCCATCTGTGGGGTGTATGGCTTATTTCTGACCGACTTACAACATAAAAATGGGGTAAGTCATTCATAATCTGCTGTTGACCCGGTCAGAGGCTTTCCGTTACCCTTCCGAAAACGAGGTGGACATGTCAGAACAAGATGCGCGCCGGCCGCGGAAGCGGGAGCGCCAGGACCGCATCCTCTCTGCGCTGAACGTGAACCCCGCATTGCGCGTCCACCAGCTTTCCGAAGACCTCGGCGTCTCCACGGAGACGATCCGCCGCGACCTGACGGAGCTTCACGACCAGGGGCGGATCGACCGTACCTATGGCGGGGCCGTGTATCCCCAGCGCTTCGAGCCGGCCCTGGCCGAGCGCCTCCTGCTCAACGTGCATGAGCGGCAGGCCATCGCGCGGCGGGCGGTGGAACTGGTCGGCGAGGCGGACGCGATCATGGTCGGCGGCGGCGCCAGCGCGCTGCACTTCGCCAGGGCCCTGCGCGGCGCCGGCCATGCGGCCACCGTCATCACCCCGGCTTTCGGCGTGGCCATCGAGCTGAGCGAGAATCCGGCGATGGAGCCGTTGATGCTTCCCGGCATCTATCACGGCCGCGAGGGCCTCGTTCACGGGCCGGAGACGCTGGCCATGATCGAGCGCTACCATGTGCAGGTCGCGGTGATCGGCGCCTCCGCCCTGAATGCCGAGGGCGTCAGCGAGGCGATGCTGAGCGCTGGCGCCATCTATGCCGCGATGATGGCGTGTGCGGAGCGCACCCTCATCCTCGCCGATCACGGCAAGTTCGGCAAGCGCGCGCTCACGCTGGTCGGCCCGTGGCGGGAGAACGTCACGCTGGTCTGCGACCGCGCGCCGGACGAGGAGCTTGCGGCGGCGATCGTCGCCAGGGGCGCCGTGATAGACGTCGCGACGGCCGACATTTCCTGACCGCCCGGTCCGTAGCTTGCGTGCCCGCTTCGCCGGCGCCGGCTTCAGCCGCCCGCTTGCACCCGCATCCCGTCGGGCACGGCGCGCTCGTCCGGTGCCTGGTCCGCGAGCGCGGGAACGATGATGCGGCTGCCGGCGAGATCGATCGCCCTGCGCAGGTCGCCCTCGGGCAGCCGGTCCGAAACGACCAGATCCACCTGCGACCACTCGGCGTAGCGGGCCAGGAACACGCGGTTGAACTTGGACGTGTCGGCAAGGATCATGCAGCGCTGGCTGCGCTGGATCATGGTGCCGTAGACCTCCGCGCCCTCGATCAGCGTGTCGCTGGGGCCGTCCGGCGCGATGCCGCTCGCCCCCAGCACGCACCAGTCGGCGTTGAAGCGGTTCAGGAACTCCACCGTCTGCACCCCGTGCATGGCGCCTTCGCCGGCATGATAGATGCCCGGGGCCATCAGCACGTTGATGGTGGGGTTGGCGGCCAGCGCGATGGCGGCGCCGATCGAATGCACGATCACGGTGATGTTGTTGAAGTCGAGCGCGATCCTGCGGGCGGCATGAAGGGTGGTGGAGCCGGAGCCCATCATGATGGTCTGCACGTCGCCGAGCGCCTGGCTCGCCTGGCGCGCGATTGCCATGCGCTCGTCGATCTGAAGGTCGTTGCGTTGCGCGACGTTTGATTCCGGGCCCGGCCGCAGCAGCGCGCCGCCATACATGCGGTCGATCCGGCCCCGCTCGGTCAGGTCGCGGAAATCGCGCCGGATGGTTTCCGTGGTGACGGCCAGATGTTCCGCGATCTCACTGATGCGCAGGGTCGGCTGCTCGGTCAGGAGCGAGATGATCTCGTGCTGCCGCGCGGCCTTGTTGCGCATGCGCTTGCCGGATGGGTCCTTCATGGTTGTGGTATGTCCCACATTTGTGGGCGAAATGGCAAGCCATCCGTTTCGAAAGCCCGCCGATCCGCCTGTAAACGGCCAGTATATCGTGGCCGTGGCGGCGGTCGCGATCCGGCCGGCGCCGCTCCCCGGCCCTTCGGGCCCTTGCGTGCTGTGGCAGCTGATTTCCGATTCCTGTGATTTTTCAGTCATCTATGGAGTTGACGCGGCCGCTGCGGGCGAACGATGCGAACTGCAACGTGAAATTATGGTGCAATCAACAGCAGATTTTGCTTGTACAACATAAAAATGGAAAATAATGTTGTGCTGTGAAGATCGCTGTTGACGGGAGGTGATGGTGATTGATCTGACATGGACCGACGAGGCGACGCGGGAGCACATTGGTTCCCTGCCGTGTTTTACGGGTGTCGCATCCGTCCGTCCGCTGGTCGGCGGTCTTTGCAATCGCAATTTCGTGGTCGAGGACTCGGCGGGAAAATACGTCGTGCGGGTTGGCGGCGACATCTGGGTGCACGGCATTTCACAGGTTTCGGTGCAGAACGCCATGCGCGCGGCCGCCGCCCTCGGCGTCACGCCGGCGCTGCGGCATGCCGAGCCGGGCCTTGTGGTCACCGATTTCGTCGAGGGACGGGCCCTGCGGCCGGAGGATGTGCGCGACGAGGCGATCCTGGCGGCATGGGTGGAGCGCCTGCGCGCCCTGCACGGCGGAACCCGCGCCGCCGCCGGCGCGATGACCTATTTCTGGCCGTTCCAGGTGGCGCGCCACTATCTCGACTATTGCCGCGCCCGGCCGGGTGCGCATCTCGAATCGCTGGAAGGGCTGGGCGAGGTCGCCGACGCGCTGGAGCGTCTGGCCGGCCCCTATGTCCCGGTGTTCACCCACAACGACGTCGTGCCGCAGAACGCCATGGTCGACACGGCCGGGCAGGTCCATCTCATCGACTGGGACTATGGCGGCTTCGGCCATCCCTATTTCGACGTGTCGGGCCTGGCCACAAATGCCGACGCGGACGAGGACGTCGAGGCGCGGGTGATCGAGCTCTATGAAGGTGAGGTGACGCCCGACTTGTGGCGCACCTTCCGCCTGTTCAAGGTAGCCGTGAACCTGCGGGAATATCTGTGGGGGATCGCGCAGGAGCTGTCCTCCGGGCTCGATGCCGAGACGGTCGGCGCCGGCATGTCCGCGCTCTATCCGGACGAGGTTCCCGGCTATTCGGGCTACGCCGCCATGAACAGGCGCCGCTACGAAGCCAGCCTGGCGGAATTCCGCCGGCACCATCTTTGAAGATTTGAGGCGCAGGCGCGCCCGGCGCGTCCTGCACGGTCAACGAAACCAACGGGACAGACAACGCAGATGCTCAACCAGTTTCCAACCCAGGCGCGGGTCGTCATCATCGGTGGCGGCATCGTCGGCTGCTCGCTCGCCTATCATCTGGCCAGGATGGGCGAGAAGGACGTCGTCCTCGTGGAGCGCCACAAGCTGACCTCCGGCTCGACATGGCATGCCGCGGGAGCGATCGGCCAGTTGCGGTCGAGCGCCAACATCACCCGCCTGCTGGGCTATTCCGTCGACCTCTACGGGCGGCTCGAGGCCGAGACCGGGCAGGCCACCGGCTGGGTGGCGAACGGCTCGCTGCGCCTGGCCCGCACCGCCGCGCGGCGGGCCGAGTTCGAGCGCGCCTGCACGACGGCGCGCTCCTTCGGCCTGGAGTTCGACATGATCTCGCCGCAGGCGGTCAAGGAGATGGTCCCGCTGCTGGACGTCTCGGGCATCGACTGCGCCGCGTTCGTGCCCAGCGACGGCGTCGGCAACCCCAGCGACATCACCATGGCGCTGGCCAAGGGCGCGCGCATGAACGGCGCGCGCATCTTCGAGGACACGGTGGTGCTCGGCACCGAAGTGGAGAACGAGACCGTGCGCGCCGTCACCACCAGCCGTGGCCGCATCGCCTGCGAGGTCGTGGTCAATTGCGGCGGCATCTGGGCTCCGGAGCTGGGCCGCATGGCCGGCGTGAACGTGCCGCTGCAGCCCGCCTACCACCAGTATTTCGTGACCGAGAAGATCGACGGCGTGCCGCGGCACATGCCCACCATCCGCGACGCCGACTACCAGACCTATTTCAAGGAGGATGTCGGCGGCCTGCAGATCGGCGGCTACGAGTTCAACCCCATCCCCTTCGACGTGCCCCGCATCCCCGACGGGCACGAGTTCAAGCTGATGGAGCCCAACACCGAGCATTTCGAGCCGCTGCTCCACAACGCGCTGGAGCTGGTGCCGGCGCTGTCGCAGGTGGGCGTCAAGACCTGGTTCAACGGTATCGAGGCCTTCACCGAGGACGGCATGTTCATCCTCGGCGAGGCGCCGGAGGTGCGCAACTACTTCGTCGGCGCCGGCTTCAACGCCTTCGGCATCGCCAGCGGCGGCGGCGCCGGCCGCGCCCTGGCCGAATGGATCCTCGAGGGCGAGCCCTCCTTCGACCTGTGGAGCGCCGACATCCGCCGCTTCGGCGGCCATCATCGCTCGCGGCGCACCGTCATGGCGCGCTCGCTGGAAGGGCAGGGGCGGCACTATGCCATGGGCTGGCCGCATCTGGAGACGGAAGCCGGGCGGCCGCTGCGCCGCAGCCCGCTCTACGGCGTCCTGAAGCAGAACGGCGCCTGCTTCGGCGCCAAGCTGGGCTGGGAGCGCGCCAACTGGTTCGCGCCTGCCGGCGTCGAGCCGGTCGACGACTACACCTTCGAGCATCCCAAATGGACCGAGCAGGTGGCGCGCGAGCACGAGGCGGTGCGCAACCGGGCCGGCATCTTCGACCAGAGCTCGTTCGCCAAGTTCGTGATCGAGGGCCCCGACGCGGAGGCCGAGCTGCAGCGGCTGTGCGCCAACGACATGTCGCGGCCGGTCGGCAGCGTCGTCTACACGCAGATGCTCAACCGCCGCGGCGGCATCGAGGCCGACGTCACCTTCTGCCGCCTGGCCGAGGACCGCTACTACATGGTCACCGGCACCGGCTACGGCGTCCACGATTCGACGCATCTGCGCCGCAACCTTTCGCCGGGCGCGCGCGTGTCGCTGCACGAGGTGACGTCCGCCTATTCCTGCCTTTCGGTCATGGGGCCGCTGTCGCGCCAGATCCTGCAGCCGCTGGCCGAGGCGGACCTGTCCAACGAGGCTTTCCCCTTCGCGACCTGCCGCGAGGTCTTCATCGCCGGCGCGCCGGTCATCGCGGTGCGCGTGACCTTCGTGGGCGAGCTGGGCTGGGAGCTGCATGTCCCCACCGAGTTCGCGCTGACGCTCTACGAGGAGATCCGGCGTAGCGGGGCGGGCTTCGGGCTTGCCGATGCGGGCTACCGGGCCATCGACTCGCTGCGGCTGGAGAAGGCCTACCGCGTCTGGTCGGCCGACATCGGCCCGGACTTCACGCCCTACGAGGCGGGGCTGGGCTTTGCTGTGCGGCTCGACAAGAACGTCGACTTCGTCGGCCGTGCGGCGCTGGCCGCGGCGCGCTCGCAGCCGCTGCAGCGGCGGCTGGTGACGCTCAGCGCCGACCCGTCCGTCGTGCTGCTCGGCCGCGAGACCATCTATCGCAACGGCGAGCGGATCGTCTGGCTGTCCTCGGGCGGGCAGGGGCACACGGTCGGGCGCAGCATCGGCCTGGGCTACCTGCGTGCCGACGGCGGGCTGGACGACGAGCATCTGCGCGCCGGCAGCTACGAGCTGGAGGTCAGGACGCGCCGGGTTCCTGCGACGCTGCATCTGCGGCCGCTCTACGACCCGAAGGGAGAAAGGGTCCGCTGCTGAGGCGCGCAAGGACGAAGGGCCGCCGG
>ERZ778021.3557-NODE-3557-length-10993-cov-5.393033_pt1 | contig 10993 bp, 10 predicted proteins | sample MGYA00375751_ERZ778021 | MGnify/ENA primary metagenome ERZ778021 (study PRJEB29350, sample SAMN05389814) | bioreactor metagenome | isolation source: Thiocyanate stock bioreactor | place: South Africa: University of Cape Town | collected 2013-08-29 ... | reverse complement strand
GGCAGGTGCGCCACGACGTTCTCGATCATCCGCATGCCCGCGTTCTGGCCCAGCGTCATGATCGATTCGGGGTGGAATTGCACGGCCGCCACCGGCTCGTTCCTGTGCTCGAAGGCCATGACGACGCCGTCCTCGGTCTCGGCTGTGACGACGAAGTCGGCCGGCAGCCGCACCGGGTCGGCGAAGATCGAGTGGTAGCGCCCGACCGTCACCTCCTTCGGCAGGCCGGAGAAGACGATGCCCTGCTTGTTGACGCGGATGCGCGACGGCTTGCCGTGCATCGGCTCCTGAAGCTGCCGGAGCTCGCCGCCATAGGCTTCCGCCAGCGCCTGCAGGCCGAGGCAGACGCCGAAGATCGGCAGAGCGCGCGCCCGCGCCTTGTCGATGGTCGCCTTGCAGTCGAAGTCCTTCGGCATGCCCGGCCCGGGCGACAGCACGACGAGGTCGGGCTTCAGCCGGTCGAATGCCTCGTCGGGCACCGGCGTGCGCACGGTCGAGACCTTCGCGCCGGTCTGGCGGAAATAGTTGGCAAGGGTGTGGACGAAGCTGTCCTCGTGGTCGACCAGCAGGATCGACAGCCCCTCGCCCACCCGCGCCGTCAGCCGCTCGGCGTCGCCGGCGTTCTTCGCGCCCGCCTCGCGGATCGCCGAGAGCATGGCAGACGCCTTGAGCTCGGTCTCGGCCTCCTCCTCGGCCGGGTCGGAATCGTAGAGCAGCGTCGCGCCGGCCCGCACCTCGGCGATGCCGTCCTTGATGCGGATGGTGCGCAGCGTCAGCCCGGTGTTCATGTCGCCGTTGAAATGCACCATGCCGATCGCGCCGCCATACCAGGCGCGCGGGCTCTTCTCGTGGTTCTCGATGAAGCGCATCGCCCACAGCTTCGGCGCGCCGGTGACGGTGACGGCCCAGGCGTGCGACAGGAACGCGTCGAACGCGTCCATGCCCTCGCGCAGCCGGCCCTCGATGTGGTCGACCGTGTGGATCAGCCGCGAATACATCTCGATCTGGCGCCGGCCGATGACGCGCACCGAGCCCGGCTCGCAGATGCGGCTCTTGTCGTTGCGGTCGACGTCCGAGCACATGGTGAGCTCGCTCTCGTCCTTCTTGGAGTTGAGCAGCTTGAGGATCTGCTCGCTGTCCGAAATCGCGTCGTCGCCGCGCCGGATCGTGCCCGAGATCGGGCAGGTCTCGACGCGCCGGCCCGACACCCGCACGAACATCTCCGGCGAGGCGCCGACCAGATACTCGCCCTCGCCCAGATTGATGAAGAAGGAATAGGGCGACGGGTTGATCGTCTTCAGCCGCCGGCTGATGTCGGAGGGCTTCGTCTCGCAGCGCTCGAAGAACATCTGCCCCGGCACCACTTCGAACAGGTCGCCGCGGCGGAAGCTTTCCTTCGCCGTCTCGACCAGCTTCGCATACTCGCCCGGCTCGTGGTCGCTGCGCGGCGGGATGCGGTCGGCCTGCCGGAACGGCTCGGCCTTCGTCTCGCGCGGCAGGCCCTCGGTGGAGAAGCCGTCGCCGGCATAGTCGTAGCGGTCGGTCCAGGCCTTGGCCGAATAGTGGTCGACCACCAGTACCTCGTCGGGCAGATAGAGCACGAGGTCGCGCTGGCTTTCGGCGCGCGTCAGCTTCTGCGCGACATGGTCGAACTGGAAGGCGAGGTCGTAGCCGAAGGCGCCGTAGAAGCCGAGATTGGCGTCGTCCGAGGTGCGGAACAGGTCCACCAGCGCGCGCAGCACGGTGAACACGGTCGGCACGCGCGAGCGCTCCTCCTCGGCGAAGACGCGGCCCGGCTGGGCGACCTCCAGCGCGACGAGCTTCGGCCCGACCCTAGTCACCGAGACGTCCGCAAGGGCTGCGACCGCCTTGCGCATGGCCGGCAGCAGCGCCTCGCCGCGCCGGTTCAGCGCCTCGATGCGCATCGAGCGGCCGCGCGCGCTGATCGCCAGCGGCGGGTCGACCATCGCCGTGTCCCAGCGCGTGTAGCGGCCCGGATATTCGTAGTTGGAGGAGAAGACGCAGCCGCGCCGGGAATCCAGCGCGTCGATGTAGCTCTCGATCGCCCCGGCATAGGCCACCTCGTGCCTCTGCCGCGTGATCGCGATCCCGCCCGCGGTGACGAAACGCTCCGCGCCGCCCTGCAATTGTTCAACCGACATTCAACCTCTCCGTTCCTTCCCTGGAGCATCGGACCGAAAAGTGGAATCCGGTTTTCGGATCAGTCCGATGCTCGATCAAAGTGCCGGGTCCGGGAAGGCTGGAAAAGCAAATGGCCGCCCGGATTCCCGTTGCGGCCATCTTCCGTTCACGCGCACGCGCTTCGTCAGGCCGCTCTAGCAGCCCCACCACCACGCGGTGTTGGACGAACGCATTTGCATGGCGATTTCCTTAGAAGAGAATGGCGCTTCCGGCAAGCAGGATTTGCTGCGATGCGCCGGCCGCCGAGGCTTGCCTCCGCCCCGCCCCGCTGCTTTGCTGCCCCGATGCATCTGGTCGAACTGTTCCTGCCCACCAGCCGCGGCGACGGCGAGCCCGTCCCGCCCGAGCGTCTGGAGGCCATCGTCGCCGGGCTCGCCGACCGCTTCGGCGGCGCCACCGCCTTCCTGCGCTCGCCGGCCAAGGGTCTGTGGAAGGCCGCGCCCGACCGGGTGACGGAGGACCGCATCGTCATCGTCCAGATCATGGTGGAGGCGATCGACGAAGGCTGGTGGCGCGACTTCCGGACGCGGCTCGAGCGCGAGTTCCAGCAGGAGGAAATCCTGATCCGCGCCACCGCCTGCCGGGTGCTGTAAGAGCGGGAACACCCTCACCCCTTCCCCAGCGGCAGCATCCATTCGGCGACCGCCAGATAGTATTCCGCCAGCGCCCGCTTGGTGATGCCCTGTTCGGGATAGAGCAGCTTGTCGGGACGGGTCAGCCGCACGCCCGCGAGCTCGATCGCCTCGTCCGCCATCAGGCCTCCACCACCTCGCCGATGATCAGGCCCGGCCGCGCCTCGCGCTCGATCTGCGCGAAGGTGCATTGCCGCGGCGCCTTGTCCGGCCGCCAGCGCAGCAGCTTCGTGCCGTGGCGGAAGCGGTTGCCGGTGACGTGGTCGTAGCGCACCTCGACCACCAGCTCGTGCGGCAGCGGCTCCCATTCGCCGGAGCGCTCGGTCGACCAGCGGCTCGGCCCGCCCGGTGCCTTGCCGGTGAAGCCCGGCGGTCCCTTGAGGCGTTCCAGCCGCCGCGTCAGCGCCGCGCGCTCCTCGTCGCGGATGGTCGAGGTGAAGCCGACATGGTCGAGCAGCCCGGCCTCGTCGTAGAGGCCGAGCAGCAGCGAGCCGACCAGCCGCTCCTTCGTGCCGTAGCGGAAGCCGCCGACGACGCAGTCGGCCGAGCGCAGCCGCTTGATCTTGAGCATCGCCCGTTCGCCGCCCTCATAGGCGCCGTCGATGCGCTTGGCGACGACGCCGTCGAGCGCCCCGCCGGCCTTGCGCAGCCAGCGCTGAGCTTCCGCGCGCTCGCACGTGTGGGGCGAGAGGCGGAAGCTCGCGCCGCCCTCGAAGCCTGCGACGAACTTTTCCAGCGCCGCGCGGCGCTCGGCGAGCGGCCGGCCGGTCAGGTCCTCGCCGCCGGGCGCGGCGAGCATGTCGAACAGCACGTATTTGGCCGGCGTCTCGCGCGCCAGCCTGCGGATGCGGCTCTCGGCCGGGTGGAGGCGCATCTGCAGCGCGTCGAAGGACAGCGTCCCGCCCTGCGGGATGACGAGCTCGCCGTCGATGACCAAACCGTCGCCCGGCAGCGCCCGCACCGCCGCCACGACCTCGGGAAAATAGCGGCCGAGCGGCTTGCCGGACTTGGCCCTCAGGTCGACCGCCTCGCCCTTGCGGTAGGCCACGCAGCGGAAGCCGTCCCATTTGGGCTCGAACTGCCAGCCGGGGTCGCGCGGCAGCTCGTCGACGAGCCGCGCTTCCATCGGCTCGACGATTCCCGCTCCGGTCGACGTTCGTTCCTGCATCGGCGCGTCCGCGTGCTCTCAGTACCCGAAACCCGCGCCGGGCCGCCGCGGTTCCGCCCGCGACGGCAGGTTCGTGCGCCGTTATTCGGCGGGCGCGGCGCCCATCCTCACGTCCGCCGTGCGCGCCGAGGCGTTCATCAGCACGATCGCCAGGAACAGCAGCATCGAGGCGAGCGTGCAGAACGAGCCGATCACTACCGGCACCTCGGTCTTGCCCAGGATCGCCAGCGCGATGCCCGGCGCCATCAGCCACACGCCGATCGTCGCCAGCGCGAAATGAAGCGTCGCCAGCCGCCCCTGGGCGGCCGGCACCAGATGGTAGTAGACGCCGAACAGCGCCATCGTCACCCAGCCGACGAGGTTGAGGTGGGCATGGGCCGGCGCCAGCATATGGTCGCCCGACGCCGACATCCACAGTCCGAAGATCATCCCGAGCGACACGTAGACGACGGCCGACGCGAAGAACCACAGGGCAACACCGCGCATTTCAGTCTCTCCCCCTTGAAATGACAGCTTGCAAAAAGGCCGCGACGCAGCGCGGCCGGCGCGCGAATCTAGACCCTTACGTTGGGTTAGGCCAGTGGCCGTCGCGGCCTCTCACCGGCCGTTCGGCGGCAGCTCGGCGCCGTTGCCGCCGGTCCGCGCGCGCAGCCGCCGCAGGCTCGACACGACGAGCCAGGAAAGGCTCGCCCAGGCGACGCCCAGCGCCCAGCCGGCGGCGACGTCGCTCGGCCAGTGCACGCCGAGATAGAGGCGGCTCAGCCCGACCGCCAGCGACAGCAGCACGGCCACGCAGATGACGTAGGCGCGCACGCGCCAGTCCTCGACGAGCCGCGCGATCAGCGCCGCGAGCGTCAGGTAGACCAGCGTGCTCATCGTCGCATGGCCGCTCGGGAAGCTCGCCGTGTGGATCGCCACGAGGTGGTTGACGACGTCCGGCCGCGGCCGGTCGTAGGCGAGCTTGAGAAGCTGCCCGACGAGCGTGCCCAGCCCGACCGACAACGCCACGAACAGGGCCGGGCCGTATCTGCGCGCCACGACGAGGTAGCCGACGACGATCGCGACCAGCACTGTCAGGATCGTGTAGCCGCCGAGCGCGGTGATCTCCTCCACCGACTGCTCGAACCAGGCGGGGCCGAGCGGGTCGGTCGGGTCGGCCGGGTTGCGGAAGGCGAGCAGCACCGCGCGGTCGAAGCCGGCGAGCTCGCCCTCCTGCATCTCGCCGGCGAGCTTGAGGAAGGCGTAGACGGCGACGCCCCCGACCGCGGTCACCGCCACCGGCAGCACGGAGCGCCGCAGGTCGACCATGCCGCGCACGAGATCGGTGATCGAGCCTGCCATTGCCATCTTCCCGCTGCTTCCGCATTGCGCGTAGCAGCGGCGGCGAGCGAATTCAACGCGGGCCGGTCGCGCCGGCCCGCTTCGCTCAGGCGGCGCGGCCGAGGCCCATGCGGGAAAGCAGCCGGTCGCGCAGCACGAACTGGTGGTAGAGCGCGGCCGCGACGTGCAGCCCGATCAGCGCCATCAGCGTCCAGGCGAACAGCCCGTGCGCCAGCCGCGGCGGATACCGCATGAAGTCGGGCAGCGGCCCCGGCGCGCCGGAAAACAGGATGTCGCCCGCACCCGAGAGCAGGATGGTGGCGATGCCGCTCGCACCCATCACCACGATCACCACGTAGAACAGCCCGTGCACGGCCCTGGCCGCGAGCGCCTGCCAGCGCGGCTGCCCGCCCGGCTCGTCCGGCTTGCGGTCCGCGAGCAGCCACCAGGCCAGCCGCAGCAGCGTCAGCAGCACGACCAGCGCGCCGATGATCACATGCGTGCGCACGATCGATTGCTTGGCAGGATCGGCGCCCGCCATGTCGGCCATCGTCAGTCCCGAGACGAGCAGGCCGAGGATCGCGACCGCCGTCACCCAATGCATCGCCATCGCCACCGCGCCATAGCGGTGGGCATTGCTCTTCCAGGCCATGGTGAAATTCCTTGCGTCGGCTTCAGCGCCGGTATTTATATAGCATGCAATGTAATTGGATAGCAAGCTATATATGATGCAGTTCGACCGCAGCCGCTCCTCCGGCTACATGACCAACTGGGCCGCGCGGCTGTTCGCCCGCGCCATCGATCTCAGGCTGAAGCCGCTCGGCCTGTCCTCGGCCTACATGCCGGTGATCTTCGCGCTGGCGCATGGCGAGGCGCTGTCGCAGCGCGCGCTGACGCTGGCTGCCGCGATCGAGCAGCCGACCATGGCCGGCACGCTGAAGCGGATGGAGCGCGACGGGCTGGTGATCCGCCAGCCCGACCCGAAGGACGGCCGCGGCGCGCTCTACTCGCTCTCGTCGGCCGGAATGGAGATGACGCAGAAGGTCCGCGCCGCCGGCCACGCCGTCAACGACCAGGCCATGCGCGGCCTGAGCGAGGCCGAGCAGCAGGCCTATCTCGACCTGCTCGGCAAGGTGGTGGGCAACCTGTCGGGCGGGGGCGAGTCCTAAGGCCCGCCCTTATTCCGCCATCGCGTGCGCCGGGTCGGGCTTCGCCACGAGCTTCGGCCGGCGCAGCATCAGCACGATCGGTGCAGACGCCAGCGTGACGAGCACCATCAGCCAGAAATCGTCGAGATAGGCGATCATCGCCGCCTGCTGCTGGACCAGCCCGCTGATCTGGGCGATCACCGTCGGCACGCCGGACAGCATGCCCGGAATGTCGCGGATCTGCGGCGCGTCCATCGTCACCCGCGAGGCGAGTTCCGAGGTGTTGACCTGAATCATGTGGGCGAGAACGGCCGTCACCAGCGATATGCCGACGCCCTGGCCGACATTGCGCACTAGGCTGAACATGGCGGTGGCGTCGACGCGGTGGTGCGGCCTGATCGTCGCGAAGGCGAGCGTCGACAGCGGCACGAAGACGAGACCGAGCCCGATGCCCTGCAGGAAGCCGGAATATTCGATCGGCCACGTCCCCATCGTCAGGTCGAAGCCGGTCATCAGCCACAGCGACCAGGCCGAGATGGCGATGCCGGACAGCACCAGCACGCGCGGATCGACCTTCGAGACCAGCCGGCCGACGATGATCATCGACAGCATCGTGCCGACGCCGCGCGGCGCCATCACGATGCCCGTGTCGATGACCGGATAGCCCATCAGGTTCTGCAGCAGCGGCGGCAGCAGGGCGAGCCCCGAGAACGTCGTGATGCCGATGATGAAGATGAAGACCAGGCCGCTGGTGAAGTTGCGGTCCTTGAACATGGCGAGGTCGATGAACGGGTCCTGCGCCGTCGCGCAGTGCACGACGAACATCCACATCGCCGAGACGCCGAGGCCCAGATAGAGCCAGATCTCGGCCGATTCGAACCAGCCCTCGCCCTGTCCGCGGTCGAGGATGAGCTGCGCGCAGGCGACCGCGATCGCCAGCAGCGCGAAGCCGAACATGTCGAAGCGCCGCTTCTCCGTGCCCTCCTTCGGCATGAACAGGACGAGCGCGGCGAAGGCCAGCCCGCCGACCGGCAGGTTGACCAGGAACACCGAGCGCCAGTTGAAGGTCTCGGTGAGCCAGCCGCCGAGGGTGGGGCCGATGATCGGGCCGACCATGATGCCGGCGCCGAAAAGCGCCATCGCCTGTCCGATCTTCTCGCGCGGGTTGATGTCGAGCATGATCGCCTGCGCCAGCGGCGCCAGCACCGCGCCGCAGACGCCCTGGATGACGCGGTAGAGGACCATCTGCGGCAGGCTGGTGGCCATGCCGCACAGCAGCGAGGCGACGGTGAAGCCGCCGATCGCCGACAGCATGAGCAGCTTGCGGCCCATCCGGTCGGACAGCCAGCCGGTCAGCGGCGTGGCGATTGCCGCGGCCACGATGTAGGAGGTCAGGACCCAGTTGATCTCGTCCTGCGAGGCCGAGAGGCTGGCCCGCATGTGCGGCAGCGCCACGTTGGCGATGGTGGTGTCGAGCACCTGCATCAGCATCGCGAGCATGATCGCGGCCGTCAGCAGGCCCTTGTGCCTGACGACGAGGGTGGGCTGGGAAAGCGCCTCGGCCATGGCGGTCAGCCCTTCGCGGCCCCGGTGTCGACGGTGACCACCGCGCTCATGCCGGCGCGCAGCACGTGGGCGTCGGCGTCGCCGGCCACCGAGATGCGGATCGGCACGCGCTGCGTGACCTTGACCCAGTTGCCGGTGGCGTTCTGGGTCGGGATCAGCGCGAACTGCGAGCCGGTCGCCGCGCCGATGCTCTCCACCTTGCCGGTGAAGGAGACGCCCGGATAGGCGTCGATCTCGACGGAGACGGGCATGCCAGCGCGGATGCCGGAGAGCTGCGTCTCCTTGTAGTTGGCCTCGATCCAGGTCTGGCCGCTCTCGACAAGGCTGGCGATCGTCGTGCCGGCGGCGACGAACTGGCCGACGTTGAGACTGCCGACCTGGCTGATGACGCCGTCGGCCGGCGCCAGCACCGTGGTCTTGTCGAGATTGCGGGCGGCCGTGTCGCGCGCGGCGAGCGCCGAGCGCACGGCCGGGTGGTCGTCGGTCGCGATGTCGGGATTGCCGGCGAGCGCGGCCACCGCGCCGTCGACCTGCTGCTTCGCCAGCGCCACGGCGTTCTGCGCGTTCTCGTAGGCCAGCTTGACGTCGTCCAGCGCGGCTTCCGCGGTCAGGCCCTTGTTGGCGAGCGAGGCCTGCCGGTCGAGCGCCGTCTTGCGGATCTCCAGCGTGGCTTCCGCCGACTTGAGCTGCGCGTGCGCGGTGCCGTAGGCGACGCGGAGCTGCTCGACGTTGACGCGCGCCGTCGCCAGCGCGGCGTCGGCCTGCCGGAGCGCGATGCGGTAGGGCTCGGGGTCGATGGCGAACAGCTTGGCGCCGGCCTTCACGTCCTCGTTGTCGTGCACCGACACCTCGACCACGCGGCCGGCGACGTCGGCCGACAGCGACACCATCGGCTGCTGCACATAGGCATTGTCGGTGGCGACGTAGCGGCCGCCCGAGAACCAGAACCAGGCGCCCGCCGCGGCGATCACCAGCGGCACGGACACCATCAGCAGCAGCCGGCGCGAGGAACGCTTCCTCGCCGCCGGCTTCGGCGCGGCCGGCTGCGCGGCGGCGGTCGCCGGCAGGGCGCGCGCCTGCGGGGCGGACGCCGCCTGCTCGGCGGTGATGTCGAGCGCCTCGGCCTCGCCGGTCGACATCTCGGTGACGCGGGTGTTCATTCCTGCAATTCCTTCTGCTCCGCGCCCAGCGCGCTGAGATTGTCGCGGATGCGCTGCAACGCGGCCGCCACCTGGTCCTGCTCTTTCTCCGAGACGCCCTGCAGCGCCTCGTCATAGATGGAAAGGCCCACTTCGCGGGCCGCCTTCACCAGCTCCAGCCCCGCCGGCGTCACCCGCGCCAGCTTGGCGCGGCTGTCGGCCGGGTCGGGATAGCGCTCGACCAGCCCGCGCTTCTCGAGCCGGTCGAGGATGCCGCTGATGGTCATCGGGTCGGTGTCGACGAAGCCGGCGAGCGAGACCTGCGAGATGCCTTCGTGCTTGGTCACCGCGAACAGCGTGCGCCATTGCGGCAGCGTGATGCCGTAGGTGCGCGCCGCCTCCTCGAAGCGCCGCTTCAGCAGCCGCGACACTTCGTGGACGATATAGCCGAGCCTGACGGACCGTGGGAATTCCGCGTACATTCGATGGGATTTTCTATGTGTGCTTATGATCGTCGCACATATAATAAGTGCGCTTATAATGTCAAACGCGACAGCCATGCCCTCTCCGCATGGCTGTCCTGCGCGATGCAAGGCTGGGGCGCGTCAGGGAAAGCCGCCCGCCTGTCTGGAAGATGGAATCGGGGAATCCGCGTGGATACCCCACCCCTGGCCCCTCCCCACAAGGGGGAGGGAGACGCCGTCATCGGCTTCCGGGACAGATCGTCGAGGCTTGCGCCATACAGCGCAGGTTCAAGGTCTCCCTCCCCCTTGTGGGGAGGGGTCAGGGGTGGGGGTGCCTGCCAAAGGCAATTGCCAGTGCCGAAAGCAGCGGGGGTCTCTCAGAACAGACCCTCGACCTGCCCTTGCTCGTTGAGGAAGATCTTCTCCGACGACGGCTGCTTGGGCAGGCCGGGCATGGTCATGATCTCGCCGCAGATCGCCACGACGAAGCCGGCGCCGGCCGCCAGCCGCACCTCGCGCACCGGCACCACGTGGTCTACCGGCGCGCCGCGCAGGTTCGGGTCGGTCGAGAACGAATACTGCGTCTTGGCCATGCACACGGGCAGGTTGCCGTAGCCCGCCTGCTCCCACTGGTGGAGCTGGTCGCGCACGCTCTTGTCGGCGATCGCCTCCAGCCCGCGATAGACGCGCTTGACGACGGTGTTGATCTTCTCGAACAGCGGCAGCTCGTCGGGATAGAGCGGCGAGAACTGCGCGCTGCCGCTCTCGGCGAGCTCGACGACCTTGTGGGCCAGTTCCTCGGTGCCGGCCGAGCCCAGCGCCCAGTGCCGGCACAGGATCGCCTCGGTGCCCTGCTCGGCGACGTAGGCCTTCACCGCCTCGATCTCGGCCTCGGTGTCGGTGGCGACATGGTTGATCGCCACCACCGCCGGCACGCCGAACTGCTTCACGTTCTCGATGTGGCGGCCGAGATTGGCGCAGCCCTTCTTCACCGCCGCGACGTTCTCGGCGCCGAGGTCCTCCTTCTTGACCCCGCCGTTCATCTTGAGCGCCCGCACCGTCGCCACGATCACGGCCGCCGCCGGCTTCAGCCCGGCCTTGCGGCACTTGATGTCGAAGAATTTTTCCGCCCCCAGGTCGGCGCCGAAGCCGGCCTCCGTCACCACGTAGTCGGCGAGCTTCAGCGCCGTCGTGGTCGCCATCACCGAGTTGCAGCCATGCGCGATGTTGGCGAACGGCCCGCCATGCACGAAGGCGGGGTTGTTCTCCAGCGTCTGCACGAGGTTGGGCTGCATGGCGTCCTTGAGCAGCACCGCCATCGCCCCGTCGGCCTTCAAATCGCGCGCATAGACCG
>ERZ778021.3555-NODE-3555-length-10994-cov-5.113996_pt1 | contig 10994 bp, 12 predicted proteins | sample MGYA00375751_ERZ778021 | MGnify/ENA primary metagenome ERZ778021 (study PRJEB29350, sample SAMN05389814) | bioreactor metagenome | isolation source: Thiocyanate stock bioreactor | place: South Africa: University of Cape Town | collected 2013-08-29 ... | reverse complement strand
GAGCGATGAGAGAAGTGCCGGCGAGTCCGTTACACCACAACTCGCGACTTGACTCCCAAGCCTTTCGGCTGAGTGTGGATCTTCGACCCGCAGTTGGGGCAGATGGCTCTCAGGTTGCGTAGCCCCATTCAGGATCCGTTCCCACTCCTGCGATCGGGGTGGAACGCGAACGACGACTCGACGGTTTCGGATGCGCCCAGGCGCCAGCAGAACAGCCGACCATCGAGGGAGCGGATTTCCTGCCCTCGATCGATGCAGTAGTTGACGAAGGCGTCGGTGCCTTCGTAGATCCGTTCTTCGACCACATGCTGGGTCCGCTTGACATGGACCTGGATTCGGCCCGTGGCCCGACTGCTCCGGGTCCGCACGATCACTCTGTACCTGGCGCTCACGCTCCTCGCCTTGTCGATCGATATGCCGACCCCGCTGCCAGTGAGCAGACTGTCGATGACGAAGGCAGATGCCTGGACGCCGGGCGCATTCCCCGAAGAGCGCCAGCTGCCTCTTTCACAGATGTCGCCGGTCTCCAGCACGAACTTGTGCCCGCCGTTCCGGATCACGACCCTGCCGAAGCTAGGCGCGCGTTCACAAGCCATGGTGCTGGGCTCCGTCAGGTTGACGATCTCTCCGCCGGGCTTCTTCGTGAAGCTGATGTCGCTTGCCCGTGCTGATGCAGTTGCAGTCAGCGTTGCGAGGGCCAGTGCGGCGACGATCAAGACTCTCAAGGGCTGCGCGTTCCAGCGCCTTCCAGAGGCCGATCCCACCGGGTGCTTTCCATGAGGTTCCCGGCGATCCGACGCTTCTATGGGGTTCACGAATCCACCGGCCCTTGATCGATGTGGGGCGATGAGTCCGCGGTCATCAGACCGAGCCGATCATGTGGAAGTGGGTGGCGGCGGGGGTGGGGCGCACCCGCCCGTCGTCCAGCGCGAGCAGGCCGACACCGACGAGATCCTCGACCGCCCAGCCGATCGCGCCCTGATCCGCCAGGCTCACCTCGTCGGCGAGATCTGCTTCGAGTTCGCCGATCGTCGCGCCGCCCTCGCGCTCGAACAAGAGTAGGTCGAGAACGGCTCCCTGCGCCTTCAGGTCGCGTTCCGGAATTGACGCCTCGGCACCTGCCGTCGTGACCCGTCCTCCGGTCGCCTGGTTCACGCGAGACCTTCGGCGGACGGAGACGACAGCGTGGCGATCCGAGAATTTGAAGTCGGCAGGACGATCGTCGGGGCGCGATGCAATTTGGTCACCTCTTCCATGTGGTTTTATCAGGGAAATTGCCTGTCTTTATAGAGAAAATCAGGCCTTGACTATCTCCGTCAAGTACTCGCGGCCCGCTCCACAGCGTCCTTGTGCCCGGCTCCCACTTCTCGAAGATTGAGCCCGACCGAAGGGGTGGCCGGTTCGGTCGAGCGGCGTTCATGCTAACCGATTAGCAAGAATTCGACGGACCATCCCGAGATTGCCCGTCCGGAGCGCCAAGCACCCGAGGCTCGAGACCGCCTAGCGGTTTTCGCAAAGGAACACGCCCGGCGCGAAGGCGCGCTCGAGGACGCGGGGGAGCAGTTGCGGGTCGAGCGTGACGAGGAAATTCGAGCGGCTTACAAGGCTGGCTTGCCGATGGCGGCGATCGCCGAAGTGCTGGGGATGAGTCACCAGCGGGTTTCTCAGATCGTGCGCAGCTAAGGGCTCAGCGGACTCGGCCCGTGCGTAACTAGCCGTTCGCTTGGCAACCGAGGCGCGTGGATAGAGGGGACTCCGGCCAGCTAGGGAACGGAAACGTCCAAGCTGCGCACGATGGCGTCTCAGAAAATCGTCCCCGGAGCCTGCGGCTTCTTTTCGGTTCGGGCCGATGCATCTGGGCGCGGGTTGTTAGAAGGAAGGAGTGCCCCCCGACGCCGATCCAGTCGTCTCAGACAGCCTGTTCACGCTTCCCGAACTCGCCGATCTGAGCGGGGTTGACTATCGCACCCTCCACAACTGGCAGAAGCGCGGGATGCTGCGCCCAAGTAACCGCGAGGCGACTGGTTCAGGCAGCACCAGTCTCTTCGACGCGGCTGACGCTCTTCAGGTTCTGATCCTGGCGGAGCTCCGTCTGGGAGGGATCGAAGTCAGCCTTCTACAGAGGATCGCATCGCGGGTCCACGAGTTGGCCGCTTCGGTGAACGGGAAAGAGTTGCTGCTGATCTCAGGTGGACAGGTCGATCTTCACGACGCCGCCGATCTCGACAGCGGGCTCTCCGAGGAGCGTCCGAACCTTGTTCTCAGCATCTCAAGGGCGCGGCGCTTGGTCGAGCGGGCGCGGGCCGCGTAGCAGTCTGAATCGCATTTCATTCATTCCATCCGGAGCACCATCTACCTTGGGCTCGGAAGCTGCAATCGAGCAGGAGTGAAGAGATGTACTTCACGATCAGGAAGAACAAGAACGGCTACTTCTGGTGGCGCGCGGTCTCGAGTGGCAACAACAAGATCCTGGCGTCGTCGGAGTTGATGACGAGCAAGCAGGCATGCCGCGATGCGATTGCGATCGTCCAGTCGGAGGCGTTCGTGGCGCCCGTTTACGACAAGACCAAAGAGGTCTCGGTTCGCTAGGCGGACCGACGAGATAGGAGGAGCAGGGATGGCTCGGAAACCAGCGATCCACACGGTCCCGGATGGAGATGGTGGTTGGATCAACAGGAGGGAGGGGTCGGATCGTGGATTCGGGCGGACTGATCGGAAATCTGAAGCCGAGCAGAGCGGGAGAGAGTCGGCCCAGCGTCGCGGAGTCGAGCAGATCAGCCACCGCCGTGACGGAACGATCGGTGAGAGACGGAGCTATGGCAACGACCCGTTCCCACCAAAGGGATAGCCGATGAGCAGCAAAAATAAGAAGGTTCTGCTGTTGGCCGGAGGGCTCGCGCTTCTCGCATTCGGGCACCGGCTCGCAGATAGGGAGTTGGGCCAGCTTGGCGTGCCTCACTTGCTGAGCGCGGCGATGATCGCGGCGGCGGCGAACGTGTAAGTCATTCGCGCGCCGGGTTCGTCCAGATGTCGCGCGTAGTACCGCTTGTAGTACCGATCATGCCTTCCGATCAGTCCCACCCGACCGCGACTGGGGACGCGGGGACGCGTGGGGACGCGGCCGAACGAATCTTGCGCCTGCATCGGGCGGCTGGGGGCCGAGCGGTCGCAGGTTCAAATCCTGTCTCCCCGATATTCGAGGGCCCGGCGAGAACCCCTGGCATGGCCCCGCGCCGGAACGCCTGTGACCCACGTCGCGATCCAGACGGCCGACGAGTCAGGCAGCTCGGTTACCTGGGGTTGTCAGGTGACCGACGGGGAGTTCGGCGAGTCGATCGAGGTCGTGTCGGACCCGGCGTTCCAGGCCCACACTCGCCGGTGATCCGCCTCAGCCCTGGTCGTCGACCGTGAGGTGCGCGCCGAGCAGGTTACTGGTCAACTGATCGGCGCCCTCGCGGAGCTCCTCGACGGCGGAGGCGAGGAGCTCGTCGTCAACGCGGGTGCCGTCGCCGCGCTCGACCGCGAGCAGCGCGGCGCGGCGGAGGACCTCGCGGATGAAGGCGGGAGTGGCGCCGGCGGTGGCGGTGATGAAGCTCGCCTCGTCGTTCAGGTCAAGCTCAAGACCCTCGGCGTAGAGATTCAGCAGGCGCATCCGGCCCGTCTCGTCGGGGAGGGGCATCCTGACCGCAAGGTCGACCCGTCCCGGGCGGGAGGCGAGGGCGGGCTCGATCACCTCGGGGCGGTTGGTGGTGAGGACGAAGACGAGGTCGACATCCTCGTTGAGGCCGTCCATCTGGTTGAGGAGCTCGAACAGCAGGCTGGTTGGGCGGCCGTTGGTGCGGTCCTCGGCCACGAGGTCTACGTCCTCGAGCACGAGCATCGCCGGGGCGAGCTCGCGGGCCATCGCGCTGGCGGCGCCGACCGCGCCGAGCCCGTTGCCGCTGAGGAGGAGCACGGTGCGCTCGGGCATCAGGCGCGCCAGGTACATCACGGTTAGCGTCTTGCCCGTTCCCGGCGGCCCGTGCAGGAGAATGCCGCGCTTCAGGTGGCGGCCCGCGGCGCGCAAGGCGTCGGCGTGCTCGCTGAAGGTCTTCGTGTGGCGCTCGATCCGGTCGAGGACGCCGTCGGGGTAGACGATCCGGTCGCGCGTCACCGTGGGTAGGGGCCGCACCTCGACCCCGACGCCTCCCCACGGCGAGCCCGAGAGTTCCAGGACCAGGCCGCGGTAGGGGTTGTGCTCGACCATCAGGTGCTCGAGCTCCGCCAGCAGCTCCTCGGCGACGGCGCGCTCGCGGGCGATTATCTCGAGGCCCAGCTCGGCCTGGCGCGGGCCGTGGTCGGAGCGGCGCAGCATCAGCACCAGCGGCTGCTCGCCGTCGCGGATCAGCCACAGCCCGGCCGCCACGCAGGTGATCCGCCGCTCGCCGACGTCGACCGGCTCGTACTCGATCGGCCCGCCCGCCTCCGGCATCCAGTGCATCTGGTGGCCGCTCTTGACCAGCTCGGCGAGCCCGATCCGGTAGCCCTCCATCATCGGCAGGCCGACCAGCTCCGCCTCGCGCCCGTCGGCGCTGAGGAAGGCGTCGATCGCGACCTGGAAGTTGGCCCGCTGGTACCCCTCGAGGCCGCGCGAGACGACCGGCAGGCCGTCGGTCTCGCCGCCGAGGTGCTCGCGCAGCCGCTTGCTCAGCCCGTGCTCAGGATCCTCTGGCGCGGCGTTCTCCTGCGCCCACTCGTTCAGCGCGACGACCGCGCGGGCGAGGTCTTTCGGATCGGGCCCCTCTGCCATCGGCCCGCACGGTACCGGAGACGTTCCAGCTTCTACTCACCGGTTGCGGCGCGAAGACCCATTCTGGCGCGGAGCGCGCCTGATGCCCGCCGAGCCGCGGACGATCGTCACCGGGCTGAAGCGCAGCCGCCCGAAGGCTAGTCCTCGCCGGCGGGGCGGGGCCCACGCATCACCCTCCGCGTCGATAGCGACATCCTCGCGGACGATCTTGGCCATGCGACCGAGCCGGCGAGGAGCGCGATCGAGCGGTGATCCATAAATCCCGCAAGCTGGAGGGCGCTGGGGCGTGGTCCAGTGCATCCGGGGCCCAGGTAGATGAGGAACGACCGCTGGAGGATCCCGTTACTGAGCAGGGACCGAGTCTCATAGGGGCCGTCTCGGCCCTTCATTGACGCGGTTCCCCTTCTAAGGAAGTTTCAGGGTGCTACCGTTGCGCTACCATTTTGGGATGAGCAAGCAGATCGCAGTTCGCCTCCCGGACGACCTCGTCGATTTCGTCGATGAGATCGTCGACTCAGGGGATGAGCGCAGCCGAGCCGCCGTAGTGACCCGGGCGCTTGAGCGCGAGCGCCGGCGGACGCTCGCAGAACGCGACGCTCGGATCCTTGCCGGCATCGGGCCGGACCCGGAGCTAGCAGGGCTCGCCGGGTATGCGGCCGGCCTGCCGCGCGATCTGGCCTGATGCGGCCCATCCACGTCGCTCAGCTCGACAAGTCGCGCCCTGTGTTGATTCTCACCCGGGAGCTCGTGCGACCCCATCTGAAGACGGTGACTGTCGCGCCTATCACCACGACCATTCGCGGACTCTCAAGCGAGGTGGCCCTTGGCTCCGCAAACGGACTTGAGGGTCCCTCGGTAGTCAGTTGCGACAACATCACCACGATTCCGGCCGATGCGCTCGGACGGCAGATCGGAGTCCTATTTGACGGTCAAGAGCCGGCGCTCAGCGAGGCCGTGATGGCTGCCTTCGATCTCGGCTGATCGCCGCCCTCAGTGATGAGACCGTGAGGTTGACGGCGGCGAAGCCGCTCTGCGACGCGGCAGGCAACCTGTCTCCCCGATCGAAGCTCAGGAAACCCCCGAGGGGGTCATGACCTGACTCCCTTCGAGTGCCGCGGTTACTCGATGAGATCGGCGGTGCCGACCGACCGAGGATCGGGGCGTATGTGAGGGCGACTTCCCCAACCTGCGGCGACTGCATGGTCGAGGAGGCGCGGCATCAGGTCCTCGATCGGGACCCGTTCCATGTCCAGCGCTCCCGCACGATCGAACTCGAAGCGGGCCCGCACGTCGACATAGGGCGCATAGACGCCGATCTGCTCGGCCGCGCCCGGTACGCATCGAGTCATCGGCAGGTTGGCGTGGGCGTAGGCGAGGCTCGCGAACTCCTCGATCGTCGGCGCCATCTCGCCGCCGACGGCCTGGACGATTCCGGCGCTCGACGAATCGGCCAGCAGGCCGCAGACGACGTCCACCACCTGGTCGACCGTGACGATGTCGAGGATTCCGTCGGCGGGGCCGGGGACGACCTCGAGGTCGCCGTTGAGCAGTGCGCGGAGCCCCGGATAGATGACGTTGAAGGAGCTTGTCCATCCGGTCCGCGAATCCCCGACGATGATGCTGGGACGGACGATCGCGGCGCCGTCGAGCCGCGCCACGATCTGCTCGGCGCGGTGCTTGGTCATCTCGTACGTATTGCGGAATTGTGGCGTGGTCGTCGGTCCGGTCTCGCGCCCGAGCTCGGTCGTCCGCCCGTGGACGTAGGCGGTGGACAGGTGGACAAGCCTCCCCGGGCCGCCCAGGGCACGCGTCCGTTCGCACAGCTCGACCACCCGCTCCGTGCCGGCGACGTTGATCGCTCGGGCAGCGTCCAACGGCAGGTCGAATCGCACCGACGCGGCGCAATGAACGAACGCGCCGGCTCGCTCGGCGAGCGCGTCGTAGGCGTCCCTGGAAAGACCGAGCAGGTCGCGTTCGAGGTCGGCCGCGACGACCTCGACGGAGGCGACGACCGCCTCCTCGCCCCACGTTCGCAGCGCCAGCTCCTCCAGGCGCCGCCGTGCAGCCGCGTCGTCGCCGGCGCGGACCAACACCGTGACCGGGGCGCCGGCGGCGATCAGGCGCTCGAGGACCATCGAGCCGACGAACCCGGTCGCACCGGTCAGCAGCGTCCTCTCGCCGTCGGGGCCCATCGTGGAAGTATCGAGAAATCGGCTTGCGATCGGTCTCGTCCCCGACCGGGTGGTACGGCTCCGCGCCGGACCGAGGATCATCTAGGGTCGGGTTTCTCGTAAGACGCCGCGCGCCGTATCTCGCGCGCCGAGGAGACGAAAGAGCAAGATTGGCCGCGATGAAGTGGTGGGGATGGGGTCTCGAAGGGACCGAGTTCACGCACGAGGACAAGCCGGCTCTGGCTCCGTTCATCGAGGAGGTGATCGGCGTCGACGTGCGGCAGTCGGTGACGTCACCGCCCCGTCTCGACGACCTGGAGGTCCCGCCACCGCGGCTTCCCGACGCCCTGCGCGCGACGCTTGTACGCGCAGTCGGCGAGGACGGCGTCGGGACCGAGCCGCTCGACCGGGTCGTCCATGGACGCGGCAAGTCGCTTCGCGATCTCGTCCTGCAGCGCCGCGGCGAGTTCGGCCGCCTTCCCGATGCGGTGGTACGGCCGGCTGACGAGGATCAGGTCGTCGCGGTCCTCGCGGCGGCCCTCGAGGCCGACGCGGTGGTCATCCCATTCGGCGGGGGCACCTCGATCTCCGGCTCGCTCGAGCCGTCCTCCGGCGAGTCGCGGCCCGTCGTCTCGGTCGACCTCGAACGACTCGATCAGGTTCTGGCGATCGACGAGGTCTCACGCCTGGCGCGAGTGCAGGCAGGGGTCTTCGGCCCGCAGCTGGAGGAGCAGTTGCAGGCCCGCGGCTACACCTTCGGCCACTACCCGGACTCCTTCACCCACTCCACGCTCGGTGGCTGGATCGCGACCCGTTCCTCGGGCATGCAGTCGGATCGCTATGGCGACGTCGCCGATCTCACCCGCGGCCTCCGCGTCGTCACCCCCGCCGGGATCCTCGCCACCGAGCCGGTGCCGGCGACCTCGACCGGGCCGAGCGTGCGCGAGATGATCCTCGGCAGCGAGGGACGCCTCGGCATCATCACCGAGGCGACCGTCGAGGTCCGCCGCCTTCCTCAGGGGCGGCTTATCCTCGGCTATCTCTTCCCGACTTTCCTCGATGGCCTCGCCGCGATGCGCGACATCGCTGCGGCCGAGTGTTCCGTCTCGGTCAGCCGGGTCTCCGATGCGCCCGAGACCAAGTTCTCCTTCGCCACGCGCAAACAGCCGACCCTCCTCGACAAGGCCCAGTCGAAGGCCCTCACCACTTTCCTGACCCGTCGGCTCGGTTTCGATCTCGACCAGATGGCCCCCTCCTTCATCGGCTTTGAGGGCAGTGGGCGCCACGTCCCCGCGCAGCGCAAGGCGGTCGGCAGGATCGTCAAGCGCCACGGCGGTCTCTGCATCGGCTCCGGCCCGGGGGCGCTGTATGACCAGAAGAAGTTCGACACGCCCTATATCCGCGACTTCATGCTCGATCGCGGCATCCCCGCCGACGTCTCCGAGACGGCGATGCCGTGGAGCCGCCTGGTGCCTGTTCACGACGCGGTCAAGTCGGCGGGTCAGACCGCCTTCGCCGAACTCGGAGTCCAGGGCTTCCTCATGTGTCATCTCTCCCACAGCTACCACGGCGGTGCCTGTCTCTACTTCACGTTCTCCTTCAGGCCGACTCCGGATGGCGACGTGCTCGCCGAGTACGACCATGTCAAGTCGGCCATCCAGCAGGCGTTCGTCGACAACGGGGCGACGCTCTCGCATCATCACGCGGTCGGCACCGAACACGCGCGCTGGCTCGAGGAGGACATCTCTGCTCCTGGCGTGCGCATGCTCGAGGCACTCTTCGAGGGGACCGACCCGGGAGCGAACCTGAACCCCGGCAAGATCGTCTGATGGGTGAAGGCCCCGTCGAACCAGATCGGCCATGGGCCTGGAGCTTCCCTGCGCGGGTCGTACGCGAGTTCAGCATCTGCGGGGTCTTCGACGCGATCGTGCGCAGCTACGCCAGGACGGAGGTCGAGGGACGGGAGGAGCTCGCGGCGCTGGACGGTCCGGCGATCTTCGTCGCCAACCATTGCAGCCACGTCGACACCCCGGTGCTCCTCCGCGCACTGCCTGCCAGATGGCGCCGCCGCACGGCCGTCACCGCCGCCGCGGACTACTTCTATTCGAGCAGGCTGCTCGGCAGCGCGGTCACATTGGCCTTCGGGACGGTCCCGCTCGATCGCGTCGGTGGCGCCGGGGCACGCCCGACGACGGCGCTGACCCCGCTGGTCGAGGCCGGCTGGAGCCTCGTCGTCTTCCCGACCGGAACGCGGTCGCGTGACGGGCGGGTCGGCCCGCTGCGATCGGGCGCAGCGGTGTTGGCGGCGCGCCACGCCCTGCCGATCGTCCCGGTCCACATCACCGGCACGCGTGCCGCGATGCCGGTCGGTAGCAACTGGATGGTGAGGCCGCAGCATGGTGGCCGCCTCGGCCGGCACCGGATCGGAGTGACCTTCGGCGCACCGCTGGCGGTCGCCGCGGACGATGAACCGCGCGCGGTGATGGAGAAGGTGCGCCTCTTCCTGGCTGCGCAAGGGGAGGAGACGACCCCCGAACAGCCCTCCATCTCGGATCCTGCTCCGGTGTCCGAGGTGGCGCGTTTCGCCGAGCCTCGGGAGGTCTGAGTGGCAAAGGTCTTCCTCACCGGCGGCAGCGGCTTCATCGGCGGCGCCCTCACCGCGGCACTCCGCGAGCGCGGCGACGAGGTGGTCGCCCTCGCCCGCAGCGCGGAGGCAGCCGGGAAAGTCACCGCATCGGGAGCCGAGCCGGTGCGCGGCGACGTCCTCGACCGCAGCTCGCTTGACGCCGCGATCGTCGGCTGTGACCTCGTCTACCACGTCGCCGGTGTCAACTCCCATTGCCCCAAGGACCCTGCGCGCCTCACCCGCGTCAACGTCGACGGATCGGAGAACGTGGTGCGCGCCGCGGCCGCGGCCGGCGTCGCGCGTGTCGTCTTGACCTCCTCGGCCGCCTCGATCGGTGAGGCAGAGGGCACGGTCGGGACCGAGACCTCGCCCCACCGCGGCTCCTACCTTTCGGTCTACGATCGCTCCAAGCACGATGGGGAGCGAGCCGCCTTCGCCGCCGGGGCCGAGGCCGGGGTCGAGGTCGTCGCGCTCAACCCGTCCTCGGTGCAGGGACCGCCACGCGCGGGCGGCAACGGCGCCTTGATCATTGCCTACCTGAACGGCCGCCTGCGGGCCTTCGTCGACACCGCTGTCAGCATCGTCGACGTCCAAGACGTGGTGCAGGCGCAACTCCTCGCCGCCGCTCATGGTCGACCCGGCGAGCGCTACATCCTCAACGGCACGACCCTGCTCTCGCCGCAGGCGCTGGCGATCGTCTCCCGGCTGGCCGGGGTCGACCATCGGGTGATGATGATCCCGCCGCCGGTGGCGCGTGGGCTGACCACGGTTCTCGATGCGGCGATGGGGGTGCGCGGCAAGGTCTCGCCGCTCTGTCGGGCCCGGGTGGACACGATCCTCCACGGCCACCGGTATGACGGCTCGCGAGCGACCCGCGAGCTGGGTCTCGAGTACACGCCGGTGGAGGAGACTTTCAGGCGCACGATCGAGTGGGCCGTCCGCGAAGGCCTGGTGACGAAGCCACTTCCCGGTGTCGCCGGATCGGGCCCACCCGGGCCGGGGCCCGACCTATGTCACCGAGACACGTTCCCGAACCGTAGTCCCTCCCGAGGCGATCACGAGCACGTAGCGACCGTGACGCACGCTGCCCGAACCTTGCAGCACGACGGTCGCGCGACCGTCGGTCACCCGGCCTGCTCCTCCGGCCAGAACTACGTTGCCACGCAGGAGGCGGACCTGTACCCGTCCGGCTCCCGCGGCGACGAGTTGTACTTTGCAGGTCGTCTGGATCCGGTGTCCCGTCTGCTTACTGCGACATGTCACACGCCCATCGCGGCCAGGGCGGCCGCGACTGCCGCTGGAGCCCGTCTCGCCCTTGGGCCCGGACGGGCCGGTCGAGCCGATGGGGCCGGTCGTGCCGCCGGGCCCGGTCGTGCCGCCGGGCCCGGTCGGACCCGCCGGCCCGGCG
>ERZ778021.3553-NODE-3553-length-10996-cov-4.062060_pt1 | contig 10996 bp, 7 predicted proteins | sample MGYA00375751_ERZ778021 | MGnify/ENA primary metagenome ERZ778021 (study PRJEB29350, sample SAMN05389814) | bioreactor metagenome | isolation source: Thiocyanate stock bioreactor | place: South Africa: University of Cape Town | collected 2013-08-29 ... | reverse complement strand
GCCGAGCAGATGCCGCTCACCATGTAGACGGCGATTGTGGTGGCCCTGACGTTGACACCTGCGAGATACGCCGCCCGCGGGCTGTTGCCGAGCGCATAGACCCACCGACTGAACACGGTTTTGCCGAGCAGCCCCACGCCAAGCAGCACGAAGGCGATCACCAAGAAGACCACCGGCGTTACGCCAAGCACCTTGCCGGTCATCAGCCAGCGCAGGCCAGGCGATGTGAAGCCTGACGGCGTGCCGTCGCTGAACACCAGCGCCGCACCCTGCAATATGCCATTCATGGCCAGCGTGACGACGATGGGCGGCAGGCCCAGAACGGCCACGCCGGCGCCGTTCAGGAATCCGATAAATGCACCGATGGCCAGCACAAGCGGGATTACCCACACCGATGTCACATTCGAACCGTTGATCAAGCCTGCGGTGAGGATGCCGCAAAAGGCGACGGTCCAAGCTATGGAAAGATCGAGGCCGCCCGAAAGGATGACCGTGCCCTGCCCCAGCGCAAGGATCGCGAGGAACGACCCCAGCACGATGAGGGAATTGTAGTATTTCCAGCTGAAGACCGTATCGCCGCCATAGACCAGCTGGGTCGCGACCACCACCAGCACGAAGGCCAGATAGGCCGGCAGCACGATGCGCACCAGGTCGGAATGGCGGGCGAGCCACGACACGTTCCAGCCGACGTCCGCCGCGCTGTCCGCAGTTGGGGCCAGCGGCACCGCAAGGCCCTGCTTGCTGGCGGACGTACCATTGCGCCACGCCTTGAGACGCAGAGAGAGTGTGTTGAGATAGCTGCGCAGGGGGGACGACGGGCCGAGAGCGCCGGCCATCGCCGCAACCACAAGGACCAAGCCTTCGGCCACGGTGCTGTAGTAAGCCGACACATCCAGCGACAGCAGGATGTTGACCATGATCATCAGCGTGTAGGCGCCAAGCACGGAACCCAAGGCACCACCGCGCCCGCCCGCCAGCGAGGTGCCGCCGAGCACGACCGCCGTGAAGGTCTGAAGTAGGATCGGATCTCCGACCAGCGGGTCGGCCGCGCCGGTCTGCGCGCTGATGAAGACGCCGGCCGAGCCGTAGAACAACCCGGCGATGGTGAAGGCCCAGAAGCGGGTCCAGGGAACGGACAACCCCGCCGAGCGGGCTGCATCGGCGTCGCTGCCCACCGCATAGAGCGCCGTGCCGAAACGCAGGCTCTTCAGATACCGCCAGACCAGCAGGCCGGCCGCGATCACCAAGACCGAAGACGGCAGGATGCCGGGAATGGCGGAGCCGGAGAAAAAGGAGGTGATCTCCGGCGCCACGGCGCCGCCCGGATCGGGCATGATCAGCAGCGTAACGCCATGGACCAGGAACATGGTAGACAAGGTAACGACGATGGACTGAAGCCTGAAATAGGCGACGAAGAACCCGTTGAAGGCACCGACGAGCCCTCCCACCAGAAGGCCAAGCAGGACGACGCCGATCTGCGCCGCGAGCGTGTCCTGAGGCAGCGAGGCGACGGTGACGTTGACCAGTGAAATCGTCGCACCGGCCGAAAGGTCGAAGCCGCCGCACAGGACGACGATGGTCTGGCCGATCGCTGCCAGAGCAAGCGGAGCGCCGCCATTGGCAAGGGAGCTGAAATCGAAATAGCTCATGGGCGCGGGCGAGATGACGTTAACCAGCACCAGCGCGAGCAGGAATATGACGACGATGGCGGCGAGGCCGCGGCTCCTCAGCGCGAGCGCGGCGAAGCCGCCGCGGGGCCTTGGTGCGGTGGCGTGCATAGACTGTGCCATATCAGTGCGTGGCCGCCGGAGCCCGGTGAGCACCGATGGCCGCCTCGATGATGGCATCCTCGGAAAGCTCGTCGCCGCCGCCCTGCCGGGCGATCCGGCCGCCATACATGACGAGCACGCGATCGCATAGGTTCACCAGTTCGGGGATTTCCGTCGAGAACATCAGCACCGCTCCCCCTTTGTCGGCGAATTCGCGGATCATCACGTAGATTTCATGCTTAGTGCCGACATCAACGCCGCGCGTCGGATCGAACAGCAGGAGCAGCTGGTTTCCAGTTAGCATCCATTTGGCCATGGCGATCTTCTGCTGGTTTCCACCGCTGAAGGTGCCAACCTTGCTGTAGAGGGCGCGCTGGTCGACCTGGATGGCCTTCATCGCATTGCTGACGGCCTGGCGCTCACGGGCAGCGTTGATGAGGCCGAACCGGGCAAACTTACGAAGGCTGGGCAGGGATGCGTTGCGACGCCCGTCCAGCTTCAGGAACAGCCCTTCGGTCTTGCGATCTTCCGGCACGAGACTGATGCCGATATTGGAGCGGATGGCATCGCGCGGCGATGTCAGCACAACTTCCTTGCCGCGCACGAGCAGCCGGCCGCCAGTGATCGGCAGCGCGCCGAAGCAGGCCATGAAGAGCTCCAACTGGCCCATGCCCTGCAGGCCGGCGACGCCAAGAACCTCACCCGGCGACAGTGCGAAGGACGCATTCCTGAGCCGGTTTCCGACCGAGACGGACCGCGCTTCCAACGCGGGCTGCGTGGCGGGAGGCAGCGCCTTGCCGCGCGGCGGGAAGGTCGCTTCCAGCGAGCGCCCGACGATCATGCGCACCACCTCGTCCTCAGACAGCTCGCCGACCCGGGCGGTGCCGGTTTCCTTGCCATTTCGCAGAACGGTCAGATACTCGCAGAACTCGTTCACTTCTGGCATACGATGCGAGATGAAGATGCTCGAGACGCCCTGTGCCTTCGACTTGGCGATGATGTCTCCCAGCCAGACGATGTCAGGGCCGGACAGCGTCGACGTCGGCTCGTCGAGAAGCAGGATGCGCGGCTTGCGGAAAATCGCCCTCGCGATCTCGAGCCTCTGGCGCAGGGCCAAATCGAGGTCGCGCAGCTCGGCGCGCGGATCGACGAAGCCGAGGCCGAGCTTCTCCAAGTGCTCGGCGACGATCCGTTCGGCTTCCGATTTCCGGATTTGCCCGGCCGCGTTTCGAGGCTCGTAGAGCAGCAGCATGTTCTGCGTGACGGTGAGGTCCGGAATCTGCGTCATTTCCTGGAACGCAGTCTGGATGCCGAGCCGATGCGCATCGCGCGGGGAACCGATGGACACGTCCTGGCCATGGACGACAAGGCGACCGCCGTCGGGCCTGACCAGTCCGCTCAGGACCTTGACCAAGGTGGATTTGCCCGCACCGTTCTCGCCGAGAAGGGCGTGCACGGTGCCTGCCTTGACCGTGAAGGACGCATCGTTGAGCGCCACGGTCGGCCCATAGGCCTTGCGCAAGTTCATGACCGAGATGGCAGCTACGGCATCAGACACTGCAGCACTCGCGAAACGTACGGGATTGTTGAAGCATCTGGCGCAAAGCGCCAGATGCTTGGCGATATGCCGGCTATTATTCTTCCGGCGTACCAGTAAGGGCGGCATTCAAGCCGACCTGCGGCAGGTCCTTCGAGAAGATCGAGGCGTACCAGCCCGGGTTTGGGATGATCTCCGGGTTGAAGGTGTTGCAGCCTGCATTCATCTCGTCCCACGAGCCGGTCTCGCAGAGCTTGACCGTTTCGTTGGTCACCGGTCCGGGCGACAGAAGGACCGTCTTCTCGACCGTCTTGCCTTCCAGCACATCCATTGCGATCTTCAGCGCATAGGCACCCGGATAGGCTTGGGAGCTGGCCGAGATGCTGGGCGCGCCGAGCGGACGATAGGTGCCGTTCGCGCCGGCAACTTCGGCGTCCCGGGGCAGCATCTGGATGCGGTGACCGTTCGAGCCTTCGCCGGCACAGGGCAGGATCTTGTCGTCCGCGGTGCCCGCCTCCAGCTGCATGGAGTTCGCAGTGTAGCACCCGACCTGCATCCATAGCCCGTTCAAGCTGTCCCAGTTGTGGGTCGCCACGATCTTGGACAGTTCCGTGCGCGCGACGGCTTGGCTCCACATGCCGTTGGCTTCGGCGACGACCTTGATATCGGGATATTTCGCGAACACTTCGCGCGCGGCCTTGTTGCGCAGCGTATCGACCGAGGTGCCGGAGACGCCGGTGATCATAACGATGTTGCCCTTGCCGCCCAGCTTGTCGGCAAGCCACTGCGCCGTGACGCGGCCCCATTCCTCCTGGTCGATGTGAACGTTGTAAGCGCACGGCTCCTCGATCACGCCGTCATAGGCCACGATGGTCACGCCCTTGGCGCAGGCGTTCTTGACGGCCTCGTTCAGCGCGGTCGGCGAAATCGGATAGACAATGATCGCCTCGGCACCGGCCTGGACCATCGCGTTGATCTGCTGGATCTGCTTCTGGGCATTGGGGCCGGCCACCTGAACCTTGAGGTCGACCTTGTCCGCATAGTCCTTGGAGGCCGCCATGGCCTTGAGCATGTTGGCGGCTTCGGCCTGCCAGTCGTTGCCGATATAGCTCATGCTCAGATAGATTTTTCGGCGATCCTCGGCGCCCGCATTCGAAGTGAGCGCCACAGCGGCGACAGCAGCCGTCATCGACGCCAGAAAGGCGTTTTTCCAGAACTTCATTGATTTCCTCCCTGAGCCAAGGGGCGGGCTCCTCCCGACGACCCTGAAGCTAGCTCTCCTCACCATCCAGCCGGCCGGCTCGCATGTTTGTCGGCTCGCCGGACTGACTGATTGTCGGACAATAACTCTAGTTCCAAAGGGTCGTCAACGTCATTGATCGAGATCATGCGAATTTTTCTGATTTCCGCGGCTAAACACGCCGCTTTGCCTCTTCAGAGGTCCGGCTGGTCGCGCGGCCACCATGCCGAAGGCAGGTCGTTCTCGCTTACGGAGGCACCAAAGCGGGGTGGCCGTTTTTCCCGAAACGCCGCCAGCGCCTCATCGACATCGGGCAGGGCAAGCGTGGCCACCAGCGCCCGCGATTCATAACGATGCGCCTCGACTGGATGGCTTGCGCCGAGCATCCGCCACAGGAGCCGCCGGGTCATCGCCACCGAAACCGGGGCGCCATTCGCCGCTATGTCCGCTGCTATCTGCATGGCACGCGGCAACAGAGCCTCTGGTGCCGCGGTTTCATGGACGAGGCCGCGCCTGAGCGCCTCGTCAGCTCCGACAATGCGGCCACTCATCATCCATTCCGTGGCAGTCGCGATACCCACGACACGGGGAAGGAACCAACTCGAGCACGATTCCGCGACGATGCCACGCCGGACAAAGACGTAGCCGAAGCTGCCGGCGCTCGAACAGATTCGTATGTCCATTGGCAGGACGAGACTGGCTCCGAAACCTATGGCAGGTCCGTTGATCGCGCCGATCACAGGCTTGTTCATCCGGAAGATGCGCAGCACCACTCTTGCACCCACATCTGCCGGCACGCCTTCGCCGGTGACCGGGCTCCCTCCCGCGGGCAGTGAGAAGCCGCTCGTCAGGTCGGTGCCGGCGCAGAACGCCCGGCCTGCACCGGTGACGACGACAGCCCTGACGGCGTCTTCACGGTCGAGCGTCTCCAGGACATCGAAAAGATCGTCGATACTTTCCTGCGTGACAGCGTTCAGCTTTTGAGGGCCGTCCAGCGTCACCACCGCCACATACCCCTCAACGGCGTAGCGGATTCTCGTTCGTTCCATGCCCTGCTCCTCTGAAGGTCTTGACCATACAGTTGACAAAGCGGATTTTCCCCTGTCAACAGCCCAATTGTCGGACAGTAAGACATTTCGACGAGGGATCATGAACCGGCTGCATGTCTCATTGCAACGCAACGGGCACATTGGATCGGTCGTCTTCGACCGCCCGGAGGCGCTGAATGCGCTGACACCTGAAATGATCGCGGAATTCGGCAGGCTCGTCGCCGAGGTCGCCGAGGACAGTGGCATACGCTGCCTCATCCTGCGCGGAGAGGGGCGGGCTTTCATGGCGGGAGGCGACCTGGGGTATCTTCACGCTGCAGGCGACACGGCGCCGGATGCCGCGCAAGCGACGATCCGCTGCCTTAACGAAGCCGTCAGCCGGTTGATCAGACTCAGCAAGCCGACGGTCGCCTGCGTTCACGGCAGTACCGCAGGGGTCGGCCTCAGTCTGATGCTTGCCTGCGACGTGGCAATCGCCGCCGAGGACGCGCGGTTCGTCTACGCCTACGACGCCATCGCGAGCGTACCGGACGGCGGCTTGTCCCAATCCCTGCCGCGGGCAGTCGGGCTCGGAAATGCCCTCAAGATCGCGTTCCTAGGCGGCAAGCTCGATGCTCGGCAGGCTGCGGGGATGGGGCTCGTTGCCATGACGGTTCCCGCTGCGGACCTCGTACAGACCGGCATGGTGGTGGCGACGCGACTGTCAGGGCCAAACCGGGATGCGCTGGTGCGCACCCGCCGCCTCTTCCGTGAAGGATTCGACCGCACGCTTGAAAACCAGCTGGAGCGGGAGAGGCTCGAGTTTGGCACATGCGCGGAAACGACGGCGTTCCGGGCCGCGATAGACAGCTTCTTCGCCAGGCGCGCGGCGAAAGACAACTAAAGCGTTAACGACCTGTCTATCGGACTGTCCAGCGGAAGCTTTGCCATCAGCCAGCCCCGCTTGAGATCCTCGATGTGCTTCGCAGCCCAGATTTCCGCGTGCTGCACGTCCCGGCGCTCCAGCGCGCCGACCATTTCCGCATGCGCCCTGACGAGACGGCTCGCCGCCTGCGGGAGTTGCGGCTGGATCTGCTCGAAGGCTGGATAGAGGAGCCGGCCCACAGGCTCGCGACTCAGCAGCAGCGCGTGATTATGGGCGGCCTCCGACAAGAGTGTATGGAATTCAAGATCGAGGATGCCTGGCGAGACGCCGTTCTCCACGGCGTGCCTGGTCGCTTCGAGGTTCTCTTTGACGACGGCAAGTTCCGCCTCGGTGATATTCTCGGCGGCGAGCTTGGCGGCAAGCGGCTCGAGCACCCGCGACACGTCCCAAAGCTCGCCGAAGGTCACGGCCCTCATGACAAGGGCGCGCGTGGTGCGCGGCGTGAGATCGGCGTGATCGGGAATGGTCACGATCAGACGCTTGCGCCCTTCGCGGCGGACCAGCCCATCGCTCTCCAACTGGCGGATGCCTTCCCGCACGGTCGACCGGTTGACCCCGAACCGGGACGCCAGATCGACCTCGCTCGGCAACGGATCGCCGGGCTTGAGCAAGCCGGAAAGGATGTACCGCCGCAATTCGTTCGAAACCACCTGATAGGCGGGCGGTACGCTCAGTTTCTCTATGTTCAGCATCCCATGCTCTCGTCGCCGCGCCCCCGCCGGTTGCCCATCAAGCAGCGGACGACGTGCCCTTGCCCGCGCCTGCCTGCTTCACGGCAGCCCGGCGAAGCTTGGCAGCCTCTATCTCTTCGCGCGCAATACCGCGCAAATGAACTTCGTCCGGTCCATCGATGTAACGTAGTGCCCTACCCCAAGTCCACAAGAACGCAAGGGGCGTGTCGGCGGTCAGGCCTTTTGCTCCGAAGACCTGCATAGCGCGATCGACCACGCGCGTCTGCAGGCGGGCGGCCACGATCTTGATCGCCGAGATCTCGCGCCGGGCCGCCTTGTTGCCGGCGGTGTCCATCAGCCAGGCCGCCTTCAGGTTCAATAGCCGGGCCTGCTCGATCTCGATGCGCGACTCCGCGATCCAGTCGCGAATGTTCGCATTGTCGGAAAGAGGCTTGCCGAATGTGCTGCGCGACAAGGCGCGTTCGCACATGAGTTCCAGCGCCAGCTCGCATTGGCCGATGGTGCGCATGCAATGATGGATGCGCCCGGGGCCGAGGCGGGCCTGCGCTATGGCAAAACCTGCCCCCTCTTCGCCGAGAAGGTTGGAAACCGGGACCCGCACATTCTCGAACGCCACCTCGCAGTGCCCTTCCGGAGAATGGTGGTGCATGAGGGGAACGTCCCTCACCACCCGAAAGCCCGGTGTTTCCTTCGGGACGATGACGAAGGAATGCCGCCGATGCTTCGGCGCATCGGCAGACCGGTCCGACACGCCGAACACCAATGTGAAGGCGAAGAGCGGATGCACCGCTCCGGTGGTGAACCATTTACGGCCGTTGATGACGAAATGGTCGCCGTCGCGATCGATGGTTGTCTCCAGATTGGTCGGATCGGAGGATGCGACGTCGGGCTCCGTGATCGACACGCCCGAACGGATGTCGCCCGCCAACAGGGGGCTGAGCCATTTCGTCCGCTGCTCCGGCGTCGCGAACATGTGGAGGATTTCCATGTTGCCGGTGTCCGGCGCATTGCAATTGAACACCTCGGACGACCATGGGATGCGCCCCATGATTTCTGCCAGCGGCGCATACTCCATATTGCTCAGAGCCGTCCCCGGCTCGTCTGGGCGAAGCGCGGGAAGAAACAGATTCCACAGGCCTGCCTCCTTCGCCTTTCGCTTCAAGGGCTCGACGACCTCGCTGGGATACGTGCCCGAATGCACGATCTCATGCCAGCGCGCGTCGTTCGGCAGGATAAGACGTTCCATGAAATCGTTGAGCTGCTCCCTCATCGACAGCACTTTTTGCGAATACTCGAAGTCCATGGATATCCTCTCTTTACCCGGCCGCTGGTCCGGTTCGACGGCGTCCGCGCCTATGCGCAAGTCCGCCCACGTGATAGGCCTGCCCGGAAGCCATCCGCCGGCCTGTTTTGCCTCGGCATATCAATCGGCGATGAGGGCTCGCAGGGCGTTCTTGAGCACCTTTCCGTTGGCGTTGCGCGGCAGTGGCTCCTTGAGGAAGGTGACGCCGTCGGGCACCTTGTAGTCGGAAAGGCGCTCGCCGCAGAAACTTCTGATCGCGCCCTCGTCCGAGAGCGTGCCATCGCTGTAGATGAAGGCGTGAACCCGCTCGCCCAGCACCGGGTCGGGCTTGCCCACCACGGCGCTCTCGATCAGCCCAGGCATGTGAGCCAGCGTGCTTTCGACCTCGATGCAATAGACCTTGAAGCCGGCGCGGTTGATCATGTCCTTCTTGCGGTCGAAGACATAGACATAGCCTTCCTCGTCCTTGGATCCGATGTCGCCGGACACCCAGTATCCCATGGTGAATCCGGCCTTGGTTCCGGCCGGATTGTCCCAATAGCCGGGCACGACGACGGCACCGCCGATGAGGAGCTCGCCGCTCTGGCCGGCAGGCACTTCCCTGCCTTCGTCGTCCACGACGATGATGTCGGCGCAGGGCAGAACCTTGCCGACGGAACTCGGTGCCTTGCGTATGTCGCCGAGAGGCATGATGGCTACGGGGGAACTGGTCTCGGTCGATCCGTAGACGTTGCACAGGATGAGGTTCGGCAACGCCTTGGCCAGCTTGTCGATCGTCGCCTCGGGCATCGCGGCGCCGCCAAAGCCCGCCACACGCCAGGTCGAGAGATCGAAGCTTGAGAAGTCGGGGTCCAGCAGCAGCAGATTGTAGATCGCCGGTACGACGACGGTGAAGTTGATCTTCTCGCGCGAGGCAAGTTCGAGGAACTGCCGCGCCTTGAATTCCCTCTGGATCACGGTGGTGCCCGCCACCCGGATGGTGGTCAGGATGATCGCGACGAAACCGGTCACATGAGAGGCCGGCACCGCCAGCATCGCAACCGCGCCTTCAGCCAAATCGAAGCCGCTCTGATAGTGCAACAGCGTATGGATCGTGCTGACATGGGTCAGCATCGCGCCTTTCGGCTTGCCGGTGGTGCCGGACGTATAGAGCAGGCAGAACGTATCTTCCTCTGCAATGTCGGGAAAGGCGACTGCATCGCAGTCCGCATAAAGGCTCGTGAAGGGTTCGCCCCGTCCTTCACCCACGACATAGACATGCCGGAGCGAGGGGACAGCTTCGCCGGCCGGCACGTTCGCCTCGTACTGGGCATCATATATGATGCCCGAAGTGGTGCACTGGTTAAGGACGAACTCCACTTCCGGGAGCTTTTGGCGAATATTCATCGGCACGGAGATCAGGCCGGCGCGCGCCGCCGCCAGGGCCGCATAGACAAATTCCAGGCCATTGCCGAGCAGCAGAGCCAGGCGATCGCCCTTCTTGAACCCCGCATGCACCAGATTGCGCGCGATCCGCTCAACCTTTTCATCAAGTTCGCGATAGGTCACGCGCAGATCGCCGCAGACGAGAGCCACCCGGTCCGGGGCCCTGTGCACCGCACTGAGAAACATCTCGTTCATGTTGGCCGGCCGCTCGATAAAGCAGCGTACGATTCGTTCCCCGTACCGAACCTCATGGCGTGTCGCCGGAAACGGCATTGCAACCTCCCTGGAATGACAACATGCAGCCGCCTCCCCAGCGGCTGCGTCAACTTACGGAATCGTGACGACTACTTTCCCTTTCACCTGCCTTGAGGCAAGCAGCTTCAAGGCTTCTGAAGACCCGGCCAGTTCGAAGACGCGATAGATGAACGGCCGAATCTTCCCGGCCGCATACAAGGCCAGCAACTCGTCAACGGCCTGGGCATGGCGCACAGGATCACGATCGATAGCCGCGCCCCAAAACACGCCGCGGATGTCGCAACTCTTCAGAAGCGCCAGGTTGAAAGGCAACGCGGGTATGCCCGCCGGAAAGCCGACCACGAGATAGCGGCCTTCCCATGCTATGCTGCGCAATGCGGGCTCGGCATACTCCCCACCGACCGGGTCATAGACGACCGACGCGCCCGAAGGACCGCAGACCGCCTTGAAGCGCTTCGCCAGTTCCTTCTGCCCGTCCTTGCCGAGCGGACCCCGCTCGTAGAGGACCGCATCATCGGCGCCCAGTTCGCGTGCCGTCTCGAGCTTCTCCTCGCTCGACGCCGCGGCAATCACGCGCGCGCCCATCGCCTTGCCCAGTTCGACCGCGGCAAGGCCGACCCCGCCGGCTGCGCCGAGCACGAGAAGCGTCTCTCCGAGGCGGAGCTTCGCCCTGTCCTTCAGGGCGTGGTAGGAGGTGCCATAGGTCATGAGGAAGGCGGCCGCTTCGTTGAACGGCATGTCGTCCGGTATGGCCGAGCAGCGCGCGGCGCTCACGCAGACATATTCGGCCATGCCACCCCA
>ERZ778021.3550-NODE-3550-length-11008-cov-3.456313_pt1 | contig 11008 bp, 8 predicted proteins | sample MGYA00375751_ERZ778021 | MGnify/ENA primary metagenome ERZ778021 (study PRJEB29350, sample SAMN05389814) | bioreactor metagenome | isolation source: Thiocyanate stock bioreactor | place: South Africa: University of Cape Town | collected 2013-08-29 ... | reverse complement strand
TTCTGCGGGAATTAGAGGTAATTGATTTGCGTATTGCCAAATGCTCATTAGTGTAAAAGTACTTTTCTGCCACGAGTCTCGCCAGTTTGATCAAAACGATGCAGGCCTTTCTGGAAAGTTACGACAGATTATATGATGACCAATGTCATCTGGCAATCGGAGTTGCGTGAAAGTACTTTTCACGGATGAGCGTGGAGCTATCTTGAAGGTGAAATATGTGCAGATGGGGACTTCCATATAGCTACGAAGTTTTCGCCAGCAAGGAAAAATATATTTAATCAGAGAGAAACGGGTTTCGCCGTAGCGAGATTTGGCGCTCGATGATTGATAGCAAACAAGCAATCATTTGCAAATTGAAATTGATTAAGAAGAATTGCGCGTTGGTGAAGTATGTGTCGAAAGCTATTTGGTGGGAAGTTTCTATCGAAATGAATTGTTGTATTCCTACCATTTTTTCGGGAGATACTCTTTTCAGATGTCCGGCGCACCGCTATGACGATGATATGCGGACGGTTATACTACCGAAATAAACTTATCTTAAAAACGTGATGAAAAAGTAAGCAAAACCCAACGATCCACTCATACACTGGTGCAGTATCTTGGTTTCCTGAATAAGCGACACGATTTTTGTGGCAGTCGCCTTCAACGTTTTTGCTTGGATGATCAGGCAGCGGTAAAAGTACTTTCAGAGAGAACAATATACGGAGAGACAGGTGAAGAACAAATTTTTTAAGAAATTCCCATGCCTACAACAAAGATTAAAAAATTAACGATTCGAAAGTTCCGCGCTTTGAATAATGTTGAAGTCGAATTCGGAGATCGTATCACGGTGATCTGCGGCAAAAATGGCACCTCTAAATCATCCATCTTGGGGATTGCCGCACAAATTTTTAGCTTCGAAAAGGATTATCTCAAAGATGCACCACTGGATCATAGGACGATAACGGGTGCTCCTTTCAAATCTCAATATCGAGATCACCTTCGCATCTCTGATAAGTTCGATCGCCCCAACTCTTGGGACATTGAAGTTGAAGTTTTCGACGGCTACACCCAATCTGATGCGACGGGGGAATTGAAGTTGTCCAAGCGGCAAGACAAGCAGCAGACCAAGCAGCAGACCATCCCCAGACCGATTTTGCGTAACAATTCAACAGTAGGTAAGGCCACTAAAGGCGAGAATGCAAGCCGGAACTTCACGCACCCCGTCATCTTCCTTGGGTTGAAACGCCTGTACCCTATTGCAAACCGTGAAGACTATAAAACCGAAGAATACGATTACCTCGCGGAGCATAAAGATGATTTTCGTAATTTGACCAACAAGATATTAAATCGAAAGCATGTTGCAGTTACTGGAACATCGGGAACGGTGCTTTCGGCAGTTTCGCACGGCAATAATTACGACCAGGACTCCGTTTCAGCGGGTGAAGACAATACTGGCCAACTGATTCTCGCTTTGCTATCCTTTAAGAAGTTAAGAGAAGATTATCCAGATTATAAAGGTGGTTTGCTCCTTATCGATGAAGCTGATGCGGGACTATTTCCAGGTGCGCAGACTGAATTAATCGAAGTTCTCTATAAAATGGCAATGGATTTAAACTTGCAGATAGTGATGACTTCTCATTCTCCTACTTTAGTCGAAACCGTTTATGAAAAAAGCCAGTCTTTATCCAGAGATTTCAAGACTGTTTATTTGACGGATTCGTATGGAGACATACAAGCTCAGCATGATGTGTCGTGGCAACAGATAAATGCCGATTTACATACCGAAACATTAAAAATAGACAAGCATACTTCTCTGCCGCCCATCAATGTATATGTCGAAGATCAAGAAGCTCGAGACCTCTTGAAGGCAATTCTCTTTGGGCATGGAATATACAGAATTTTTAAATTCGTAGATGTCAATATAGGAGAATCGCAATACAGAGACTTACTTAAACGGAAGGTACCTGAGTTCAGTAAAAAGAGTATTATCTGTTTAGACGGCGATGTTAAAAGTGACACAGGAAAAGTTATCTTAAGGCTGCCTGGAAAAATTGCACCGGATAAAGTCATATTTGAATATCTTTATAACTTCTCTGCAGATCATCCGATTTGGCGTAATTCCCAAGGCTTTACTCATGCAGTATTTACTAAGAGAGCAATGGATATCAGTCAGCAATTAGAATTACATTCCAACGAAGAAGCGATCGACCTAAAGGCCATTATTGATAAATACCAATCAGACGGTGATGCAAAAGGGAATAAGCTCCGAAAGCCATTTAAGGATTTTTATCAAAACAGCGATGTTCAGTCATTTCTCAAATCCGAAAAAGTATGGATCCAATGGGTGAAAGATCACGAAATAGAATGCTCAGAGTTCAAAAGAACTTTTTTAATGAAGGCTAAAACGATACTTGAGAAAGAATTTCACGTGGACAAATCAAAATTAGATTTCCTTGTCGCCAAGAATCCGCAAAAGAGAAAAAGATAATGTATATAGCTAGGAAAACTCATACTCCATTGCGTTACCCAGGAGGAAAAACGGCCTTTGCTCCGTATATATCGTCTTTAATGCAAATTAATGGTCTGGCGGGTGGTCATTATATGGAGCTTTATGCGGGAGGCGCAGGAGTAGCGCTAAGCTTACTTTATGAGGGGCTTGTTGAACACGTCCACATCAATGACTACGATCCCGCTGTCTCTGCTTTCTGGATTGCTGCTACTAAGCATAACGACGACCTGCTTGAATTACTTAATGACACGCCGATCACAATGAAACAGTGGTATAAATGGCGAGCAATTCTGCGCGGAGAGAAAGAAGGTAATGTAGTAGAGCAAGGATTTGCTACGCTATTCTTAAGCAGAACAAACCGATCCGGAATTCTTAAGGGAGGTGTGACCGGGGGAAAAGAACAGCAAGGACAATATAAAATGGATGCACGTTTCAAAAAACCCGTGCTTTCGCAAAAAATCATCAAGATCGGTAAGTATGCCAATAAAATCTCTGTTCACGGCAAAGATGCATTAGAATTACTTCGAGACTGCGATCATTTATTGCCCCGAAATTCGCTTATCTACCTTGATCCTCCTTACTACGTCAAAGGTCAGGGTTTATACCGAAACTATTATAATCACGCCGATCACTTGGCAATTGCCCATGCAATACGCAATAAGAACTTCAAACATCGCTGGATAGTAACTTACGACGATGTTCCGCAGATTAGAGAAATGTATAGCACCAGCCCAATCCTGAATTATGATTTGCAATATACGGCACAAAGACGTTATGCAGGACGCGAGGTAATGTTTTTTAGTGAGGAACTTACCGCTCCCTCTGAAACTTCCATTCAGTGAGCAAACATGCTCTACCTCCTTCTTGAAGATGGCCAACATCGTTGCCGCGCTACTGATACAAACTTTGCTTTACTTCCAGTTATCACTACAAGAAACTTGGATTGTGGCAATCCGCTCCAGTTTTTAGCGGTTATCCAATAGAGGAATTAACGGGCACAAAGAGAGCCACAAAGCTTTTTTGTATAAGTTTTCTTGGGTTTTATAAAAAAATCGGGATGGCGGGATTTGAACCCACGACCTCTTGACCCCCAGTCAAGCGCGCTACCAAGCTACGCCACATCCCGTAAATGTGCGCAACTTATTCTATCGCGATTTGGGTAAAAGTCAAGTCGGTAGTTGGCATGATTCGTGATCATTAGCAAATTCTGGAGGAGAAAAATGACTGTTTATGGAATGAATCATGTGGCGTTGGAAGTGACGGATGTGGATTTAGCGGTGAAATTTTACACCGAAGTAATTGGATTGAAACTACGAAGCCAAGGCGAAAGTCAGGCTTTTTTTGAAATGGGTGAGCATCAATTTTTGGCGTTGTCCCTGGTAAAAGAAAAGCAACCTGATAAGATACGTCATTTTGGAATTGTGGTGAAAGATGATGACGAAATTGCTGAAGTGCGGCGCAGAGTGGAGAAATGGGGATTAGAACTCAATCCGTCATTCGCCTGCGACTTTCGTGATCCCTTCGGCAATCGGATTCAAGTGGTGGACTTAAGCGTGGTAGATTAACGGCAGTGCCCAGTGCTGAGTTGTGAGTGCTGAGTAAAAGTACTTATAGCTGGTACACAACACTGGATTCCCGCGTGCGCGGCAATGACGAATTACGGGTGTAAAAGTACTTTTATACCCGAAATTCTAATTTCTAACTCCTGACTTCTTACTCCTCAATGCTCAAACGGCACTTCACCGAAGGCTTGCGCCAATAATAAATCCTGTTCCTGCCGATGGCTGCTTGCGGAGCCAGTGGCAGGGCTGGCGGATGGCGGGCGATACATGCCCAGAAATGGCAGACGGTTATCGATGTTGCGGCTGAGCCAGACGCGCATGTGTCGCCAGGCGCCCATGTTCATTGGTTCTTCCTGAATCCAGAAAACAGGAGTGCCGTCCGCATACTGGCGCATCGCTTCAAAGATTTCTTTTTCGGGGAAAGGATATAACTGCTCCAAACGCAAAATGGCGACATCGGGGCGATTGGCGTCTTCGCGTTTGCTCATCAATTCGTAATAAATTTTCCCGCTACACAATAATACCCGTTTCACGGATTTTGGATCGCGGGCCGGCGCGTCGGGGAGAACACGTTGGAAGGTTCCTTTGGTGAAATCTTCCAGCGGAGAAACGGCATCCAAATGCCGCAGCAGGCTTTTTGGTGACATCACAACAAGCGGCTTGCGCCATGGGCGCAACACCTGACGTCGCAGCAGATGGAAAAACTGTGCAGGAGTTGTGGGGTAAGTCACCTGGATATTGTCTTCGGCGGCCAGCTCCATAAACCGTTCAATGCGGGCGCTGGAATGTTCAGGGCCGGAGCCTTCCATGCCGTGCGGCAAGAGCATCACAAGACCACTGAGGCGATGCCATTTATCTTCGCCGCTGGCGATAAATTGATCGACGATGACTTGCGCGGCATTCCAGAAATCGCCAAATTGCGCTTCCCAGATGACCAGACTGTCTGGCGAATCCAGCGAATAGCCATATTCAAAACCCAGCACGCCAGCTTCGCACAGCGGGCTATTGATAATTTCCACAGCGGCCTGTTTGTCTGAAAGATTCTGTAAAGGACACCAGATATTGCCGTTTTCCACATCGTGCATCATGGCGTGGCGATGGCTGAAAGTGCCGCGTTGTGAATCTTGCCCGCTGAGACGGATTGGTGTGGGATGCTTTTCGGTGGCAATGCTGGCCAGCGCCAACGCTTCACCAGCTGACCAATCCAAACTTTGCTCACCCGCGATCATCGCCTGGCGACCACTGATCAATCGCTTTAAGCGCTTGTGGAGATTAAAATCATCCGGGACAGTGGACAGCTTTTGCAATAATTCAATAGCGCGTTTTTGCGGGATACCGGTTTTGGGATCTGGCGCGTTGCTTTCCCTGCCGCCCAGATATCCTGTCCACACGCCACCCATGGTGTCGGTCGGCAAGCGGAAACTTTCATTTCTGGCCGCACTGAGCTCTTCCTCAAAATGTTCTCGTCGGCGCTCTGCCAGTTGATTCGCCTCTTCACGTTCCACGCCGCCCAGCTTGAGTAAATGGTTCAGATAGGATTCTCGCACATTGGGGCGCTTGCTGATTGCGTCATACAATATCGGTTGCGTGAAAGCCGGTTCGTCACTTTCGTTGTGTCCCCAACGGCGATAGCAATATAAATCGATTACGACATCACGCTGGAATTTCTCGCGGAAATCCAACGCCAAATGCACCACCTGCGCCACTGCTTCAGGGTCTTCGCCGTTGACATGGAAGATAGGAATCGCCAGCATCTTGGCAATATCCGAAGCGTAAGTGCTGGAGCGCCCCTCGCGCGGCGTGGTGGTGAAACCGATTTGGTTATTGACAACCACATGCAACGTTCCGCCAACGGTGTATCCGCTGAGGCGGCTCATGTTGAGTGTCTCCTGCACAATTCCTTCACCGATAAAAGCGGCGTCGCCATGAATCAGTAAAACCATGCCTTTGCGATGTTCTTCGTCATGATGGCGATCCTGCTTGGCGCGCATTCTGCCGATGGCGACGGGGTTGGCGAATTCTAAATGGCTTGGATTGAAGGTGAGCGATAACTTGACCTTTTCGCCCTTGGAGGTGTTCCAAATTTTGTTGTAGCCCAGATCGCCACGTCCCATGTGACGTTCGGGATCGGTGTCATCAAATTCGCGGAAGATGGAACGAGGGCTTTTGCCGATGATATTGGCCAGCACGTTGAGTCGTCCGCGATGCGCCATGCCCATCACAATCCGTTTCACGCCTTGCGTAGCAGCTTTTTCAATCGCCAAATCCAGGAGTGGAATCAAGCTTTCCGCACCTTCCAATGAAAAACTTTTGGCGCCTACGAATTTAACGCGGAGAAATTCTTCAAACGTGGTAGCGTCTGTTAATCGCGTTAAAATGCGCAGTTGTTCGTCGCGTTCCAGCGAAATACGATTTTCGCTTTGTTCCATGCGTTGCTGCAACCATTCGCGCACATCCAGATCATCGATATGCATAAACTGCACACCAATATAACGACAATATGTATTGCGCAGTTTTTCGACGATATCTTTGAGCTTAAGCGTGTCTTTGATGCCCATGCTTTGACAGGAAAATGACTTTTCCATATCTGCTGCGGTGAATCCGTAATAGGCGGGGTCCAGTTCCGGCGCGTGAGGACGCGGGCGGCTCAATGGATCAAGCTTGGCATCCACATGGCCGCGAGCGCGATAGCTGCGGATTAATTGATCGACCCAATCCTGCCGTGCGATTGCTTCCTGATGAGTTCCCTGTTCTGGCTCCACAAAAGTACTTTTGGCCGAAGCGCGCGGCATCGAAGCCCCAGCATTAGGCGCATTTTGAGACGTTTTGGGAGCGCGCTTGTGAGAGGTGTCCGCAAAAATGCTGGTGGTTTTGAAATGAGGAACGTAACTTATCGATTCATCCTTGTGGCCGTTTTGCCCATTGCTATTAGCGCCGTGACCGTTCTGCAGAGACGCAAAATAGCGCTGCCATTCGGGTGAAACGGACTGCGGGTCGCTGCTGTATGCAGCCAACAGCTCTTCGATGAATTCTAAGTTAGATGTGTTGGGGCTTAGGTTTGTCTCGCTCATTGGCACCTTCAGATGGCGTATAAAACTCTTATAATATCGGACACTATTATTTAGGATAGTATCTTTTGAGGGTGATGTCAAAAAAGAGTTTCTCCCCCGTGCATTTTCTGGAAAAGCTCCGCTCACTTACGCGCGGTTTCTCACCTTCAATTTATGCGCCTTTTGCGTACTAGTCTGTTTGGCAGGGTTCCAATCGCTTAGGACTGACACGAACTTCCTATTTTTGGCAAACTCTAATCACCGAATATTTTGAGAGGCAATATAAATGGCAAGAGACGCATCCAAGAGTGACACATCCCAACCAACCACAGCTGACGCCAAGCGTAAATCGCTCGAAGAAGCGATGTCGCGTATGGAGAAGAATTTTGGCAAAGGCGCCGTGATGCGTCTTGGCGAGCGCGCTCACATGAACGTGGAAACCATTCCCACCGGATCGTTGTCGCTGGACATTGCGTTGGGCGGCGGTTTGCCTCGTGGCCGCATCGTGGAGATTTTTGGTCCGGAAGGCGGCGGCAAAACAACCTTGACTTTGCACGCTATTGCCGAAGCTCAGAAGGCTGGTGGTATCTGCGCTTTCGTGGACGCGGAACATGCGCTTGATCCATCTTACGCCAAAGCGTTGGGCGTGGATGTGGATAATCTCTATGTGGCTCAGCCGGATAATGGCGAGCAGGCATTAGAAATTGCTGATACATTGATCCGCAGCGGCTCTATCGATTTGCTGGTGATCGACTCCGTAGCTGCACTGACGCCGCGCGCTGAAATTGAAGGCGAAATGGGCGATTTGCAAGTAGGCGCGCAGGCGCGGTTGATGAGCCAGGGCTGCCGCAAATTGGCTTCTACCGTCGGACGAGCCGGCGCTGTTGTTATATTCATTAACCAGATTCGCGAAAAAATTGGCGTTATGTTCGGCTCTCCCGAAACCACTCCCGGCGGACGCGCGCTAAAGTTTTTCGCCTCAGTGCGGATGCGCGTTTCTCGCATTGAAGCCATCAAAAACGGCACCGAAGAAACTGGCGCTCGCACGCGAGTTAAGATCATGAAAAACAAGATCGCGCCACCATTCCGCATCGCGGAGTTCGACATGATCTTCGGCCAGGGAATTTCCAAATATGGCGATATTCTTGATTTGGCCTTGGCCGCCGATTTGGTGCAAAAAGGCGGCGCCTGGTTCACCGTTAATGAAGAACGCTTCCAGGGACGTGACAATGCATTAGCGTATTTGAAGGCCAACGAAGATTTAGCGATGAGCTACGAAAAAACCATTCGCAGTATTTATGGACTGGACGGAACCATCGAACCGCCGACGGAAGAAGCGGAAGATGAGGACGCAGAAGAATAAAAGTACTTTTAATTAACCACAAAGAAAACACAAAGAGCACAAAGATTTTTTGCCGTTTTTCTCTGTGTTTTTTGTGTTTTCTTTGTGGTTAATTGATAAAAAAAAGAAGAGGTGATTTATGGATGTTTTGGAGTTGTGTGATGTGGTGCGTCAAACGGCTTATGATATTCATATTTATCACGGACAAGGATATCTGGAAAAGGTCTATGAAAACGCACTTATGCACCGCTTGCAGAAAGCTGGATTCAGAGTTGGACAGCAATATCCACTGAAGGTTCATGACGAAGATGGGGCGGTCATTGGAGAATACTTCGCGGATTTGATAGTGGAAAATGAATTGTTTGTGGAACTGAAAACCTGTTCCAGATTACTTGCCATTCACGAAGCGCAAGTTCTCAGTTATCTAAAAGCAGCCAAATGCAAACACGGCCTGTTGATCAATTTTGGCTCATATAAATTTGAAATCCGCAAATTCGCGCTGTGAATAATTAACCACAAAGAAAACACAAAGAGCACAGAGAAAAACGGCAAAAAATCTTTGTGCTCTTTGTGTTTTCTTTGTGGTTAATTAAATTTGATACATCAAAAGTACTTTTACCCCTCCAAATCTTCCAGCACCGATTGGATATAAGCTAAGTCTTCTTTCGCAAACACTTCACGATCACCCTGACGCGGCGCTTCCACGGAAATGGGGCCGTCAAAACCTTTTGCCAATAGTTTGCTGATCATTTCGCGATTGTTGATTTGCCCGTCGCCCAGCGATGTCATCACATATCCACCCGGTGGCAACTTGTAGAGATTCTTCAGATGGAGATAAAATACGCTGTCGTCCAATATTTCCAGCGTGGCCTCAATATCCTGACACTGCGGCGAGAGAAACATGTTGCAATAGTCAAAGGTGAGTCCGACTGATGAGGAACCGATTGCATCCACCAGGCGCTTCGCGGGCACTGGCATATCGTGGAGATAGCCCATGTGCGTCTCAAATCCCAGCTTCAATCCTTCGCTTTCGGCGAACTTTGCAATGGTTTTAAATCCTTCTGTCGCCCACTGATAATGCTCTTCACTGGCCGCGCCGGAGCCTTGTTTGTCGTAATCGCTATAGGGAATAGATTTATCAGGGTTGAGAAGCGCACCAGTAAAGGTGTTGAACCATTTGGAATTAAAACGCTTTTTAGCCTGCCCCAGAAATTCAATGTATTCGGTCACTTCCTTCTCACGCGCACCAGCATCTTCCTGCATTAGGTTAGGGCCGGGCGAACCGAAGAGAACATTTTTAAGATCACTTTCGTTGACGGCTTTTTCCAAAGCACCCAGATAATCTTTGGTGGTTTCTTCCACACCGTTGCGTTTGCTGCGAAACTCCACGCCGTCAAATCCCCATTGCGCTGCCTTGCGTGGGATGGAGGAAAGCTCCTGCCCCTGCTCGCAATAGTTGACGTGCATGATAATTGGTTGAGTCATGTATTTGTCCTTTTAGTAAATTTGTTGCATTCCAAAGGATACTAAAAGTACTTTTGTTAGGCACACGGGAAACAAAAAACAAATTTCAAAAATCCAATCACAAATAAAATCAAATTGGAATTTGAGACTTGAGATTTGTGGTTAATTTACTATTTGTTTTTTGTGTTTTGATATTTTAATCCAATTCCCATTAAACTATAGAAAGCAGTGAACAATCCTTGCACTATTGCGTCTCTAATGCTGTGACACAATAGAGACGAAACTAAATGAGGAGTGAGCTGCCAATGCTAACTATGGCTTATCCCGAAGTATTTGAACCCGGAGAAGAAGAGTTCGATAGTGACGCCTGGTTGGTGGGGCGAGCGCTTGAAAATGATGTTGCCGCATTTGAGCAGTTGGTGGAACGCTACCAGGGCAAGATCGTGGGCTATGCCGCACGCATGTTGAACGACAACGAAGAGGCAGAAGATGTGGCGCAGGAAGTCTTCATTAAAGCCTATCGCTCGCTCAGTAATTTCCGTGGAGAAAGCGCTTTTTCTACTTGGATTTATCGTATTACTACGAATCTTTGTATCGATAAAATGCGCAAGCGCAAGCGTCGTCCGCAGCAAGCTTATTCATTAGATGAACCGCTTGATAAAACTGAAGACAAAGGTTCGCGCGAGATTCCCGATGAAAGTGGCGAGCCGAATATAAATCTCGAAAGAGAGGAATTGCGCCAGCAGGTGCGTTTAGTGATGGCGGAAATGCCGGAAAAGATGCGCACTGTTCTCGTGCTTTGCGATATGCAAGGTTTGCCTTATGAGCAAATCGCCAAAATACTAAAATGCCCCATTGGAACTGTCAAAAGTCGTTTGTTCCACGCCCGGGCAGACCTGGGACGCCGTTTGCGCCCTTATATGAGTGGAGCCCAATAAGAGTGGGTGATTATGATGAAACTGAATGAAACTAACATTTTAGATTATCTGGATGATCGGCTTAACAAGAAGGATTGCGCCGATATGGAAGAGGCGCTGGAGCACAGCAAAAGCAAGTCCTCTGATGTGGATGATGCACGTCTGGGAATGCAGGCATTACA
>ERZ778021.3545-NODE-3545-length-11022-cov-4.926780_pt1 | contig 11022 bp, 15 predicted proteins | sample MGYA00375751_ERZ778021 | MGnify/ENA primary metagenome ERZ778021 (study PRJEB29350, sample SAMN05389814) | bioreactor metagenome | isolation source: Thiocyanate stock bioreactor | place: South Africa: University of Cape Town | collected 2013-08-29 ... | reverse complement strand
TGACCATCCGCGCCTCGCGGCTGGAGGCGGCAGCAGGGGCCGATGCCGACCTGCTGGCGCGGCCGGCCGGCGCCGTGGTGGCGGGGGAGTAGCGCCATGGCTTCCGAGTTCTTCCACCGCAAGGTCGAGCGCAACACGATCGGCTTCGTGCTCGCCATCATCGGCGTCGCCTCGATCGGCGGCATCGTCGAGATCGCGCCGCTGTTCACCATCCACGAGACGGTCGAGGAGGCGCCGGACATGCGCCTCTACACGCCGCTCGAGCTCGCCGGCCGCAACATCTACATCCGCGAGGGCTGCTATGCCTGCCATTCGCAGATGATCCGCACGCTGCGCGACGAGGTCGAGCGCTACGGCCCGTACTCGCTGGCGGTCGAATCGAAATACGACCACCCGATGCTGTGGGGCTCCAAGCGCACCGGGCCGGACCTCGCCCGCGTCGGCGACAAATATTCCGACGCCTGGCACGTGCGCCACCTGATCGACCCGCGCGAGGTGGTGCCGGAATCGATCATGCCGAAATATGGCTGGCTGGCGCGGACGGAGCTCAGGACCGCCGACCTCGGCGAGCATCTGGCCGCCCAGCGCGCCGTCGGCGTGCCCTATACGCCCGAGATGATCGAGAACGCGACCGCCGACGCCTATGCGCAGGCCACCCCGGACAGCGCGGGGGCCGGCGGCGTCACCGAGCGCTACGGCGATGCGACGCAGATGCGCGTCTTCGACGGCGACGCCGCGCGCGTCACCGAGATGGACGCGCTCGTCGCCTACCTGCAGATCCTCGGCCGGCTGACGGAGGCCGCCTATGGCGAGCAGCCGACGGCGGCAACGGAGTAAGCCATGGAAATCGCACACGAAACGCTCGTCGCGCTGTCCAAGAGCTGGGGCCTGTTCTACCTCGTCGGTTTCTCGCTCTGCGTGATCGTCTATGCCTGCTGGCCGGGCAACCGGCAGGCCTTCCAGCGCGCCAAGACGAGCATCCTCGACGAGGACGACACGCCACGGGGGCCGCAGGCATGAGCAGCTATACCGGCAAGCCGGATCCGGTGACCGGCCGGGCGACGACCGGCCACGAATGGAACGGCATCGAGGAGTTGGAGACGCCGATCCCGCGGCTCGTCTTCTTCTTCCTCGGCGCGGCGTTCCTGTTCGCGGTGATCTGCTGGATCCTCTATCCGACATGGCCACTGGTCTGGAGCTACACCAGGGGCGTGCTGGGCACCGACCAGCGCTCGGTGGTGACCCGGCAGGTCGAGGAGGCGGCGGCGGAGCGCTCGGCCTGGACGGCGCGGGTGATGGACGAGAGCCCGGCCGACGTCGCGGCCGACCCGGCGCTGATGCGGCTGGTCAACGAGGCCGGCCACACGCTGTTCGTCGACAATTGCGCGGCCTGCCACGGCACCCGCGCGACGGGCGGGCTCGGCTTCCCGAACCTGACGGCCAAGGCCTGGCTGTGGGGCGACGGCTCGCCCGAGGCGATCGAGGAGACGATCCGCATCGGCATCAACTCGACCAACGACGACACGCGCGCCTCGCAGATGCTCGCCTTCGGCCGCGACGGCGTGCTGGACACGCAGAAGATCGACGCGGTGGTGGCCTATGTGCGGTCGCTGTCCGGCCTGAAGCCGGCGGCGGGCGACGACGCGGCGCGCATCGAGGCGGGCAGACAGGTCTTCGCCGACAATTGCGCCTCCTGCCACGGCGAGGAAGCCAAGGGCAATCGCGACCTCGGCGCGCCCGACCTGACCGACGCCAACTGGCTCTACGGCAGCGACGCCTATTCGGTGTTCACCACCGTCTATGGCGGCCGGCAGGGGCACATGCCGCACTGGGGCGCCCGGCTTTCGCCGCTCGACACGCGCATCTTGGCGCTCTACGTCCACGGCCTGACGAGGCCCGCGCAATGAGCGCCGGCGCGGAGCGCGGGAGCAGGCCAGTCCGCCGCAACTGGCGGCTGATCTCGGCGGCCATCGTGACGGCGGCGCTGCTCGTCTTCGTCGCCGCCAACACCCATCTCGTCTACGTCGCCTTCGCCTCGCGGCCGGACTGCGTGCCGCATGCGAAGGAGGCCGGCGGCACGACCTACCGTGCGGCCCAGTCCGCCTGCTGAAAGGAGCGCGGGGATGACTCACGTCGAACAATCCGAGCGGATCGTCCCGCTGGCCGAGCAGCGGCGGCGCTACCTGAAGCCGACCGCGGCCTTCGGCTGGCTGGCGGCCGGCTGGCGCGACTTCGCCGCGCGGCCGGGACCGAGCCTCGCCTACGGCATCGCGGTCTTCCTCGTCTCGGCGGTGATCGTCGGCGGCCTCTACCGGCTGGACCTCGACTACATCCTGTTCCCGGCGCTGGCCGGCTTCATGGTGGTCGGGCCGCTGATCGCGATCGGCCTCTACGAGAAGAGCCGGGCGCTCGAGGCCGGCGAGCCGGTGAGCCTCGGCCGCATGCTGGTCGTCAACGCCCGCTCGGGCGGGCAGGTGCTCTATACCGGCGCGATCCTGTGCCTGCTGATGCTCCTGTGGATGCGGGCCGCCGTCATCATCTACGCGCTGTTCTTCGGGCTGCGGCCGTTCCCCGGCCTCGACCACATCGCCGAGATGCTGTTCACCACGCCGGAAGGGTGGGGGATGCTGATCGTCGGCTCGGTGGTCGGCGGCCTGTTCGCGGCCTTCTCCTTCGCCATCAGCGTGTTCGCCATCCCGATGCTGCTCGACCAGCGGCTCGACGCCTTCACCGCGATGGGCACCTCGATCTCGATGGTGTTCCGCAACATGCCGGTGATGATCATGTGGGGCGCGATCGTGCTGGTGCTGTTCCTGCTCAGCGTGGCGACCGGACTGCTCGGCCTGATCGTCGCCTTCCCCGTGCTCGGCCACGCGACCTGGCACGCCTACAAGGCGATCAGATGAGCATGGCCGCGATCGCCGACGCCGCCCGCCCGGCTCCCGCCGGCCGCGCGTCCGCGCGCGAGGAGATCCGGCTCGCCAGCCGCGACCTCGGCCAGGGCCTGCGCCAGACCGACCTGTCGGTACCCGGCGTGCACTGCGCCGGCTGCATCCGCACGGTCGAGAACGGGTTGCGCAAGCTCGACGGCGTGGAACACGCGCGCGTCAACCTGTCGACCAGACGGGCCAGCGTGCAATGGCGCGGCGAGGAGGCACCGGACCTGCTCTCGGCGCTCGACACGCTCGGCTTCCCCGGCCACCTCGCAGAGACCGGCGGCGACCGCATGGACCCGGAGCTGGGGCGGTTGATCCGGGCGCTCGCGGTCGCCGGCTTCGCGGCGATGAACATCATGCTTCTCTCCGTCTCGGTCTGGTCGGGGGCGGACGAGGGGACGCGGCAGGCTTTCCACTGGATCTCGGCGGCGCTGGCGTTCGCGTGCCTCGCCTATTCCGGCCGCGTCTTCTTCCTGTCGGCCTGGTCGGCGCTGCGGCGCGGCCGCACCAACATGGACGTGCCGATCTCGATCGGCGTCACCCTCGCCTTCGCGCTCAGCCTGTTCGACACGGCGACCGGCGGCAGGCACGCCTATTTCGACGCCGCCACGACGCTGATTTTCTTCCTGCTGATCGGCCGCACGCTCGACCATGTGATGCGCGAGAAGGCGCGGGTGGCCGTGCGCGGCTTGGCGCGGCTGGCGCCGCGCGGGGCGACCGTGATCGAGGCCGACGGGCGGCGCCTGCACCTGCCGGTCGAGGAGATCGCGCCGGGCATGCGGATCCTGCTCGCGGCCGGCGACCGCGTGCCGGTCGACGCGGTGGTGGAGGAGGGCGTCTCCGACCTCGACTGCGCCATCGCCACCGGCGAGAGCGCGCCGCGGCGCGTGGCGCCGGGCGCCGCGATCCAGGCCGGCACGCTCAACCTGTCCGGCCCGCTGACGATCCGCGCCAGCGCCCGCGCCGACGAGTCCTTCCTCGCCGAGATGGTGCGGCTGATGGAGGCGGCCGAGGGCGGCCGGGCGCGCTACCGCCGCCTCGCCGACCGCGCGGCCGCGCTCTATTCGCCGGTGGTGCATGCGACGGCCTTCGCGACCTTCCTCGGCTGGATGGCGCTCGGCGGCGGGCTGCACCAGTCGATCACCGTTGCGATCGCCGTGCTCATCATCACCTGCCCCTGCGCGCTCGGCCTCGCCGTGCCGATCGCGCAGGTGATGGCGGCGCGGCGGCTGTTCGAGGCGGGCATCATGGTCCGCGACGGCTCGGCCATCGAGCGGATGGCCGAGATCGACACCGTCGCCTTCGACAAGACCGGCACGCTGACGCTCGGCCGGCCGCGGCTGGTCGAGGACGGGAAGACCGCGCCCGGCGACCTGGAGATCGCGGCGGCGATCGCGGCCCGCTCTGGCCACCCGCTGTCGCGCGCCATCGCGGCGGCAGGGAAGGGCACGCAGCCGGTGCTGACGGACGTCTCCGAGCATCCCGGCCTCGGCATCGAGGCGCGGCTCGGCGGCAGCCTCTACCGGCTCGGCCGCGCCGAGTGGGCTTTAGAAGCCGGGGCGGACGCGCAAGACGCCGGCACGGTGCTTTCGCGCGACGGCCGGCTCCTCGCGCGCTTCGCCTTCGAGGACGCGCCGCGGCCGCGTGCACGGGAGGCGGTGGAGGCGCTGCGCGCCGCCGGCCTCGGCGTCACGGTGCTCTCGGGCGACACGCCGGGCGCCGTCGCGGCCACCGCCGCCTCGCTCGGGATCGACGATTTCGCGCCCGCGCTGATGCCGGCCGGGAAGGTCGAGCGGCTGGCCGCGCTGGCCGCCAGCGGGCACAAGGTGCTGATGGTCGGCGACGGCATCAACGACGCGCCGGCCCTGGCCGCCGCGCATGTCTCTATGGCGCCGGCGAGCGCCGCCGACATCGGCCGCAACGCCGCCGACTTCGTCTTCCTGCGCGACGGGCTCGACGCCGTGCCGGCTGCTTTCACGCTCGCGCGGCGGACTGGCAGGATCGTGCGCCAGAATTTCGCGCTCGCCGTCGCCTACAACGCCATCGCGCTGCCCATCGCCATCGCCGGCTGGGTGACGCCGCTGGTCGCCGCATTGGCCATGTCGCTCTCCTCGATCCTCGTGGTGGCCAACGCGCTGCGCCTGCGCGGCGCGGGCAACCCGGCGCGCGGGCGGCGGTACGCGCCGCGCCTGTCGCCCGAGCCGGGCCTGTGAGCAGCCTCGTCTTCCTCGTGCCGCTGGCGCTGCTGCTCGGTGCGGCCGCGCTCGGCGCCTTCCTGTGGTCGCTGCGCAGCGGGCAGTACGAGGATCTCGACGGCGCGGCCGAGCGCATCTTCCTGGAAGAAGAGGGCGACAGCGCCGGCGGCGAGGTCGACCCCGGCAAGAGCCCACGAAAGGCGAAGTCATCATGAAAGGCCGTCCCGCACCCGCGCGCACCATCGTCGTCGACGGCAGGACACTGCCGGAGACGCTCGACGAGGTGATGATCCACGCCGTCGTGCACGGCTTCTACGACCGCATCCGCAGCGACGAGCTGCTCGGCCCCGTCTTCAATGCCAAGATCGCGCCGGAGGAATGGCCGCCGCACCTCGCCAAGATGTGCGACTTCTGGTCGGGGATGCTGCTGCGCACCGGCCGTTACCAGGGGCGCCCGCTGTCGCCGCATCTCGCCATCCCCGGCCTCGGCGAAGAGCATTTCCGGCGCTGGCTGACGCTGTTCCGCGAGACGGTCGGCGAGCTCTGCCCGCCCGAGATCGCGGCGCTGTTCATGGACCGCGCGCTGCGCATCGCGCATTCCTTCCGGCTCGCCATCGCCTTCCATCGTGGCGAGGATTCGGTCGAACTGACGCCGATCCTGGAGGACAGCCTGTGACCGCCGCGATCGACGCGCCGCTGCCGCGGCTCCTGCCCGACGCCGCCGGCGCTTTCACGCTCGATGCCGACATGCTTGCCGCCCGCTTCGGCTGGCCGGCCGCCGAGATGGAGGAGCTGATCCGCCGCGGCATGGTGGCCAGCCTCGTGGAACGCGGGGAGGGCGAGGACGCCGGCCGGTGGCGGCTGTCGGTGCGCTGCGGCAACCGACGCTGGCGGGCGGTGGTGGACGCCGAAGGAACCATCCTCGACCAGCAGGTGACGATCGTGCCGCCGCAGATGACCGGGCCTGCCACGCAGGGCGCCGCGCGCGGGCCGCGTTCGACCCGCTGACCGCCCGTTCCTCGCCGCGCGCGAATGCCGCATCCAGGCGGCCCGCTCCACGACTTTCGTTGCTATAACATAGATTGAAAATCTAACTTTTCGTGATAGGCTCCGTCGACATGGCCTCCGGCCAACGCGAACCAGGCATTCGACGCGAGACCCGCCGACATGACCACATTGCGCCAGCACCGCGCCACCGGGCTTTTCGCCGCCCGTGAGGCCGCTCGCGCGTCCCCGAGGGCCGGCCGATGATGGGCGCCTCGCTGTCGCGCTGGACGATGAGCTGCTTCGCGGCGGCGCTCGTCGCGTTCGTCGCGGCGCAGGCGCTGATGGTGGCGGGTTACGGCTATCCGGCCGCGCCGCTGCGGGCGCCGGAGACGCTGCTCGTCGTGCATCTCGTCGCGATCGGCTGGCTCAGCCTGCTGATGATGGGGGCGCTGTTCCAGTTCGTGCCGGTGCTGGTGGCGAAGCCGCTGCGCGACCCGGCCCTGGTGCTGCCGGCGGTGCTGTGCGTGCTCTGCGGGCTGGCGTTCCTGCTCGCCGGCTTCCTGCAGATGGCCGGCGCGATCGAGCCGGGCCTGCCGGTGCTCGCCTGGGGCGGGGGGCTACTCGTCTGCGGCTTCTCGCTTTCGATCTGGCTGCTGGCACACACGCTGTGGCAGGCACGGCCGCTCGGGCTGTCGGCCCGCTTCGTCGCCACCGGGCTCGCCAGCCTCGCCGCGGCGATGGCGCTCGGCCTCGCCTTCGCGCTCGCCCTTTCGGGCATAGTCGACCTGCCCTTCGCCGTCGCGCTCGACCAGCGCGCCGTGCCGTTCCACGCCACGGCCGGCATCGCCGGCTGGCTGACCTTCACGGCGATCGGCGTCACCTACCGGCTGCTGCCGATGTTCATGCTGTCGCCCGAGGGCGACCGCGCCATCAGCCGCGCGGGATGGCTGCTGGGCAGCGCCGCGCTGGCGCTGGTCGTGGTGGCGGCGCCGGCCGCCGCGTTCGCGGGGGCGGGGGAGCGGACCGTCGCTCTCATCGTGTTGGCGGCGGGGCTTTGCGGCTGCGCGGCGGTCGCGCTCTACGGGATCGACCTCGCCTGGCTTTACCGCAAGCGCAAGCGCCGGGCGGTGGAGCTCAACATCCGCGCCTCGGCGGGCGCCTTCGCGGCGCTTCTGCTCGCGCTGCTGCTTCTGCTCGCGCTCGCGGCGACCGGCGGGCTCGCGGAGCATGCCGGTGCGCTCGTGTACCTCGTCGCCTTCGGCTGGCTGAGCGGGCTCGGCCTGTCGCAGCTCTACAAGATCGTGCCGTTCCTGACCTGGCTCGAATGCTACGGGCCGGTGATGGGGCGCAAGCCGACGCCGCGCGTGCAGGACCTCGTCGTCGAGCGGCGCGACACCGGCTGGTTCGTCCTCTATTTCCTCGGCGTCTATGCCGGCACGGCGGCGCTGCTGGCCGGCTGGCCCGAGCTTTTCCGGCTGGCCGCGGCGGCGACGCTCGCCGCGACGCTGGCCCTCGTCGTCGAATTCGTCCTCGCCCGCCGGCTGGCGAACGTCGCGGCGGCATCGCGGCTGCCCGAGGGCACGCGGCTGCCGCGCCTGTTCATCGCCGGGCAGCGGCAGGGCTGAGCCCCCACAAGGAGACACGTCCATGACCCAACCTCACCGCGACCTCGACGTCCGGCCGATCCTGAAGGCGGGCGGCGAGCCGTTCAGCGTCATCATGGAGGCGGTGGCCGCGCTCGCGCCCGGCCAGAGCCTGCGGCTGCTGGCGAGCTTCAAGCCGCTGCCGCTGTTCCAGGTGCTCGGCGCGCGCGGCTTCCAGCCAGCCGCCCGCGAGATCGGCGGCGGCGACTGGGAGGTGATCTTCACGCCTATTGCGGCGGCGGCCGAGGCGGCTCCCGCGCCCGCGGCGGCGAAGCCCGCGACCGGCGACGATTGGCCGGAGCCCGTGGCCGAGGACGACTGCCGCGAGCTCGATCCGCCGGAGCCGATGGTGCGCACGCTGGAGGCGGTCGAGCGGCTGGCCCCCGGCCAGACGGTCGCCGCGCTCCTGCCGCGCGAACCGGTGTTCCTGTTCGAGGAGCTGGAGGCGCGGGGCCACAGATGGCGCGGCGCGCCGCTCGAGGACGGCGGCTACCGCGTCGTGATCCGCGCCGGCGGCGGGCAGGGGGGCGCCTCGTGAGCGGCGCAGGCGAGGCGGCGCTGCGCGAGGCCGTGATGTCGGCGCTGCGCGTGGTGATCGACCCCGAGCTGGGCGAGAACGTCGTCGACCTCGGGCTGATCTACCGGATCGACATCGCAGAGGACGGCGCCGCCGTCGTCGAGATGACGACCACGACGAAGGGCTGCCCGGCGACCTCCTATCTCAAGGAAGCGGTGGAATCGGCCGCCTGGGCTGTGCCGGGGATCGCCTATGCGGACGTCCGGCTCACCTACGAGCCGCCCTGGACGCCGGACATGATGAGCCCCGTGGCGCAGCAGCGCTTCGGCCGGTAGAGCAGCGCCACGGACCGTCGCCAACCCACCCGGGAGGATCGCGCATGCGGCTGACCAACTTCACCGACTATGCCCTGCGCATGCTGATGTATGCGGCGTCCGCGGGCGACCGGCTGATCACCATCGAGGAGACGGCGCGCGCCTTCAACGTCTCCAAGACGCACCTGAACAAGGTGGCCAGCACGCTGACGCGCGCCGGCTTCCTGCGCGCCGTGCGCGGGCGCACCGGGGGGCTGACGCTCGGCCGCCGGCCGGAGGCGATCCGCATCGGCGACGTGGTGCGGCTGACGGAGCCGGATTTCGCGCTGGTCGAATGCTTCGCCACGGGCAACCAGTGCGTGCTGACGGGGGTCTGCCGTCTCTCGGGCGTGCTGAGCGAGGCGGCGGCCTCCTTCCAGACGACGCTCGACCGCTACACGCTGGCTGACATCGCGCTGCGCCCGCAGGATTTCCGGGCCGGGCCTCCGCCGGCGCGCGGCGAGGCGGGGACGGTGGCGCTGCCGTGACCGAGCCCCTCGCGCCGGCTGTTTGCCGAAACGCAACGAAAGCCCGGCTGCTGCCGGCCTATTTTGGCGTCGTCGCGAGGCGGAGAAGGACGCATGCGCAAGCGGTATCACGACGACATGAGCATGGACGAGATCATGCGGCTGTGGCCGGCGGCCATCCGCGTGGTGATCGACCACGGGCTCCTGTGCGTCGGCTGCCCGATCGCCTCCTTTCACACGGTGGACGACGCCGTGCACGAGCACGGGATCGACGGGCAGCAGTTCCGCGCCGCGCTGCGGCGGGTGACCGGCTAGTCGCGGCGGCCTTCGGCGAGCAGCAGCAGGCGGTGGGGCTCGACCACGCTCACCTGCTGGCGGCCGCTCTTGACCAGGCCTTTTTCCTCCCAGGCCGTCAGCAGTCGCGACACGGTGTGCAGCGTGGTGCCGGTCATCTCGGCGATGTCCTGCCGCGAGATCGGGAAATCGATCAGGATGCCGTCCGCCGTCTTGCGGCCGGACTGGCGCGCCAGCCGCAGCAGCGCATGCGCCACGCGCTGCTCGACCTGCTCGGTCGCCATCTCGACCACCTGCGTCTGCACGTCGGCGAGGCGGGTGCCGACGATCTTGTAGGTGTTGGTGCCGAAGGTCGGATAGGCGGCGGCGAACTCGGCCCACAGCCGGCCGGGCCAGGCGAGCACGACGCAGTCCACAACGGCGATCGCGCTCGCCGGATAGGTGTCGCGGCCGAGCGCCTGGGCGATGCCCATCAGCTCACCGGGCACGATGTAGCGCACGATCACCTGCTGGCCGTCGGGCGTCGTCTTGACGACGCGCACGCGCCCGTCGAGCAGCAGGAAGAAGGCCTCGGCGGCTGCGTCCTGCTCGAACACGGCCTCCTCCTTGGCCACGCGCACGGACCGCGCGGCCGCGAGCATCCTGTCGAGGTCGTCGGCGGAGAGGCCCTCGAAGACGGGAAGGCCGGCGATCAGCGAGCGGTCGAGTCGGCTCAAGGCAGTTCTCCTGTCGTCGGGATCCGTTTTCACATGGCGCGCCGGTACCGGCAAGCGCCGCAGCCGCGACCCAAATGCGCAGGCATTTGCACTTTCGCAACGTCGCGGCGGCGGTCAGGCCGCATGGGAGGCGCAAGAACCGAGGCGGCGACGGGGCCGCGGACGCAGCGCCGGGCAGGGCAGGGCGCGCGATCGCGGCCGAGAGACAGGCGAGGCTGAAGATGACCACACCGCGGACGAAGCCGGGCAACTATCCGGCCGTGCTTTCCTACGGCTTCCGGCCGTTCTTCCTGATGGGTGCGCTCTATGGCGGGCTGGCGATCCTGGTGTGGCTGCCGATCCTCTCCGGCAGCCTGCAGACGTGGAGCCTGTTCCATCCGGTCGACTGGCACGTGCACGAGCTGCTGTTCGGCTATCTGGCGGCGATCGTCACCGGTTTCCTGCTGACGGCGATCCCCAACTGGACCGGCCGACTGCCGGTGCAGGGGCTGCCGCTGGCGCTGCTGGCGCTGCTGTGGCTCGCGGGGCGGTTCGCCGTCTTCTTCTCGGCCGGAATAGGCTGGGCGGCCGCGATGGTGATCGACTGCGCCTTCCTCCTGGCGCTGGCGGCCGCGGCGGCGACCGAGATCGTTGCCGGCCGCAACTGGCGCAACCTCAAGGTGCTCGCCCCGGTCACCGTGCTGTTCGCGGCCAACGTGCTGTTCCACATCGAGGCGCATTTCGCCGGCAGCGCCGACATCGGCCGCAGGCTAGGCATCGCGGCCGGCATCCTGCTGATCATGGTCATCGGCGGGCGCATCATCCCGAGCTTCACGCGCAACTGGCTGTTCCGCGAGAATCCGGGCCGGCTGCCGGTGCCGTTCGGGCGTTTCGACGCGGCGACCGTCGTCGTCTCGGCGGCAGCGCTGGCGGGC
>ERZ778021.3544-NODE-3544-length-11024-cov-4.060625_pt1 | contig 11024 bp, 7 predicted proteins | sample MGYA00375751_ERZ778021 | MGnify/ENA primary metagenome ERZ778021 (study PRJEB29350, sample SAMN05389814) | bioreactor metagenome | isolation source: Thiocyanate stock bioreactor | place: South Africa: University of Cape Town | collected 2013-08-29 ... | reverse complement strand
GGGCCGCTGGCGCTGCTGACGGTGGTGCAATCGACGCCCGTTTTCGTCACCGGCATCCTCGCGGTGCTGCTGTTCTCGCTCACGCTCGGCTGGTTCCCCACCGGGGGCAGCGGCAGCCTGCGCCATCTCGTCCTTCCGGCCCTGACGCTGTCGCTGCTGATCGCGCCTCCGGTGGCGCGCCTGTTCCGGACCAGCCTGCTGCAGCAGCGCGACAAGGACCATGTGCGCACCGCCTTGTCCAAGCAGATCTCCCGCACCCAGGTGCAGCTTCGCCATGTCGCCGTCAACGCGCTGGTCCCCGTCCTTGCCCTGCTCGGCACGCAGGCGGGATCGCTGCTGGGCGGCGCCGTGCTGACGGAAACGGTCTTCGGCTGGCCGGGGGTGGGCACCGTCATGGTGGGCGCCGTGGGCATGAAGGACTATCCCGTCATCCTTGCCGCCGTGGTGCTGATCGCCGTGACCGTCAGCCTGTGCAATCTCCTCGCCGACCTGCTGATCGCGGTCGTCGACCCGCGCACGACGGTCTCCCGATGAGCGATCGCCCGGCCATATTTGACAGCGGGGGAGCGACGCCGCGCCCGGTACGCCACAGCGGGTTTTCCCTCCGGGGCCGCCTCGGGTTGGCGCTGATCCTGGCCTGGGCCGTCCTTGCCCTGCTCGCGCCGTGGATTTCCCCCTACGACCCCGATCAAAGCGACCTCGCCGCTTTCATGGCCGCGCCTTCGCTCGCCGGCGGGCATCTGCTCGGCACCGACGACCTCGGCCGCGACATATTGAGCAGGATCTTCCACGGCGCCCGTCCGGTGCTGGTGGTAGCGGGCCTTGCGACGCTGATGTCGGTGGCGATCGGCGCCGCGCTCGGCATCGTAGCCGGCTATGGCGGTCGCCTCGTCGATCAGGTGATCGCCCGCATCGCCGAAATCCAGCTCACCATTCCCGGGCTGGTGCTCGCGCTTCTTGCCCTGGCCCTGTTCGGCTCGCGGCTCGAAAACCTCATCATCATCCTGGCGCTGGAAAGCTGGCCGCTGCATTTCCGCGTCGCCCGCAGCTACACGCTGAACGCCCGCAGCCAGGGCTACATGGAGGCGGCATGGCTTGCCGGCGTGCCGCACTGGCGCTCCGTCCTCAGGCATGTCGTGCCGGGCCTTCTGCCGCTGCTCGTCGCCACCTCGACCATCAGCGCCGCCTTCATCGTCATGACCGAAGCCGGGCTCAGCTTCATCGGCCTCGGCATCCAGCCGCCGAAGGCGGACTGGGGGCTGATGATCGCGCAGGGCAAGGCCCAGCTCGGGGCGGCGTGGTGGCTGTCGATCATGCCGGCGCTCGCCCTTCTGAGCCTGCTGTTCGGCGTCCAGCTTCTCGGGGATGCGGTTTCCAGCCGCCTTTCCTCCCTCGAAGGCGGAGGAGAGGCATGAGCGGAAGCGGCCATCGTCTTCTTTCCGTGGCAAGGCTGAGCGTGAGCGAGCCGCGGGCCGGGCGAATGCTCTGCGGCCCGCTCTCCTTCGGCATAGACCACGGCCGCACGCTGGGCATCGTCGGCGAATCCGGCTCCGGCAAGACGCTGACGGCGATGGCCGTGGCCGGCCTGCTGCCCGGCCATCTCGCCGCCGAGGGCCATGTCGCGCTCGACGGGGCGACGCTTCCGACAGGCGATGCCGCCGCCTCGCGCGACCTTCGCACGGCCTATACCGGCGTCGTCTTCCAGAACCCCTCGACCGCGCTCAACCCGAGGCTCACCGTGGGGGCGCAGCTCGCCGAGGCGCTTGCGCCGGATGTGCGCCGCGACCAGGCCCGGGCGGTCGCCCGATGCCTGACCCTTCTCGACGAGGTCGGCATCCGCGAACCGGAACGGAAGCTGACGGCCTGGCCCCATGAGCTTTCCGGCGGCATCGCGCAACGCGTGGTCATCGCCATGGCGCTTGCCCGCCAGCCGAAACTGCTGATCGCCGACGAGCCGACCACCGCCCTCGACGTGACCGTTCAGGCGCAGATCCTGGACCTCATCGCCGGCCTTCAGCGGCGCCACCGCTTCGGCGTCCTGCTGATCACCCACGACATGGGCGTCATCCGCGACCGCGCCGACGAAGTGGTGGTCATGGCCGGCGGGCGGGTCGTGGAGCATGGCGGGACGGAAGCGCTTTTTGCGGCGCCCCGCAGCAACGAGGCGAAAACCCTCCTCGCCGCGAGCGAGTTCGTCCTGCCCGAATGGAACGATCCCGCCGGGACCGCGCCCGGCACGCCCCCTCTCCTCGAGGCCCGCGGCGTCCGCAAGACCTTCCGCAAGGGGCCGCAGGCGCTTGCCGGTGTCGATCTCGTCGTCCGGCCGGGCATCAGCCTGGGCATCGTCGGCGAGAGCGGATCGGGCAAGAGCACGCTGGCGCGCATCATCGCCGGCCTCGAACGCGCCGATGCCGGGGCCATACGCCTCGACGGCGAAATCCGCAGGCCGGGCACCCGCTCGGACCTCGTCCAGTATGTCTTCCAGGATCCCTATTCGTCGCTCGATCCGCGCCTGGCGGTTGTCGACACGGTCGCCGAGCCGCTTCGCGCCAGGGGCATGCGCAAGGCCGACGCCCTGAAGGCAGCCCGGACCTTGCTGGACGAGGTCGGGCTCGACCCGTCGCTATGGGAGCGCCTGCCCGGCCGCCTGTCGGGCGGCCAGCGGCAGCGTGTCGGTTTCGCCCGCGCGATCGCAACCCGCCCGAAGCTGCTGATTGCCGACGAGCCGGTCGCGGCGCTGGATTCCACCTCGCGCGAGCGGGTTCTGGCGCTCATGCAGCGATTGCAGGCAAGGCATGGCACGGCGCAGCTGCTGATCTCGCACGATTTGTCCGTGGTCGCCCGCCTGTGCAGCGAGGTCGTCGTCATGCGTGCCGGCGAAATCGTCGAGCAGGGCCCGACCCGGCGCATCTTCGAAACCCCCGCACATCCTTACACCCGGCAGTTGCTGGAGGCCGTTCCCGGCCGGCGGCGGCAGCCGGCACCCCCGATCGAAACCGTTCACGCAACAGGAGAAACTACATGATTGCCGGATTGTCCTTCAACAGATTGCGGGCGGCGGGCGCAAGCCTGCTGCTCATGGGGGCGGCGACCATGTCCGCCTTCGCCCAGGCTCCCGCCGACTACGGCAAGACCCATGAGGTCGTCGTGGCCCTGCCCTATGCGCTTCAGACGCTGGATCCCGCGGTCGGCGGCAATCTGCGCGGCGATCTCAGCATCATAGCCTCGATCTACTCGCCGCTGACCCGGCTCGACGCCGACGGCAAGCTGATCGGCGTTCTCGCCAAGAGCTGGGAGCAGGCCTCCGACACGACATGGGTGTTCGACCTGCGCGACGACGTCACCTTCTCGAACGGCACGCCCTTCGACGCCTCGGTGGTGAAATGGAACATCGAGCGCATCCTCTCTGCCGAAAAGCCGAGCTGGATCGTGGCCTCCATGAAGGCCGTGGAGAAAGTCGAGGTCCTTTCCCTCACCCGCGTATCTTTCACGCTCAAGGCGCCCGACATCGAGTTCCCCAGGCGGCTGGCCGGCATTTTCTATCTCGAGCCGGAATGGGCCAAGACCCACAACCCGGCCATCGAGGCGCTCGGGACCGGCCCCTACAAGCTGGTCAGCTACAATCCCGAAGGCACCGTCAGCCTCGAAGCCAACGAGCGCTTCTTCGGCGCGCCGGCTCCCTTCGCCAAGGCGCAGTTTCGCGTGGTCGTCGATGCCGCCGCCAAGATAAACGGCCTCAAGTCGGGCGAAATCGACGCGGCGGCGGTCATCGCGCCGCAGGATCTCGCCCAGTTGGAGACCAGCGGCAATCTCGTCGTCGGCGTCCGCCCCAGCACGCGCGTCCAGATCATCCGCTTCAACACCAACATCAAGCCGCTGAACGACGCGCGGGTGCGCCGCGCCCTCAACTACGCCATCGACAAGGAAGCGATCACCAAGGCCCTGTTCAAGGGGCTGGTCGAGCCGGCCAGAAGCCAGATCATTACCAGCTTCCATGAAGGCTATAATGCCGCCCTGTCCGCCTGGCCCTACGATCCGCAAAAGGCGCGCGACCTGCTTGCCGAGGCCGGCTATCCCGACGGCTTCGACGTGGAGATGGTGTTCGGCAAGGGCACCTATGTCGGCGGAGAGCAGGCCGCCCAGATCATCGCCTCGCAACTGGCGGCAGTCGGCGTCCGGGCCGAGCTCAATATCCTGCCGGCCTCGGCCCACAGCGAGCGCGCGGCTTCGGAAAACGCCGCCGGCCTGACCTGGTTCGGCTATGCCGATACGGCGAGCATCGCCGCGGAGACGCTGACCTATCTCGGAAGCACCCATTTCCAGACCATCGGCCCGGTGCCGGCGGCCTTCGATGAAGCGGTCGCGGCGGCCAAGGCCGCGCTGACCAAGGAAGAGGAACTGGCCGCCGTCAAGCGCGCCACCGAGGTCGCGGCCGACGAGGCGCTGGCGGTGTTTCTCTGGGACCTGCCGCAAACCTACGCCTACAGCAACAAGGTCGTCTGGGACATCCGCCGCGACGACTGGACATTGCCCTACGAAATCAGGCCGGCCGAGTGATCGGCCTGCCTCCCGCCCCTCGCATGCATGACAGGAAAAGGACGATGCCCAGCGGTCTTACGAAATATATTCGCCACAAGAGGAAACTGCACGACGAACGACAGGGGAAGCCTTTCGGCGACGGTCGGCTTTCGGCGCGGGTCGTCGCGGAAGGCCGAAGCGGCATCCGCCGCATTTTCATTCGCGACTTTCAGGTGATCAGCGACGGCTCGCCGGCCGGCGGCGGCTTCGACCTCGGCCCGGCTCCCGGCGAATTGCTGATCGGCGCGGTCGCCGCCTGCCTCAACCACGGCTATCTCATCCAGGCGGCGCTGCTCGACATCGAGCTCGACGCGCTGGAGGTGACGGCGGAAGCCGTGAGCAGGCCCGGGCAGATCGGCACGGGCTCGAAGGAGCCGGTCGATCTCGGCCTGCGCTACACGGCAAAGATCGCCTCCGGCGCCTCCGACGAGGAACTGGAGAACCTGCGCCGCCAGGTCGAGCTCAACAGTTTCGTCTACAATGTGGTGACGCGCGGCGCCCCGATTGCAGGCCAGGTGGAAAGGATCGAGGCATGACCATTCGCGTGATCGAGACGGACAAGACGACACCCGGCGGCCTGCGCTTTACGACCCGGCCTACCCCCGCGCCCTCCTATGGCGAGGTGCTCATCGACGTCACCCACACCTCGCTGAATTTCGGCGAGACCCGGCGCGGCGCGCGCGGCCTGGAGGCGGACGGCACGGTGCTCGGCTGGGATGCGTCCGGCATCATTGCCGCCGTCGGGCCCGAAACCAAGGCGCCGCCGGTGGGCACCCGCGTGGTCAGCCGCGCCCCGCTCGGCGCCTGGGCCGAAAAGCGCGTCGCGCATGTGGACGACATCGCCGTGATCCCGGACGATGTCGATCCGGCCGAAGCCGCCACCCTGCCGACCGCCGCCGTGACCGCGCTGGCGACCCTGCAGCTCGGCGGGCCGATCCTGGGGCGCACGGTGCTGATCACCGGCGCCTCGGGCGGCGTCGGCCGCTTCGCCATCCAGCTCGCCCGCCTCGGCGGAGCGCGTGTCGTCGCCGCGGTCGGCTCGGAGAAGAGCGCCGCCGGCCTTGCCGGGCTGGGAGCCGATCTGGTCGTCTCCAGCCTCGACGACGTGAAGGAAGGCATCGACCTCGTCATCGACAACGTCGGCGGCCCGCAACTCGTTCACGCCTTCAGGCTGCTGAACCGCAACGGCAATGTGCAGAGCCTCGGCTGGACCTCGCAGGAGGATGCCGTGTTCGGCAACCTCGCCACCGTGGGGCCGGTCGGCCGCCACATCCATGGCTTCCTGATTTCCGAATACCGTGTCGGTCCCTACCTGAAGTCGCTCCTCGGCTGGCTGCGCGACGGCAGGCTGAAGACGGAGATCAAATGGCGCGGATCGTGGGAAGACTATCCGCAGGCGGTCTCCGCTCTCTTGGAGCGCCGCCTGCACGGCAAAGCCGTTCTGGATGTCGGCGCATGAGCGGGAGCACCGATCCCTACCGCCACGCCTTCCGCTTCGACCCGCCCGTGGATCGCGAGATCGTCGGGCGCGTCGAGGAGGTGAAGGCGGCATTGGCGCCCGGCGTGGCGGCGCGCGACCGCGCGGGTTCCGCGCCGCTCGAAGAGGCCGCCATCCTGCGGCGGTCCGGGCTTGCGGCGCTGACCGTCGACGACGACCAGCCCTTTTTCCGCAAGGCGCCGGACCGGCGGCAGGCCATCGCGGCGCGCTGGCAGGCGGCCCTGTTCGCGATCCGGGAGATTTCCCGGGTCGACCTGTCGGCCGCCGCGCTCATCGGCTACAACTACATGCACCTGCTGCGCATCGAGATCGCCGGGCGCGGCCGCGTCTTCGAAAGGGCCGTGGCCGATTCGCTGGAGCGCCCGACGCTGTGGGGCGGCGCCAACAATCCAGGCGGCCCCGCCGCAAGGCTCGAGCGCGTCAGGGACGGCTATGTCGCCAATGGCAGCAAGAGCTTCGCGACCGCGGCGCAGACGGCCGACCGGCTCGTCGTCGGGGAAAGCTGCCATGCCGCGGACGGAACGGAAGAGCGCCTGACCTTCGTGCTCGATGCCGCGGCGCCGGGAATCTCCCACGCCGACGACTGGGACGGGATCGGCGCCCGCCGCTCGGCATCGGGGCGGCTGCTGTTCGAGAACGTCTTCATCCCCGCCGACGCCGTCTTCAGCACGGCCCCCGCCGATCCGACGAAAAGGTCGCTCAACGAGTCCATCGGCTCGCTCGCCTTCCAGATCATGTTCGTGAACTTCCTCACCGGCATCGCCTTCGGTTCTATCGACACGGCGCTCGCCTATCTTCGCTCGCGCGATAAAGGCGGGGAAAGGGCACTACCGGGCCATGTGGCCGAACGGGCGGGGCAGGCGATCGCCGAAGCCAACGCCGCCTTCGCGCTTGCGTCGGTGGCGAACGCGGCCTTTGCCGAGCTTGTCGCCGACATCGACGCGGGCAGGCTGACGCCGGAAAAGCGCGGCGAGATCGCGGACCTGATCTCGCAGGCGAAGGTGGCGTCCGATGCCGCTGCGCTGTCCGTGACCTCGCGCATCTTCGAAGCCGTGGGGGCACGCGGGGCCACCCTTGCCTGCGGGCTCGACCGCTACTGGCGCGATGCGCGAACCTACACGCTTCACGATCCGGTTGCCGTCAAGGCCGAGGAGATAGGCCGTTTCGGCGTTCACCTCGAACTGGCGACACCTTCCGCCAACAGTTGAAGCTGGAGCGTCGGAATATGGTTTTCGCGAAAATCCGGTGCGCAGGCAGAGAGATGGATCGCCGACATGCGTCTGCTAGGATGCACGGCGGTTCCCCGCCCTTCCGGTGCCATGACCCGGTGACATGACATGGACGACACATCACCCCGCCCCCAGAAGCAGCGCCGGAAGAAGGGAAGCTGGCGCTTCCTGTTCCGGTCGGACAGCGTCGCCCTGAATTTCGTTGCCACCGTGGCGGGCTCCAAGGACAGGAGCAAGGGCATCGACCGCTTTTCCGAACCCGCCCTGCTCGACCGCTGGCTTTGCGAGGCCGAGCTGCCGCCGCCCGCAGTCCCGGCGACCCCGGAGGACCTGCAAAGGGCGAAAAGCCTTCGCGAGGCGGTGTTCCGGCTTGCCGACAGCCGCCTCTCCGGACGGGAGGTCTCCGTATCGGACATCGCCATGGTGAACGCCCATGCCCGAGCAGGCATGCCGGTCACCCGCATAGCCTGCGACGGGTGCAGCACCGAGCCGCCCGACGCCGCGGAAGTGGGCGAGCTTCTCGGCGTCATCGCCCGCGACGCCATCGACGTCCTGACCGGCCCCTATCGCAATCGCATCAGGCAATGCGCCTCGCCGCGCTGCCATGTCATCTTCGTCGACAGGTCGCGGGCCGGCAATCGCCGCTGGTGCGCCATGGCGCCCTGCGGCGACCAGGCCAGCGCGCGCGCCTATCGCAGCCGCAGGAAAGCCGCCGAAACCTGAAATATCGAAGGCGCACCGGCGAAATGCTGTGAACCCGCGCACGGTTCATGTGAAATGCCCGGCATGTTCTGCTAGACAGGGAAGCCGCCTTTCAACTGCCGGTGTCCGCGGGGAGATCGGCACGCTCACCCTGCCGGGGCGCATGACCGCAAGACGATGACCTTTCACGCCGACCTGCACGTCCATTCGAAATACTCCCGTGCCACCAGCCGCGACCTCGATCTCGAGCGCCTGTTCTGGTGGGCCGCGCGCAAGGGCGTCAGGGTCGTCGGCACGGGCGACTGCGTGCACCCGATCTGGCTCGCCGAGATCAAGGACAAGCTGGTGCCGGAGGGCAACGGCCTCTTCCGCCTGAAGCCCTGGATCGAGGCCGCGCTGCTGGAAACGCTTCCGCCCGCCTGCCGCCGGCCGGTGTCCTTCATGCTCTCCACCGAGATCTCCACCATCTACAAGAAGGGCGAGAAGACCCGGAAGATCCATCATCTGATCTACGCCGCCGACCTTGCCGCCGCCGACCGGCTGGCGGCCAGTCTCGCGCGCATCGGCAACATCGCCTCCGACGGCCGGCCGATCCTGGGGCTCGATTCGCGCGACCTGCTGGAGATCGCGCTGGAATCGGGGCCGGACTCCTATCTGGTTCCCGCCCATATCTGGACGCCATGGTTCGCCGCGCTCGGCTCGCAATCCGGCTTCGACTCTATCGAGGAGTGCTATGGTGACCTTGCCGGGCACATTTTCGCGGTCGAGACGGGGCTGACGTCCGATCCGGCGATGAACTGGCGTATCTCTTCGCTCGACCGTTTCCGCCTCACCTCCAATTCGGACGCCCATTCGCCCGGCAAGCTCGGCCGCGAGGCGACGCGCTTTTCCTGCGCGCCGGACTATTTCGCCATCCGCCGCGCGCTGGAGACCGGCGACGGCTACCTCGGCACGGTCGAGTTCTTTCCGGAGGAAGGCAAGTACCACATGGACGGGCACCGCGGCTGCGGGGTGCGGCTCACGCCGAAGGAGACGATCGCGCTTGGCGGGCGCTGCCCGGTATGCGGCCGTCCGGTCACCGTCGGCGTGGCGCACCGTGTCGAGAAGCTGGCGGACCGCAGCGAGGAGGAGGCGGTGCCCCCGCCCACGGCGGGCGAGGTGTCGAGCCTCGTGCCGCTGCCCGAGATCCTTTCGGAAATCGTCGGCAGCGGCGTCGCCTCCAAGGCGGTCGCCGCCGCCTACGACCGCGCCGTCGCCGCCCTCGGGCCGGAGCTTGCGGTGCTGCAGGAGGTGCCGGCCGAGGACGTCGCCAGGGCCCACCCGCTGCTCGGCGAGGCGGTGACGCGGCTGCGCGCAGGCACCGTCGCGCGGCAGGCGGGCTATGACGGCGAATATGGCGTCATCCGGCTGTTCGAGGACGGCGAGCTCGACCGCCTCGCCGGAAACGCCCTTCTGTTCGACGCCCCGATGCTGCGCCGCGCCCGGCCGGCAAGGCCCAAACCCGGCGCCGACGAAACAGAAGAAACGCAAACCGAGGCCTTGCCGTCCGCTCCCCGTCCCTCGGGCCGTTCCGGCGTGCTGGCCGCGCTCGACGCCGATCAGGCCGAGGCAGCCGAAGCGACCGAAGGCCCGTCCATGGTGGTCGCCGGGCCCGGCTCGGGCAAGACGCGCGTGCTCACCCATCGGATCGCCCATCTCGTGCTCGAGCGCGGCGTGCCGGCCACGGCCTGCCTCGCGGTCACCTTCACGCGCAAGGCGACGGAGGAACTGCGCACGCGGCTTGCCGGGCTGCTCGGCGACGAGGCGCGGTCCGTGGCGGTGCACAGCTTCCATTCCCTGGGGCTCGCGATCCTGCGGACGCACGGCGGTCTCGCCGGCCTCGGCACGGACTTCCGGATCGCCGGCGAGGCCGAGCGGAAAGCCGCGCTGGCCGCCGAGCTTGCAATCGGCGAAACGCGTGCCGGCCGGCTCCTGAGGGCCGTCTCCGTGCTGAAGCGCACAGGAGCCAACGGCACGGCCGAGGAAAACGAGGCGCGCGCCGCCCTCGACAGGATCTGCCGCGAGCGCAACTGGGTGGATTTCGACGATCTCGTCGCCCTGTCGGCCGACCTTCTCGAAGAGCGCGCCGACGTGGCAGCGCAGTGGCGGGCACGTTTTTCGCATATCGTCGCCGACGAGTTCCAGGATGTCGACGAACAGCAATACCGCCTGCTGCGGCTCCTGGCCGGCGCCGCCGGCAATCTGTGCGTCATCGGCGATCCCGATCAGGCGATCTACGGCTTTCGCGGGGCGGATGCCGCCTGCTTCGACCGGTTCGGCCGCGACTTCCCCGCCGCCCGCACGCTGCGGCTCAAGAACAACTATCGCTCGACCGGAACCATCGTCGCGGCGGCGGCGCGCTTCATCGGCGCGCCGGGCGACGGCGTCACCCGGCCGGCAGGGGACCGCATCGCGCTGCATGCCGCAGCCGACGAAGCGGCGGAGGCCGAGTTCATCGCCTCGGCGATCGAGGAGACGCTCGGCGGCCACGACCTGCTTGCCGCCAACCGCAACGCGGGCGGCCACGGCGCCGGCAAGCCGCTCGGCTTCGGCGATTGCGCGGTTCTCTACCGCACCGATGCCCAGGCCGGCGCCCTGCGGGCGGCGTTCGACCGGGCCGGCATTCCCTGCTTGAAAAGCTCTCCCGCGCCCATCGGCGGGCATCCGGGTGTCGAGGCGATCCTCGGCATGCTGGAGGGTGCAGGGACATCCGAGGCTATATCGGCGGCCCGCATCGCGGAAGCTGCCGAAGCCGCGCGCCGGCTGGAAAAGGCTGACGCGGCCGTGCTGGCCGAGGCGAAGGGCTGGCTCGCCGCGCTTGCGGCCTCGGATTCCGTGGCCGGCGATCCCGTCCGCTTCGCCGAGGGTGTGGCCCTCTCCACCGAGGCCGATTTCCGCGACGCCCGTGCCGACCGCGTTTCGTTGCTGACCATGCATGCGGCGAAGGGGCTGGAATTTCCGGTCGTGTTCGTGGCGGG
>ERZ778021.3543-NODE-3543-length-11026-cov-3.181296_pt1 | contig 11026 bp, 10 predicted proteins | sample MGYA00375751_ERZ778021 | MGnify/ENA primary metagenome ERZ778021 (study PRJEB29350, sample SAMN05389814) | bioreactor metagenome | isolation source: Thiocyanate stock bioreactor | place: South Africa: University of Cape Town | collected 2013-08-29 ... | reverse complement strand
AACCCTGCGCGAGTGGCAGGTTCGTCGAGAAAGCGTCTTTGGTTTCATCGGCGAAATTCCAGAATACGGGTGAATGCTAGATGAGAAACGACAATTGACTCAACGGGAATAGGATAACAGCCGCCAGAGCGCGCCGCCCAGAGCACCGCAGCAGGGGAGTAACCCGAGGCGTTCCTGCGGGGGAAGCATGTGAAAGAGGGACAGCGCCGCGCGCTCCGCCCTGCGGTAGGCGGCGGGGCTTTCCCACGCAACGAGCGCGAGCACAAGCGCGCGCTGCAGCGCGGGTAAATCGGGGCAGCCTTCGCCCTCGTGCCGCGCGAGAACCCGCATGCGGTTCTCCGCATGGGTTTCGTCCTCTCTCTGCGGCGCCGGCAGGGTGCGAATGATCTGATCCACCAGTGCGGAACAAAACGCGGGCGAAAAGTCGAACAGCAGCCAGCCGTTGACCACGCGGATGGAGTCCACCAGCGGCGCACCGTAGAGCGAGCAAAAATCGAGAGTGCAGAGGCTGCGTGCATCCGTGCCCTGCGGCGGGCGAAAACTTGCGTGCGCTTCCCGCGCGGGCAGGCTGATTTGCGCGGCTTGCGGCGGTTGCGGGAGCGCGCCGCCGAGTACGCGGACAAGTTGAGAGCGGATTTCGCTTTCATACGGCGGTATCATAAAGCCAGTTTATCCATGCGGATTCCCGCTGTCAATGACCGCGGGCACCAAGCGGTAGAATTTTACCTTGTATACGATGTTAAATTCCGCTTTTTACGTGAAAATTATGTGAAACGCGAACCGGATAGTCCCTGTTATTGCGAAAAAACGTGCGGCAAAATGTAAACTTCCCACGTAGCGCGCTTCTATGTTAAAGCGTGTGTGGTATAATAGGCGCATCCGACCGATCAAACGCGAACCGAAGTTCAGTGATATGGAACCATGATTCTCCAATCAACCGATCATCTACCTGTCGATCTGTCCTATGATAAAAAACGGAGGCCGTTATGCCAAACAAACAGCTGCGCTGCCAGGTCAGTGTCCGCATTTTCGGCGAAGAGAAATGCTTTGGCCCGGGTGTGGCAGATCTATTGAAACGAGTAGACCGCTTGTATTCGCTGCGCAAGGCGACCATCGAGATGGACATGGCGTACAGCAAAGCCTGGAAGATCGTCAAGACCGCCGAGGAGAACCTTGGTTTTCCGCTTCTGGTTTCGGTCACGGGCGGCAAAGGCGGCGGCGGGGCGGAGCTCACACCGGACGCAAAGAAGTTCCTTTCCGCGTTTCGCAGGTTTGAGGATTCGGTTCGGAGCTACGCGGACGAAGCGTTCGTGGAGATTATGGGCGGCTAAGAAAACGGGTTATTTGGCTGTGGTTTACATATCTTAAGAAGACGAATTTCATCAAGTGAAACCAAAGGAGAAACGCAGAGATGCAGTTTACGAAAGTACACGGACTGGGTAATGACTTCATCATTCTGGACGGAAGAACACAAACGCGCGATTATGCAGCGCTTGCAAAAAAGCTTTGCCACCGACAGACGGGCATCGGCGCGGACGGACTGCTGATCATTGAAAACAGCGACAAGGCGGATATCCGTATGCGCATTATCAACGAGGACGGCAGCGAGGCGGAGATGTGCGGGAACGGCATCCGCTGCTTTGCGAAATACGTCTTTCGCGAAGGGATCGTACCCAGGACAGAGTTTGGCGTGGAGACGCTTGCGGGTATCATGCGGCCAAAGCTCGTGCTTAAAAACGGCGAGGTCACTGGCGTGACCGTCGACATGGGTGAGCCGATCTTGGAATGCGAGGATATTCCCGTCTCCGGCACGGGCCGTTGCGTCGATCGCGAGATGACGATTCAGGGGCAAACACTGCGTTACACGACGGTGCTCGTGGGCGTGCCGCATACGCTGATCTATGTGGACGACCCGATGGATAAAAAATGGATGAACATGGGCTGGGATATTGAACACGCGAGCGTATTTCCCAAGCGCAGCAACGTCAACTTCGCAAAGGTGGTAGACGATCATACGCTTGTGATGCGCACGTTTGAACGCGGCTGCGGGCCGACGCTTGCCTGCGGCACGGGCGCTTGCTCGGCCGCGGTTGCGAGTTATCTCAACGGCAGAACAGGCCGCAGTGTGGATGTCAACATCGAACTCGGTACACTGCACATCGACTGGGCTGAGGATAACCACGTCTATATGACCGGCCCTGCTGAGATTGTCTTTACGGGAGAGATTCATATTTAACAGCTTATGAGGCGGGAAACCGCCTCTTTTTTTTTACGCGAAACGCGGCGGAATTGGACATACTATACAGAAACGCATCAAACCATTGTCATTGTGAACAGAGTGTGATACGCTTTCACTCAGACGGTCGCCTGACCGAACCAGCCGTTCTTTTTTGTGCAATTCTTTGGAATGGGAGCAATTAAAAACATGGAGAATAAGGTAGCAACGGAAGCTGCCGCGCCGGACGAGAAATCCGCCGTGGAGCTGCTACGCAAAAAGACCTTCAACCGCAACAAATGGTTCTATTCCGTCAGCGGCATCGGCCGCGACATGAGCTACGCCCTGATCGATTCGTTCTTGCTGATCTACATTCAGTTTGGCGTTTCGCTCACGCTTGCGCAGTTCACGACGCTGAGCCTGATCATCGGCGTTGGCGGGCGCATTTGGGACGCGATGAACGACCCGCTGATGGGCGCAATCATCGAAGGATCGCACTTCAAAAACGGCAAGTTCCGCCCGTGGATTCTGCTGGGCGCAATACTCTGCGGTCTTGTCATCATCGTCATGTTCAACGTGCAGAGTATACCCGGCTGGCGATTTGTCGTGTTTATGACGATCATGTACCTGCTTTGGGAATCCACGTTTACCATGAACGACATCGGCTATTGGGCGATGCTGCCGAGCCTTTCGAGCGTGAAAGAGGAGCGAAACTCCATCACAACACTCACCGTGCTCTTTGCGGGCGTTGGCGCAATCCTTGCCCAGGGCATCATCCCGCAGGTGACGGTTGGAGACATGCGCGCGGGGTATCGGTTTGTCTCGATCCTGATTGCGGTTGCGTTCATCGGTTGTCAGCTGTTGCTGTTTTTCACGGTCAAGGAACCGCCGCGCCGCAAGGTGGAAAACTCGGAAAACATCTCTCTCAAGAAGATGTGGAAGACCATCGTGCGAAACGATCAAGTGCTTTGGATGACGCTCTCGATGCTCTTCTATAACATAGGAAGCACGATGCTCATCGCGCTTGCCGCAAACCTGCTCTATTTGGAAATTGGCTACAACGGCACACTTTATTTCTACGTCGTCGTGGCATATGGCGTCACCATGGTCGCGGTCAACGCGCTATATCCCGCGCTGGTCAACAAGCTTGGCAGAAACCGGCTGCAAAACACAAGCATTCTGGTAGCAGCGATTGGCTATGCACTTATTGCGTTGATGGGCTGGACTTCCATATTGCCGTTCAGCATTGTGCTTTTGTGCGCATTTTGCATGATGGTGTCCGCCGGGCAGTCGCTGTTCTATATGAGCTGCATCATCAACATGGCAAACTGTGTGGAATACAACGACTATAAATATGGTGAGCGTAACGAGGCCGTGGTTTCCACGCTCCGTCCGTTTATGGCGAAGTTCGCGGCGGCGATGCATACCCTGATCGTGACGCTGGTGCTCGCGATCTCGGGTACGTTTCTGCTGAGCCAGTCGATCAGTACACTGGAAACCCAACGCGACTTTTTCGACAAACACAACCCTGCGGATCAGGCATACTACATCACGCAGGTGCAGGATTATTTGAAGGAGTACGATGGGCTAAAAGCTGGCACGCCGGAGTATAAGGCGGCGGCTCAAGCCGTCGGCACGCGGATTGCGGCGGACGATGTCGTCAGCAAATTCCAGCTAGATCCGGAATATGTGCCCGCGCTGAGCGACGCGATGGTCATCGTGACCGATGCGCAGGGCAATGCGAAGGAGATTAGCCGACTCGGTGCGTTTGACGCGAACATGATTTCGGCTACGAACGGGACGTTCTCGATCAAGATTGACGACCTCAAGAGCGGCGACGAGAGCGCGGCAAACATCCATTTCCGCGATCAGCGGACGATGACCATGCGCGTTTGGGTGCGGCTTGCGGCAACGCTGCTGCCCGCGCTGATGCTTGTGATTTCACTCTGGATTCAGAAGAAGAAATTCATCATCGACGAGAATTTTTATGATCAGATGATGGTAGAGATCAACAACCGCAAAGAAGAGGAGAACTCTCTGGCATAGCTCCAATATGACGAGAGACGATAAACGCGCCGATGAACATCGGCGCGTTTATTTCTGTATCTCTAGGTTTAAAGATATTACCTTACCCACTTACTTGCTTCCGGGAAATCTTGCATATGCAGGTAATTTTCAAAAATTACCTCACCCACTCGCTGGCTTCCGGGAAGCAGTGCATATGCGTCGGCGAAAGGGTGCGATAGCCGTCGGCTAGACCCATCCATTTTCGTAAACCGAGGCGAATCGAGCGGAGCTTAAAATACATGCAGATATCCGCGGCCGTCTTTTCGTCAAACTGGCTCTTGTGGCAGGAGAGCGCCTCCGCGCGCGCGGAAAACGTCTTTTTGACACCCAGATACGCGTTCGGCTTATCGGTATAGTAAAATGCAAGCGCTTTGACTGCATGACTTCCCGAGAAACCAATACTCTTCATCACGCTCTCAAACGGCGCCATGTTCATGCTCATCTTGACAGCCATTCCCGTCTTGATATGGTCGATATGGCATTCGCTGATCACGTTTGGATCGGGCGCAAATACAACATCCGGCTTCAGCCGGACAATCGCCTCGGCAACCGCGCGGGCAACGTCCTCAAAGGGGTACATTCCGCCGTCGTGAAACGGAAGAAACGTCACGTCGGTGACCCCAAGCAGTTTGGCGGAAGCCAGCGCCTCCGATTGGCGAATCGTCACCAGTTCGTCGCCACACAGCGCGGGATCGATAGCGCCCATGCACCCGTCGGTCACGATCAGGAACGAAACGTGCTTACCTAATTGCGTGAGCGCGCGTACGCTCGGCGCACAGGCAACCTCGATATCGTCCGGATGCGGGCCAATGAAGAGATATCGCTCAAACGAGGCAAGTTTGGGAATCGGTGCGACGCGCCGGAGAATGGCGTTGAACATGAGAGGAATCCTCCTTTGAAGAAGCATTGGCGAATGGATTGAAATCAGTATACCACGTGTGTGGCGTTGCCGTAAGGCTTGCGGCGGGGTATAATAGTAATTGAATGGAACAAATGACCCGTTTCACGAAGAAACAGCGGGAGGAGAAACAACATGCCGATTCCGCAGGTAAAAAAACAACAGATTCTGGAAGGAACCCTTGCACTCTGTCGTACGGAGGCGGCGCTTGATCCGGCTCTCGAGAGTGCGCAGGAGGGTGTGCTTGCCATGTTTGCCCTTGGCGAGAGTGACCCCGCAAAGGATGGCGTTCGCGCTTCATTCCGGCTGAATTCCGCGCTGGACGCGGAGCAATACCGCATTCTTGTCGATGAAAACGGCGTCTTTGTGGAGACAAGCGGCATTGCGGGCGCGGTGCATACCGCGGCAACGCTTGCCCAGCTCTGTGCGGAGCATGGCGGGCAGTTGCCTTATTGCGCGATCGACGACGCGCCGGAGAAGCCTTGGCGCGGGTTTTTGTTTGATGTTTGCCGCAGTTTTTTTCCGATGCACACGGTCAAGTCGGTCGTCGATCTGTTGGCATACTATAAATATAACCGCCTGCACCTGCACTTGACGGAGGATCAGGGATTTCGCTTGGAGAGCGAGCGGTTTCCGCTGCTCAACAGCGTTGGTTCTTTCCGTAAGAGCACGGCAAAAAAGCACGCGGACAATGCGGGCGCGGACGGCGTTCCCCACGGCGGATATTATACGAAAGCGGAACTGCGTGAGCTGGTTCGTTATGCAAAGGCACGGGGAATCGAGATTGTACCTGAAATCGATATGCCCGGGCATGCGCTTTCGATGATTGCGGCATATCCCGCGCTCGCGTGTGTCAATGAACCGGTGGAGGTGGCGACGCGCTTCGGGATTACAGACTTCTCGAAAAAGCTCTTTTGTGCGGGCAACGAGAAGACATTTGAGTTCTTATTTGCTCTGCTGGACGAAGTTCTTGAGATATTTCCGTTTCCCTATGTGCACATCGGCGGGGATGAGGCGGTCAAGAGCGAATGGAAGCAATGCGAACGCTGCCAGCGCGTGATGCGCGAACAGGGGTTGAAGGATGAACGCGAGTTACAGGGATATTTTCTCAACCGTGTGATCGAACATTTGAAATCGCGCGGCAGACAGGCAATCGTCTGGAACGACGGGCTTTGTGAAACGCTCTCGCACGATGCCATCAGCCAATATTGGACGCCGTGGTTCCTCGAAGGGCAAGGGCGCACCGCGCGCCGCGTCAACGCGGGCGGGCTTGCGATCCTGAGCCCGTATCTCTACACGTACTATGATTACCCTTACGGTATGACGCCACTCAAGAAAACATACAACTATCGCGCGACACTGCGCGGGCTTAAGCAGAAGAAGGACAAGAACATCCTTGGCGTAGAGGCTGCCATCTGGACAGAGTGGGTCGACAGCGAGGAAAAGCTCTTTTTCAACATGCTGCCGCGCCTCGCCGCGACGGCGGAGACGGGCTGGACCGCACGGGAAAACAGGAGCTATGCCGGCTTTTTGCAGCGGCTCATGCCGCACTATGGTTTATACGGGCGGCTTGGACTGACGTATGCGAAGAACGTGGAGAAACCGCTTCCGCTGCTGCAACGCATCCAGAGCGTCAGGACGTATTTTATGAAAGAAACACACGCGGAACTGTTCGCGCAGAACAAACGAGAACAATAGAAATCTCGATCAGGAGGAAACAAACGATGAATGAAACACTGAATAACCTGAAAACACGCCGGAGTATTCGCTCCTACCTACCCAAGCAGGTCGAAAAGGATTTACTGGAACAGGTGCTGGAAGCGGGGACGTTTGCCCCGACCGGCGGCGGGAAGCAGGTGCCGCTTATCGTCGCTGTGCAGGACGCGGCCACGGTCAGGCAGCTTTCGCACATGAACGCGCAGGTGATTGGCAACGACAGCGACCCGTATTACGGCGCGCCGACGGTGCTCGTCATTCTAGCGGAGCGCTCGCGCAGAACGTATCTGCTCGATGGCGCGGCGGTGATGACCACGCTGGTCAACGCGGCGCACGCGGTGGGGCTTGGCTCCTGCTGGATTCACCGCGCAAAAGAGATGTTTGAAAGCGAAGAGGGCAAAGCGCTCCTGCAAAAATGGGGTATCAAAGGGGATTATGAGGGTATCGGGCAGGTGATTCTGGGCTATCCGGCCGGCCCCGCACCGGAACCCGCCCCGCGCAAGGAGAACTATGTGATCCGCGTTTGAACGCGGAACGAACGAAAGAGCATGCGCATTGAAAAACTGCTGAGAAAACACGCAAAGGCATATGCGATTGTGAACACGGGGGAGATTCGCTTCGACCCCGCGTTTCACGCGCTCTGTGAACAAAACGCCTGCGGGTTTTATGGCGCATGCTGGATGTGCCCGCCGGATGTTGGCGGTGTTTTGGAGTGGATGGCAAAAGCGCAGACGTATGAGCACACAATCGTATTTCAAAGCGTCCATACGATTGCGGATTCGTTTGACATCGAGGGCATGCAGCACGCGGCGCGCAGGCACAATCACCTGATTGTTCGTCTCCGCCGTGCGGCGGAAAAAGAGGGCATCGATTGCCTTTTCCTCGGCGCGGGGGCTTGCGGCGGTTGTAAAACCTGCGCGAAAAAGCAAGGCGAGCCCTGCCGCCATCCGGATCGCGCGGTGGTTCCGCTGGAGGCTGCCGGCGTGGATGTTGTCCAGCTTGCGAAGCTCGCCGGCCTGCCTTATCTAAACGGCAAAAACACGGTAACGTATTTCGGCGCAATGCTGTTTCGCGGTACACTCGAAGCATAAAGAACCGCGAGGGAAAAAATTCAGTCATCAACGCAACCCAAATACAAAGGAGAAGCGCATGAAAATTCTCGTCTGCAACGTTGGCAGCACCTCATTGAAATATCGGCTGTTTGATCTCTCCTCCGGTGAAGAAACCCTCTCCGAAGGAAAGATGGAGCGCGTCGGCACCCAGGCGGGCACCTGGATGCACAAGGACGCGGGCATGGAGTCAGTCAAGCAGACGCTGCCGATTCCGGACTACGCGACGGGGATTCGCCTCATGCAGGAGGCGCTTCTTGCTTCTGCGCTGGAGAGCATGGAGGCACTGGACTGCGTGGCGTTCAAGGTTGTGCATGCAAAGGGCGTGACGGGGGTGCAGCTGCTCGACGAAACCGTGCTTTCGGCGATGGCTGCGTTTAATACCGTTGCCCCCAGCCACAATCCGCCGTATATCGCCGCAATCCGGCAGTTTCAGCAGGCGCTGCCGCATACGCCGATGATCGGCTCGTTTGAAACCGGCTTTCACGCGACGATGTCTCCCAAGGCGTATCTTTATTCGGTGCCGATCGCGCTTCATAAAGAGCATGCCATCCGCCGATACGGGTTCCACGGCGCGTCGCATGAATACGTGGCCACGCGCACGGCGGAGCTCATGGGACGCAGCGACTTTAAATTGATCTCGTGCCATCTGGGCGGCAGCGGCTCGCTCTGCGCCATCGTCAACGGGAAATCGCTCGATACCAATCTTGGCTTTTCGCTGCAATGCGGTATCATGCACAACAACCGCTGTGGTGACATCGACCCGTATATTCCGATCTATCTGATGAAGGACTTTGGCTATACGCTGGCGCAGATTGAAACCATGCTCAACAAAGAAAGCGGTCTGCTCGGCATGAGCGGTGTTTCCAACGACCTGCGGGACGTAGAGGCGGCGGCAGAGGCGGGCAACGAGCACGCGAAGAACGCCGTGGACAGCTACTGTTACCAAATTCAAAAGCAAATCGGCAGCTATGCCGCTGCAATGGGCGGCGTGGACGCAATCTCGTTTGCGGGCGGCATCGGCGAAAACAGCGCGCTTGTGCGCAGAATGGCGCTCGAAGGGCTATCCTTTATGGGCGTTTCACTTGACCTCGCGAAAAACGAGACGGCAAAGCCGGACTGCGAGCTCACGGGAGAGGTGAGTCACGCGCGGGTTTTCGTCATCGCCACCAACGAAGAAATCGTGGTTGCGCGAAAAGCAAAGGCGTATCTGCTCGGGAGCAGGTAGCGGAGCAGAACATACAATATGCATAGCATGCGTTGTATGAAACACTCTTCACAGTTAATTCACGATCTTGCGGAAATGACGGAAACGCGCGATTCGGCTGGTTTTTCTGTGAAAATTGTGCAAAATATGATTGCATAGTGGCTTTGTGCCATGCATCTCGATTGCAAAGCGAAACCGTTTGGTTTATACTGCGCTTATGAAACGGAAAAAACGCAGAGCGAGAACAAAAGCGGAGATCATCACGGCGGTGCTCTACGGCATCTTCGGGTTGCTTGTGGCCGGCGTGCTCTATGGCGCGGGCCGCGGGGCATATGCGCTGATGGGCGAGACGGTTGGCAACCACTACTATGCGACGCTGGCGGAGAAAGCCGCCCCGTCGGACACGGTGGATTTTGCCCAGCTTGCGAAGATTAACCCGGAAGTGCGCGGTTGGGTTCGGCTTTCGGATACGGCGGTCAACCTTCCGATTGTGAAAACCACGGATAACAGCTATTATCCCAACCCCCGCTTCGACGAGGTGAAAAACAAACTCGGCACGCCGTTTATCGACGCGGGCAATGTTGGCGATTTTTCCGACCGGCACACGATTATCTATGGTCACGCGCTCAGCAGCGGGTCGATGTTCGGCTCCCTCTGGGAATATGAAAACCCGAACTATTTCACGCGACATCCGGAGATTCAGCTCTTTTTGCCGGACGGCACGCAAAAGACGCTTTCGATCTTTGCCTGCTCCCGCGTGGACGGCACACGGGGCGCCATACCGATTTCGTTTTCCACCGAGCAGGACTTTCTCTCGTTTATTGAAGAACTCCGCGCGGTCTCCGCGTTTACAAGCAATGTGAAGGTCACCTCTTCCGATCGGATCGTCACCTTCTGCGTCGTGCTGCCGGATGGCGGCGAGGGCAGGCTGCTGCTGAGTTGCAAGCTCTCGGAGAGTAGCGGCGTGACGATTGGCGATACGGCGGTACAGCCGCCTGCGCAAACGACACAGGCTCCGCTCGAGACGACGCAGCCGCCCGAAGAGACCCCGCAGGGATAACCCAAACCATGCTTGAATCAAGGCCGCCTGATGGGCGGCTTTTGCTCTCTGAAAGCGCTTCGCGATTGAGTGAATCTGCATGAGGAACCGGCTTCTGTTCTTTTTTTGAAAAATGTGGTATCCTATACGCAATTCTGAGCACGATAATAGCAGGATGAAACTCCGGGATAGAACCGTGAAAAGCAAACCATAGCATGCAACCAAACGCGAGGCAACGTAGTGTTCTGTATGAAGGCACTGAGGCAGGAAATATGCAACCGCATGTTGCATCGACAAGCCCGCCGCACTGCTTTCGGGAGGGTTGCCGCAACCAAGCGGCAGAAGAACAACACGGACGAATGAAACGGAAAAGGGGAGATCGATCATGAAAACAAAACGCACCCTGATTGCACTCATTCTTTGCGTGGCGCTGCTGGTTTCCTTCGGCTGCGCGGCAAGAAGCGCAACACAAGAGAGCACTGCGGACTATGCAAAACCCGCCAGTGGAACGTATGACATGGCAGCCCCGCAGGCGGAGGAAGCCGGTTTTTCCTCTAATGAGGCAGCCGCGCCCGAACAGCAAACCGGCGAACCGACCGGCGACTTTGATGTGCGAAAAATCGTCTATACCGCGGACATGACTGTGACCGCGGACGACCCGGCGGCGGCGCTCAAAGTATTGCTGGAAAAAACACAATCGCTCGGCGGTTATGTCTCCGGCTCGTATTCCACAACGGATGATCTGGGAACCAACTATGCGTATACCACGCTAAAA
>ERZ778021.3542-NODE-3542-length-11026-cov-5.988151_pt1 | contig 11026 bp, 10 predicted proteins | sample MGYA00375751_ERZ778021 | MGnify/ENA primary metagenome ERZ778021 (study PRJEB29350, sample SAMN05389814) | bioreactor metagenome | isolation source: Thiocyanate stock bioreactor | place: South Africa: University of Cape Town | collected 2013-08-29 ... | reverse complement strand
TTCCAGACCAAGCACGAGAGCGAGAAGATCGTGCGCCAGGAGGGCAAGCTGGCCTGGACCGTGTACCGCCCCGCCATGGTGGTGGGCGACAGCCAGACGGGCGAGATGGACAAGATCGACGGCCCGTACTACTTCTTCAAGGTGATCCAGCGCCTGCGCCAGATCCTGCCGCCGTGGATGCCGTCGGTCGGCCTGGAGGGCGGGCGCGTGAACATCGTGCCGGTCGATTTCGTGGTCGATGCGCTGGCCGCCATCAGCCACCAGGAAGGCATTGCCAAGCGCTGCTTCCACCTCGTCGATCCGGTGGGCTACCGCGTGGGTGACGTGCTCGACATCTTCTCGCGCGCCGCGCACGCGCCGCGCATGAACCTGTTCATCAATGCCGCGCTGCTGGGCTTCATTCCCCGGGGCGTGCGCAAGGGGCTGATGGCGCTGTCGCCCATGCGCCGCGTGCGCAATGCCGTCATGAAGGACCTGGGCCTGCCCGAGGACATCCTCACCTTCATCAACTACCCCACGCGTTTCGATTGCCGCGAGGCCCAGGCCGCGCTCAAGGGCACGGGCGTACAGTGCCCCAACCTGCGCGACTACGCTTGGCGCCTGTGGGACTACTGGGAGCGCCACCTCGACCCCGAGCTGCACATCGACCGCTCGCTCAAGGGCACGGTGGCGGGCAAGGTGGTGCTGATCACCGGCGGCTCGTCCGGCATCGGCCTGGCGGCGGCGCACAAGTTTGCCGAGGCGGGCGCCACCACCATCATCTGCGGGCGCGACCAGGACAAGCTCGACGCTGCCTGCCAGGAGGCCAAGGACAAGGGCCACGCCTTCGTCACCTACGCGGTGGACATCGCCGACATGCAGGACTGCGACCGCTTCGTGCAGCAGCTCATCGCCGACCATGGCGGCGTGGACTTTCTCGTCAACAACGCGGGCCGCTCCATCCGTCGCGCCATTGAAAGCAGCTACGACCGCTTCCACGACTACGAGCGCACCATGCAGCTCAACTACTTCGGCAGCCTGCGCGTGACCATGGGCCTGATGCCCCAAATGGTGGAAAAGCGCCAGGGCCATGTGGTCAACATCAGTTCCATCGGCGTGCTGACGAACGCGCCGCGCTTCTCCGCCTACGTGGCGAGCAAGGCGGCGCTGGATTCGTGGACGCGCTGCGCCGCCAGCGAGTTCGCGGACCAGGGCGTCACCTTCACCACCATCAACATGCCGCTGGTGCGCACGCCCATGATCGCGCCGACCAAGATCTACGACAACGTGCCCACGCTCAGCCCCGACGAGGCGGCCGACCTGATCGCCCAGGCCTGCATCTTCAAGCCCGTGCGCATCGCCACCAAGCTGGGCATCACCGGCCAGGTGCTGCATGCGCTGCTGCCGCGCGTGGCGCAGATCACGATGAACACGAGCTTCCGCATGTTCCCCGACTCCGAGGCCGCGCAGGGCGAAAGGAAGGGCGGCAAGCCCCAACTCGCCGCCGAGGCCGAGGCGCTCAAGCAGATGATGCGGGGCATCCACTTCTGACCCGGAAACGTGCGCGGGGGAGGGTGGGATAATCGCCCGTTTCCTTTCCAGCCCCTGCATTCCATGATTCTCGTGACTGGCGGCGCCGGCTTCATTGGCGCCAACTTCGTGCTCGACTGGCTCGCCTGCCAGGGCGAAGCGGTCGTGAACCTCGACAAGCTGACCTACGCGGGCAACCTGCACAACCTCGACAGCCTGCGCGGCGATGTGCGCCACGTCTTCGTGCAGGGCGACATCGGCGACCGCGTGCTGCTCGACCGCCTGCTGGCCGAGCACCGCCCGCGCGCCATCGTCAACTTCGCCGCCGAATCGCACGTGGACCGTTCCATCCACGGCCCCGAGGACTTCATCCAGACCAACGTGGTCGGCACTTTCAGGCTTCTGGAGGCTGCAAGGCACTACTGGCAAGCGCTGGTAGCTACGGAAAAAGGAGCGTTCCGCTTCCTGCACGTCAGTACCGATGAAGTCTACGGCACGCTCGCGCCCACCGATCCGGCCTTTACCGAAGACCACCGGGTCGAGCCCAACAGCCCCTACTCGGCCAGCAAGGCCGCCAGCGACCACCTCGTGCGCGCCTGGCACCACACCTATGGCCTGCCGGTGCTCACCACCAATTGCAGCAACAACTACGGCCCGTTGCACTTTCCCGAGAAACTCATCCCGCTGATGATCGTCAACGCGCTGGCGGGCAAGAGCCTGCCCGTCTATGGCGACGGCATGCAGATCCGCGACTGGCTGTACGTGCGCGACCACTGCAGTGCCATCCGCCGCGTGCTGGAGGCGGGGCGGCTGGGCGAGACCTACAACATCGGTGGCTGGAACGAAAAGCCTAACATCGAGATCGTCCACACCGTCTGCGCGCTGCTCGACGAACTGCGCCCGCGTGCCGACGGCCAGAGCTACGCCACGCAGATCACCTACGTGACCGACCGCCCCGGCCACGACCGGCGCTACGCCATCGACGCGCGCAAGATCGAGCGCGAGCTGGCTTGGCGCCCCGCCGAAACCTTCGACAGCGGCATCCGCAAGACCGTGCAGTGGTACCTGGAGCATCCCGAATGGGTGCAGCAGGTGCAGACCGGCGCCTACCGCGACTGGGTCGCCAAGCAATACGCAACGGCATGAACATCCTGCTTCTCGGCAAGAACGGCCAGGTTGGCTGGGAGCTGCAGCGCAGTCTGGCGGTGTTGGGCCAGGTCACGGCGCTGGATTTCGACAGCACGGCGCACTGCGGCGACTTTTCCAATCCCGATGGCGTGGCCGATACCGTGCGCGCGTTGCGCCCCGACATGATCGTCAACGCCGCCGCGCACACCGCCGTGGACAAGGCCGAGGGCGAGCCGGAGCGGGCCCGCCTGCTCAACGCCACCACCCCCGGCAGGCTCGCCGAAGAGGCCGCGCGCCTGGGCGCCTGGCTGGTCCACTACAGCACCGACTACGTGTTCGACGGCAGCGGCGAGCGTCCCTGGGTGGAGGCCGATGCGCCCGCGCCGTTGTCGGTCTATGGCGCCACCAAGCTGGAGGGCGAGCAACGTATCCAGCAATCCGGCTGCAAGCACCTCATCCTGCGCACGAGCTGGGTCTATGCCGCGCGCGGCGGCAACTTCGCCAAGACCATGCTGCGCTTAGGCAGCGAGCGCGAGCGCCTCACCGTCATTGACGACCAGTGGGGTGCGCCCACCGGAGCCGACCTGCTGGCCGACGTCACCGCGCACGCTATCCGCCACCTTGCCCGGCACCCGGAAGACGGCGGCCTGTACCACTGCGTGGCGGGTGGCGAGACGAATTGGCATTCGTATGCAAAATACGTTCTAGGCCAGGCCAGTCAAGCGCAAGAGGCTATCAAAATGAAAGCAACCGACATCGCTCCCGTACCCACCAGCGCCTTCCCCACGCCAGCGCAGCGTCCGCACAACTCGCGCCTGGATACCCGCAAGCTGCAGGCCACCTTCGGTCTCGCGCTGCCGCACTGGCAGCAGGGCGTGGCGCGCATGCTCTCTGAAATCCTCTGACCCGTCCGCCCCATGACACAGCAACGCAAAGGCATCATCCTCGCCGGCGGCTCCGGCACCCGGCTGCATCCGGCCACGCTGGCCATCAGCAAGCAACTGCTGCCGGTGTACGACAAGCCCATGATCTACTACCCCCTCAGCACCCTGATGCTGGCGGGCATCCGCGATATCCTCGTCATCAGCACGCCGCAGGATACGCCGCGCTTCGAACAGTTGTTGGGTGACGGCAGCCAATGGGGCATCCGCCTGCAATACGCCGTGCAGCCCAGTCCCGACGGGCTGGCGCAGGCCTTCCTGATCGGCGAGGAATTCCTCGGCGGCGCTCCGAGCGCGCTGGTGCTGGGCGACAACATCTTCCACGGCCATGACTTCCACCACCTGCTGGCCCACGCCATGGCCCGGCCCGAAGGCGCCAGCGTTTTTGCCTACCATGTGCACGACCCCGAGCGCTACGGCGTGGCCGAGTTCGATGGCAGCGGCAAGGTTCTCTCGCTTGAAGAAAAGCCGAAAGCGCCCAAGTCCAGCTACGCCGTCACAGGCCTGTACTTCTACGACCCCCAGGTGGTCGAACTCGCCAAGCGCCTGCAGCCCTCGCCGCGCGGCGAGCTGGAAATCACCGACCTGAACCGCCTGTACCTGGAGCAGGGGCAGCTCAGCGTCGAGATCATGGGCCGGGGCTACGCCTGGCTCGACACCGGCACGCACGAAAGCCTGCTCGACGCGGGGCAGTTCATTGCCACGCTGGAGCAGCGCCAAGGCCTGAAGATCGCCTGCCCCGAGGAGCTCGCCTGGCGCCACGGCTGGATCGACGCGGCCCAACTGGAGAAGCTCGCGCAGCCGCTGTCGAAGAATGGCTACGGCCAGTACCTGCTGCGCCTGCTGAAAGAGAAGGTGTACTGATGCGCGTGACCCGCCTGGCGATCCCCGACGTGGTGCTGATCGAGCCCAAGGTGTTTGGTGATGCGCGCGGCTTCTTCTTCGAGAGCTTCAACCAGAAAGCCTTCAACGAAGCCACGGCGACCTGCCACCAGTTCGTGCAGGACAACCACAGCCGCAGCGGCCGTGGCGTACTGCGCGGGCTGCACTACCAGATCGAACAGCCCCAGGGCAAACTGGTGCGTGTGGCGCGCGGCACGGTGTGGGACGTGGCGGTGGACATCCGCAAAAGCGCGCCCACGTTTGGGCAATGGGTGGGTGCGGAACTGAGCGAGGACAACCAGCGGCAGATGTGGGTGCCGCCCGGCTTCGCGCACGGGTTCGTGGTCTTGAGCGAGAGCGCGGACTTCCTCTACAAGACGACGGACTACTATGCGCCGCAGCATGAGCGGTGCATTGCGTGGGACGATCCGCAGTTGGCGATCGGCTGGCCCTATGCGGGCGTGCCCAGCCTGTCTGCCAAGGATGCGCAGGGCATTGCCTTCGCGCAGGCGCTGGTGTATCCATGAGCATCCAAGGCATGATCCCGATGCAGCGGGAACGTACACTTTTCCCCGTAGTGAGGTTTCACAGCACATGGTGACAGACACATTGGCCGCTGAGGCGGCATCGCAGGAGCCGGTGGCCGCGCCGCGCCCCTTCTTGGGGGAACTGCTGGTGCAGGCCGGCAAGCTCACGGCCCGTGACCTGGAGCGCGCGCTTTCCGCACAGCAGGAAATGGGCGGCATGCTCGGGCGTGTGCTGGTGCGGCTGGGGCTGGTGTCCGAGACCGATGTGGTGCGCACCTTGTCGGAGCAGTTGGGCGTGCCCTTTGTCGCTGCCGATGCCTTCCCCGACCTGATGCCCGAGGTGCCGGGGTTGCTGCCGGAGTTTCTGCAGGCCAATGCGATCTATCCCTTGCGCCAGGAGGGGCAGGAGCTCCATGTGGCCATGGCCGTGCCGCAAGACGCCTTTCTGCTCAAGGCGCTGCACCTGGTCACCGGCTGCACGGTGAAGCCGCATCTGGCCCTGGAAAGCGACATCGAGAAAGCGCTGGCAGAACCCGCCGAGGAAGCCTCTGCGGAAGACGATGACGGCTTTGCCGATGGCCTGGACGGCGGCGACTTCGTCGAGCACCTGAAAGACCTGGCGAGCGAAGCACCGGTGATCCGCCTGGTCAACACCATCATTGGCCGTGTGACCGACCTGCGCGCATCCGACATTCACCTGGAGCCTTTCGACGATGGCCTGCATGTGCGCTACCGTGTCGATGGCGTGATCCATCTGGGCGAGTTGGTGCCGCCGAGGCTTTCGGCCGCGGTCAGCTCGCGTGTCAAGCTGCTGGCCCATCTCGACATCGCGGAGCGGCGCTTGCCGCAGGACGGGCGCATCAAGACCCGCGTGAAGGGGCGCGAGCTGGATTTGCGCGTTTCCACCGTGCCCACGGTGCATGGCGAAAGCGTGGTGATGCGCGTGCTCGACCGCGCCAGCGTGCGTCTGAACCTCGACACCATGGGGTTCGAGCAGGATACGCTGGCGCGCTTCAACGAACTGCTGTCGCGGCCCCATGGCATCTTGCTGGTCACGGGGCCCACGGGTTCGGGCAAGACCACCACGCTGTACGCGGCCCTGTCCAAGATCGACGCGCAGGCGAACAAGATCATCACCGTCGAGGACCCGGTCGAGTACCAGCTGGAGGGCATCAACCAGATCCAGGTACATCCGCAAATCAACCTGACCTTCGCCAACGCCCTGCGTTCCATCCTGCGACAGGACCCTGACATCATCATGATCGGGGAAATGCGAGATGGCGAAACCGCGCAAATCGCGGTGCAATCCGCGCTGACCGGCCACTTGGTGCTTTCCACCTTGCACACCAACACGGCGGCCGGCGCGGTCATCCGCATGCAGGACATGGGGGTGGAAAGCTACCTCATCACCTCTTCGGTGAATGGCGTGCTCGCGCAGCGCCTTGTGCGCACCTTGTGCGGCCACTGCAAGGAAGCGTACGAACCTGGGCCGGAGCTGCGCGTCAGCACGGGCCTGGCAAGGTTTTGTCCGCCAGGCCAGCGCATCTACCGCGCCGTGGGCTGCGAGCATTGCCGCCAGTCAGGCTACCGGGGGCGCACGGGGATCCATGAGCTTTTCGTGCTGGACGAGCCCATGCGCCGCGCCATCATCGACGGGCGCGATGCCAACGCACTCAACACCCTGGCGGCCCAGAGCGGCATGCTGAGCCTGTTCGAGGATGGTTTGCGCAAGGTGGCTGCGGGCGTGACCACGCTCGATGAGTTGGCGCGTGTGACGCAGGACCAGTCCGATGCCTGAATTTGTCTGGAGGGCCGCCACGGCGGCAGGCAAGGTCGAGGAAGGGCGGCTGTCCGCGGCCAGCAGCGCTGCCGTGCAGCGGCAACTGCGTGAGCAGGGTTTGACGCCACTGCGTATCGACGATGCCGCCAGTGCCAATGTGCAGAGTGTCAAGGTGAAAGGGGGGGCAGGACTCCCAGCGCCATCCAGGGTGCGCCAGGCCAAAGGGCCGGTCAACGCAGCCGATGTTCATGCGCTGACCTCCGAACTGGCCATCATGCTGCGCGCTGGCTTGGCGCTTGACAATGCTTTGCGCGTGCTGATCGACATGAGCCACAAGCCAAGCGTGGCTGCCTTGGTGCAAGGCATCCTGGACGCCGTCAAGGGCGGTGTACCCCTGAGCCGTGCGCTGACTGCGCACCGGGCGCTTTTTGGCGATTTCTACATCAACATGGTGCGCTCGGGCGAGGTCAGCGGCCAGATGTCGGCCGTGCTGGACCGCCTGGTCGAGCACATGGAGCGCCAGCGCGCACTGCGCGACAGCGTCATCTCCGCCACCATCTACCCCGCCATCCTGCTGGGCGTGGCCGTGCTTTCGCTGGTGGCCATGCTGGGCTTTGTCGTGCCGCAGTTCGAGAAACTGTTTACCGACATGGGCGATGCCCTGCCTTTGCCCACGCGCATCGTCATGGAGCTGGGGCATGGCTTCCGGCATTACGGCCTGTTCATTGGGATCGCGGTCGTGGCGGGTGCGTTTTTGCTGTTACGTTGGTTGCGGTCGCCTGCGGGGCAGCAATGGTGGCAGGCACGCCTGCTGCGCTTGCCGCTCATGGGGCCGTTGGCCCTGAAGTACCAGCTCACGCTGTTTTCGCGTTCGCTGGGCACCTTGCTGGGCAATGGCGTTCCCATGCTCACGGCGCTGCACATTGCCACGGAAACCGTTGGCAACATGGTGCTGCAACAAGCGCTTGCCAAAGTTGCGCCCATCGTGAAGGAGGGTGGCAAGATGGTGCAGGCGATTTCTGTTACAGGCATCTTTGAACCTTTGGCAGTCAACCTGATCCGAGTGGGCGAGGAGACAGGACGGGTGGGCCCCATGATGCTGGAGCTTTCCAATATCCTGAACCGCGAGGTGGAAACCGGCATCAAGCGTCTTCTGACCCTGGTCGAGCCAGTGCTGATTCTGGTGCTGGGCGTGCTCATCGCAACCATCATCGTTTCCATCCTGCTCGGTATTCTGTCCATCAATGACCTCGCCGTATAATTTTTGTTTGCCTAAGAAAGCGCTTCCCATGGCTGCTCGCTCCCTTTCTGCTTCGCGTGCTCATCGGCACACGGCACGCGGCTTCACGCTGATCGAACTGCTCGTGGTCTTGGCCATCCTCACCATGCTGGCGGGCTTGGTGGGCCCCAAGGTGCTGGGGCAACTGGGTGGCGCCAAGGCTAAAACAGCGGCCGTGCAAATCGCCGATATCGACAAATCCCTGGAGCTTTTCAAGCTTGACGTCGGCCGTTTTCCCACCACGGAAGAAGGGCTGGATGCGCTGGTGAGAAAGCCTGGCTCCGCCAATGCATGGAATGGCCCCTACCTGAAGGGGGGCGTGCCCACTGATCCCTGGGGCAACCCTTATCGCTATGCCAACAATGGCGGAGCCATCGAGATTCTCTCTCTGGGGGCTGACGGTGCCGCCGGCGGCGAAGGGGAAAACGCCGACATCCGCACCCGTTGACCGCCCACAGGCGCTGGGGCAGTGCGCCATGAGGCGCGAGAGCGGTTTCACGCTGGTTGAGTTGCTGGTGGTGTTCTCCATCATGGCGCTTGTGGTCGGCTTGGTGCCCATGGCGTTCCAGCGCATGCGTGATTCGGCGCAATACCGCGATACCTTGCGCAGCATGATGTCGGAGATGCGCATAGCGCGTAGCCAGGCGTTGGCTACGCGCAGTGAAACCCGTTTCGTTGTCGATTTGTCCCGGCGCAGCTACGGAATTGCGGGCAGCCCGGAGCATGCCTTGCCCGAGTCTTTGGCGATGCGCGCCACCGTGGCGGGCATTGAAGCGCAAGGTCAGGAGGCCGCCATTCGCTTCTTTCCCGACGGTGGTGCAACCGGAGGCAGCGTTGAGATTGTGCGGCCCTCCGGTACCGGCGCACGCCTGCAGGTGGACTGGCTGTCCGGGCGTATTACCCAAGAGGCGCTTTTGCCGTGACGGCCTGCACCCAGGTTCGGCGGAGCCAGCGCGGACTTTCTCTTCTGGAATTGCTCGTTGCATTGGCAATCATGGCGATGGCATTGGGCATGCTTTACCGTGCCAGCGGCAGCAGCGCGCGCAGTGCGGGCGATTTGCAAAGCTACCAGCGGGCGGTAGTTCTGGCGCAATCCTTGCTTGCTGCGCGTGATGCCATACCTGAAGCAGGCTGGAATGAGGCAGGAGAATCTGCAGGGTTTGCTTGGGCGGTGCAAAGCAGCCCCTATGGGACCGTCGACCCGAACCCGAACGTGCCCCGTCTGCACGAAATCGTGATCGAGGTTGCCTGGCAGGAACGAGGCAGTAGCAAGCAGATCGTGCTTCAGACATTGCGTCCGCAACGGTTACCCATGGCCGGCGGAGGGTTGCGGTGATGCGAGGTCGCTCCTGGCAATGGCGTGGCGGTATGTTTGGCTCGGCAGGCTTCACGCTGGTGGAGCTTCTGGTCGCCATGGCCTTGCTCTCCTTGCTGATGCTGGGCATGGCCTCGGCATTGCGCTCCATGGCGCAGACGGAAGAGCGTGTGGATAGCCGCCTTGAACAGGCGGATGAATTCCGTGTGGCTACGGGGTTTCTCGATACGATTCTAGGGCGGGTATCGGTGCGTAAAACCACTGCGCTGCTCAAGGAGGGTGAATCCCCTTATCTGTTTTCCGGCAGGCCGGACGAGATGGCGTGGCTCGGTATCATGCCCGCCCGGCATGGGGCCGGTGGGCGCACGTTCTTCCGGTTGAAGCTGGAGCCGGTGGAGGGTGAAGGGGCGCTTGTCATCTCTTTCCTGCCCTGGGATGGCTCCTCTACGTTTCCCGACTGGTCGAAAGCGCAATCGCGTGTATTGGTACACGGTGCCACATCGCTGGCCTTGTCGTATGAAGATGCCCGCCGGCCTGTGCCTGAATGGGTGCCTCTATGGTCCAGTCCAGATGGCTTGCCCGAGCGCGTGCGCATCGATCTGGGGACCCAGTCCGGAGCCTGGCCCATGTGGATCGTACCCATGCGTTTTCTTCCTGCCAGCCAGGGCAATCGCAGCCGCTTTTCCTCGGGGCCTGACGACTGATGGCGCGAAGCAATGAAATGACCCAGCGCGTCCGGGGTATCGCCCTGATTGCCGTGTTGTGGATTGTTGCGGCCATGGCCATCGCAGTCACTGGCATGACGCATGCCGTGCGCAACGAAATCCGTACGGCTGCTGCTGCGCGCAGCAGCATCGAGTCCCAGGCTTTGGGCGAAGCCGCCATCACCCTGGCTGTGCAAAAAATGCTAACCCAGCGGCCCTTCAAGCCATGGGTCCGGATGGATGTTGAGTACAGAGGGCAGATCATGGCCGTAGAAGCGGCGTCATTGAATGGCTGGATCGACATCAATACTGCGCCGGATGCCTTGCTGGCGAGCCTGTACGCCGTTGCAGGCGGTTTGCCGGCCCAGGCCGCAAGTGCGCTGGCGGCGGCAACGGCGGAAGCCCGCCGGCAGAAAGATGCAGCGGGGCGAGAGCAGCGTTTCGAGGCGCCGCAGGATTTGATGCGCGTGCCTGGGGTCGATTACGACCTCTATGCTAGACTTTCGCCGCTTTTGACCGCAGGAGCGGGGGGGGGCGCTGGACGGGTGAACGCCCTCGCTGCGCCGTTGCCGGTGCTCGCTGTACTGGCGGAGGGCAACGTTGCACAGGCACAAGCCGTGAGCCAGCGCCGCAGCCAGGGTGAGCAGACACTGGATACCAGTTCGCTGCGGGGCGAATGGTTGGACAACAACCTGGGCACACGCTATCGGCTGCAGGTCGAGATTCCCCTGGGTGATGGCACGCAGGCCATTGTTTCGCGTGATATTGACGTGCGCCCTGATCCCCGTGCGGGGCTGCCGTGGCGTTTTTTCGGGTCTGATTATTCGATCCGGGCCAAGCCTGCCCAGGGGGCCTGAATTTCCATGCCGATAACGACAAATTCTCTACAGTTTTTTGGTCTCGATCTGGGGCAGGTCTGGCAGGAGCTTCGGCAAGCCTGGCGTGGCATGCAGAAATCACC
>ERZ778021.3541-NODE-3541-length-11028-cov-6.271029_pt1 | contig 11028 bp, 12 predicted proteins | sample MGYA00375751_ERZ778021 | MGnify/ENA primary metagenome ERZ778021 (study PRJEB29350, sample SAMN05389814) | bioreactor metagenome | isolation source: Thiocyanate stock bioreactor | place: South Africa: University of Cape Town | collected 2013-08-29 ... | reverse complement strand
GGCGACCGCCGCTACCGGGCGCCGATCGTGCTCGAGGGCGGGGCGATCCACGTCGACGGCGAGGGCACGGTGCTGACCACCGAGCAGTGCCTGCTGAATCGCAACCGCAACCCGGAGCTGGACCGGGGCGAGGTCGAGGCGGCCCTCCACGCCTACCTCGGGACCGAGAAGGTGGTCTGGCTCGGCGAGGGCGTCTTCGAGGACGAGACCGACGGCCACGTCGACAACCTCGCCGCCTTCGCCCGACCCGGCGTCGTACTGCTCACCTGGGTCGAGGATCCGTCCGATCCCCAGCACGCGATCTCGGTCGACGCTCTGGCGCGGCTGGAGGCGGCGAGCGACGCCCGCGGCCGCTCCTTCGAGGTGGTGAAGCTCCCCGCGCCCGGGCCGCTGACGATCAGCGCCGCGGAGGCCGCCGGGGTCGAGCCGGCCGAAGGCACGCAGCCGCGCCGCGCCGGCGACCGGATGGCCGCCAGCTACGTCAACTTCTACCTCGGCAACTCACGCGTCGTCTTCCCGCTGCTCGACCCGGCCCGCGACGACGGGGCCGCCGCGATCCTCGCCGCCGCCTTCCCCGGGCGCGAGGTCGTCGGCGTCCCCGCCCGCGAGATCCTCCTCGGCGGCGGCAACGTTCACTGCATCACCCAGCAAGTCCCCGCCCGCTGGTGAGTTCGCAGTAATGGCCGCTATGCGGCCAGAAGTGCGAACGCACGCCTAGACGAGGGTCTTCGGCGCCGATTCGCCGCCGGAGACGACGACGGACTTCTGCAGCAGCACGCCTTCCGGGTCGCTGAAGCAGAGGCGGACCAGGTGGCCGGGGGCGTCGCTGAGGGTCCAGAAGGCGCAGGTCGAGCCTTCCGGTTGCACCGGGAAGAGTCCCGAGAGTTCGGCGCCTTCGACTTCTTCTTCGCCGAGCCCGACGCTCTTCAGCGCGCGCAGCACCTGCTGCTCGCTCTCGCCCTTGTGGAGCCCTTCGTACTGTTCCGCGGTCATCGCCGAGGAGAAGATCTGGAAGGAGCGCCCGGGGGTCGGCCGCTGGTGTCCTTCGCTGCCGCCGAAGATCACTCCCAGCGCGACCGCCGCGACCACCAGGCCGAGGAACGACCAACCGATGGTCGCCCGCCGCCGTTGCCGGCGCCGGTAGAGGTCCGGGTCCACTCCGGGAGGATCGCAGACGGTCGCCGTCCGCTTTCGCTAGCGTCCCTCCCATGACCGGAGATACGGATTTCAGGCGCGAACTTGGCCAACAGCTGCGGGTCGACTCGATCCGCTCCTCCGATGCGGCGGGGTCGGGGCACCCGACCTCCTCGATGTCGGCGGCAGACCTCCTGGCGGTGCTGCTGGACGGGCACCTGGTGCTCGACTTCGACGAGCCGAAGGACCCTCGCAACGACCACCTGATCTTCTCCAAGGGCCACGCGTCGCCGCTCTACTACTCGGTGCTGAAAGCTGTCGGGGCGATCGAGGACGACGAGCTGCTCACCTTCCGCAAGCTCGGCTCGCGCCTCGAAGGCCACCCCACCCCGATCCTGCCCTGGGTCGACGTCGCCACCGGCTCGCTCGGCCAGGGCCTGCCGATCGGCGTCGGCGTCGCCACCGCGGCGCGGATGGAGAAGATGCCCTCGCGCATCTGGGTCCTCTGCGGCGATTCGGAGATGGCCGAGGGATCGATCTGGGAGGCGGTCGAGCACGCCGGCAAGCAGAGCCTTGCCAACCTGACCGCGCTGATCGACGTCAACCGGCTCGGCCAGACCGGCGAAACGATGCACGGCTGGGACCTCAGCTCCTACGGCGGGCGCGCCGAGGCGGCGGGCTGGAACGTGCTCGAGATCGACGGCCACGACGTGCAGGAGATCGAGGACGCCTACGCCAACGCCGAAGCAAGCGACCGGCCGACGATGATCGTCGCCCGGACGAAGAAGGGCAAGGGCGCGAAAGAGGTCGAGGACCTGCCCGGCAAGCACGGCAAACCGCTCTCCGATCCGGCCGCCGCGATCGAGGAACTGGGCGGCGAGCGCGACTTGCGGGTCGAGGTGAAGAAGCCCGAGGGCGACGCCGCCATCCACCGCTTCGAGACCCCCGGCGGCGAGATGCCGACCTGGGAAAAGGGCGAGGAGGTGCCGACGCGGAAAGCGTACGGCGTGGCCTTGGCGGCGCTCGGCGCCCGCCGTGACGACATCGTCGCGCTGGACGGCGAGGTCGGCAACTCGACCCACTCGGAAGACTTCAAGAACGCCTTCCCGGACCGCTTCGTCGAGGTCTACATCGCCGAGCAGCAGATGGTCGCCTCGGCGGTCGGCTTCCAGGTGCGGCGCCACTGGACCCCGTTCGCCTCGACCTTCGCGGCGTTCCTCAGCCGCGCCTACGACTTCGTCCGCATGGCGGCGATCAGCCGCGCCGACATCCGCCTCTGCGGGTCCCACGCCGGCGTCTCGATCGGTGAGGACGGGCCCTCGCAGATGGCGCTCGAGGACCTCGCCAGCCTGCGCGCGGTGCACGGCTCGACCGTCTTCTACCCGAGCGACGCGACCTCGACCGCGGCCCTGGTCGAGATCATGGCCGACACCGCCGGCATCTCCTACATGCGCACCACGCGCGGCGCGACGCCGGTGCTCTACGACGCTTCGGAGGAATTCCAGGCGGGCGGCTCGAAGACCGTGCTCGACGGCGACGACGTCACCCTCGTCGGTGCCGGGATCACCCTCCACGAGGCCCTGGCCGCGGCCGAGCGCCTTGCCGGCGAGGGCATCTCGGCCCGTGTCATCGACCTCTACTCGGTGAAGCCGATCGACCACGAGACGCTGGTCAAGGCGGCCCAGGAGACGGGCGCGATCGTCACCGTCGAGGACCACTGGAAGGAGGGCGGCATCGGCGAGGCCGTGCTGGCCGCCTTGGCCGAGCACAGCGCCACCGCCGCGGTCCGCATCCTCGCGGTCGAGGACATGCCCTCCTCGGCGACCCCGGAGCAGCTGCTGCGGGCGGCCGAGATCGACGCCGAGGCGATCTACGCCGCCGCGACCGAGATCGTCAAGGCCAAGGTCGAGAGCTAGATCGGAGTACCGAGCGGGTAGTTCGGGAGGCCTGCGCCGGGGACGGCGTGGGGCGATTCGGAGGGCTTGCGAGCGGAGGCGAGCCGACGGCCGGCGTGATCCGGAGGCAGGCCTCGCGGCCGGGGACGGGCGGCGCGGTCCGGGGCGCCTGCGGCGGGGACGGCGAAATCCGGAGGGCCTGCGGCCGGGGACGGGCGGCGCGATCCGGGGCGCCTGCGGCGGGGGTCCGGCCGTCCCGGGCGTCTCGGAGGCGACCCGGGCAGGCTGTGGCCGCCTCCGAGACGCCCGGGACGCGACGAGTTCAGGGGGAAGTGCGCAGGGTGCGTGCGCCTGCGGGGGACATCCGTCGCCCCTCCGGGCTGCCGAGGGCGATGCGTTCGCAGAAATGACCGCATAGCGGAGCCAAGTGCGAACGCACCGGGGCTGGGGGCGGCGGGAGGGTCGCGGCGCGAGGATCTCCTCCCTTGCGTGAGGGAGATGAGGGGGACGTCACCCGGACGTGCGCCTCCGTGGGGGATCCCGGGCCGCCGCAGGCCTCCGTTCGCTCTTTGTTCGCCATACCCGTACAAGCAGCGAACGGAGCGAGGGGACCTGCGACCGATGTGACGTATTCCCTGAAGAGACGTCACGTTCCCGACGCCTTCGTCGCGGATCTCCCCCGGGACCCGCACGGGACCCGCGCCCTCGGCCTCTCCTCGTGACCCGGCCCTCTCGGATGCGGTCACAGCCTGCCCGGACCGCATCCGAGAGGGCCGCGTCCCTTGCCGTCCCTCGCCCCGGGCGCCAGCTTCCGGCGCCCCGTCCCTTCGCAGCCCTCACCCGCCGGCGCCCCGACGAGGCGCCAGGAACATCGCGCTAGGCCGGCTCTGCCCCGTCGCCGTCGCCATCGACTGAGATGCCTGGCCCGGGGCCGTCCAGCTCCGGGCCCAGGACGAAGACGTCCACGGCTACGTCGGGGTCGACGTTGATCGAGCTCAGGTGGGCCTCGACGTGGCGGCCGATGACGGCTTCCATGCGGGCCTTGTAGGTCGCGTCGGTGGCGGCGCGGTGGGCGGCGCGGGTCTCGCGCACGCGCGACTCCTGGCCCGCCTCGATCAGCGTCCGCTCAACCGGGGTGAACACGTCGGTGAGGACGCAGACGACGAGATTGTCGGAGAAGTGGGTCTTGGCCGCCCCGGGGCCGCGGCCGAAGTGCTCACGATGCAGGGCGACGGCAGTGTTGGAGATCTCGGTCAGCGCCGGGCGCGCCATGCTCTGACCGTCGAGGGCCGATCCGTTCAACGTTCGTTTTCCTTTGACGAGATCACTGCCTGCCACCGCGTTTCTGCTTCCCGCCTATCTCACTTCGCGCAATCAACGAACCTGCACGTTTCGGAACAGAATCCGGGACGAGGCCCCAGAAAAGTACTACGCCGTTAGATGCAACCATCGTAAAGATTGTTTGAGTGGCAAGGACAGGGGTACCTCGGGCGCTTATGAGCGAATCTCGTAGCCTTTTCGGGGAGACTCCCTCCCCCGGTCCGCCGTCGATTCCCGAGCCGACTCCCGACCCGGTGCCGCCGGTCCCCGGACCCGATCCCGGGCCGCCGGTCCCCGGACCCGATCCCGGGCCGCCGGTCCCGCCCGAACCGGACCCCGTCCCACCCGACCAGCCGGGCCGCGACCCGGTCCCGCCGAGCGAGCCGAACCCCGATCCGCTGCCGCCGCAACCACCCCCGGTTCCGCCCGAACCCGGTCCCCCGGTCCCCGAGCCGGCCCCGACGATCGTCGCTTAGGACGTTCGTCGAAAGCACACTCAGGACGCGCCCCGTCACCGACCGTCGGGGCGCGATCGGCGGCGGCATCGTTAAATCTCGGATCGGTGTCGATCCGGGCGGTTCCCGTTCGTCCAATCCGGGACCATCCCCAAAAGGAGGAACCGATGCGTTACATCATGCTGATCAACCACGGCGATTCGCCGACCCCGGCCGACCCGGAGCGCTGGGCCACCCTTTCGGCGGCCGAGCAGGAGCAGATCGGGGTCGACTACCAGGCGCTGAACCAGACGCCGGGAGTCGAGCCGGGTCCCTGGATGCAGCCCCCCGAGGCAGCGACCACGGTGCGGGTGGAGGACGGCCGCACGCTGACCACCGACGGGCCGTTCGTGGAGACGAAGGAGGCGCTCGGCGGCTTCTTCTTCTTCGAGGCCGAGGACCTCGACGCGGCGATCGAGCTCGCCGCGCGGGTGCCGGCCGCGCGGCTTGGCGGTGCGATCGAGGTGCGGCCCCTCAAAGAAGGGTGGTAACGAGCGCCGCAGAGGCGTTCCGCGAGGACTGGGGTCGCGTCCTCGCCGCCCTGATCGGCATCCTCGGCGACTTCGAGCTCGCCGAGGAGGCCGCCCAGGAGGCGTTCGCGACCGCCGCCGAGCGCTGGCCGCGCGAGGGCGTCCCGTCGAACCCGGCCAACTGGCTGGTGACGACGGGGCGCAACCGCGCGATCGACACGCTGCGTCGGCGCCGCGTCCTGGCGGAGAAGACGCGCCTGCTGGAGGCGGAAGCCGAGGAGGCGACCGAGATGGACGAGGACGGGACGATCCCCGACGAACGACTGGAGCTGCTCTTCACCTGCTGCCACCCCGCGCTCTCGACCGAGGCCCAGGTGGCGCTGACCCTGCGCACGCTGGGCGGCCTGGAGACCGGCGAGATCGCCCGCGCCTTCCTCGTCGCCGAGCCGACGATGGCGCAGCGGCTGGTGCGGGCGAAGGCGAAGATCAAGGCCGCCGGAATCCCCTTCCGCGTCCCTCCCGACCACCTCCTCCCCGACCGCCTGGCGGCGGTGACGGCGACGATCTACCTGATCTTCAACGAGGGCTACGGCGGCCGCGGCGAGCTGGCCGGGGAGGCGATCCGGCTCGGCGGCGCGCTCGCCGAGCTGATGCCCGACGAGCCTGAGGCGCACGGCCTGCTGGCGCTGATGCTGCTGCTCGAGGCGCGGCGGGCGGCGCGCTTCGACCGGGACGGGGAGATCGTCCTGCTCGCCGACCAGGACCGGGAGCTCTACGACGCCGCGGCGGTGGCGAGCGGACGGGCGGCGCTCGACCGGGCGCTCGCCCTGCGCGGCCGCGGGCCCTACGTGGTGCAGGCGGCGATCGGTGCGCTGCACGCCGACGAGCCGCGCGACCGGGAGCAGATCGCGGCGCTCTACGCGGAGCTCGCCCGGCTCACCGACTCGCCGGTGGTCGAGCTGAACCGGGCGGTCGCGATCGGCGAGGCCTACGGGCCCGCAGCAGGCCTGGCGTTGGTCGAGAAGATCGACGGGCTCGACTCTTACCGCTACCTGCACTCGGCCCGCGGTGAGCTGCTGGCGCGGCTCGGCCGCGAGGCGGAGGCGCGTGCCGCCTTCGAACGAGCGCTGGCGCTGATCGACGACGAGGCGGAGGAACGGCTGATCGCACGTAAGCTGCGTGCGATCAGCCGATGAGCGACGCGCCCTTCCTCCTCCTCCAGATCTCCGATACCCACCTCGGGGCGGACTGGCACGGGGTCGACCCGGACGAGTGCCTGCTGCGCGCGGTCGAGGCGATCCTCGAAATGCCGCAGCGCTGCGACGCCCTCGTCGTCTCCGGCGACCTCAGCCAGAACGGCACTCCGGCCGAGTACGCGCGGGTGCGCGAGCTGCTGGCGCCGCTCGACCTCGAGCCGTACGTCCTCCCCGGCAACCACGACCTGCGGGGACCATTGCGGCAGGCCTTCGGGCTGCCTGGCGAGGGCGACGAGCACGCCTCGCACGCGGTCGACCTCGGCCCGCTGCGCCTCGTCTGCCTCGACTCGACGATCCCCGGCACCGAAGGCGGGGCGCTCGACGAAGGGCGGATCGAGTGGCTCGACGCGGTGCTCGGGGAGGAGCGCGACAGGCCGACCGTGATCGCCATGCACCACCCGCCGCTCAGCACCGCGATCCCGACCTTCGACGCGATCGGCCTCGCGCCCGAGTCGCGAGCGGCGCTCGCCGAGGCCCTGGTCCGCCACCCCCAGGTGAAGCGCGTGATCGCCGGCCACGTCCACCGTCCGATCGCCGCCGAGCTCGCCGGCCGCGCCGTCCTCTCCGTCCCCAGCACCTACCTCCAGTCGGTGCTGGATTTCGAGTCGACGAAGATCGAGATGGTCCCCGACCCGGCCGGCTTCGCCATCCACGCCTGGCGCGATGGGACGCTTACGTCACACGTGCAGACCTTTTAGGCAACGCCCACGCGAGAGCACGCGAATGCCTTAGAGGCTGTCTCAAAACTCGCGTGTGCGACTGGCGAGTGCCGGACCGAGCGGGGGTAGGACGCAGGGAGGCCGAATGGCAGCGCCATTTGGCCGACCGAGGACGCCGCCCCGCGAAGTGTGTCCGGTGCCGCCAGGCGTGCGCGGGGGTTTTGAGACAGCCTCTTAGTAGCGCAGGATCGCGGCGGCGCCTTCGGCGGGGGCCAGAGCTTCGGCGGCGGCGCCGTGGACGACGGTGATCTTGGCGCTGGCGGCGAGGGCGCCGCGGACCAGGGACTCGGCCGGGCCGCCGAGGCCGGCGTCCATGACGAGGCGCTCGACCCGGCCTTCCGCCACCGCCTCGCCGACGTCCTGGAGGCCGGTCGCGCCGCGGCTGCCGCCACGCGACTCTTCCAGGGTCGTCGCGACGATCCGCGACTCGCGCTCGGCGTCGGCGTTCTCGACCGCCGCGGCGACGGTCTCGTGAAGCTTGCCGATCGGGGTCGAGATCAGGTCGGTCTCGCCGCCCCGCGACAGCTTCAGGGCGGGCGCGTTCACCCCTGCCTCGAAGCTCTCCAGGTCGACCGTCGGGCCGAAGGCCAGCGCCCGACCGATCCCCCGCTCCGCCAGCGCCTTGCCGACCAGAGCCCCGGCCTCGCCGAGAAACTTGTGCCGGTTGTGGTCGAGGCGGTCGCCGTATTCGTCCTTGCCCGAGGGGCCCGCGTGGCCGGTGCCGTCGGTGCGCGCCTTGCGCTCGCGCCAGTCGAGGCTGGTGATCTCCAGCTCCCAATCCTCCAGCTCGCTCAGTTCACCTTCGGCGAAGAGCAACAGGCGGACGCGCTCGAGCGAGACGATCGCGATCCCGCGCTGCTCACCGCGGCAGGCGAGGTCGACCAGCGGCGCCAGTGAGGGGGTCTCGCCGAGCTCGACGCAGGCGCCCGCCTGCGGAGCGGCGCCCGTCCCCCACCAGAGTTCTTCGCCGGCCTTCTCGGCTACCTCGACGAAGCCGGCGGCGCCGCGCGGGGGCGGCCGGTGGTCGCCGTCTTCGAAGCGCTCGGTGATCCGTCTGGCGACCGCGCGGAGGGCGAGGCGGCGCTCGTGGTCGGCGTCCTTGGCCGCCTCCAGCAGCTGGTCGAGCCCGTTGCGCAGCTCCGTGCGCCAGGCACCGCCGCGATCGGCGGGGTCGAAGGCCAGGTAGACGGAGACGACTCCCAGCGGCGGCTGCCAGTCGCTGAGACGGCGCGCGTCCTCAAAGGTCGGGTGGGCCATCGGCGCTCCTCCTCGTCGGTCGTGGGTCGGGGTCGTCTACCCCGGCCGGTTGGAGGGAACCTATCGGGCGTCGCGGGCGAGGCGGAAGCCCATGTTGCCGGTCGAGCTGTCCGGCGTGTTGAAGCTGCGCGCCGCCACCCGGTAGCGGTTGCAGTAGGAGGCGTGACAGAGGTAGGAGCCGCCGCGGATCGTCCGCGTCTGGCGGTCGAAACGGTCGGCACACCATTCCCACACGTTGCCGCTGGTGTTCATCAGGCCGTGGCCGTTCGGCTCGAACGCGTCGACCGGACAGGTGCCGAGCCAGCCGTCCGCGCCGGTGTTGTGGTTGGGGAAGGTGCCCTGCCAGACGTTCATCGCGTGGGCGCCGCCCGGTTCGAGTTCGTCGCCCCAGGGGAAGCGCGCCTGCACGAGCCCGCCGCGGGCGGCCATCTCCCACTCGGCCTCGTGCGGGAGGCGGCCACCGGCCCAGGTGCAGAACGCTTTCGCGTCGTTCCAGGAGACGTGGACGACGGGGTGGTCGAGGCGGCCGTCGAGGTCGGAGTGCGGGCCCTCGGGGTGGCGCCAGTCGCCGCCCATGACCTGGCGCCACCAGGGCGCGTTGGCGATCCCGCGGGTCGGTTCGAAGTCGTCCGGGAGGAGGCCGGCGAAGACGAAGGTCCAGCCCGCCTGCTCGGCCTCGGTGCAGTAGCCGGTCGCCTCGGCGAACTCGGCCCAGCGGGCGTTGGTGACGGCGAGCTTGTCGATCCAGAAGGGCGGCAGGTCGACCTCACGGACGGGGCCCTCGCGGTCCTGGGGGAAGCCGTCGACATCTTCGGTCCCCATCAGGAAGCTGCCGCCGAGGCGGACCATATCCTCGGTGGAGGCGCCGTCCGCGGCGGCGGGCCGCACGATCGCCTCCTCCGCATCTTGATCGCCGCCCGCTCCCTCCCCGCTCGTCTCCCGGCGGGGCGCACAGCAGGCGTGATCGTGCTCGTCCATCCGACTCCCAGTGTGCCGAATGGCGGCAGGGGACGGCTGATCGCCGCCGAATCTGGCATCGGAAGCCGTTTCCGCAGTCCCCGACCCTCAGACAAAGGAGACCAGACGTGGAAGTCAGAGGCGAAGCACGAGCGATGTTCGCCGCGGTGTTGTTGCTGATCGCCGGCGTCCTCAACGTGATCTACGGCATCGCCGCGATCACCAACGCCAGTTTCTTCGACCACCAGACCGCCTACGTCGTCTTCGGCCTCGGCTTCTGGGGCTGGGTGACGCTGATCATCGGCCTCGTCCAGCTGACCGGCGGCTACTCGCTGTTCAGCGGCGGCGTCTACGGCCGCACGGTCGGGATCATCGGCGCGACGATCGGCGCGATCGAGTCCCTGCTCTCGATCGGCGGCAGCTACCCGTTCTGGTCGCTGGGCATCTTCGCCCTCTGCCTCATCGTCCTTCACGGCCTGATCGTCTACGGCGAGCCGATCCAGCGCTGACGCGGCGGGCAGGAGACGGGCGCGATCGTCACCGCCATACCGGCAGCGTACCGCCCGGAAGCGGCTCGATTCAGCGCGCTTGGCTCTGCTCGTACATCAGCGAGGCCGGGGTGGTCAGGTCCTCGCCGGTCTCCAGCAGGGTCTTCAGGCCGGAGAGGATCATCGGCCAGCCGCCCCAGAGTTCGCTGTTGGCCTCGGCGCCGAGCTGGTCGTGTGTGACCCGCAGGCGGCAGGAGTCATCGCCGACCGGGTCGATCTCCCAGGTCACCCGCGAGGTGCCCTCGGCCTTCACGTCCTCGCTCCAGAGCGCGGTGAAGGTCTGCACGAGGCGCTTCGGCGGATCGACCTCGACGTTCTCGCCGCTGGCGATGTCGACCACGCCGGGGACGGCGGAGCGGTACTCCGACCCCTCGGTCCAGGTCGACTCGGTGCCGACGCCGAAGCTGTATCGCTTGCGCATCTCGCCGTCGGTGATCGCCGCCCAGAGGCGCTCGGGGCTGGTCTTGATGTAGATCTCGAACACGGTCATCGAACCGCGGTCGCCGACCACGGTGTAGAGCTGCTCGTCGTTCATTTCGGGTCCTCCCTCTCGAGGTCTCGTTTGAGCCCGGTGAGGGCCGAGGCCCAGGGCTCCGCGTACTTGCTCACCCAGCGATCGTGGACTTCGCGGATCGGCACGGGGTTCAGGAAGTGCAACTTCTCCCGCCCCCTCCGCTGCGTCGTCACCAGCCCCGCCCCCTCCAGCACCTTCAGGTGCTTGGCCACCCCGAAGCGGGTCATCGGCAACCGCTGCTCGAGCGCGCTCAAGGTCTGCCCGTCCTGCTCGAACAACTCGTCGAGCAGTCGGCGGCGGGTCGGATCCGCCAGCGCCTTGAACACGTCGTCGATCATGGGACCGAGTATAGGTGACCAATCGGTCACATGTCAAGGGACGGTTCGGAGGTGGGTGGGGGACGGCGCGATCCGTGGGCCTGTGCGGGCGGAGACGGCGGGGTTCGTGGCGCCAGCGGCGGGGGG
>ERZ778021.3540-NODE-3540-length-11029-cov-3.099690_pt1 | contig 11029 bp, 9 predicted proteins | sample MGYA00375751_ERZ778021 | MGnify/ENA primary metagenome ERZ778021 (study PRJEB29350, sample SAMN05389814) | bioreactor metagenome | isolation source: Thiocyanate stock bioreactor | place: South Africa: University of Cape Town | collected 2013-08-29 ... | reverse complement strand
GGTGGCTCAATTTTAAATGACGATGGGTGGCTCAGTTTTATATTACGATATACATTATCAAATAACCAAGAAAAAAGATGGTCGAAATTAAACATCGATTGACAATTGAAAGGAGAAAGAATGAGTAAATTAATAAGCGGATTAGTGTCTGTAATCTTATTTGTAGTAGTTTTTAGTAATGCGAGTGCTTTGAACCAAACATTTGATGTTATTGGCGAACTTATCGAATTTGGATTCGCACTGATCAAAGCAATGTTTGATCTAATCTTCGGAATTTTTAAAGCACTACTTTAGAAAGGTGAGTTCAACATGATCAAACAACTAAAAGAGTGACCTCTCTGCTGTCAATAGCAAAGAGGTCATTTTTTATAGAAATATTATATAAATGAGGATGAACTTTGTTGTTTAGACATGAATCTTTCTTTTATTTTATAAAACAAGCAAAAAAACAATATATTTCTTATATAAAAGTGATATAATCAAACCATAATGTGTCAAATTTATTAAGTTCTTTGTGGGAGAAGGTATTTAATAAAGATGTTTTGACAAATCATTATCTAACCGATGTTCAGGGGAAAGCATATAGGCACATAAACAAACCGACTGTTTTAATTTAATTCGGTTTTTTATTGTTTCTAATTGTGAAATCATTTTGGAGGACTTATGAAAGATAAGAAGTATGAGGTTGCATTAATAAAATCATCGAATCAAGCTCAAAAGTTGAATGAAAGCAAGATAAGAAATACTATTCAAAAGGCTTCAAACATGATTACAGGTAATAAATATATTAAAGATGTAATTGGTGTTTTAGGCCCATTCATTGAAATGTTGAAACACTCAATGATATCGTCATCCTCGTTTAAACTAATGCCAAAGGAAATGTTTACAATCATTGGTGCTCTGGTCTATTTAGTCAGTCCAATTGATTTAATACCAGATTTCTTAGTACCTATCGGATTTACAGATGATATATCCGTAATACTAATTGCTGCACAGCAAGTATCAACAGCTATGAAAAGATTTGAGATTTATAAGAAGGAGAATTTACTATGAAGAAGATATCAGGAAAGACACATACAAAAGATCAATTAAACAACTATGCTAATCAAAAGAATCCCAACTCCAAAGAATTCAAAGCAAATCAGAATAATAGGGCGAACCAATTAAATCCAAATACGAAAGTAAAATAAGTAGGGTTCGTAACAAACCGTAAGCTAAAATTAAATGTTATGGTTGTTTAATTATTCAATGAGTAATCGTATCATAAAAAGAACATTTACGAGAGGTAGATGGCAGAATGAATCAAGTTAGAGTGCTTTTTGTCACAATTGATGATCACAGGAAAGACGAAATCAAAGAATCGTTCTCGGTAGCTAGTATAGTTTCATACTGTCAAAACAAAGGCGTACATTGGACTATCACAAAACTGTCAATTGATTCTAAATCTGACGTTATCAATCAAATTAATGATATACAGTCACTATTTATTGAGAATGATTTAGTATTTTTTGGATTATACATTTGGAGCGAACAATATGCGCCTTATATTATTAATAGCAAGCAATCGAATAACAAGTTGATCTTTGGAGGTTATAGTGTTTGTAATACAAATGTCCAATCTCTTGTAAGTAAATATCCAGATGTAGACCACTTTATAGTTGGATATGCTGAAGAAGCAGTATATCAATTAGTTAGTGGCTATAATCTGCCTAAAATAATAATAAAAAATATTGATAATGCATATTTGGGTCGAATTTATGCTAATAATGTTTTGAGTATTAATGAAAGTGTAAAATCAGTAAGGTTTTATTCTGGACTCGGTTGCGTATATCATTGTGAATATTGTGCACATCGCGATAACAATTTGAATTCTATGCACGAAGTCCCACTCCCAATTGTGTTCCAAGACATAGATTATATCCACACTCAAAATATTCATAAGGTTAATTTTATTGATCCAACATTTAATATAGGGGTAAATTACTTAAAAATAGTCGAGCATTTAATAGAGATTCAATATACCGAAATTGTGTCATTTCAAGTAAATTTTAGTTCTATCAGTAATGATTTTATAGAATTATGCCGCAAACTAAATTGCATTCTAGAATTTGGAATACAAGATATTGATGAATATGTAACGGAACATGTCAATCGTGTCCAAGATATGGAAAAAGTATCGGAAATAATTGATAAACTGAATTTATATCAGATAAAACATGAGTTAAGCTTTATTTTCGGATTGCCGTATCAGAGTACTCATCATATTGACTCAGATTTATTGTGGTTGTCGAAAAAAGTAAATCCTAAACTATGTAAAGTCAGATTTAATAGGTTGATGCTACTACCTGGTACGAGATTATACACAAAAAAAGCTGAATATGAATATGAAGAAGAATATGTTGGTGGCATTCCCTTTGTCAAATCATCTAAATGGATAAGTAAATCAGAAATGCACGACATAGTTCACAAGCTAATTGATTTAAACTATTTCACTAAATGAGAAAAATGAATATAATATATCGTATTTAGGACTATAAAGCCGAATCCAAAGTTCATCCTAGTATTAGTATAGAACATGAGACATAAATAGTTATATCTATGAGTAATGTAGTTAAAGATAATATTGAGTACTGCACGATTACCATATTGAAAATGATTTATCTCCTAAGATTCCACTTTAAGTGTCGACAGGTGGCTTAGTTTTATATTACGGTATACAGCAATTACGAGAAATAGAAAAATAAAGTACGAATATCAACAATCATAAAACCATAGTTGGTTAGATAGATTAATTACAGAAAAGGTAGAGAGTTCTCGGGAGGATTTTTTGATGAATGAATTTTATGATTTTAAACTTAATAAAGTAATTATTCATAAGCTATTTAAAAATAAGGGTGAAAGCAATTTCAGTCCTGAATTTAGTGATGATATTGTCAATATGAGCATAGATGCAATGAAATTAATTCAAGAGAGAATGGTTGATGCTCTTGGAAAGAACAGTAAAAGCATCGAAGTTGCTTTTGTTGATGAAGATACAAATAAAGCAGCTGAGTTGGTAAAAAAACTTTTTACTCAAAATACAAACGAGTTTATTAGAATATCTAAAAACTTGATAAGTAAACTTTCTAATGTCCAAAGAGCAGGTGCGATTAAGAACAGTGCAATATTAGTTTTTTTGGGCAAATTTGGAACCTACCAAAATGAGTGTGTGATTATTTTAAAAGCTGAGTCAGATACATCTGTCCAATTAGTTAAAGAGAAATCGGAAGAAAAATTTGCTTTATCGATAGTTGAAAATTCATTACTTGGATCCGAACAAAAACTATATAAAATTGTCATATTCGAGAAATGTGATGATGGTTACGAGGTTGTACTCTTTGATAAGAACCTGGATTACTTTTCATCAACTGGTGCAGCAAGGTATTTCTATCGAGATTTCTTAGAATGTGATATAAAAGATACTAGCAAAATTTTGACAAAACAATTTTTTGCTTTAACCAGTCAGTTTATTTCTAGCATGACTATTTCTGATGATAGAAAATATTCACTTCAAAATGCACTAAGCTCATATTTAGGTTCACCTGGGATTGCAATTGTTGAAGCTAGAGAATTTGCAAACTCTTATTTTTCAGAAAATGAAAATAGAGACTCATATACAGAATTTATGGAAAAAAACGAGTATACTAGAGGTTTTAGAAAAGACTTAGACACGGCCACTAAATTAACAAAGAAAAGAGTACTAAAATATTCGAATGGACTGTCCTTAACTGGAAGTGCACAAGCTATTGCACAAAATGTTAAAGTTGTTAATGATTCAGAGACAGGTAAAACACAAACTTTAATTTTGGGCGAATTGGTTAGTCAAAAATGAAGAAAGTATCAATTGAGGAGTATAATTTACTTTTTCCTGAGCTAAAATCCCTAGCAGATGAAATAAAGGATATTGTATCTGAAAATGTCAAATATGATCCTAATAAGCCGCATGACATTATAAAAATACCCGTAACAATTAGGTACAAAGAATTTAATTCATTCTACGAAAAAGCTTATTTTAGAGAAAAAAAATATCAGGATCCTGTTATTGAAATAACTGATAAAGTAGGCGTTAGGTTTGTTGTGTTATTGCCGAATCAAATTAATATTTTGAAAAAAGTGATTTTAGACAATCCGAAATGGGACAAACGAGTCGATAAAGATATTAATATCCAAATCAATGACAATCCAAATAGTTTCGACTATTTATCGACTCACATAATAATTAAGAGAAAAAACGGATTAAAGTTTACTCAAGATTCTGTTACTTGTGAAGTTCAAATTAGAACCTTAACTCAACATGCTTATTCTGAACTAACTCATGATTTAGTCTATAAATCTCCAGTAAATGTCTCGAATCCAATAAAGAGGAATGTTGCTAGATGCATGGCTTTAATCGATACGACCGACCAAATTTTTGGTGATACAAGTACCATTATCGATAAAGATATTAATTCTTTTCATTTAAAGCTTGAGGAATCAATTATGTTTTGCAACAAACACAATCTAAAAATAGAGATTGTTAAAAGGATTAGTTCTCACATTTATAATAATCTTTTACCAGTTATTAAAAAAGTTGAACTGAAAGATTTCGTAAGTGACGAAGTTTTTCTACATAAACTTAAGTTGGTTAATGACATAGATAATATCTACTTCAAGCAACCTTTGACCGTATTTTTAGTGGCTACCGCATTAAAATTTTCAGCCCATTTACTAGATAATTGGCAAATTGATGATGAAGTGAAAAGTATGCTTTTCGTAACATTAGGAATATCAAAAGCAAAATAACTGCATAAAAGTATTTAATCGGTAATAGAAAACATTTAATGATGATTGTGATTAATTAACGTTAACACAATGGAGATTATTATCTTGAAACATTTAACTCAACGTAGATAAATTATGCCTAAAATGTTATAATTTTTATATATTTATTAGCATGAGGTGACAATCGTATGTCAATAGTTCTTGATACAAATAGACGAGGTTCTGTAGGGGAATACATAAAGGAACATACGTTTAAAAAAGCAAAGATCGATATATCGTCATCTTTTTTTACGATTTATGCTTACGATGAACTTAAAAAAACACTTGACGAATCTGATAAGATCCGATTCCTATTTAATGAACCGACATTTATAAAACGCTTGGATATTAATCAAAAAGAGGTAAAAGAATTTCAACTTCAAATGACTCAAAGAGAAAAAAATGTCTCTGAATTTCCACTTGAAATTGGACTAAAAAATAAGCTAGATCAAAATCAAGTTGCAAGCAAATGTTATCAATTTATTCAGAGTAAAGCTGAAGTTAAATCAGTTATTAGTTCAGGCATTATTGCTTCAAGTAATATTAGCGTTAAAAACCCACAAGGCAAAGAATATTTAATCTCAGGTAATGGCATTAACTTTTCTCTCGATGGACTAGGTTACTCCGACAGAAAAAGATGGGATTTTAATACCGTATTAACTGAGAAGAATATCATAGAGGACTATGATACGTTTTATAACTCTATATGGAATAACCCAAGTCTTGTCGTTGATGTTAAAGATAAGCTTCTTGAACATATTTCAAATCTATATAAAGAAAATTCACCAGAATTGGTGTATTTTGTTACGCTTTATAATCTATTCTATGAAAAATTAGTGAATATGGATGATATGGCTAAAATTAAAGAAAGAACTGGTATTCATAGTACAAAAGTATGGCAAATGCTATATAACTTTCAACAAGATGCTGCAGTCGGTGCAATCAAGAAGCTGGAACTGTATAATGGATGCATCATTGCTGATTCAGTAGGGTTAGGAAAAACATTTGAAGCCTTAGCCGTCATGAAATACTACGAGCTTAGAAATGCAAGAGTATTGGTGTTAGCACCAAAAAAACTTCGTGGGAATTGGATTGGTTTTAAACAAAACACAAAATTAAATCCACTGGTAGATGATCGATTCAACTATGATGTTTTGAATCATACGGATTTATCTAGAGAAAACGGGTATTCTGGAGATATTGATTTAAACAAGGTGAATTGGGGTAATTATGACTTGGTTGTCATTGATGAATCCCACAATTTTAGAAATAACCCAGCACTTAAGGGTAAAAAAACGAGATATCAAAAATTGATGGAAGAGATTATTAAAAGCGGTGTTAAAACAAAAGTATTGATGCTTTCAGCTACACCAGTCAATAATCGACTTGCAGATTTAAGGAATCAAATCATGTTTATCACTGAAGATAGAGATGATGCATTTAAAACTAATTTAAATATAGATAGTATAGAAAAAACACTAACTCTAGCCCAGTATCGGTTTAAAGAATGGTCTAAACTCTCAAAGGAAGATCAAACAACAGAAAATTTACTACCTACACTCGATTACAATTTTTTTAATCTTCTAAATTCAGTTACCATTGCAAGAAGTAGAAAGCATATCCAAAAGTATTATGATACAAAGGACATAGGCGATTTTCCAAATAGACTAAAACCATTATCAATAAAGACAGATATTGATCAGAAACATGAGTTTCCTAAATTAAATGAAGTTAATGGCGTGATTTCAAAATTAAACCTGCCAATTTACTCACCACTATTATATGTTATGCCATCTAAGATGGATGAGTATGAAAAACTTTATGAACAAGTCGTTAAAGGTGGACAAGGTAGTTTTAAACAATCAGACCGCGAACGAAATTTAGTCAATTTGATGCGTGTAAATATCTTGAAACGTCTTGAAAGCAGTATACATTCTTTTAAATTGACGATTGAACGTATCAAAGACAAGATGGATGCAATGCTATCAAAAATCGAAGTGGGCTTAGATTATCAAGTTGATATTAATGATGAAATCGATGATGAAGAAGTTGATGATTTCGAATTAGGAACTAAAGTTAAAGTTAAACTCAAAGACTTAGATATTATTAGATTGAAGGCTGATTTAGAAGAAGATAGAGTTGCCTTGGAGTACTTACTTCAAGTTTCATCAAAGGTACAAGTAGATGATGATGCAAAGCTTCTAAAACTTAAAGAACAAATCACTGATAAAATCAAGCACCCTTTGAACCATGGCAATAAGAAAGTCATTGTATTTACTGCATTTTCTGATACAGCGGTCTACTTATATGAAAATTTATCAAACTGGTTATTAAATGAATTTGGGATCTATTCAGGTATTGTCACAGGCTCACAAGCTACGAAGACAAATGTTCCAAAAGCAAGAAATGATTTTGAAGAAATCCTCGTACATTTTTCACCGAAATCAAATAAAACCGCAGTGAAACAAGAAATCGACATCTTGATTGCTACAGATTGTATTTCTGAAGGACAAAACCTTCAGGATTGTGATTACTTGGTTAACTATGACATTCATTGGAACCCAGTGAGAATCATACAGCGTTTTGGACGTATTGATCGTATTGGCTCTGAAAACAAAGACATACAACTCGTCAATTTCTGGCCAAATCTTGAACTTGATGAATATATCAATCTTGAATCAAGGGTGAGAAATCGCATGATGATGGTAGATTTGTCAGCAACCGGCGAAGATGATTTACTAAATCCTGAGAGTAAGAACTTGAAGTATCGTAAAGACCAACTAAAACAACTTCAGGATGAAGTCGTTGATCTAGAGGACTTATCTGGTGGTATTTCAATTACTGATTTGACTTTAGATGATTTTATGATGTCTTTAGATAAGTATTTAAAAGCACATCCTGGATTATTAGAGTCATATCCTACAGGTATATACGGTGTAACAAACATTAATGATAAACTTAGAGATGATGCAAATCCAGGAGTTATTTTTTGTCTAAAGCAAAAGAACTTCAATGAAGCAGATAAAGGGCAAAATTCTTTATATCCATACCATTTAGTTTACGTCAAAAATGATGGTAGCATTTTAGTAAAAAATACTAATCCCAAAAAAATCCTCGATATCTATAAAGCTATTTGTATTGGGAAGGATGAGATTATTAAAGAACTGATGAATGAGTTTAACACTGAAACAAGAAATGGTAACAAGATGGAGAAATACACATCATTACTGGAAAAAGCAATTTTTGATATCAAAGGATATATCGAAGAAAAAGGTGTCAAGTCACTCTTCAGACTTGGTAAGTCAACGATCCTCGATAACAAGGTAACGGGGTTAAATGATTTTGAACTGGTAACATTCTTGGTGGTAAAATGAACGATATTTTAGAGCATTTTCACATTCCCAAATCAGGAAAAACAAAACAACGGATATCAGTAAAAGAGATCATAGATCAACTTAATCCAACAGCTCAAGATAAAAAAGTATTAAATTCGGAAGTGAATTCGATTTGTCTTGAAGGGGTATTAGATGCACAAACACTAAGAATACCACCTTATGTTAGTGATGAGCACTTATATGAAGCCATATATGTTCTACAGATTTCACTTAAGTCAGAACAGCATTTTTCACTAATAAATGAGAAACTACATGCAGCATTTCCAAATCCACTAATAATCGTCTATTTAATAGCAGATAAAGTAAGAGTGTCGCTTGCACCAAAACGAATTAGTAAATTGACAAAGGATAAGTCGGTTATTGAATCAATCTATTCTACAAGTGCTTTTGTGATAGATGAAAAGCATCTCGATTTCTTTGGGTTACTTAATTTATCTGATGTCAAAGCGTTAAATCTAAAAGAATTTTATGATAAACTGACCGACATTGTTTATTCAGAAAGATTAATCGAATTGATTGGGTTATTTCCAAGACAAATACCAAAAACAATGGATTTGAAGCAATGCATAAAAAAGATTGAAGATGAAAAAGATAATTTAAATGAGTTAAATAGTAACTATAAACAAGCAACAATGATGTCTGAAAAGATGGATTATCATATGAAGATTAAAAATAAAGAGCATGAAATTGACAGATTCATTTCGGATTTAAAGGAGGAACTGATTAATGAATAAAATAGAAAGTACAAGTCTAGATTTAGAGAAACTCAATGTAGAAAAAATCAAGGAATTGTTTCCCAATGTCGTTACTGAAGGTAAAATCGATTTTGATAAATTGAAAATTATCCTAGGTGATCAAGTAGATGATCGAGTAGAAAAATATCAATTCACTTGGAATGGTAAAAGTAACACAATTAAGTTAGCACAATCTCCATCAACTGGAACATTGATTCCATCGAAAGATGATAGCAAGAACTGGGATACCACAGGAAACTTATATATCGAAGGCGATAACCTTGAAGTATTGAAGCAACTACAAAAGACTTACTATGGAAAAATCAAAATGATCTATATTGATCCTCCTTATAATACAGGTGGAGATTTTGTGTATAAGGATGATTTTAAAGATAATATTCAAAACTACAAAGAACAGACAAAGCAAACATCAAGAGCAAATCCGGAAACTAATGGAAGATTTCATACGGATTGGCTTAATATGATGTATTCGAGACTTATACTAGCTAAAAATTTGTTATCGTCAGATGGTGTTATATTTATAAGTATAGATGATAATGAATTTGTGAATGCAAGAAAACTATTAGATGAAATTTTTGGTGAAATAAATTTTGTCGAAACTTTTGTATGGAAAAGAAGAAGTACTGCACCAAATGATAGAATAATAGGTAAAAATCATGAATACATTATTTTATACAGCAAAAATAATGTGGATTCAAAACTATACTTACAACCAAGAGCTGAAGAAACAAATCAAAGATATTCGAACCCAGATAATGATGTGCGCGGTGATTGGGTAGCAAGTGATTTGAGTGCAAATGGAAAAGGTGGGAGATTAGTAGAAAGTTGCATTTATCCTATTTTAAATAGTAATAATGGTTTGGAATATTGGCCGCCAAACAACAAATGTTGGTTATACAATAAAGAAAAAATGAATCAACTGATTATTGAAGGTAGAGTAGGGTTCAGATTAAGCACAGGAACGCCATTTTTGAAAAGATATCTTTCTGAAGTTAGGGAAGGATCTACATTTGCAACTCTTATTGAGGACATTGATTTAGAAGGAGTTGGAACCTCTCAAACGTCTGCAAAAGAAGTGAAATTTTTATTCAACCAGGATGTTTTTGAATTTCCTAAACCAGTAAATTTAATAAAAAAATTTATTACATCTGGCTCATCAAAATCTGATATTATTTTAGATTTTTTTTCCGGATCAGCAACAACGGCTCATGCAGTTATGCAACTCAATGCTGAAGACGGTGGAAACAGAAAATTTATCATGGTCCAGTTACCAGAATTAACAGATGAGTCTTCAGAAGCTTATAAAGCAGGATATAAGAACATATGTGAAATTGGAAAAGATCGTATCCGTAGAGCAGGTGAACAAATCAAACAAGATTTAATAGAAAAGAAAAACAAAGCTGGGCTACTTGATGACAACATCGTTGATCCAGAAACTTTTGATAATGGATTTAAGGTGTTCAAACTTGAATCTACGAATATCATTCCTTGGGATGGAACCATCAAATTTGATGAAAATACTATTTTCTCACAAACAGAAGTCATCAAAGAAGATAGAACAAGTCTTGATGTCTTATACGAAATCATGCTTAAATACGGTGTGTTCGACAAACCTGTTGAAGAGATTAAGGTTAATGGTAAAACTATGTATAGCATTGCTAAAGGCTATTTAATCGTATGTCTTGATAACAACATCTCATTAGAAGATGTCAAAGAGATTGGCAAATTAAAACCACGGAATGTGATATTCAAAGAATCTGGATTTAGAAACGATAATGACAAGATTAATGCAACTTATACATTAGAAAAACTTGGTGTCGAAGAAGTAAAAAGCATCTAGGGGGGGATATTGATGAAATTAAAATTTATTGATCAGCAATATCAATCTGATGCTGTTGAATCTATTGTGAATATATTTGAAGGGTCTAAAGTAAAAGACTCGCTTTTTACCATCGATATTTCTAAAGGTAAAGGATTAACAGAAATATCGATAGATCGGAAGAGCACACGTCTGAACTCCAGTCACCGATGTATCTCGTA
>ERZ778021.3538-NODE-3538-length-11031-cov-5.374909_pt1 | contig 11031 bp, 9 predicted proteins | sample MGYA00375751_ERZ778021 | MGnify/ENA primary metagenome ERZ778021 (study PRJEB29350, sample SAMN05389814) | bioreactor metagenome | isolation source: Thiocyanate stock bioreactor | place: South Africa: University of Cape Town | collected 2013-08-29 ... | reverse complement strand
CGGGCCGCCGCGAGACGCCCAGGACGCGACCGTCCCCGGCCGCAGGGGCCGCGAACTACGCCGTCCCCGCCTGCAGACCCGAACCCCGCCCGCCCCCGGTCAGACGCCGACGGTCAGGCCGAGGCGGGTGCCCTTGCCGCCGCTTTCGCGGGTGGCGACGACGATGCCGAGCTTCTTCGTCCGCCCTTCACGGATGTGGGCGATCAGCTTCGGCGTGGTCGCCAGGGCCGGGAAGCCGATCTTCAGCGTCACGGTCGGCTGCGGGGTGAGCAGCTTGATCCGGATCGTGCCCGGAGTGGAGGTCGCGGTGAACTTGATCCGGGCGCCGTTTGCGCCGCGGACGACGATGCCGGCGGCGAGGGTCCTGGCGTTCTTGGCGACGTCCAGCGCGGGCGGCACTTGGACCGTGAAGTTCGTCAGCGTCGCGCCTTCGCGGGCGGCCAGTCCGAAGGTCAGGCGCGGCTTCCCCTTCAGCACCTTGGCGAAGCGCGCGTTGCTGACCGTGGCCGGGGTGGGCGCCGGCGCGGTCGCCTTCACGGCCGCCGTCGAGGCCGGGGCGGGCGGCGGCGCAGGCGGGTTCACGAGGGCGCAGAGAGAGGCGCCGAGGGTCGAGGCGATCGGCGTGCCGAGCCCGCTCGCCATGTCGTAGCCGACCTTGGCCGGGAAGGGTTCGTTGTCGTCGAAGCGGTCGGTGGTCGGTTTGAGGGCGCCGAACGGGCCGGTGACGTCGCGGAAGTTGGCCGCGTAGGAGGTCCCACCGAGGCTGTAGAGGGCCGGGTTGACGAAGCCGACCGTGTGGCCGCCGCAAGCGGCGGAGGCGTTGGTGAGGGCGGTGATGGCGGCCCAGAAGGGAGCCGCGGCGCTGGTCCCGCCGTTCACTTCCCAGGCTTCTTCGGCGTGGATCACCCAGCCGGTCTCGACCGCGGCATCGGCGGAGACGTCGGGGACCTGGCGGCAGAAGCCGGAGGTGAGGCCGCAGGGCGTGCCGCTGGAGAGCGCTTCGACGACGCCGAGCGTCGCGCTCGCCCCCTGCTGGTAGGCGGGCATCGCGAAGTGCGCCGAGCGGCCGCCGCCGCCCGCGCCCCAGGACGGGGCCTGGTTCCAGAGGAAGTTGTTCGGCGAGCCGACCGCTTCCATCCGGGTGCCGCCGACGGAGGTGGCGAAGGGGCTCGAGCCGGGGAAGTCGACCTGCAGCGAGCGGTCGTCGTTTTTCGAGGTCCAGCAGTCGGTCGAGCCGTCGTCACCGGAGGCGACGAAGAAGGACTGGCCTTGGGCGGCGGCCTCCTGCAGCAGCGTGTTGGTCGCCTCCATTTCACTGCCTTCCTCGTCCGGCTCGCAGATGCCCCAGGAGCTGGACATCACCTTGGCGCGGTTCTCGCTCGTGTACGCGGTGAGGATTTCGATTTCCGCCGGGCCTTCGTTTTCGGCCTGGTAGACGACGATGTGGGCGTCCGGGGCGAGCCCGGCGATGTTCTCGATGTCCATCGCCGCCTCGCCGTCTTCGCCTTCGTATTCGCCCGGGCCTTCGCCGACGTTCACCGCTTCGACGCTGGCGTGGGTGCCGTAGCAGGCCTGGAAGTCTTCGATGTCTTTGGGCAGGAACGGTTCGAGCTCGAGCAGAGCGACGGTCTGGCCGGCGCCGAAGTTGCCCGCCGCGTAGAAGCCCGGCAGGTCGTAGGCGGCGGCGATCTGGTCGATCGTGTTGCCGTGTTCGCTGCTGCCGATCGCGCTCGCTTCGGCGCACGGCTGGGGACCGCCGGTGACGACCGAGGTCGTCGCGGGCGGGACGGCGGCCGCGGTCGTCAGGGTGCCGGCAGCGGAGCCTGCGTCGGCGCGCTCCGATTCCTTCAGGTTGTCGAGGCCGAGCACGCCTTGGACGTAAGGGGCGGCCGACGCGGGGACGCGCGGGGCGCTGCGGTTGGCGTAGGCGATGCGACCGCCGGCCGTGTCGACCCGGTCGATCGTGGTGCCGAAGGCATCTTCGGCCTCCTCCGCGGTTGCACTGACCGGCAGCGAGAGGTTGTTGGCGCTCGGCGCGCCGACTTCGAGTCCCGCGGCGACGAGCGCTGCGCGCACCGTCGCCACCTGGGCCGCGGTGGGGGCGAAGCGGGCGGCGAACTGGGGCACCGAGAGGTAGTCCCCGTACACGGGCGAGCCGGGCGTGGCGACTTCTTCGGCAAACGCTTCCAGCGCCGCCGGGTCGCGCGGTTCGAGCGCCACCTGCAGGCTCAGCTGCCGTTCCGGCGAGACCGCCCCGGCAAGCGACGCGCCCGCGGGCAGTTCAGGGGTGGAGCCGATCCGGACCCCGGTCGCGGCTCCGGCGGGAGCGGCGGCGACGCAGAGGGCGAACAGGCAGAGGCAGATCGCGGCGAGCGGGCGAGAGCGCATGCCCTTGTATATCGACCAGCCGGAGAGCGGCTTGAGCAGGTAGGGGTTCGGGGCCCCGGGAGCGGAGCTACGCGGCTTTCGCGGTCAGTTCCGCGACGGCGCCGAGGAGCAGGTCGAAGTCGATCGGCTTGGTCACGTAGCCGCTGATCTCGAGGTCGGTGGGGGCGTCGGCGTCGCTCGGGTCCTGGTGGGCGCTGACGATCAGGGCCGGGGTCTCGAGGCCCGCGGCGCGCAGCTCGCGGAGGGCATCGATGCCGGACTTGCGCGGCATCATCGCGTCGAGAAGGAGCAGGTCGGGGCCGTCGGTGGAGTCGGGATCGACCCGCTCGGTCACCTCCTGGCCGTCGGCGGCGGTCTCGACTTCGTAGCCCGCCAGCTCGAGGCGCGTGCGCATCAGCAGCAGGATCGTCTCGGAATCGTCGGCGACGAGGACGGTGGTCATCGCGGGCCCTCGGCGATCGCGCGGGGGCCGCTCGGCGGCGCCTCGACCGCCCCGGGCGGAGCGACCGGCAGCAGCACCTTGAAGGTGGAGCCGCGGCCGACCTCGGAATCGACCGAGATCGTGCCGCCGTGCAGCTCGACCAGCGATTTGGAGATCGCCAGGCCGAGGCCGGTGCCGCCGACCCGCTGGGTCAGCCCGGCGTCGCCGCGGACGAAGCGCTCGAAGATGTGTTCCATCTGCGCGGGGGGTATTCCGGGGCCGTCGTCGATCACGTCGATCTCCACTTCAGCATCCGTTACCCGTGCGGTCACCTCGATAGACGCGCGTTTGGGCGAATACTCATGCGCATTGGTAACCAGGTTCACCAATATTTGGCGAATCCGGTCGGGCTCGACCTCCACCAGCGGCAAGTTTGCGTCGATCTTCTCGGTAAGCGTCTGTTCGGAGGCCTCGGTCTGCGCCCGCAGCGTCCGCACGACGTCCTCGATCAACGGGCCCAGCCGCGTCGGCCGCGGCCGGATCGCCAGCCGCCCGGCGTCGGAGCGGGCCAGGTCGAGCAGGTCGTTCAGCAGGCGGACGAGGTGGCGGCAGTTGTCGAGGATGATCTCGACCGTCTCCACCTGGCGTTGGGTGAGCGAGTCGCGCTCCATCATCAGCAGCTCCGCGAACCCCTGCACCGAGGTGAGCGGGCTGCGCAGCTCGTGGGACGCCGTCAGTACGAACTCGTCTTTCATCCGGTCGAGCTGGTCGCGCTCCGAGGCCTCCAGCTCGAGCTCCGCCGCCATGTCGTTGAAGGCTTTGCCGAGGGTCGCCGTCTCCGAGAGCCCGCCGACCTCGACCCGGGTCGAGCGGTCGCCCGCGGCGAGCCGGCCGGCGGCGTCGACCAGCGCCTCCAGCGGCCTGCGCATCGCCGTGATCAGCCCGGCGAAGAGGAGGAGCGCCCCGATCAGCCCGGCGATCAGCCCGATGCCGACCAGGATCGCCGTGTTGCGGGTGTCGTCGGAGATCGAGTCGCGCAGTTCGGCCCGCCGCGCCTCCTCGGCGGCGATCGTCCGGCGCGCCGCCTTGCTGTCGTCCCCCTGGGCGATCTGGACCCGCGCCGCCATCTCCGCCTGGTAGGAGCGTTCGATCGAGGTCTCGTAGTCCTGTCGTTGCGAGATGAAGTGGCCGACGCCGATCACGGCTGCCGCCGTGAGCACGGCGAAGGCGATCGCGAAGCCGATCCGGAGGCGGTTGGCAAGCGATGGACCGAAGCGTCGGCCCCTGCGTGAATATGCTTGCGCGGCTATGGGAGACGAGGCTACAGGCCACGCCGACGGCTCCGCGGCACCCGTCGACGGCATCGACGCGGCGGGGATGGAGGCCTGGTTCGACGCGCACGTGCCCGGGGCGCGGGCACCGCTCGCCTACGAGCGGATCGCGGGCGGCCTCTCCAACCTCACCTACCGGGTCACCGACGCCGACGGGCACGAGTGGGCGCTGCGCCGGCCGCCGCTCGGCAAGACCCTCTCCTCGGCCCATGACATGGGGCGCGAGTTCAAGGTCGTCTCCGCGCTCGGCGCGACGCCGGTGCCGGTGCCGCCCGCGGTCGGCCTCTGCGAGGACGAGAGCGTCAACGAAGCGCCCTTCTACGTGATGGAGTTCGTCCGCGGGCCGGTCCTGCGCGGGGTCGCCGAGGTCGAGGAGGCCTTCCCCGACGAGGGCGACCGACACGAGATCGGCATGCGCGTCGCCGACACCCTGGCCCGGGTCCACGCCGTCGACCCCGACGCGGTCGGGCTCGGCGACCTCGGCCGCAAGGAGGACTACGTCGCCCGCCAGCTGCGCCGCTGGTACGGCCAGTGGGAGAAGTCGAAGACGCGCGAGGTGGAGGCGGTCGACCGTGTGCACGAGCGCCTCGCGGCGCGGATCCCGGCCCAGCAGGGCGTCTCGCTGGTCCACGGCGACTACCGCCTCGACAACATGATCTTGAGCGACGCGGGCGAGGTCGCCGCGGTGGTCGACTGGGAGCTCTGCACGCTCGGCGACCCGCTCGCCGACGTCGGCACGCTGATGGCCTACTGGCCCGAGCGCGGCGAGCCGGCCCTGCGCTTCGGCGAACCCGCCAACCTCGCGCCCGGCTTCCCCGACCGCGCCGAACTCGCCGCCCGCTACGCCGAGGCCTCCGACCGCGACCTCGGCGAACTCGACTTCTACCTCGCCCTCGGCTACTGGAAGCTGGCGATCATCCTCGAGGGCGTGCTCGCCCGGATGGCGGCCGGCGGCTACGGCAAATCGGCGGCCGACTCGGGCCTGGAAGCGTTCGCCCACCTGGTCGACCGCCTCGCCGAGACGGCGGCGACGGTCGAGGCGCGCGGCTAGGTCGGCGCCGTTTGTCGGCGCTAGCTGGGGTTTTTCGACGAGATTCCTTGACAGTACCCAAGCGCATTGGGAGGGTCACGCTGTTCAAGCTCGACCCTTCCAAAATAAGGAGCAGCCGATGCAGTCCGTCCGGAGACGACTCACGTACGCAAACGTGATGTCGTCGATTGCAGTTTTCCTCGTCGTAGCAGGCGGTAGCGCCTTCGCGGCCAGCCAGCTCGGCAAAAATACCGTCGGTACCAAGCAGTTGAAGAACAATGCCGTGACCGCGGCGAAGATCAAGAACAACGCGATCACCGGCGGCAAGATCGCCAACGGAGCCGTGACCGCCTCGAAGCTCGGTGGCGCTGCCGTGGGAGCCTCGAATCTGGGCGCGAACTCCGTCGGCCCCACGGCGCTCAGCGACAACGCTGTGACCGGTTCGAAGATCGCCAATGGCGCAGTCAGCGGCGACAAGATCGCCAACGACGCCGTAGGGGGAGAAAAGATCGCCAACGGTGCGGTTACGAGCACGAAGATCGGCGCCGGCGCAGTGGGGAGCACCCAGTTGGCCGAAGCGGAGCGCTCGGAGGCGTTCAAAGCAGAAGGCTCCGGCCTGCTCAACCTGGAACTGGCGCAGCCCGTCAGCCAGGCCCCGACGGTGATTCAGAGCTTGGCCCTCCCGCTGGGCGGCCAATACGTGGTTACCGGCGAGACGGAGTTGATCCTTTCGACCGGGACCAGCCAGTTCTCGCAGTGTTTCCTGGCCGATGAAGGGGCGAGCATTGCCACGGCGGCCGATACCTACGAAAAAGGACTCCTGTCGGTGAGCGGCGGCGTGAGCATGACCGGCGTCTCGAACGGCGGCACGATCACCCTCGCCTGCCGATCGAGCGGGGCAGGTACGTTTGCCTTCAACCGGCAGATCGTTGCCATCAGGGTCGGTTCGGTCAACTAACCCAGCCGCAGCGGCAGTTTCGAGAGGGCCGGGCTTACGACCCGGCCCTCATCTCGTCCTTATCCCTATCCGGCCGAATCGCGCCCGTCGGGGAAGATCGGGGATCCGGAAGCGCCGAGGTCACGGTGACCGGCGGGGAAAACCTAGGCCCCGCTCCGACCATGCGGGGGGGGGGGCGGGGGTCTAGCTCCTCGCCGCTCGCTTCCGCCTCGGCACGCTTCGACCAGCGATTCAGCTCGCGGCGGGCGAGGACCATCTTGTGGACCTCGTCGGGGCCGTCGGCGAGGCGCAGCATGCGGCTGAAGCGCCACATCGGGGCGAGCGGGGTGTCGTCGGTCATGCCGAGGCTGCCGTGGATCTGGATCGCCCGGTCGAGCACGTTCATCACCATGTTCGCGGCGACCACCTTGATCGCCGAGATCGACTGACGGGCGGCGCGCTTGCCCTCGGTGTCCATCTTCCAGGCGGCGTAGAGGGTGAGCAGGCGGGCCTGGTCGATTTCCATCCGGCTCTGGGCGATGTCCTCCTGGACGAACTGCTTGTCGGCCAGCGGGCCGCCGAAGGCGTGGCGTTCGTTGGCGCGGCGGCACATCATCTCCAGCGCCCGCTCGGCCGAGCCGATCGCCCGCATGCAGTGGTGGATGCGGCCCGGGCCGAGGCGGTCCTGGGCGATCGCGAAGCCGGCGCCGCGCTCGCCGAGCACGTTCTCCTTCGGCACCCGGCACTCGGTGTAGCGGATCTCGCAGTGGCCGGGGCCCTTGTCGTGTCCCATCACCGGGATCGGCCGCACCAGCTCGTAGCCCGGGGTGTCGGTGGGCACGCAGATCATCGAGGCGCGCGCGTAGGGGGGCGCCTCCGGGTTGGTGACGACCATCGCGATCGCCAGCTCGGCCCCGACCGCGCCGCTCGTGTACCACTTGTGCGCGTCGATCACCCACTCGTCGCCGTCGAGGACGGCGCGGCCCTGCAGCAGGGTCGGGTCGGAGCCGGACACCTCCGGCTCGGTCATCGAGAAGCAGGTGCGGATGCGGCCCTCCAGCGCCGGCTCGAGCCAGCGCTGCCGCTGTTCCTCCGAGCCGTGCTCGGCGAGGATCTCCATGTTGCCGGTGTCCGGGGCGGAGCAGTTGAAGGCCATCGGCGCCACCATCGGGCTGCGGCCCATCTCCTCGCAGAGGAGCCCGTACTCCCAGTTCTTCAGCCCCGGGCCGAAGCGCTCGTCGGGCATGAAGAGGTTCCAGAGGCCGGCCTCGCGGGCCTTGGCGCGGACCGCTCCCAGGTTGGCCGGGTAGGGGACCCCGGGGCCGACCTCGGCGTCGAGCGCCTCCATCAGCTCGCGCTCGGCCGGGTAGATCTCGGCATCCATGAAGTTGAGCACGCGCTCGCGCAGCGCGGCGACCTCCGCCGTGGGTTCGAAGTCCATCTCTGCCTCCCTGCTCGTGACCCTGGTCGGGCGAATCTAGTTCATCGCCGCCGGTAGCGGGCGAAGAGCTCCGAGCCTTCCTGGAGAAGCCACTCGAGGTCGAGCTCGGCCACCTCGGGGAGGGCGCCTTCGAGGATCGTCGTCCCGGCGCCGACCAGCTTCGGCGCGATGGTGAGGAAGAGCTCGTCGGCCAGCCCGCCCGCCTGCAGTTGGGAGTGGAGGCGGGGGCCGCCCTCGCAGAGGAGCGCGCGGACCTCGTGCTCGGCGCGCAGGTGGCGGAGCGCGGTGGCCATCTCGACCCGGCCGCCGGGTTCGCGGACGACCTCGACCGGGGTCGCGGTCGGCGGCGGGTCGCCTTCGTCGGCGGTGAAGATCACGACCCGGCCGCCGCCGTCGGTGAAGAGGCCCGCGTCCCAGGGGAGGTCGAGGCTGCCGATCAGCACCATCAGCGGGTCGCCGGGGAGGCCGAGGGCCTCGCGCCGCTCGCGCACGGCGGGGTCGGAGATGACGCGGCCGTAGTGCTCGACCCGCATCGTCCCGGCGCCGATCATCACGGCGTCGAAGCGCTTGCGCAGGCCGACCAGCATCGCCGTGTCGGTGTTGGAGCCGATCGGCCCGGAGCGGCCGTCGATCGAGGCGCGGCCGTCGAGCGTGGTGGCGAAGTTGAGGACGACGCGGGGGCGGTCGGCGGGCGGGCCCTCCCAGGGGCGGTAGTCGCCCAGCTGGTCGCTGACCGAGGTCGGGCCGGGCTCCGGGACGAGGCGCTCCACGCGTCGAACCCTAGATCACGCCTGTGGCCGTCCGGGCGAGGGCCGCCGGGGCGGGCGGCTCAGCTGTAGTCGTTCCAGCCGGCGAACTCGCGGCCGGCGAACTTCTGCAGCTCGGGGACTTCCGCGGCGAAGCGGGTCTTCAGGGTCGCCACGAGGTCGTCAGGGAGGACGGGCTTCGGCGCGCTCGGTTTGTCCGGGTCGTGGACGACTTTCTCGACCACCCAGCGCATGCGCTCGGGCAGGCGGTCGAAATTGCGGTCGAAGGAGCGGAAGCCCGGCAGTTTGATCAGCTTCTCCATCAGCTGGTATTTGTCGCCCGACTTGGCCGCCGACTTCTCCCACTGGCGGTCGAACTGCTCGGAGCTGAAGTTCTCGTCGACGCCGGCGTAGGCGAAGGCCTTGCGCATCGTCGTGTCGCGGTCCGACTGCAGCTCCTCCTGGGTGATGACCTCGATCTGGGAGCGGTCGAAGTGCTCGAGGTAGGGCTGCAGCTGCATCCAGTAGCGGGAGCGGTTCACGTACTGGGTCTCCGGTTCGTTCAGGACCGTGAGCATGTCGCGGGTCTCGTAGCCGGCGCCGGTCGCGTGCATCCAGTGGCTGAGGATGCGCTTGATCGGGTCGCGCACCATGTAGAGCAGCTTCGCGTCCGGGCAGTGGGTGCGGATGCGCTCGGCGACGCCGCCGTAGCGGGGCAGGTTGGTGTAGTGCGGGGAGGACTCGCCGCGGACCTTGAAGCGCTCGTCGAAGCGGCTCGCGTACCAGTCGAGGCCGAGGTCCCAGTTCAGCTCGGTGACGAAGAAGTTCAGCTCCTTCGGCTTCGACATCTGGATCTCCGGATGGAGGCCGAGGTAGTGGTGGATGCTCGTCGTGCCGCACTTCAGGCCGCCGATGATGATCAGGTTCGGCATCGCCGCGTGGGCTTTGGGGCGCCGCCGGCGCGCGCTTTTGCGATCGGCGCTGTAGCGCTCGCGGGCACGGGCGCACATCGCCTCGTCGGCGGGGTCTGGGAGCAACGGCGGCGGCAAGGTGTGCGTGTCGGTATCCGGCACGAGCGTGGCATTCTAGCTGTGATGCCGGTTCTCCTCGTTCAGACGCCGCTCGGCGACCTCGCGTCGAGCCTCGAACACTTCTTCAACGCGACCACCGAATTCTTTCGGCACCTCTCCGAAGTGCACTGGTCCCAGTTCGGTCTGGCACTGCTCTGCCTGCTGGGGATGCAGTTGGTGCGGGCCTGGGCGTGGCGCAACGTGCTGAAGGCGGCCTACCCGGAGAAGCGGATCGGCTTCACCCATCTCGCCGCCGCCTACCTGGCCGGGGCGGGAATCAACGCGATCATCCCGGCCCACGCGGGGGACGTGACGAAAATCTTCCTGGTCAAGCGCCAGATCCCCGACTCCTCCTATCCGGCGGTGACCTCCTCCTACATCGTGCAGACCGTCTTCGACACTTCGGTCGGGATCCTGGTGCTGCTCTACGCGATCAGCCAGGGGCTGCTGCCGCCGCTCCCCGAGCTGCCCCACCTGCCGGCCTTCGAGGTCTCCTTCTGGGCCAACCACCCGAAGACTTTGGCGATCACGGTCGCCGTCCTCCTGGTCCTGATCGTGGTCGGGGTCTGGTACCTGAACCAGCGCGTGCGGCGCTTCTGGGCGCGGGTCAAACAGGGCCTGGTCATCCTCACCCGGCCCGGGGACTACATGCGCCAGGTCTTCGCCTGGCAGGGGGTCGGCTGGCTCCTCCGTTTCGCCGCCTTCTGGTTCTTCCTCGAGGCCTTCGGCCTAAAGGGGTCGGTCGGCAACGTGATGCTGGTGATGAGCGTCCAGGCGATCGCCAACATCGTCCCCTTCACCCCGGGTGGGGCGGGCGCCCAACAGGCCCTCCTCGTCGCCACCCTCCACGGCCCCTCCCGCGCCGCCGTCCTCTCCTTCTCGGTCGGCACCCAGATCGCGATGGCCGCCTGGTCCGTGGTCCTCGGCTTCGCCGCCATCTTCCTCGTCTTCCGCACCACCGACTGGCGAGGCCTGATCCGCCAGGCCCAGGAGGATGCCGACCGCGAGGACGGCGACGGCGGCGGCGGCGCGGCGGTGGCGACCTGAGAGGTTGGGGCAGGTGAGGGTCCGGGCCCCTGCGGCGGGGGACGGCGGGATCCGTGGCCCGGGCGGCGGGGACGGCGCACTTCGGGGCCCGGCGGCCGGCGTTCGCACTTCCCCGTAGCCGGTACGGGGAACTGCGAACGCAGATGGGGGACGGCGCACGGCCGGGGGACGGCGCGCTCCGGGGCGCCTGCCGCGGGGACGGTCCCGTCCTGGGCGTCTCGTGGCGGCCCGGGCAGGCTGTGGCCGCCGCGAGACGCCCAGGACGCGAGGCTTTAGGGGGAAGCGCGCGGGTTCCGGCGCAGGTCGGGGGACGCGGTCGACCTTTTCCGGGCCGGAGGGCGGAAAAAGCCGGTCGCACGGGTCGACCGCGCCAGGGCGCGGTCGACCCGCTCGGCGGGTCGGAAGATCGGGCCCTGCATGAGTTGAACACACCAGGGTGTGTTCAACTCACTCAGCGCTCCGGAACCTCCTTAGGGAACGCGGAGTTCCGCACCGGACCCGCGCACCTCGTCACGGATCCTCGCCGTGACCCGCACGGGACGCGCACCCTCGCCCCTCTCCCCGTGACCCGGCCCTCTCGTAGGCGGTCACAGCCTGCCCGGACCGGCTACGAGAGGGCC
>ERZ778021.3537-NODE-3537-length-11033-cov-4.603753_pt1 | contig 11033 bp, 9 predicted proteins | sample MGYA00375751_ERZ778021 | MGnify/ENA primary metagenome ERZ778021 (study PRJEB29350, sample SAMN05389814) | bioreactor metagenome | isolation source: Thiocyanate stock bioreactor | place: South Africa: University of Cape Town | collected 2013-08-29 ... | reverse complement strand
CAGGAGGCGGGGCCGACGGTGGCGATGATCTTGGTGCGCCGGTCGAGGTGGGCGCCCTCCCCCAATTGAACTGGCTCGGTCATCGGATCCGGTGGCACCCCCTCACCCCTGCAAGGTGACGAAGCGCTCCTCGGTCAGCTCGTAGACCGCGAAGGCCGGGCCCTCGCGGGTGTTGCCGGAGTCCTTGACGCCGCCATACGGCATCTGATCGGCGCGGAAGGCGGGGACTTCGTTGACCATGATGCCGCCGAACTCGAGCGTCCTGCCCGCCTCGATCGCGCGGCCCAGGTCCTTGGTGAAGACGCCCGCCTGGAGGCCGAACTTGGAGTCGTTCGCCATCGCCAGGCCTGCGGCGAAGTCGTCGAACGTATCGATCGTGGCGACCGGCCCGAAGACCTCCTCGCACCAGACCTTCGCGTCCTTCGGTGCCCCGCGCAGCAGGGTCGGCGCCAGGCAGCGGCCCTCGTCGACCAGCTCGCCGCCAACCAGGAGGTCGGCGCCAGCGGTGACGGCCTCGTCGATCCACCCCTTCACCCGGTCGCGGTCACTGGGGGTGATCAGCGGGCCGACGTCGGTGGCCGGGTCGAGCGGGTCGCCGACCGCGAGCCCTTGGATGTTCCCCACCAGCCGCTCGACGAAGCGGTCGGCGATCGCCTCGTGCAAGAGGATCCGCTGGATCGAGATGCAGACCTGCCCGGCGTGGGCGAAGGCGTGGATCTGGGTCTTGTCCGCGGCCGCCTCCCAGTCGCCATCGTCGTTGACGATCAGCGGCGCGTTCGAGCCCAGCTCCAGGTTCACCTTCTTGTGCGGGGCACGGGAGCGGATCCCCCAGCCGACCGGCGCCGAGCCGGTGAACGTGATCGCGCCGACCAGCGGGTGCTCGACGATCGCGTTGCCGACTTCCGAGCCCGAGCCGGGGACGACGTTCAGCCAGCCCTCCGGCAGGCCCGCCTCGTTCAGGATCTCGACCAGCTTGATCGCCGTGATCGGGGTCTGGCCGGCCGGCTTCAGCACCACCGCGTTGCCCGCCGCGATCGCGGGGCCGAGCTTGTGGGCGACCAGGTTGAGGGGGAAGTTGAACGGGCTGATCGCACCGACCACCCCGTAGGGCACCCGCAGCATCACGCCGAGCCTGCCGAGGCCGCCGGCCGAAGCCTCCATCGGGACCGTGCCGCCGGTCAGCTTGCGCGCCTCGACCGCGCTGAAGGTCAGCGTGTCGACGCAGCGCTGCGCCTCCACGGTCGCCGTCTTCAGCGGCTTGCCGGCCTCGGCGGCGATCGTCCGGGCGAGGTCGTCGATCCGCTCGCGGACCAGGGCGGCGGCGCGGTCGAGCACCGCGGCGCGCTCGTGCAGGGGGAAGTCGGCGGTCTCGAAGGCGTGGTGGGCGGCCTCGATCGCCCGGGTCGCGGTATTTGCGTCGCCCTGTGCGACCCGACCGACGACGGTCCCGTCATAGGGGCTCTCCACGTCCTCCCACCGGACCCCCTCGCTCCACTCGCCCGCGGCGAGGAGCTTGTGATCGGTGGGTTTCACGGGCTTCAGCTCCCGCGGTGCTGGAGCAGCGCGCCCTCGGCCTCGAGCGGGCCGATCTCGAGGCCCGACATCGCCTCGCCGAGGCCGACCGAGGCGGCGGCGACCCGCTCGGGGTCCTCGAAGTGGGTGGTGGCCTCGACGATCGCCCTGGCCATCCGCGGCGGATCGGAGGATTTGAAGATCCCCGAGCCGACGAAGTTGCCCTCGGCGCCGAGCTGCATCATCAGCGCCGCGTCGGCGGGGGTGGCGATCCCTCCCGCGCAGAAGAGGGGGACGGGCAGGCGCCCGGCGGAGGCGACCTCCCGGACCACCTCCAGCGGCGCGGGCAGTTCTTTCGCCGCGGCGGCGAGCTCCTCGGGGCGCAGCAGCGAGAGCCGGCGGATGCCCGAGGCGATCTCGCGCATGTGGCGGACCGCCTCGACCACGTTGCCGGTCCCGGCCTCGCCCTTGGAGCGGATCATCGCCGCGCCCTCGCCGAGCCGCCGCAGCGCCTCGCCGAGGTTCGTGGCGCCGCAGACGAAGGGGACATCGAAGGCGTACTTGTCGATGTGGTTGACCTCGTCGGCGGGGGTGAGGACCTCGGACTCGTCGATGTAGTCGACCTCGAGGGCCTGGAGGACCTGGGCCTCGGCGAAGTGGCCGATCCGGGCCTTCGCCATCACCGGGATCGAGACCGCCGCCTGGATCCCCCTGATCATCGCCGGGTCCGACATCCGCGCCACGCCGCCGTCGCGGCGGATGTCGGCGGGGACGCGCTCGAGGGCCATCACGGCGCAGGCGCCGGACTCCTCGGCGATCTTCGCCTCCTCGGGGGTGACCACGTCCATGATCACCCCGCCTTTCAGCATCTCGGCGAGGCCGGTCTTCAGTCGGAAGGTCGCGTGGTCGGGCATGCGGATCAAACCCTTCCCGTCGAGCTCGTGCGGCGCGACGCAGGCGGCCCGGAATCTGACGCTGGAGGAGGGAGCGCTCCGGGCCGCCCCGCCGCCTCGGCGATGCCGTCTGGGTGGAGATGACGGTCGCCGATCTGGAGGGCGCCGGCCACGCCCTCGGCTCGTTCAAGTAGTCGCCGGTCCGCAGAAGCTGGAGCGGGAACCCCGAGATAGAAACCGGTCATGGTCAGTTGTAGGCCGCCGCGCCCCCACCGCGGCTCAGCTCTCCCGACCTCACCTTCTCGACGACCAAGCAGAGATCCTCGATGTAGTGGTCGACCGCGCCCTCATGGAAGAGTCCCACGTGCATCCCGATCGCCTCGGGGTCAGCCTCCTTCGGCACGATCCAGCCGCGCGCCGCGAGACCGTCGGCGATCGCCATCACGTCCAGCCCGGAGGCCGCGTAGGAGAACTTGTTGACCGGCGGATTCCCCAACACGTAAAGCTCGTCGACCGCCTCTATCCCGGCACGGAACCTATCCGTGATCTCCATCACCTCGCGCGCCAATTGGATGTAGCCACTTTCCCCGAGGAACTTGAAGATGGACCAGGCACCGGCTAGGGCAGCGCCGGAGCGCGTGCCGCAGATCGTCTGGGTCACGTAGCGACCGTGCGGCCAACCGAAGAACTCGAAGCTGGTCGCATCGACGCGCTCGTCCGCATCGGTGATCAGGACGGATACACCCTTCGGGCCGTACCCATGCTTATGCACGTCTGCCGAGATCGACCGAACCCCCGGCACGCGGAAGTCCCACGGAGGCGTGACCCGGCCCAGGCGCTCGACGAACGGCAACATGAACCCGCCGACACATGCGTCGACATGCAGCGGCAAGTCCCGCTGCAGCGCCATCTGACCCAATTGCGTGATGTCGTCGACCGCTCCGTGCGAGTAGTCGGGGGCCGACCCGACGAGGAGAACCGTCGCATCGTCGACCAACGCCGCCATCGCCTCGCAATCGACCTGGAACTTACCGTCGAGTGGTGCCCGACGGACCTCGATGTCGAAGTACATCGCAGCCTTGTCGAAGCTGGGATGGGCCGAGTACGGGATGACGAGGTTCGGCGAGGCGATCTGCCGTGACCGTCGAGCCAGCTGCAAAGCTGACCATACGCCGAGCAGATTGCTTTCGCTGCCGCCGGTCGTGACCATGCCGGACTGGCGGTGGTTGTGCAGAAGTTCGCAGGCGATCGCGACCAGATCGTTACTGATCGTCTCGAGGCTTGGAAAGGCACGGCCCGTCAGGAGAGGGTTTGCGTTGTAGTAGAGCTTCATCGCCGAGCCGGCGACCGAGGTCGCCGGCTCGCCCGGGTCGTAGACCCAACCCTGGTGCAGACCTTCGGACGGGTCGAGATCCCCGGCGTGCATCTCGGTCAGCTCGCCGATGATTCGCTCGGCGCTCCAACCGCTCGTCGGTAGGCCTGACTCGTGCTTCTCGGGTGGAAGGATCATCTCACGCGCCAGACTGCCGCGGATGATGATCGGTCTCAAGACTCACGGCGGCAGCTTTGCGCCCACCGGAATACACACTCTGTCAAGCTGGCGTCCGGCGGCCGTCGTCATCGCCGCCGGCCAACACCGACTCAAACGCGGCCAAAGTCTCGTCGACGTCGTCTGCCGTATGTGCCATCGACAAGAAGAGCGTGCCGCGCGGCAATATGTGCACTCCTCGGCATAGAACAGCCTGTGCGAGCCTCGCGATCGCGGCGGAATCGCTGCGGTGCGCTTCCTCGTACCTATGCGGCGAACTGGAGAGGCCCCAGGAGAACCGCACGAGGGAGCCGATCCGATCGACCACCAACGGCGTCCTCGAATCCGCCACCAAGGCGGCGAGCCTCATGGCGAAATTGTCGGCCAATTCATCCAAGGATGCATATGCCGCCTCTCCGTCCTCGCCACTCAGGAATTCGAGCGTGGCATTCGCGGCGGCGACAGCGGGAACGCCGCCGTTGAAGGTCCCGAGGTGATGCAGCTCCTGACAGGCGACTTGCATCAGATGCTCTCTGCCGACGACCGCGGCGATCGGGAATCCGGAACCCAAAGCCTTTCCCAGAGTCGTCAGGTCCGGCGTCACCCCGAGCACCGCCTGCGCACCACCAGGGTCCAGGCGGAAGCCGGTGATCACCTCGTCGAAGATGAGCGCGACACCGTGGCGATCACACAGCTCGCGGACGAAGGAAAGGTAGGCCGCAGCGCGATGGAGAACGCCGGCATTGACGGGGATCGGCTCCATGATCACGCACGCGATGTCCTCGCCCAGACGATCAAAAAGACCCGATATCGCCGTCGCATCGTTCCAGGGGCAGATGCGTAGGTAGTCGGGCGCCGCGAGCCCTGGGGGCCCGCATACGGGCGGCGGATCCCGATCTTCCCCGGGTGGACTCCCCGGCAAATTCATCGCCAACGGCTCCAGCCACCCGTGGTAGTGACCCTCGAACTTGACGACGAGCTTGCGGCCCGTGGCCGCGCGGGCGATCCTTACCGCCAGGCTCGTCGCCTCACTGCCACTTGAGCAGAGGAGTGCCATGTCGGCGCAGGGGACCATTTCGACGAGGCGGGCCGCCAATTCGTACTCACCCGCGTGCTGGCCGCCGAACAGGACGCCAGCCTGGATAGACCGGGTCACCGCCGAGATCACCGGCTCGGGGTGATGTCCGAGCAACATCGGACCGAAGCCGGCCACATAGTCGATGTATTCGTTGCCGTCGATGTCGGTCAATCGCGACCCCTCGGCGCTTCTGAACACCAACGGCGAAGGCTCCCGGTCGCGTTTGGAGGAGGTCAAGCCCCGCGGGATGACCTTTCGCGCTTCGTCCATGTGCCTGACGGTCGACTCCAGGCGCGTCGCTCCCTTCATCGTCCCCGCCGCCGTCGGCGATCGGCAGACGACATCCCCTCGTGGGGGATGCCGTCGTCGCTATTCCGATGCAGCAAGAGAGCCTTCCTCGGGGACGTTCTCTCCACCCCGCGGCCGGCCCGAGCCGATCCGGCGAAGGCTGCCCAGCCCGATCTCCCGGCCGCGGGTGATCCCACTCGGCCGCAACGCGAGGATCAGCAGCGTGACGACGCCGACGCCGACGAGCTGGAGACCCGGCCGCGCGGGGATGTGGACCGGGCCCAAGGTGAGCCCACGCTCGACATGACGCAGGACTTCTTTGAGGGCGAAGATCGCGACGGTTCCGATCACCGCGCCGCTCAGGCTCGTCATGCCTCCGACGACGAGCATCGCAAGGGTGCTGAAGGTGAGTTCCAGATAGAAGGCCGACGGACTGATCGCGCCCAGCAGATGGGCATACAGGGAGCCTCCCACCCCGACAAAGAACGCACTCAACACCAGCGCGACGCTGCGCTCCCTCGTCACGTTCACGCCGAGAGCCCGGGCTCCGATCTCGTCGTCTCTCGACGCCCGAAGGCGCAGGCCGACCGACGACTCCTGGAACTCGAAGACGACGACGATCGCGATGATCGCCCACACCAACGGGGTCGATACGTGGTTTTCGACCGGGATCCCGGTCATCGCTCGCAGCCCGCCGGTGATCGCGTCGCTCTGGCTGATCACCACATTGACGATGACCAGCACGGCAAGCAGGACCATGGCCGCGGCGATCCCGGACAGGCGCATGGCAACCGGGACGATCAGCAATGCCAAGACCACCGCCGCGACGCCTGCGATCACCGTTGCCAGCGGCTCTCCGGCAGACGCCGTGGCAAGAAATCCGGGTAGTTCCGGGAGCAGTACGTGCTTGGTGGCAAGCGGGATCGTCAGTAGGCCGGCGACGTACGCACCGATGGCCATGAAGGAGATATGCCCGAACGACACGACCCCGGACAAGCCGACGAACGAATAGAGCCCGACCACCACCACGACGAACGTCAGCAGGGTGGAGATCTGGATCATGAAGCCGACCGAGCCGACGCTGCCCAGGAACGCGGCGATGCACACGATGCCGACGAGGCTGGCCGGCACGGCCCGCCGACGGAGCGCCTCCCAGAACATGGTCCTACTCATCACACGCGCTCCACGGTGCCCCGGGCGCCGAATATGCCGTCGGGCCAGAGCACCAGAAAGAGGACGATGATGCCGTATACGAAGGCGTCCCGATAACCCCGGATCTGAACCGGCAAGGCGGTCTGCAGGGCGACGGTGATGATCGCGATCAGGTATGCGCCGGCCGCCGCCCCGAACAGATTTCCCATCCCACCGATGATCGTGGCGACGAAGCCGACCACGGTGAGCTGCAGCCCGCGCGTCGGGCTGAGCCCACCGGTCTTGGCGAGCAGGAGGCCCGCCGCCGAGCCGGCCAGCACCCCGGTGATCGCGAACGCGGCGGCGATGATCCGGTTGGCGCGGACGCCGACCATGCGGGCGACGGTGAAGTTCTCTGCCGCAGCGCGAAGTTGCAAGCCGAGCGAGGTCTTGTAGAGGCAGACCGTCAGCAGCCCGAGCAGCGACAGGGTGGTGACCGTGGTGACGATGTCCAACACGGCGATGCGGACGCCCCCGATGGTCACGAAGCTCGCGCTGACGCTTTCGAGAATGCCGACCGATCGAGGCGTCGACCCGGCGATCAGGATGATGAGGTTCTGGATCACCGCGCTCGCCGCGAACGAGGCGATCAGGAGGGTGGGCATGCTGGCGTTGCGCACGGGCCGGAACGCGGCCCGCTCGACCAACAGGGCAACCAGCACCGCGCCGGCCAGCGCCACCGGGATTATCAGCCAGGTCGAATGGACGCCGAAGAGGAGGATCGCGTACCCCGCGCAGGTGATGAAGTCGCCTTGGGCAAAGTTCACCATCCGCATGACGCCGAAGATGAGTGCGATGGCCACCGCCGACAGCGCGTAGAGCCCACCGAGGCTGATTGCATCGATCGCGTACTGAATGTAGTCAGACACCGTCTGCCTCCTGTCGTTCCGCCGGACCCAGATAGGCGTTGATCAACTCCTCCTTGACGCGGTCATGGTCGCCGCCGGCATGCCTCCGGACCGTTCCCTGGGACATCACGTAGGCCCGATCGGCAAGGTCGATCGCTCGCAAGGCGTTCTGCTCGACCAGCAAGATCGCCGTACCGGAATCTCGGAGCTCGCCGAGGTGGACGAAGAGCTGGTCGACCAGCTGGGGCGCGAGACCGAACGAAGGCTCGTCGAGGAGGATCAGCCGCGGGTTCGCCACCAAGGCCCGGGCGATCGCGAGCTGCTGCTGCTCGCCACCCGACAAGGCTCCCGCAGAAGTCGTGCGCCGTCTCGCCAACGAGGCAAACCGCTCGTAGACGTCGTCCCGGGTCCACCGACCCTCCTGCGCCTTGCCCTTTGGCGCCGCCAACTCGGCGAGACGAAGGTTCTCCTCCACCGTCATGGTCACGAAGATCTGTCGACCTTCCGGGACGAGGACGATCCCGCGACGCACGAGCCGCTCCGGCACCGGACGCCGCAGGGCCTTGCCGTCGAGAAATACCGTCCCCTTCGAGAGGGAGGCGAGCCCGACGATCGCCTTCAGGGTCGTCGTCTTCCCGGCCCCGTTGGATCCCACCAGCGCCGTGATCTCCCCCGCCCTCACCTCGAACGATGCCGAGCGCACGGCCTGCGTCGACCCGTAGCGAACGCCGATGTCCTCGACCTTAAGCACCCACCTCACCTCCATCGGCTGTCGACTGCTCGCCAAGGTAGGCCCGGATCACCTCTGGATCGGTCCGGATGGTCTCCCGCTCGCCGACCGCGATGGTACTGCCATGGTCGAGCACCTGAATGCGGTCGCACACTTTCATCACCACCGACATGTCGTGCTCGACCAGCACGACGCCAGCGTCGAACTCGGTCGGAATGCGGCGGATTGCCGCGGCAAGTTCCTCGGACTCCCCCTCGTCCAGGCCCGCGGCCGGCTCGTCGAGCAACAGGAAGACCGGCCGTGCGGCCAGCGCGCGCGCTAGGGACAGCTGTCTCTGCTGTCCAGCCGGGAGGCTGCTCGCAGGCCGATCGGCCAAGCGGCCGAGGCCGGTCAGCGCAAGGAGGTCTACGGTTGCGCCGCGGGCAGCCCGACGACGCCTTCCCGTCCCGACCGCACCAACTTCCACGTTCTCGCGAACGGTCAGTCCCTCGAAGACCCGCACCGCCTGGAAGGACCGCACCAAGCCACGACGCGCACGCCACTGCGGCGTGCGCGTCGTCACATCGGTGTCACCAAATGTCACCTTTCCCGCCGACAACGGGGCGAACCCGCTGAGAGCGTTCAGGAGCGTGGTCTTTCCCGCTCCGTTGGGCCCGATCAACCCCAGCACCTGCGACCGGCGGGCGTCCAGCGAAACGTCGGATACCGCGGTGATGCCGCCGAAGCGGACGACGATGCCCTCGGCATGTAGCTCGAGTGCTCCCATTTCGGCGGCTCGCCTCGACTCCCCGACGACCCGACTACAGCAGGGAGCCGATGTCGAGTGGCTTTTTGACTTTGACCGTTTCCAGGTAAGTCGTCTTACCGTCCTGGATCTGCATGATTTTCACTGGACGTTCGGGGTCGAAATGGTATTCGCTCGTGAACGTCGTATCACCCATCAGCAGGGGGGCGTTCGTCATCGTCTCGAGGGCTTCTGCCAACTTCGGACCTCCGGTGCAGTTGCACTTTTCGGCCGCCCAGACGTACGCCTGGATCACCGAATAGCCCGTAACCAGCGACGATTTCCCCGGCTGTTCGCCGGTCCTCTTCTCGTAACGCTTGACGAATTCGTTCTCTTCGGGATTCGGATCGTCACCGGTAAGCGATCCATAGCTGCTGAAGAAGAATTCGGACAGGTTCGGGACTGCCTGCTCCCATTCTTCTCCGTCGAACGCCTGATCGGAGATGATCGGGAGGTTGATCCCGGCGGCCCTGATCTGCTTGATCATCGAGGCGCCCGCGGGCGGCGTCGTCGCCAGCGCGATGAAATCGACGCCCGGCGTGGTGCGCAGACGATTCACCTGGGCCGAGAACGACGGATCTTCGTCTTCGAAGGTGTCCTTGCCGACCAGCTTCTGACCAAGTTTCGACCACTCTTGTTCGAACCCGGCGGCTACCTGGGTGAAGTAGTCGAGGGTCGTGTCTTCGAGAAGGTAGGCGTGTTCGAGCCCGCCTTCGACTGCCCATTGCGCCCAGGCAGCACCCTCGGTCGGCCCAAGCATGCCCATGGTGAACGCGAGCGGCCCGATGCCCTGCTTGCCGAAGCGAGGCGAGCCCGCGCAGTCTGACATCGCGACCACTTCCTTTTCCTGCGCCGCGATCGCCGCCGGAGCGCCGTTTTCGAAATCGCAGGAGGTGATCATGAAGTCGATGCCCTGGGAGAGGACTTCCTGGGCCGCCTGCGTCGCCTCTACCGGTTCGCTGTGCATGTCGACTTTGACCACCTGCAGTTCGCGACCGTCGACTCCGCCTTTCTTGTTCTGATCTTCGACCGCCATTTCCTCGGCGATCGAGGTGGGCTTGTCCCAAGCCGACATGTAACCCGTGAAGCCCTTGACGATCCCGATCTTGATCGGTTCCTTCGAGGCGCCCTGGCTGGTGGATGAGGACGTGGAGCTAGAGGAGCCGGAGGTGGAGGTGGATCCGCCTTCGCCGCTCGACCCACATGCGACGACGCCCAAGATCAGGAGACAAGCTCCCGCGGCCGCGCACACCAACCGCATGCCATACCTAGTTTTTCTCATTGCTCGCCTTTCTAGTTTTTCCGTGTCCGGCGCCGGTCACCACTTGTTGGGATCTCCAGCGCCGGCAGAGTCGACGGGTAATGCCGTCGTGGAAGGACCGCTCGCCGACTTACCGGCCACCGGAAAGTCGATGGCGCGCGACCGCTCCGCCACAGGCGGACTCTCTCCCCGACCAAAGCGCGTTCCAGGCGCTTCGCCGAGGATTGCCGAGAGCATCCACTTCCCCGCCGGCGGGATCAACCGGCCTGGTGTCAAATGATGTGACCGCACACTTGACGGGCCGCCGCGCGTCATGCCTAGCCAGGAAGCAGGGCCGCGGAGGAATGCTGATCGTGATCCCCGTCTGGGCCCGCCGATGCCCTTAGGCGCTCGGTGGCATCGGCGTCCAGCGTCCACGATTCGCTGCGCCCGCGAGCCACAGCCACCCGGTAGACATCCCGAGCCGCCTGCGGGCTGACGTATCCGGCGTTGACGTCGGCGACCACCTCGTCGGCGGACCGCCGACGCGGTTCGCCGTACCCTCCACCGCCGTTGGAGACGTCGGTGACCGTCTCGCCAGGTTGCAGTTCGATCTCGCCGAAGATCGGGGCGTCCTCGCGCCGACCTTCGGCATCCGTCCTCCAGGTCTGACGCGACGCCCCCGGGAGCCCACCGGCAGCCCCCAGCGGGGGATTGACGGTCCCGTCGGCTGAGTAGAGGATCCTCATCGGAGCGGCCAGTGGTCGGAACGTGACACGACTCCCTGGCGCCCCTCGATGCTCTCCGGGACCCCCGGTGTCGGCCAGCAGACGGAGCTCCTCGAAGAGGATCGGGTACTTCTGCTCGTCCACCTCGATGCTGTCGCTGTAGAGGAGCCCGGCGGTGGCCGGCTTTCCGTACCCGATCCAGCCATCGGCGAC
>ERZ778021.3534-NODE-3534-length-11043-cov-4.619039_pt1 | contig 11043 bp, 11 predicted proteins | sample MGYA00375751_ERZ778021 | MGnify/ENA primary metagenome ERZ778021 (study PRJEB29350, sample SAMN05389814) | bioreactor metagenome | isolation source: Thiocyanate stock bioreactor | place: South Africa: University of Cape Town | collected 2013-08-29 ... | reverse complement strand
GCTTCCCGCGCACGGTCTCGCAGGCCGAGGCGCCCGACCCCAATGCGCCGCTGCATTCGAAGGCGAGGCCCGCCGAGGGCGCGCCGGCAGCCCCGCTTCCACCCGCCGCGCCGCCGGTGGCGAAGGCGCTCGCCGCCGCCGCGCCGGCCGCGCCCGCGGCGCCGGCCGCCCCCGGCGAGCCCAAGGCCGATGCCGCCAGCTATCTCCTGCAGGCCGGCGCCTTTCGCTCCTCCTCGGAGGCCGAGGGCATGAAGGCCAAGCTGGCCCTGATCGGCTTCGAGGCGCGGGTGGTCGACGCGGAGGTCAACGGCCAGACCATGTACCGTGTCCGCATCGGGCCCTACGCGCAGCTCGACACGATGAACCGCGCGCGCGCGCGCCTGGCCGAGAACGGGATCGAGGCCTCGGTGGTACGCCAGCGCTGAAAGGAGAAGCGATGATTCGCGCACGCAGACACTGGATGCTCGCCGGCGCGGCCGGCACCGCTGCGCTGGCCGCCGCCCGCCTGGCCGGCGCGCAGGAAGCGCCCCGCGAAGGACGCGACTATCGCCGCGTGGTGCCGGCGCAGCCCACCGACGTGCCGGCCGGCAAGATCGAGGTGATCGAGTTCTTCTGGTACGGATGCCCGCATTGCAATGCGCTCGAGCCCTTCCTGCAGGAGTGGGCGAGGAAGCTGCCGCCCGACGTCGTGCTGCGCCGCGTGCACGTGCCCTTCGGCGATCGCCGCCACCAGCAGCTGTACTACACGCTGGTGGCGATGGGCCGGGCCGAGGCGCTGAACGACAAGGTGTTCCACGCCATCCACGTCGACAACGACCGGCTCGATACGCCCGAGAAGATGACCGCCATGCTGTCGCGCCACGGCGTCGACGCCAAGCAGTTCATGGACGTGTACAACTCCTTCGCGGTGCGCACCGCCATGCGCCGCGCCGCGCAGGTCTCAGAGGCCTACGGCATCGAGGGCGTGCCCTCGTTCGGGGTCGCGGGCAAGTACATCACCGCGCCGAGCATGGCCGGCTCCAACCAGGCGGCCCTGCGCGTCGTCGACTGGCTGGTCGCCCGGGAGCGCCAGGGCGCGAAGTGACGCGCGCCGCGGGCTCGATTCAACGCCGACGGACTCCCAGGTGCCGGCCGGGATCCGCATCGTCTCGCTGGTCCCGAGCCTGACCGAGCTGCTGTGTGACCTGGGGCTGCGCGAGCAGCTGGTCGGGCGCACCGGCTTCTGCATCCATCCGCGCGAGGCGCTGCGCGACGTGCCCAAGGTCGGCGGCACCAAGGACGTGCGCATCGAGCGCGTGCGCGCACTCGCGCCCACGCATCTGGTGGTCAACGTCGACGAGAACGATCGGGCGGCCGTGGAGCAGCTCACCGGCTTCGTGCCCAACGTGGTGGTCACGCATCCGCTGAACGTCGACGACAACCTCGCGCTGCTCGAGCGCTTCGGCGAGACGTTCGGCGTGCGCGAGGCGGCAGGCGCGATCGCCGAGCGCATGCGTGCGGCCCGCGAGGCGGTGCGCGCGCGCCGCTTCGCCGCGCTGCCGGTGACCTACCTGGTCTGGAAGGACCCGTGGATGAGCATCGGGCGCGACACCTTCATCGCGAGCATGCTGGCCGAGGCCGGCCTGGTCTCGACGATCGCGGCGAGCGAGCCGCGCTATCCCGTGCTGTCGCTCGAGGCGATCGCCGGGGACGGGGCGCGGGCGGTGCTGCTGTCGTCGGAACCGTACCGCTTCGTGGCGGCGCACAGCGCGGCGCTGCATGAGGCGCTGATCCGGGTCGGTGCCAGGCCGGCGCCGCTGTGCACCACCATCGACGGCGAGATGGCCTCCTGGTACGGCAGCCGCCCGGTCGAAGGGCTGCGCTACCTGCTCGGGTTCCGCGAGAACCTCGAGCGTGCGCTCGATGCGGCTGCGGCCGGCGGAGGACAGCGATGAGCGACACACCGACGCGGCCCATGCCGGACGCTCCACGCAGGCGGCCGGCGGTGAGGCCGCTGCCAACGGCTCTGCCGCAGATTGCGGCTGCACCGACGGCCCTGCCGCGCGCCGCGGCGCGCATGGCGCTGCCGCTCGCCCTGGTGCTTGCGCTGGCGGCCTGCGCCGGGCCGCAGGGCCCGCGCACCGGCCGCGGCGGCGCGGAGGCGCGCGGTGCCGGTGCCGGCGCGTCCACGCCCGCGCCCGCGCCCGCGGCCGGCACGCGCAAGGGCGGCTACTACCTCGACGACGGGCCGGGCGAGAACGCGCCGGCGGACCTGGCGGCGATCCCCGACGCCGTGCCGCGCGCCGAGCCCCTGAAGCCGGCCACGATGCAGCCGTACTCGGTGTTCGGCCGCCGCTATACGCCGATGATGCGGCTCGAGCCCTATCGCGAGCGCGGCATGGCGTCCTGGTACGGCAGGCGCTACCACGGCCAGCCGACCTCGAGCGGCGAGCCCTACGACATGTACGCGATGACCGCGGCGCACCCCACCCTGCCGATCCCCAGCTATGTGCGGGTGACCCGTTCGGGCACCGGGCGCAGCGTGGTGGTGCGCGTCAACGACCGCGGACCGTTCCTGCAGGATCGTGTGATCGACCTGTCCTACACCGCCGCGGCCAAGCTCGGCTTCGTCGAGGCAGGAAGCGCCGAGGTCGAGGTCGAGCTGATCACGCAGTTCGATGGTGCGCCGCCGGCGACCACCGTGGCGCGCGACGGACAGGCCGGCGCGGCGGCGCTCGCCGCGCAGCCCGCGGCCGCGTCTTCGCCCAGCCTCGCCGCGATGCCCGCATCCGCGGGCGCGTCGGCGCCCTCGACGGGCGCGGTGCCGGTGCCCGCCCCGGCAAGTGGACCCGCCTCGGCAGCCGGGCCCGCATCGCCGCAGGGGGAGACCGTGGCCGCGTCGGCGTCCGGCGAGCCGGTACGCCTGAACCTGGAGACCATCTACCCGGTCGCAGCGGCCGCGCCGCGCACCGAGCCGTCCGCGGCTGCGGCTGCGCTCCCGCCCGCGCCCCCGCCCGCATCCGCGCCCCCGCCGGCGCGCGAGCCCGTCGCCGCGACGCCGATCGCGGGCTTCTGGCTGCAGCTCGGCGCCTTCGCCTCGCTCGACGGCGCCCAGAGCGCGCTGGCGAAGTTCGCCCGCCAGCTCGACTGGCTGGGTGCCGCGTTCGACATCCGCCGCGAGGGCGCTCTGTACAAGGTGCAGGCGGGGCCATGGCCGCGACGCGAGCAGGCGCTGGCGGTGGCCGAACGGATCCGCGCGGCCACCGAGTTGCGACCATTCACCACCCTGCGCTGAACGATTCCTTCACACGTTCTGGCGCGGCGCGGCGCGTTCGGCGTGCGACGCACGGCAGCCTTTATTGCGCATTCAGCGCCGGGCAATCTCGAGCGCGCGCTGATACAGGGTGCGGTGCGGCAGGCCGGTGGCGCGCTGCGCCGCCTTGACCGCGCGGCTCAGCGGCAGCTCTTCGAGCAGTGCGCCGAGCAGCGCGGCGATGTCGACGCTGGCCTGGGCGGAGTCTTCCGGGGGCGCTTCGCTGCTGCCGCCGCCGCATTCGGCGGGCGGCGTGTGGGCGGCGGCGTGCTCGTCGTCCGCGGCGGACGCGCGCGGATCGTAGCCGGGCGCGGCCACCACCAGCACGTATTCGCCGCGCTCGCGGTTGGGATCGGCGGCCAGCCACGCGGCGGCCTCGCCGGCACGGCACACCTCGATCTCCTCGAAACGCTTGCTCAGCTCGCGCCCGAGCGCGACCCAGCGCGCCGCGCCGCAGGCCTGCGCGAGGGCCGGCAGGGTGCGCGCGATGCGGTGCGGCGCCTCGAACAGCACGAAGGCGTGCGGCATGCGCGCCAGCGCCGCCAGGCGGGTGTCGCGCGCCGCGGCGCGCGCGGGCAGGAAGCCTTCGAAGTGGAACGGCCCTTCGACCAGCCCGCAGGCCGACAGCAGGGCGATCGGCGCCGATGGACCGGGGATGGGCACCACGCGATGGCCGGCGGCGCGCGCCATGGCGACGATGCGTGCGCCGGGATCGCTGATGGCCGGCGTGCCGGCGTCACCGACCAGCGCCACGCTGCGCCCCTGCGCCAGCAGCGCCACGATGCGTGTGCCCGCCTCGCGCTCGTTGTGCCGGTGGGCCGATAGGGTGCGTGCCGGCGAGCCGATGTGCCCGAGCAGCACCTTCGAGCGCCGGGTGTCCTCGGCCGCCACCACGTCCACCGTGCGAAGGATGCCGGCGGCGCGCGCGCTCAGGTCGGAGAGGTGTCCGATCGGCGTCGCCACTACATATAATGAGCCGGCCGATGCAGCGGCCGCCTGGCCGCTTTCGCCGCCGCTTTCGCCGATTTCCGAGGGAGTTTCCGTCATTCGATCCATGTCACCGGCGCGCCGCCATGCGCTGCGCGCACTGCTCGCCGCCGTGCCGGGCGCGGTGCCGGCATTGTCCGCGCTCGCCCAGACCGACACAAGCGCGCCCGACGCCGAAGGGCGCGGCACGGCATCGGCCGAGCGCCAGGTGGTGGGCAACGGGCCGATCGGCTTCGCCCTGCTGGTGCCGCCGGCCAACGGCGCCTTCCGGCGCGCCGCGCAGGCCCTGATCGCCGGGGTGCGCGCGGCGCACGCGCGCGACGGCGGCAGCGTGTCGCTCGAGATCATCGAGATCGACGAGGATCCGATCACGCTGCTGGCGCTGTACGACGAGCTGCGCAGCCGCGGCTTCTCGCTGGTCATCGGCCCGCTCACCCGCGACGCGGTCGTCATGGTCGCGCAGGCCGGCGCTCCCGCGGTGTTCACGCTGGCGCTCAACCAGCCCGACGACGTCGCACTGCCGCCGAACATGATCGGCTTCGGCCTGCCGATCGAAGCCGATGCGCGGCAGGTGGCATCGATCGCCTGGGAGGAGGCCACGGTGGCCAACGCTTCACGCCGCCCGCGCGCCGCCGTGGTCCAGGACACCACGCGGCTGGGTCGGCGCAGCGCTGCGGCGTTCTCGGCGCGCTGGCGCGAGCTCGGCGGAGACGTGTTCGATCCGGTCGACATCGGCACGCCCACGCTGGCGCGTGCCCGCGCGGTGCTGCCGCGCCAGAGCGTCGACGTCTGCTTCGTCGCCGCCGGGCCCGATGCGGCGCGTGCGGTGCACATCGCGCTGGGGCCCGACGTCCCGGTCTATGGCACTTCCACGCTCAATGCGGGCACCCTGCAGATCCCCGGTGCCGACGGCTCCGCCGGGCAGTTGCGCTCCTCCGGCCTCGACGGCGTGAGGCTGGTCGACATGCCGTGGCGGGTACAGCCCGACAATGCCGCGGTGATGGCCTATCCGAAGCCGGCCGACATGCACCCGGAACTGCAGAAGCTGTACGCACTGGGCATCGATGCCTTCCGGCTCGGCCGTCAACTGATCGTGGAGCGCACCCAGGCCGATCTCGACGGCGTGACCGGGCGCCTGCGCCTGTCCGGAAGAGGGGGGCAGGCCACCATCGAACGCTCCGGCGTGCTGGCCGAGTATCGCGAGGGCTTGCTGGTGCCGCTCGCGCTGCAATGACCCGGCGTTCGCCGGCGCAGGCGCTCGGCGATGCCGCCGAGGCGCGTGCGCTCGAGCACCTGCGCGCGCACGGGCTGGCGCTGCTGGCGCGCAACGTGGCCAGCCGACTCGGCGAGATCGATCTGGTGATGCGTGACGGCGAGGCGATCGTGTTCGTCGAGGTGCGCAGCGGCGGCTGCAGCGCGAGGCGCAGCGCTACCTGAACCAGCGCTACGGCGACCGCTGGCCGCCGTGCCGCTTCGATGTGTGCGCGCTCGACGGCACTTCGATCGAGTGGATCCGCGGGGCGTTCTGATATGCGCCGGTATAATCGCGCACCATCGATGCCCGAGGGCCGCGCCGCGGCCCCCTGCGCACCGACGGTGCGACCATGAGCCTCATCGACCGGATCCGCCAGCATTTCGAAGACAGCGCCGAGCTCAAGCGTGCCGCAGCCGCGGCGCTGGCCGCGCCGATCGCCCAGGCGGTCGATCTGGTCACGGCGGCCCTGGCGGCCGATCGCAAGCTGCTGATCTGCGGCAACGGCGGATCTGCGGCCGACAGCCAGCACCTGGCGGCCGAGCTGGTCGGGCGCTTCGAGCGCGAGCGTCCGGAGCTGGCCGCGATCGCCCTGACCACCGATACCTCCATCCTCACCGCGGTCGCCAACGACTACGCCTACGACCAGGTGTTCGCGCGCCAGGTGCGCGCGCTCGGGCGCGAAGGCGACGTGCTGGTGGCCTTTTCCACCAGCGGCAATTCGCCCAGCGTGCTGGCGGCCGCGCAGAGCGCGCAGGAGCGCGGCCTGAAGGTGATCGCGCTCACCGGGCGCGGCGGCGGGCGGCTGGGGGCGCTGCTGCGCGCCGACGACGTCCACCTGTGCGTTCCGCACGAGCGCACCGCGCGCATCCAGGAAGTGCACCTGCTGATCATCCATTGCCTGTGCGACGGCATCGATGCGTCGCTGCTCGGCGACGAATGAGCCGAGTGAACCCGTGCCCGAAGGAGTAGCCATGCCCCGTCTGTTGCGTCCTGCCGTTCTCGCCGCCGCGCTCGCCGCCACGCTGACTCTGCCGGGCTGCCTGCCGGTGATGGCCACCGGGGCCGCCGTCGGCACCATGGCGGCGATCGACCGGCGCACCGTCGGCGCGCAGACCGAAGACCAGGGCATCGAGCTCAAGGCGATGAACCGCCTGCGCAGCGCGCTCGAGCAGCCCGGCGGCGTGAGCGTCACGAGCTACAACCGCAAGGTGCTGCTCACCGGCCAGGTGGCGAGCGAGAAGGACAAGCGCACGGCCGAGGCGGTGGTCGGCGAGCTGGACAACGTCCGCTCGATCCACAACGAGCTGCAGATCGCCGGCCAGCCGTCGCTCGAGACCAAGACCGCCGATTCGCTGATCACGGCGCGCGTGAAGGCGGCGCTGTTCAACGCCAAGGACCTGCAGGCCAACACCATCAAGGTGGTCACCGAGTCGGGCAACGTCTACCTGATGGGGCTGGTCTCGCGGCGCGAAGGCACGCGTGCCGCCGACGTCGCCAGCCGCGTCGCCGGCGTGCAGCGCGTGGTCACGGTGTTCGAGTACATCACCGAGGAAGAGGCGGGGCGCACCGCGCACCGCGAGTAGGGTTCGCTCACCCGGCAATCGTCCCTGCTCCGGGGACGATCGCAGCGTGTGCAGGCCCTGGATTTTCCAGGCGGACGGATGCCGCCGTGCGCCCGACGAGCGGCACGGCGCCGACGCGTGCGCGCGCCGGTTTCGCAGGACAATTCCACATCGTCCACGCGCAACCGGAAGGAGTGAAGCTCATGTCGAGCGGATCGATCCTGCTGCTGATCGGCGTGCTGATGGTGCCGCTGATGTGGGGCGTGGCCGTCTTCAACCGCTTCGTCACCTTGCGCAATCGCTACCAGAACGCGTACGCCCAGATCGACGTGCAACTGAAGCGTCGCTACGACCTGATCCCGAACCTGGTGACGGCCACCCGCGCCTATCTCGCGCACGAACGCCAGACGCTGGAGGCGGTGATCGCCGCACGCCAGCGTGCCAGCGATGCGAGCGAGGTCGCGCTGCACCGCCCGCGCGACGGCCAGGCGCTGGTCGCCCTCGAGGCGGCCGAGGCCGCCCTCGCGCGGCCGCTGTCTCGCCTGATGGCACTGGTCGAGCAGTACCCGGAGCTGCGCGCCGACGACACCGTGCACCGGCTGACCGAGGAGCTCGGCACGACCGAGAACCGCATCGGCTTCGCGCGCCAGGCCTTCAACGATCAGGTCATGAGCTACAACACTGCGGTCGAGTCGTTCCCCGCCTCGTTGGTCGCATCGTGGTGCGGATTCGGCACGGCGAACGTATTGCGCGCGACCGCCTCGGCGCAGGAACGGCAGCCCGTCGCGGTCGCCCTCTGAAGGCGGCCACGCCGGGATGGACTTCTACGCCCACCAGGAACGGGCGAGGGCGGCCTCGCGGCGGCTGGTCGGCCTGTTCGCTCTCGCGCTGCTCGCCGTGGTGCTCGCGGTCGACGCCGCCGCCGTGGTGGGCTGGGCACTGCTGGGCGGCGGCACCCGCTGGCCGCCATATTTCTTCACCACCAATACCTTCGTCACGCTGCTGATCGTGTTCGGCGGCGCCTGGGTGGAGCTGGGCCGCCTGCGCGACGGCGGGGCCGCGCTGGCCCGGCGCCTGGGCGCGCGCGCGCTCGATGCGGCGCAGCCGACGCAGCGGCGCCTGCGCGACATCGCCGAGGAAGTGGCGATCGGCGCCGGTGTGCCGGTGCCGGCGCTGTATGTGCTCGACGACGAATCGATCAACGCGCTGGCGACCGGTGAGCGCCCCGGCGTGGCGGCGGTGATGGTCACCCGCGGCGCGCTCGAGCGGCTCGGGCGCGCGGAGCTGCAGGGCGTGCTCGCCCACGAGTTCGCACACATCGTCAGCGGCGACGCGGCGTTGAACACGCGGCTGACCGCAGCCCTCTACGGCCTGTATTCGCTGCGGCTGGCCGGCTTCCGCCTGCTGACGGCCGCCGTCTCGCACGATCCGCCGGGGCCGTTCGGGCGCTGGGGCCTGCCGCGGCTGGTCTGGATGGTGGCCGGATTGCTGCTGTCGGCCGTGGGGCTGCTCGGCGTGCTGGCCGCGCAGGTGCTCAGGGCGGGCATCAGCCGCCAGCGCGAATATCTCGCCGATGCGCTGGCGGTGCAGATCACGCGCGACCGCGATGGCCTGGGCCGCGCGCTGCGACGCATCGCGGGCGAGGTCGCGGCGCCCTTGCGCTCGCATTACACACCGCTGGTGAGCCACTTCCTGCTGGTGCAGCCGGCCGGCCTGGGCGGATGGCTCGACACCCATCCGTCGCTCGAGCAACGCATCCGGCGCCTGTACGGGCGGCGCATGGCGCCGATCAAGCCGGCCGGCGCTGCGGGCGGACCGGGCGGGGTGGTCGGCCGGACGGGCACGGCGGGCGCAGCAGCTGCGGCAGGCGCCGGGGACGCAATCGAAGGCACAGCCGAGGCGGGCGGCGCACAGGCGCTCGCAGCCGCGCGCGCGCCGCTCCTGGAGAGCCTGCCCTTCGAGTCCGAAGGGCCGACGACGATCGACACCGCGCTGCTCGGTCCGCAGACCGTGGCCAACGTCTCCTCGCCCGCTTCGGCGCTGATCGCCCAGATCCGCTCGGCCTCGCTCGGCTTCGAGACGGCCGGCCGCTGGCTGGTGGCGCTGGTGGCCGGCGTGCCCGGCGACGAGCCCGATGCGACGCTGCGGCTGTCGCTGCATTGGCTGGTGTCGCCGGCCGGCGCGTCGCTGCGCGTGCCGCTGCTCGAGCTGCTGCTGGCGCGCGTGCGCGGCTGGAGCGCGGCGCACCGGCGCGAGCTGCTCGACCGATGTCGCGCCGCCGTCGAGCGCGACGGCCGGGTGCAGGCGGCGGAGTGGATCTACTACACCCTGGCGCGCCATCGCCTGCAGCCGACGGTGGCGCATCCGGCGCGCGAGCGCCGCGCGGCGGTCTCGAAGGCCGCGCAGAGCCGCGCGCTGGCGGCGCTGTTCTCGATGGCGGCGGCCATCGGCCAGGCGTCGGCGCGCAACACGCGCGATGCGCTGGCCGACGCCGCCGCACTGCTCGACGTGCCGCCGCCGGCGGCCACGCCCGACGAGGTCGGTTCGGTCGAGCTGGGCCTGGCGCTCGAGGCGCTGCTCGCGCTGCCGCCGCTGCGCAAGCCCATCCTGCTGCGGGTCCTGCAATCGCTTGCGCGCACCCCGGGCGAGCCGAACTTCGAGGCCTTCGTGCGCGCGGTGGCCGCGGCCATCGATTGCCCGGTGCCGCGCAGCGTGGTCGACCTGCCGGACGTGCGCAGCGACGCGCCGGAACCGGTGTACTGAAGCGAGCCTCCTTCCTCCGGCTTCAGCTCAACCCCCACGGTGGAGCAACCGAAGCGCGCGCGGCCGCGTCTCAAGTCACCAGCATGCGGCGGGCCCGCCACTGGCTGGGCGTCGTGCCGAAGCGGGCCTTGAACGCGCGGCTGAAGTGCGCCGGGTGGTTGAAGCCGCGCCGCAGCGCGATCTCGGTGATCGACACGGCATCCTGGCGCGCGTCCTCGAAATCGCGTCGACAGGCCTCGAGCCTCTGCGTGAGCACGTAGCCGGCCACGCCGGCCGGCTCGTCGCTGAAGGCGTTGTAGAGATGGCGGCGGCTGCAGTTGACCGCCAGGGCGATGGCCTCCACCGTCAGCGACGGATCGCCCAGGCGGCGCGCCACCACCTGCTTGATGCGCTCGCGCAGCGCCTCGCGCTGGGTGGGGGCGCTCTCGTGCCCGGCCAGCTCGAGCAGCGACAGGTGCACCAGCTGCATGATCGCCTCGCCGACCCCGCGCGCGGCATCGGGGGTGATCGCGGGCAGCTCCTGCCAGGCGCCCCGCATGGCCTGCAGGGCCAGCCGCGAGATGCCGCCGCCCGCGCCCAGCGGCCGCGCCATCAGCTCGCGCAGCGGCAGGCCGCGCTCGAGCAGCGGCGCCTTGGGCACCATCACGATGAGGTGCTCCACCCGCGTCGGGTTGGCCACCTGGTAGCTGTCGGTGGTGTCGTAGACGCTCCACTCGCCGGGCGACACCCGGGCGCGGCGGCCCATCTGCTCGACCTCGGCGCTGCCGCGGTAGGGCGCCACGATCTTCAGGTAGCCGATCTCGCTCGCGCGCACCAGGCGGTCGTTCTTGAGCACGCGGTGACGGTCGGCTTCCAGCCGGGTGAGCACCACGTCGCCGGCGCGCTCGGTGGCCATGTGGCCGTCGAAGTCGATGTCGCCGTACAGGTCGGACTGCAGGCCGCAGAAGAGCCGGCTGATCCACTCCGACCAGCAGGGGGCGCGGTCGCGCGCGGACACCTGGTCGGTGCTCATCGTCGGCGTGAAGCTGGTCATGCGGATCCTCCGGTTTCCTGCTGACGGTCCGATTATCCGGTGGCCGGGGCCCATCCGTATCGGAACGGAGCGCGCCGGGCCGCGTATCCGGGAAAGTACGGATCCGCCTGTGCACAAATCGTCAAGCGGCGCTGCACGGCCGGCGAAGCAG